>Ga0209887_1000193_pt1 | contig 17978 bp, 16 predicted proteins | sample GWRWN1_30_40_FD_187230 | JGI IMG/M metagenome (GOLD analysis project Ga0209887, IMG submission 187230) | Riverbed sediment microbial communities from areas with no vegetation in Columbia River, Washington, USA - GW-RW N1_30_40 (SPAdes)... | ecosystem: Environmental > Aquatic > Freshwater > River...
GTATCAGAACATAGCGATGAGAATTTATGCCAAAGGCGTCACCCCCGAATGTTTTAATCGGGGGTCCAGTTCCGGTCTCGCCTGGATTCCCGATAGAAGCATTCGGGAATGACCGGCTTAAGAGGTCTGGGATTAGCTCTTTACGCAGTAAGCTACGGGGAATCACCGCAGTGATTTAAAAGATTATCGATATGAAGCCCGAACCTAAACTTGTGCGAGGAACGCCCTTGGATGAGAAGGCGTTGAAACGCGGAAAGACATTCAGCGTCACTTACGAACCGAGGCTTCGCTATGGCTGGGACACAGGTCAGGCGATCAGCCGCTACCTGGCCGAACTTAAAGAGGGACGACTGATTGCGCGCTCGTGTCGCAAATGCGAGCGCGTAATGATTCCGCCGCGGATGTTCTGTGAGCGCTGCTTTCGTCCCACTGACGAATGGGTTTATGTGAAAGATACCGGTAAGATTTTCACTTTTTCGCTCTGTTATGTGAGCTGGGACGTGCGGCGGCTAAAACAGCCGGAGATTCCCGCCGTGATTGAAATTGACGGCGCTTCGCCTGGAATGGGGATTTTGCACGTCGTCAAAAAGATCGCGCCAGGAAAAGTCCGCATCGGAATGGCGGTCCGCGCAGTTTGGAGACCCAAGGCCAAGCGAATCGGGAGTGTCACGGACATCGCTTACTGGCAGCCGATTAAAAACTAAAAGGCACGGACATGATCCAGTCGCCAAAGAACTTGGGGCCGCGCACTTGGCCAGGAGAAATTCCGCTCACCTCCCTCTACACGGCGGGAACAGGCGGGCAGATCTTCTTTCACGCGCTGAAAGCACAAGGTAAACTGATCGCTACACGGTGTCGCCCTTGCGAGCAGGTTTATCTACCCGCCCGCTCGTTCTGCGAGCGCTGTTTTGCTGAGCTCACAGAACAGGTAGAAGTCAAACGGACGGGGCGACTGGTTAGCTACACCCTATCTTACGTCGATCATGACGGCGCACGCCTGCGCCGACCCATAGCTCTGGGGCTTGTCCATCTGGAAGGCGCCACCACACTTCTCCTTCACTACCTTCTGGGGGTGAATCACCTCACGGAGGTGAAAATCGGCTGCAGAGTCGAGACTGTCATCAAACCGAAAGCAAAGCGTATCGGCTCCATCCTCGATATCGAAGGCTTTCGTGTGGTTTCTTGACTCATTGCTTTGCTCAAGTTCGAAGTTCCCCCTCCTTCATCCTCCCCCGCGCGGCGCGGGGGAGGAAAGAGGTGGGGGTGCGAGCGATCCAGATTCGCTGAATCGACAGAAAAATTATTCACCACGAAGGCGCTGAGAACGCGGAGGGGAGAGTGTGAAAAAAACCTCTGCGTGCTCTGTATCTCAGTGATGAAATTTGCTTTCCCTTAGAGTCTCTCCAAGAACAGCGCGATGCCCTGGCCGCCGCCGATGCAGGCGCTGCCCACCGCGTAGCCCGCGTTGCGTCTTCTAAGCTCATAGCGTCGTGGTGAGTCGAGTCCCGGTCGCGCCGAGGGGGTGACCGATCGCGATCGCGCCACCGTTGACGTTTACCTTTTTCCGATCAAGGCCGAGCTCTTTTTCCACGGCAAGGTACTGGCCGGCGAAGGCTTCGTTGACCTCGACGAGCTCGATTTTGCTGAGCGCTAGACCGGCTCGTTCCACGTATTCTATTGGAATGCGGTAGGTAAGTGCTACCAAGCCGCTTCAGTGGCGACAAACGGCCGGAAGGAGTAAAAATGTAGCAAAGGAGATTCTGCTATGAGCTCAGGAATTCGTAACGTGGGTGTCATAGGCATCGGTCTCATGGGTAGCGGTATCGCGCAGGTCGCCGCTGCAAAGGGATTCGATACGGTCGTCGTCGATGTCGCTCCCGAGATCGTGTCCAAAGGCATGGAGCGCATCCGGGACAGCCTTCGCCGTTCGGTGGAGAGTTACCAAAGATCGAGCGGTAAGACGGGGATTGCGGCGGAGGAAGAGGCAAAGACTATCGCGCGCATCAAAACTTCCATGGACCGCCATGATTTGCTGCATTGCGATATCCTCATCGAAGCGGTGGTGGAAGAGGAAGCGGCAAAAAGGAATCTTATTGGGTCTCTGGCGGAGATGGGCTATCGCAACCTGTTCGTGTCGAACACTTCCTCTATTTCGATCACACGGCTTGCCAGTTCTTACCCGTTGCCGGAAAAATTCATGGGGATGCACTTTATGAATCCGGTCCCGATTCAGCCCGGCTGCGAGTTGATCCGGGGCTTTCTGACTTCCGAGGAGACGTTCCATACGATCTTTGAGTTTTGCCGCGAACTCGGCAAGGAGCCGATCCTGGCCGAAGACAAAGCGGGATTCGGGATCAACCGCATGTTCGTCCCATTCCTGAATGAGGCGGTCAAGGTCATCGAGGAAGGGATTATGAGCTGCGAGGATGCAGACAAAACTACCTTGTGCCTGGGCCACAAGATGGGACCCATTACCACGCTCGACTATGTGGGTCTCGATACCACCCTTGCGATTGCTCAAGTCCTAGAGAAGGAGCTGGGCCCTTCCTACAAAGCATCGGACCTCTTGTACAAGCTCGTTGCCGCCGGATTCTACGGGATAAAGAATGGTCGAGGCTTCTACCGCTGGGAAAAAGGGAAGAAAGTCGGAGTGAACCCGGCCGTGCAACGTTACCGGCGGAAATGATTGTGAATCGTCAGACTGTGTGAAAACTCCGCTCATGGTTCGAGAGCCTCACCACGAGCGGGTTGTGCAGTTAGCAAGATCAAGTACTTTAACCGATCGCCCTGAGCCCAGTCGAAGGGCTCCGGTTGAGTTTTCGCACAGTCTGTCGTAGGGGCGTGCCTATGCTTACCTGATTCGGTGCTGACCGGTCTCCGACCGATGTTTCTTTAGATAGGGAACAAATGGCGTTCCGCCAGTACCAACGTCCGTCGGGTTACGCTTTCCTCCCTGGCTCTGCTTGACGATATAGTTCCGCGCATACTCGAGATGGGTCGAACGGAAAAGCTCGATGCCATCGACGGCGGCATTGTAAGCATCGCGGAGACGCGGATGTGCATCTCGATGTCGAAGGACATAGTCGCGCACCGACGGCCCCGCCTCCACCGTTTCGATGAATCCTCGATGCTTGGGCGGCATGTAATCGCGCATTTCTTTAAGATAGCGACGCAGCATATCTTCGGCGTGCGCAATTCCGAGCGCTGCGTCGAGCGCTGGTATAATCGAGCTCTGCGCGCCGGTCTCGCCGCGAAAGCTTTGCGCTCTCCCGCCGTAATCTTCCACGCCCTCGTAAATCACCCCCGCGGACAGGCTCGGATGATTGGCCCATCCGTGTATGTAGGGCCTCACCCGGCGAAAGTAGACGTAGGGGTCGCAGCGTTCGGGCATGCGTAGCAGGATTTCATGCATCGCTTCGAGCGTCCCGGCGATAGCCAGCAACTGGCTCGCAACGACTTCCGGTTGGTCGTCAACGACCGCTTGCTGAGCCGCAACAACCGCGGCGAGCGCCGGCCCTGCCTTCGCCTCGATCGCGACGTGAACCATAACAAACCACTCTTCGTCTTGACCCCCAAGAAAATTTTGTAGCAGGGCGATGTTGCCGAGCTCGATCGGGCGCTTGGGATCAAGCCTTCTCCAGTTGTCCAACGCGTAGGAGGCATAGGAAAGCACCGGGGGACGACCCAAGAGCCTTGCGATCTGATACCATGGAACCGCCAAGCAGGCTGGAATGGAACTGACAGTCTCCTGCTCTCCCCACACATAGGCGTGTCCCAGGAAGGAAAGGATCACCATCGCCCGTTTTCCTTCTCGGTCGTCGCCGAGGGTTGTAGCATCCAGAAGCGGCAACGCTTTAAAAAACGTACGGGCCTTGCCGGTCACCAGAAACTTGGGCAGATCATGAGCCATCGCTTCCCAGGGGGCAAAATTCTCAGGCAAACGGTCGAGCGGGTCCAGCGCAGATAAAAATCCTCTCTCGGGATGAACCTCGTATTTGTTCAACCGGGCCATTACTGAATCCAAATTCTGGCTGCGTTGTCTCGTCATGCCTCTATTAAGCAGGAGCGCTCACCGCGGTCTTAAGGCGTATGCTTACCTTCCGACCCATGGCCTGCTTCAGATCTGCGACAAGATCCTCTACGTTCTCAATGCCGACGGACAAACGGATGAGACCATCGTCGAGCCCCGCTCTTGTCCGCTCCTCTGCGGGAATCGAAGCGTGCGTCATAATAGCGGGTAACTCGACGAGCGACTCGACGCCGCCAAGACTCTCCGCGATCTTAAAAATTTTCAAACGCCCTAAAACACGCCGCGCCTCAGCGAGCCCTCTTTTCACCTCGAACGAGACGATCCCGCTGAAGCCGTCCATCTGTGCGGCGGCGATCTCGTGACCCGGGTGGCTGGACAGGCCAGGATAGTAGACCCGGCGCACCCGCGGATGATCCTTCAGGAAGTTTGCGATTTGCGTTGCATTCTTCTCATGCTCCCGCATGCGCAGCGCGAGCGTCTTTACGCCGCGCAGGGTGAGGAAACAGTCGAAGGGAGAAGGCGTCGCGCCTGCGGCATTTTGCAGGAACTTGAGCCGTTCGTACAGTGAGCGTTCGTTGAGGCAGATGGCACCGCCAACCACGTCCGCGTGCCCGGCGAGATACTTCGTTGTGGAGTGAAGGACAAGATCGGCGCCAAGCGCGAGTGGTCGCTGGAAGAAAGGCGATGCGAAGGTGTTATCAACCAGACAGAGCGCCCCGTGGCGATGAGCGATCCCGGCGGCTGCCCTTATGTCTGTGATCCGAAGGAGCGGATTCGTAGGCGACTCGATCCAGACCAGCCGGGTACGCCCAGTCATAACACGCTCAATCTCTTTGGCACTGGAGGTTTCAACAAAGGAAAATGTAAGTCCGAAGTCTTCTAACACGCGCTTAAAGAGCCGGTACGTGCCCCCGTAAACATCGCGCGAAGAAACGATGTGGTCCCCGTGCTTGAACAGGAGCATCGCTGTCGTGGCTGCACCCATACCAGACGAGAACGCCAAACAGTATGCAGCCGACTCGAGGCTCGCGAGCGCTGCTTGAAGCGCCGTGCGCGTCGGGTTGTCCGTTCGCGAGTAGTCATAGCCTTTATGGACACCCGGCGCGCTCTGCGCGAAGGTGCTCGTCTGATAGATCGGGACGGTGATCGCTCCGGTGGCGGATTCGGGCTCTTGTCCCACGTGGATGGCGCGCGTGGCAAACTGCTGCGAATGTCGTTGGAGCTTTCTTCGTGCCATCAAAATCTATCCGCCTAGGTGCTCCACCACATCGAAGCGTGTCACAATTCCCTGATACTTTCCCCCGTCGCAGACGAGAACCGCCGGGGAAGACTTGAGCAGCTTCACAACCTCATAAACATCCTCGTCCGGCCCGACGGTGGGGAACGGACGCTCAAGGAGCGCTCCAACGGTCAGCTCTCTCACTTCAGGAGTCTCCATGGTTTTTTGGAACAGCGCGCTCTCGCTCAACGAGCCGACGAGGTTCCCCTTATCGAATACTGGGAGCTGGGAGACACCTGACTGGTTCATCGTCTCGATCGCATCGCGCACGGTGGAGGTCAATTCGACCGAGAGTAGCTCCGGGAGCGGACGCCGTTTGGATTTGAGGATCTCTCCGACCTGTAGACTCCTCCCCAGAAATTGGTTCTGTTTCATCCATTCATCCGAGTACATCTTCGAGAGGTAAATTTCCCCGGCATCGGGGAGCAGCACAACGATAAGATCATCTTGTCCCAACTGTCTCTCGCGCGCGTACCGGAGAGCACCTTCGACCGCTGTGCCGGAAGATCCGCCACAGAAAAGACCCTCCTCCCGCGTCAGCCGCCTGCCCATCAGAAACGACTCGCGATCCGAGACCGTGACGACGCTATCGATGTACTCAAACAGCAGGTTTTTGGGAACAAAATCTTCTCCAATTCCCTCGACCTTGTACGGATGGGAGTCGCCCCAAGACCATTTTTCGCGATTGAACACCTTGGCGAGAATCGATCCTTCCGGGTCCACTCCAACGACGGTGCACTTCGGATTCTTTTCCTTGAGGAATTTTGCGGTTCCCGAGATCGTCCCTCCGGTTCCCATTCCCGTAATAAAGTGGGTGATCTTTCCGTCTGTCTGCTCCCAGATCTCGGGACCGGTGGAAGCGTAATGAGCCTCCATGTTGCTGGGATTATCATATTGCATAGGCAGGAAAGCACCCGGGATCTCGTCGGCCAGACGTCGCGCGACCGAATAGTAGGACTGCGGTGATTCAGGTGGAACCGCCGTGGGTGTCACAACCACCTCCGCGCCGAACGCGCGCAACCGGCGAATTTTTTCGATGCTCATTTTGTCGGGAATGGTAAATATGCACTTGTAGCCCCTGACGGCGGCCACGATTGCGAGCGCCACTCCCATGTTTCCGGAAGTGGGCTCGACAATGGTGCCCCCGGGCTTCAGTAATCCCCTGCGCTCCGCATCTTCGACGACCGCAAGCGCGATTCGATCCTTAACGCTCCGCCCGGGGTTGCACGCCTCCACTTTCGCGCAGACGGTGGCCGCTATCCCGGCCGTAACATGGTTAAGGCGGATCAGAGGAGTGTTGCCGACAGCTTCGAGAACGCTAGACAGAATTTTGGACATACGGTCTGCTCCCAAGTGCGTAACAGTATAACAGTTCTGTGAGATCCTCGATCTTCAATCTTCGCCCGCCGAGCACATTGAAGCAGGTTCGAGATTACGTTCCGTTACACGCGACTTAGCACCTGCCAGGAAGACTTACCTGGCTCCTCAACGATCTCTCCGCCAAAATTAGACCGTTCCATGCGCTTCGTCTCTACCCCGTACCACAGAACGGACCGCAGCTGGATACGGGGATCATTGTTCCGAACTTCCCGAAGTGCTCCGCAGCCACGGAGGTAACTCCGTGGTACGGGGTCTATATGCCGATACGTTTTGCTAACTTGTCCACAGCGCTATAGGGATCTTTTTGCCGTTCGGCGATCAGCTTGACTTGTGTTTCGAACGAATCGTCGCCGATCTTTTTTGCAAGCTTAGCGAAAACTTTCTCTCGCAACAGAGAAAGCAATTCCTGCCGGCACAAACTGAGTCGTCTTCTTTGATATTTGCCGTTATCGAGGCTCTCGCTCCAGTGCGTCTCGATGCAGGCCACGAGCGAATCAATTCCCTGATCTTTGATCGCGGAAGTCGCGACGATGTGAAAATCTTCGTCCGCAAACGAGGCTTTGAGCTGTTGAAGCGTCTCGTCTGCGCCGGAAAGATCGGCTTTGTTGACCACCAGAATATCGGCGATTTCAGCCAACCCGGCCTTCATGCCTTGAACTTCATCTCCCATCTGCGGTGTCAGCACGACCACAACCATGTGGGCCAGCGCGGCGATCTCCAGCTGATCCTGTCCGACCCCTATGGTCTCGACGAAGATCACTTCTTTCCCGGCGGCATCGAGCAGATGGATACCTTCTCGAACCGCCGCCGACACGCCGCCGCTGCTTCCTCGGGTCGCGAAGCTTCGGATAAAAACACCGTCGTCGACAAAATGGTCGCGCATCCGAATGCGGTCGCCCAGAACTGCCCCGGTCGAGAAAAGGCTAGTGGGGTCGAACGCCAGAATTCCGACCGTCTTTCTCTGCCGTCGATACTCAGCGGTCATCCGATCAATGAGGCTGCTCTTTCCTGTCCCCGCAGCGCCGGTCACTCCGATAACATGCGCTCTGCCAGTATGAGGATAAATGGCCTTGAGAACGGCCTTGACCTTTGGGTCTCCGTCTTCGATCAGACTCATCAGTGACGCTACCGCGCGGGCATCCCCTTTGAGAATCTGCTTTATAAGATTGTTTGTCATTAGCCGGATGGAACAGCGCTGGAGTGATGGATGTTCAGCCTGTTAAAAAATTGTCCGTTCACCCTTCGACTCGCTCAGGGCGAACGGAGTAGGCTTTGAAATCATTAATAAATTCCCGTTCGTGCTGAGCTTGTCGAAGCACGCGAAGTACTTTTTCACCAGCCTGTATTGATTTAACCACTACTCCATCACTCCATCACTCCGTTCCCCTAAGCAACTCCTTCGCGATCACCATCCGCTGAATCTCTGAAGTCCCCTCGCCAATCTCACAGATCTTGGCGTCACGAAAATACCGTTCCACAGGATAATCTTTGATATACCCGTAGCCTCCGTGGATCTGAATCGCCTTCGTAGCCGCGCGCATGGTCGTCTCCGCAGCATAGAGTTTCGCCTCTGAGGCGGCCTTCAAAAACGGCATTCCCGCATCCTTGAGTCGCGCGGCGCGATAGACCAAAAGGCGCGCGGCTTCGATTTCCGTGGCCATGTCGGCCAGCATCCACTGAATGGCCTCAAATTCCGCAATCGGTTTGCCAAACTGCTTCCTCATCCTGGCGTACTTGGTCGACTCTTCGAGAGCGCCTTGTGCGATCCCCACCGCCATCGCCCCGATGCCGACCCGCCCGCCTTGTAGAACCTTCAACACGTCGGAGATACCGCCATTGAGCTCGCCCAGGAGATTTTCCTTTGGAACGCGCACCGCTTCAAGCTGCACGGCGGCTGTATCAGAAGCCCTGACCCCAAGCTTGTTCTCAACCTTGCCGACTCTCAGCCCCGCTGTTCCACGTTCCACAATAAATGCCGAGATGCCTCTCTTGCCTCGAAACGGGTCGGTTGACGCCACAATCACGTAGACGCCCGCAGTGGAACCCTGAGTGGTGAACTGTTTCTCTCCATCGAGCACCCAATGTTCTCCTTCGAGCTTGGCGCGAGTCTTAAGAGCGGCGGCATCGGATCCAGATCCGGGCTCAGTCAGTGCCCAGGCGCCCAGCTTCTCGCCATGCGCCAAAGAAGGCAGGTATTTTTGCTTTTGCATTTCGCTGCCGAAGCTAAGAAGGTGAGCCGCGCAGAGCGAATTATGTGAGGCGACAATCAACGCTACGGCGGCATCGACGCGGGCAATCTCCTCGACGATGATCGCGGCGCTGACGGTGTCCAAACCAGCCCCGCCGTATTCCTGGGGAATCATGATGCCAAAGAGGCCCAGCTCAGCCAGCTTTGGAATCAGCTCCGTCGGGAAGCGTGCCGCCTCGTCGCGCGCCCCAGCTCCCGGCGCAATCTGCGCCTCGGCAAAATCGCGGATCGTGTGCTTGAGAAGTTTTTGCTCCTCCGTGAGATCAAAATTCACCTGATTTTGCTCTCCCTCCGCTTCATCTTTCACGCGCTATTGCCTGTTGCGTCGCGCTTTTCGCCTCGTGCTTTTGATCGACTTCACAAATTTAACGATCTCTTCAAGGGGCGCGCCCGGTGTAAAGATCTCCTTGATTCCCATCTTCTTGAGACTGCGGATGTCCTCCTGAGGAATGATTCCTCCGCCAAAGACCGCGATATCCCGCGCCTTATTTTTCTTGAGGAGCGCGAGCACCTCGCCGAACAGAGTCATATGGGCGGCGGAGTGGATGGAAAGACCGATGGCATCCACGTCTTCTTGAAGCGCAGAGCTGGCGATCTCTTCCGGAGTGTTGTGGATGCCGAGATAGATCACCTCCATCCCAGCATCCCGCAGCCCCCGAGCGACAATCTTAACCCCGCGGTCGTGACCGTCGAGACCGACCTTGGCAATTAAAACACGAAGCTTCCTGGCTGGTTTGCCGGTAGCCGTTTTCATTGATCGTGTTTTGATCACGCGTCGTTTCTCACTTGGATTATGGAGTGATGGAGTATTGGGGTATTGCAAAATTCCGACCCCACCCATCACCCCACCACTCTATTACTCCACTACTCCGGTTCTCCGTCATAGACTCACCGCCTCCCGATACTCTCCATAAACCCTGCGAAACACTTCGCAGATTTCGCCAACCGTGCATTGCGCCCGTACCGCTTCTATCACCGCCGGCATGAGATCGCCGTTTGCCTCGGCTATCCCCGCAAGCTGACTAAGCACAGCAGCCACTTTCTTTGCGTTGCGACTTTTCTTTCTTTGCTTCAGTCTCTGCACTTGCTTCTTTTCCACTTCTCCTTTGATCTTGAGAGTCGGAACGCGGCGTTCTTCAGGCTCTGCATAAGCGTTCACGCCTACGATGATTCGCTCCCGGTTATCGGTCTCTTTCTGATATGCGACCGCGGCGCGGTGAATCTCGCTCTGCGGAAAGCCGCGCTGGATCGCTTCGATCATGCCTCCCATTTCATCCAGCTTGTCGAAATAAGCCTTTGCTTCGGATTCCATCCGGTTGGTCAACGACTCCAGATAATAAGCCCCGCCCAACGGATCGGCGGTGTTCGCCACTCCCGATTCATGTGCAATGATCTGCTGAGTCCGAACGGCGATCTTCACCGCCTCTTCTGTGGGCAGCGCCAGCGTTTCGTCCAAGGAATTCGTGTGCAGCGACTGGGTTCCTCCCAGAACTGCCGCCAGCGCCTGAAGCGTTACCCTGACGACGTTGTTGTAAGGTTGCTGCGCGGTTAACGCGCACCCGGCGGTTTGGGTGTGAAAGCGAAGCGCCAGGGACGCTGCGTTCTCCGGTCGGAACCGCGCTTTCATCTCGCGCGCCCATAGACGGCGCGCCGCGCGATATTTGGCGATCTCTTCGAAGAAATCGTTATGGGCGTTGAAGAAGAAAGAAAGTCTCGGAGCGAATTCATCTACCTTCAATCCCGCTTCGATGGCTGACATCACATAAGTCAACCCGTCGTACAAAGTAAAGGCTAGCTCCTGAACCGCAGTGGAGCCGGCTTCCCGGATATGGTAGCCGCTGATGCTAATGGGATGGTAGCGCGGCACCGATTCGACGCAGAAACGAACGATGTCGTTGATGATTTTGAGCGACGGAGCCGGCGGGCAGATCCATTCCTTCTGCGCGATGTATTCTTTCAAGATATCGTTCTGCAGCGTTCCCTGAAGATCTCTAAGGCGGACCCCCTGGCGTTCGGCGACCACAAGATACAGGGCGAAAAGAACGATGGCGGGACCGTTGATGGTCATCGATACGCTGACCCGATCAAGAGGAATGTCGCGAAAGAGGGTTTCCATATCCGCCAGGGAGTCGATAGCCACGCCGCATCTTCCAACCTCGCCTCTGGATCTGGGATCGTCGGAGTCGTAACCCATCAGAGTCGGCATGTCGAAAGCAACCGAAAGCCCTGTGTTCCCCTGTTTGAGCAGGTAGCGGTAACGCCGGTTACTTTCCTCCGCCGTCCCAAAGCCGGCAAACTGGCGCATAGTCCAGAGTCTCCCGCGGTACATGGTAGGATAGATCCCGCGGGCGAAGGGAAATTCTCCGGGCATGCCAAGATCGTACTGGTAATCGAAATCCTTTATGTCCTGCGGACCATAAACCGGTTGAATCTCAATGTCGGAGAGATTCCTAAAACATTTCTTCATGGACTTCATGGGCGATCTCCTCGCCGTGAATCAAGCGGCGCGCTATGACCAAGCGTTGAATCTCAGAGGTCCCTTCATAGATAGTTGTGATCCGCGCGTCCCGAAAGAATCGCTCGACGGCGAATTCCTTCGTGTACCCATAGCCGCCAAAGATCTGAATCGCCTTGTAGGCCGCCCGATTGGCGGCCTCCGACGCGAACAGTTTCGCCATGGCTGCCTCTTTGGTGAATGTCCTTCCCTGCTCTGCTAGCCAAGCTGCGCGATAGGTCAGGAGGCGCGCCGCATCGATCTCCGTTGCCATGTCCGCCAGCATCCACTGAATGGCTTCAAATTCGGCTATGGCACGGCCAAACTGACGGCGCTGCTGCGCGTACGCCACGGATTCTTCCAGACATCCCTGCGCGATGCCGAGCGCTTGAGCGGCGATTCCTATCCGGCCTCCATCCAATGTCACCAGCGCTATCGTGAAACCTTCTCCTTCTGTTCCTAAAAGGTTTTCACCGGGAACCCGGCAATCCTCGAAAAGTAAACTGGCGGTATCCGACGAACGGAGCCCGAGCTTATCTTCCAACTTACCGACCACAAACCCTGGGCTGTTTTTCTCCACGATGAAAGCCGAAATACCCTTTTTGCCTTTGGCGGGGTCGGTGACGGCATAGACGATGGCGAGGTCCGCGCGGTTTCCGTTGGTGGTGAAAATCTTGTTACCATTAAGCACAAAATCGTCGTCCACCCTTTTCGCCCTTGTCTGAATGGAACCGGCATCTGAACCCGAGCCTGGCTCTGTCAGAGCATAGCAACCCAACCGTTCCCCGCGGGCTAACGAAGAAAGGTATTTTTTCTTTTGTGCGGCGCTACCGAAGCGAGCTATAGGCGCGCAGACGAGCGAGTTCTGCACACTCATGGCGACCGCCAGCGAAGCCCATGCCTTGGAGATCTCTTCCATCGCGACGACACAAGATAGGAGGTCCATGCCGGAGCCGCCAAACTCCTGCGGCACTACTATTCCCATGAGACCCAGCTCGCTCAGTCTTTTGACTAATTCAGAAGGGTAAATCGCTTCGCGGTCCAAGCGCGAAGCAACCGGCTTGACCTCCCTTTCCACAAAGGCCCGGGTTGTTTCCCGGACCATCTGCTGTTCTTCTCCGAGCTCAAAATCCATGGAGTCTCCAGAATCCTCGCTTGGGCTGTGTCGCTAAAACCTTTCGATCATCATGGCGACTGCCTCACCGCCACCGATGCAAAGGCTAGCGACTCCTGTGGTAAGATTCATATCTTCCAACGCATGAATGAGCGTGGTTAGAATTCTCGCACCACTGGCACCGATAGGATGACCCAATGCCACGGCTCCACCTCTCACATTGACCCTGTCTGGATTCAGACCCAGTTCCCGATTGACAGCGATGGAGCAGACTGCAAAGGCTTCGTTAATTTCAAAGAGATCGACATCGCTCATCTCACGGCCGGTCTTTTTGACCAGAGAAGAGATGGCATGGACCGGGGCCGTCGTGAACCAAGCAGGGTCCGTAGCGAAAGAGGCATAATTGACGATGCGGGCTCGAGGGGTGAGACCTAGAGCCTTCGCCTTTTCTTCCAACATGACCACTAAGGCCGCGGCGCCGTCGCTGATCGAAGACGCATTTCCTGCGGTGACTCTACCATCCTTCCTGAACGCGGGCTTTAAGGTGGGTAGCCTTTCCAAACTCACGCGCTTTGGCTCTTCATCTTCCTCCACCAACTGATCTGCTCCGTCCCGTTGCGACACGGGCACCGAAACGATCTCTCGTTTAAACTCGCCGCTTTGTTGTGTTTTGAGCGCGCGGCGATAACTGGTCACGGCGAATTGATCTTGGTCTTCTTTGGAGATGCCGAGCGTATCGGCGCATACCTCCGCTGCTTCTCCCATATGAAATTGGTTGTAGACGTCCCAGAGTCCATCTCGGATCATGCTATCCACAAGCTCGCCGTGGCCCATATGGTAGCCACTTCTCGCTTTCGTCAACAAGTAGGGGGCATTGCTCATACTCTCCATTCCGCCAGCAACCACCACCTCGGCGTCACCCGATACGATGGCCTGAGCCGCCAACATGACCGCCTTTAAGCCTGAGCCACAAACCTTGTTGACGGTTGTACAGCCGACAGATTTAGACAGACCGGCGCCAAGGCTTGCCTGACGCGCCGGAGCCTGCCCCAAACCCGCCGAAAGCACATTCCCCATGATGACCTCGTCCACCTCCTCCCGGCTCAGTACAATTCTTTTAACGGCTTCCGTTATCGCAATACTCCCTAAACGAGTGGCGGAAACGGAACTCAGAACACCGTTAAAGCTGCCGATAGGAGTGCGGGCAGCGCTGACGATGACTGCTTTTTTCATAGACTCTTCCTAACCTGGACTCGTGGCGCAAACCGAGCTGATGAGCGAGCCGATTTCACAGCGTAACGAACCTCTTCGCAGATCCCAGAGCGAAATGAACGGTGGACGCATTCTTTTGTATTCGCTCTGTCAAAAAATCGGCGGTGCAATTATTTAGAGTTACGGCACGGGAAACAAACTGGACTTGAAAGAGAGTTGAATGCGAATAATGCAATTTTGGCCGGTCCCAAATCGTTTGCCAACAGCCGCATCGGACTCCTCCAATCAGCCTGTGACTTCTCGAGACCAAAGTTATTTTAACATATTTAAAATAAACCTGAAGCGATGTAATATGTGTTAAAGATACGAGAGAGGTACTCGTCAGCTGCTGGTTCTGAGTGGGTCGACCACGTCGACAAGAGGAAATCTCAATGCCGAAGAAGACCGTTCAGAGTTTTAGCGTCGAGTGGCTCCAAATCTTAGATGAAAATGGCAATTGCGATGAAGGGCTTCGCCCGCCTTTAAGCCACGAGGACATCAAGAAGCTTTACGAATGGATGGTCCTGGCCCGGGTCTTTGACGAAAAGGCTTTCAAACTCCAACGGGAAGGACGCCTCGGCACCTACGCTTCCATCCTAGGACAAGAGGCCGCTCAGGTCGGCAGCGCATTTGCTCTTCGACCTGACGATTGGATGTTTCCTTCCTTCAGGGAGCCTGGAGCCTCCTTCGTCAGAGGCCTGCCGATGCGCATGATTCTCCAATACTGGGCGGGCGATGAGCGCGGCAGCTCGATACCAGAAGAACTGAACGACTTTCCCATCACCATCCCCGTGGGCACCCAGATCCCGATCGCCGTCGGGGCTGCGTGGGCCGCCAAACTAAAGGCCGATCAGATCGCCGTGCTGTGCTACATGGGCGACGGCGCAACTTCCAAAGGAGATTTTCACGAAGGATTGAATTTCGCCGGCGTCTTCGGCGTGCCCGTGGTCTTCGTATGCCAGAACAACCAATGGGCGATCTCCGTTCCACTCAAACGACAGACCGGAGCCAAGACCTTAGCCCAAAAGGCCATCGCCTACGGCTTCTCGGGAATTCAGGTCGATGGAAATGATATCTTCGCTGTTTATCGAGCGACCCAGGAAGCGCTCAATCACGCAAGAGAGGGCAAGGGACCGACCCTGATCGAATGCGTGACTTACCGCCTGGGGGACCACACGACAGCGGACGATGCCGCGCGGTACCGCAGCCGCGACGAAGTGGAACAGTGGAGAAGGAAGGACCCCATCGAACGCCTGAAGATATATATGGAGAAAGAGCGCCTCTGGAATGACTCTTACGATCAAGCGGTCTATTCAGAGGCCAAGGAGAAAGTAGAACAAGCTGTCCATGAACAGGAAAATTTCCCTCCTCCAGATCCACGGGATATATTCCGCTTTACCTTCCACGAACTCACGGCGGAACTTAAGGAGCAGTTGGAAGGCTTCCTTAACGCCAACGGGAGAAGGGACATCCGGGACTGAGGTCCGTCGTTATGGCAAAACGAACGATGATCGAGGCGATTAATTTAGCCCTGAAACAAGAGATGGAGAAGGATCCAAGAGCGCTGATCCTTGGAGAGGATGTGGGGAAAAATGGTGGGGTTTTTCGGGCCACCCAGGGGCTGTTCGACATCTTCGGAGAGACCCGAGTCGTAGACACACCACTGTCGGAGTCGGCAATCATAGGAGTTGCGATTGGCATGGCGGTTTACGGCTTGAGACCCATCGCCGAAATACAGTTTGAGGGTTTTATTTATGCCTCCATGGAACAGCTGGCTAGTCATGCAGGACGGATCAGAACCCGCTCGCGAGGGCGCTATCATTGTCCCTTAGTCGTCAGGCTTCCTTACGGAGGAGGAATTCGAGCGCCGGAGCACCACTCGGACAGCAACGAAGCCTATTTTGTTCATACGCCTGGAATCAAGGTCGTCATTCCCTCGACTCCTTACGAAGCTAAAGGTCTTTTGATCGCGGCTATCCGCGACCCTGATCCGGTGATCTTCATGGAGCCGAAAAAGCTCTACCGCTCTTTGAGAGAAGAAGTTCCGGAGGAGGAGTACCTCATTCCTCTCGGGCAATCACGGATCGTTATCGAAGGAACCGACATTACGCTGATCACTTGGGGCGCCATGCTCCAACCCACCTTGCAGGCAGCCACTCTTATGGAGAAGAGGGGAATTAATCCAGAGATCATAGATCTCAGGACCTTATCGCCTTTGGATATGCAAACGGTGATAGAATCCGTGGAAAAGACCCACAAGGCCGTGGTCGTGCACGAAGCACCCGCAAGCTGCGGTGTTGGCGCTGAGGTTATCGCCCGGATCAATGAAAAAGCGCTGGTGCACCTAGAGGCACCCGTTGCAAGGGTCGCCGGATTCGACACCGTCATGCCTCTGCCGAAACTGGAGAAGTACTATCTGCCCAACGCAGAAAGAGTCGCTGAAGCTGTTGATCGGGTTCTAAACTTCTAACCCCTGGGAGCCTCCGATGCTGCGCGAGTTCAAATTCCCCGACGTAGGTGAAGGAATCGCTGAGGGGGAAATCGTTCGATGGCTTGTAAAGGAAGGCGATGCGGTAAAGGAAGATCAGGACCTGCTAGAGGTTGAAACCGATAAAGCGCTCCTTACTCTCAATTCGCCCTATACAGGGAAGGTCGCAAAACTCCACTGCAAAGAAGGTGACATCATCAAAGTCGGTGAAGTCCTGACGACGGTAGACGCGGGCGGCAAAGAAGCACCCGTGCTCGAAGCTGAAAAAAAGGACTCTGGCACCGTGGTGGGGACGCTGAGCGATAATGAAGTCGTCGAAGTCGTTCATCCCGTGCAGGCCACACCGGCCGTCCGTGTCTTGGCCAAACAGACGGGAATAGATCTGGCAAGTGTAAAGGGCACGGGCCCCGGGGGCAGAATCACGAAAGAAGATGTCGAGAAGGCGTCGACAAAAAGCGCGCGGCAAACTAGCGCGGAATCAGACGCCTACGGTTCGGTCGAAAAGATACCGCTTCGAGGCATTCGGCGCACGGTCGCTAAGCGTATGGCCGAGGCCTCTAAACGTGTCGCCGAGGTGACCATCTGGGAAGATGCCGACATCACCGAGCTAGAGCAAGTCCGCGCCAAAGAAAGAAAGGTAGCAGAGGAAAAGGGAGTGAAACTTACTTATCTTCCCTTTCTGATTAAGGCGGTCATTCGGGCTTTGAACGCCCATCCCTATTTCAATGCCAGCTTGGACGAGGCCGCGGAAGCCATCATTCTCAAGAAGTATTTCAACATCGGAATTGCTGTCGACACGACTGACGGTCTTATTGTCTTTGTGATCAAAGAGGCTGACAAAAAAAACATTCTGGATTTGGCAAAGGAGACAGCGACCCTCGCCGAAAAGGCTAGGCTTAGAAAGATTGATCTCCATGAGCTAAAGGGCAGTACTTTTACCATCACCAATTACGGCGTTGTCGGAGCTTCGTACGGGACTCCTATTATCAATTACCCTGAAGTGGCGATCTTAGGATTGGGAAAGATAGAGGATCGGCCGGTTGTGAGAAGCGGACAGATTGCCATCCGAAAGATTATGCCCCTCTCCCTTGCATTCGATCACAGGGTAATCGATGGTGTGGAAGCCGGACGTTTCCTCGGAGTTGTCATTCAGCATCTCCAAGATCCTAACCTCATGCTCCTCGAAGGAAAGTAATTGGCTCATCACTTGATTGCCGAAGTGAATAGATTTCGGGACTCTTCTGCCTTTTGGCGCGCTACGTCCGTCCTACCTTGAACACCCTATTCGCGTCTTGTCTTCATTTGGCCGAGTAAATTCCCATCGTTGCCGTCCATTTACGCTGGCGAGTCTGCAGCGATTACTCCGCCCACCACTTCCTATGTCACATTTTCACTGGTGACCAGTAATTTTTACCAGACTGGTTTCAACCTCCTCCGAGCAACCTGAAAAAAATTAGTTAGTTAGCCTCGGCCAGATCGATGGCATTCGCGTTGCTCTACTCGCGATCCAAATGGAGCGTGCAAAAAATACGAAAGGAGGAAACATGAATAACCACAAAAAGGGGCACAACTTTTCGACCTGGATCGTCGCCGTTGGTCTGACCGCGATTGCCGCCGCCGGTTGCGCCGGCGGACCACTGACAGCACGAGAGAAAGGCGCAGGCATCGGCGCTCTCGGTGGTGCAGCCGTTGGC
>Ga0209887_1000194_pt1 | contig 17850 bp, 15 predicted proteins | sample GWRWN1_30_40_FD_187230 | JGI IMG/M metagenome (GOLD analysis project Ga0209887, IMG submission 187230) | Riverbed sediment microbial communities from areas with no vegetation in Columbia River, Washington, USA - GW-RW N1_30_40 (SPAdes)... | ecosystem: Environmental > Aquatic > Freshwater > River...
TCTTCTCGCTCGCGGGCTGGGTTCATGGAGCGCGCCGCCACCTGGGTCGCCAGTCTCAGAGGACCGCGGCGCGCATTGTTTGCCGTGGTGCTCGGCGCCGCCTCGGTGCTCGCTTTCGCGCCGGTCCATGCCTGGCCCGTGCTGTTCCTCACCTTCGGCGCGCTCGTCTGGCTGCTCGACGGCTGCCACGCCCATCGCGAAAGCCTCTCGGAGAGGCTGAAATGCGCTGGGCTCACCGGGTTCTGGTTCGGCTTCGGCTATTTTCTCGCCGGCCTCTACTGGATCGCCGAGGCTTTCCTGATCGAGCCCTTGCGCCACGGCTGGCTTCTCCCTTTCGTCATGACCGCGCTGCCTGGAGGCATGGCGCTCTTCTTCGCCGCCGCTTGTGCCCTTGCCATGCTGTTCTGGTTGCCGGGAGCGGGCAGGGTGTTCGCCTTGGCGATCGCACTCGGCCTTGCCGAGTTCGCCCGCGGCCATGTGCTGACAGGCCTCCCCTGGAATCTCATCAGTTATGGGCTTCTCGGCACGCTCCCCTTGATGCAGCTCGCGGCCCTTTTCGGGGTCTATGCCTTAAGCCTCCTTGCCGTCCTCCTCTTCGCGAGCCCGGCTGCCATCTTCGCGCCGTCGGGCACGCACCTCGCTGGACGTAAAGGGACGGCGGCGCTTGCCTCCCTGCTCGCGCTTCTGCTCGGGCTTGGCTATGTGTGGGGAGAGCGGCGGCTCGCCTCGGCCGCGCCCGACAGCACCGGTCTTCGCCTGCGCATCGTCCAGGCCAATGTCGATCAGGCCGATAAATGGGCCCCTGAGAACAGCGCCGAGATCTTCACCGACTATCTCGATCTCACCAAGTCGGGCGGCCTCGACGGCATCGACATCGTGATCTGGCCCGAGACGGCGGTCCCCTTTCTCCTCGCCGATGCTCCCGACGCGCTTCTCGCCATCGGCGCCGCGCTACCGGAGGGAACCTCTTTGCTCGCGGGCTCGGGGCGACTCGTCGCGGAGCGGGACGCGCAAGGCGCGCTTAGCGCCCCCCGCATCTATAACAGCCTGCTCGTCATTGACGATCAGGGCCGCGTCATTGGCGGCTACGACAAGATTCATCTCGTCCCGTTCGGCGAGTATCTCCCCTTTCAGGACTTCCTCGAGAGTCTCGGCATCATGCAGCTCACCGGGGTGCGCGGCGGCTTCAGCGTCGGGCGAGGTCCGCGGCTTCTTGCGATCCCGGGCGCGCCGCCGGCAAGCCCGCTGATCTGCTATGAGATCATCTTCCCCGACGAGATCACCGAGAAAGCGTCGCGGCCGGGCTGGCTGCTCAACATCACCAACGATGCCTGGTTCGGATCGAGCGCCGGCCCCTACCAGCATTTTCATCAAGCTCAGGTCCGCGCCGTCGAACAGGGCTTGCCAGTCGCCCGCGCTGCCAATACCGGCATCTCGGCGGTGATCGATGCATACGGACGAATTCTCGCCGAGATCGGTCTCGGCGAGAAGGGCGTCATCGACGCTGACTTGCCCAAAGTGGGCCCGAAGACGCTCTTCGTTCAGTTCGGAATCGTTCTCGAAATCTCGGTGTTGGCGCTTGCGCTGGCGGGTTGGCTCGCTTGCCGCCTGCGTCTATTAACGTGAACGGGGCTCGGGCATCGAGGTGCGACTCATGCATGCTTGACGGGGGTAAGGCGCGCCCCTATGAACGACCGCGAAGGGGACCATTTTCATCAAGATTATGAGTCAGCTTCTCTTTTTTGGACCGAAATTTTCTTAAGAGTGAGCGAATGGCAGGCAAGAAGCCTAACCCTGTTGATACGCATGTTGGAAGCCGGGTGCGATTGCGTCGAATGCTGCTTGGCATGAGCCAAGAGCGTCTCGGCGACAGCATGGGACTGACGTTTCAGCAGGTGCAAAAGTACGAGAAGGGTGTGAACCGCATCGGCGCAAGCCGGCTGTTCCAGATCTCGAAGATCCTCGATGTCCCCGTGCAGTTTTTTTTCGAGGAGGCCCCGCATATCGGCGATGGAAGCCCGGCGCGGGGAATGGCGGAGCCCGACTCGGAAACCTTCATCCTCGAATTCCTGAATAGCCGCGAAGGGCTCGAGCTGAACCGCGCCTTCGTCAAAATCGGCGATGCCAAAGTCCGCAAGAGCGTCGTCGACCTGGTGCGGGCCTTGAGCGCAAGCAGCGGCACTCCCTAGATTGATATTTGAGCGCGGGGGTTGACCTGCGCCTCAATGGTTGCAAGAACCGGGCGCTATCCAGGCCGCCCGGCCTTCCTTTTTGACTAGGGGGTGCTCAAGTGTCGCGGGCAAATTACCTCTTCACCAGTGAATCGGTGTCGGAAGGTCATCCCGACAAAGTGTGCGACCGTATCTCCGATGCGGTGGTCGATCTCTATCTCGCCGCCGATCCGCTTTCGCGGGTCGCCATCGAGACGTTGGTCACGACCAACCGCATCGTCATGGCGGGCGAGGTGCGCGGGCCTGAGAGCGTGACGCCCGAGCTGATCGAGGCGGCGGCGCGGCGAGCCGTGCGCGAGATCGGCTACGAGCAGAAAGGCTTTCACTGGAAGACCGCCGAGTTCCAATATTACGTGCACGAGCAGTCCGCCGACATCGCGCTTGGCGTCGATCCCAATGTTGAGAAGCAGAAGGAAGAGGGCGCGGGCGATCAAGGCATCATGTTCGGCTTCGCCTGCCGCGAGACCGAGCCCTTGATGCCGGCGCCGATCTTCTATGCCCATCGTATCTTGCACGAGATGGCCAAGGCGCGGCATACCGGCCGGACGCCCGAGCTTGGTCCCGACGCCAAGAGCCAGGTGACGCTCGCTTACGAGAACGGCAAGCCGGTGCGCGCCGATGCGATCGTGGTCTCCACCCAGCATGGCGAGGATGTCAGCCAGGAGCGGGTCAAGGAGATCGTGCGTGGCTTCGTCGAGGAGGTGATGCCGAAAGGCTGGGTGAACGGCTCCACCAAATTCTACGTCAATCCCACCGGGCGCTTCGTCATCGGCGGTCCCGACGGCGATGCCGGCGTCACGGGCAGGAAGATCATCGTCGATACTTATGGCGGCGCGGCGCCGCATGGCGGCGGCGCCTTCTCCGGCAAGGACCCGACCAAGGTCGACCGTTCCGCGGCTTACGCCGCCCGCTATCTCGCCAAGAACGTGGTGGCAGCGGGGCTCGCCGATAAATGCACCCTCCAGCTCGCTTACGCGATCGGCGTTTCGCAGCCGCTCTCGCTTTATGTCGATCTGCACGGCACCGGCAATATCGCCGAGGACGACCTCGAAAAGGCGCTGCGGCAGGTCATGGATTTGAGCCCGCGCGGCATCAGAGAGCACCTCAAGCTTTCCCGTCCGATCTATGAGCGCACAGCGGCCTACGGCCATTTCGGGCGGCAACCCGACAATGACGGCGGCTTTTCCTGGGAACGGCTCGACCTCGTCGAGCCGATCCGCGCCGAGCTCAGCTAGCTCGGGCGACCCAATCCTCCTTTGTCATCGCCCGGCTTGACCGGGCGATCCAGTACCCCTTAGCGAAAGCATGTTCGCGAGCGCCGTGGTTACTGGATGCCCGCCTGCGCGGGCATGACAATGGTGTTTGGAACGGCCCAAGAGAGTTACCCATGACCGAGACCAGGCCGCTCAGGTCCTATGGCAGACGCAAGGGCAAGCCCTTGAGCGCGCAGAAAGAGCGCCTCCTCGGCGCGCTCCTGCCGCATCTGCGCCTCGACCTCAAAAGCCCGCCTCCTGCCCGCCTGACGGACCTGTTCGACGTCCCGGTCAAGGAGGTCTGGTTCGAGATCGGCTTCGGCTCCGGCGAGCATCTCCTGTGGCAGGCCGAACACCATAAGAACGTGGGCTTTATCGGCTGCGAGCCCTTCATCAACGGGGTCGCTAGCCTGCTGGGTGCGATCGAGGATCGTGGTCTCAAGACCATCCGCGTCCATGACGGCGACGCCCGCGAGGTGCTCGCCTGGCTCCCCGACCGCTTGATCGGACGCATTTTCCTGCTGTTTCCCGACCCCTGGCCGAAGAAGCGCCAGCTGAAGCGGCGGCTCCTCTCGCCCGGCACAATTAGGGAGCTTGCCCGCGTGCTCCGCCCCGATGGCGAGCTCAGATTTGCGTCCGATAGCGGCGACTATGCCGCGGAGGCGCTTCTTCTCATGCGCCAGAGCGGCGCCTTTACCTGGACGGCGATGCGGGCGAGCGATTGGCGGGAGCGGGGCGCCGACTGGCCTGAGACCCGCTATGAGCGCAAGGCCCTGAGCGAGGGGCGCAAGTCTGTCTATTTGAGCTTCAAAAGGCTCTAGGGCGTGAGGAACTGCGCTCCTGGCCCCTCCGAAGTCCGCTTGAAACCTTGAGAAAAGCTCGTATATTAGGCACCGAACTCATGATTGGTTTGATCAGGAGTGGGCCCTCGCCCGCTCCTTTTTATTAGGCTCATCGCTTCCTCGCGCTTCGGGCGAGGATCACGGCCCGCAACCGATGTCGAGCGCTAGCGCCAACGCCGATCGCCGCTTTGCCCGCGAGACGGGACCGGCGCGGGCGATCGCCGACCTCGCCGAGCCCGTGCTCGAGGAGCTCGGCTTTCGCCTGGTCAGGATCAAGGTCTCTGGCCGCGACGGAGGAACGGTGCAGATCATGGCCGAGAGGCCTAACGGCGAAATGACCGTCGAGGATTGCGCGACCATCAGCCGGAGACTGTCGCCCGTGCTCGACGCTTACGACCCGATGCCGGGACAGTATCGTCTGGAGGTCTCTTCCCCCGGCATCGACCGGCCGCTGGTCAGGCCGAGCGACTTTGCGTTATGGGCGGGTCATGAAGCCAAGGTAGAGCTCAAGGAGCTGGTCGACGGACGGAAACGCTTCAGGGGCCTGATCGAGGACGTGGTCAAGGACGAGGTGCGCCTCAGAATAGAGCTCGAAGGCAAGGCCGAGCCGGTGGTGATCGGCCTTCCCTTCTCGCTCATCAACGAGGCGAAGCTCGTGGCCGATATCGAGAGCTTCAGGGCCGACCTTGCGGGCAAGACGCCCGCACATTGAGATCAAGCGCGGTGCGCGCGCGGTTGAGACGCGCAGGGCCCCGCAACACCGTAACGATTGGAGGCTAGAGAGATGGCTCAGGCAGGCGTAAGCGCCAACAGGCTGGAGCTTTTGCAGATCGCCGACGCGGTCGCGCGCGAGAAATCGATCGACCGCCAGGTGGTCATCACCGCCATGGAGGACGCGATCCAGAAGGCGGCGAAATCCCGCTATGGCAGCGAGAACGAGATCAAGGCCGAGGTCGACCCTAAGACCGGCGAAATCAGGCTCGCCCGACTCCTCGAAGTGGTCGAGGACGTCACCATGGAAGCGACCCAGATCTCGCTCGCGGAGGCGCGCAGCCGCAATCCGGCAGCCCAGGTCGGCGACTTCATCGCCGAGCCCCTGCCCCCGCTCGATTTCGGCCGCGTAGCGGCGCAGAACGCCAAGCAGGTGATCGTGCAGAAGGTGCGCGAGGCCGAGCGCGAGCGCCAGTTCGACGAATACAAGGACCGGGTCGGCGAGATCGTGAACGGCATCGTCAAGCGGGTCGAATATGGCAACGTCATCGTCGATCTCGGCCGCGCCGAGGCCATTGTGCGCCGCGACGAGACCCTGCCGCGCGAGAACTTCCGCTATGGCGACCGCATCCGCGCCTATGTCTACGACGTGCGCCGCGAGCAGAGGGGGCCGCAGATCTTCCTCTCGCGCACCCATCCGGAATTCATGGCCAAGCTGTTCGCCCAGGAGGTGCCAGAGGTCTATGAGGGCATCGTCACCATCAAGTCGGTGGCGCGCGATCCCGGCAGCCGCGCCAAGATCGCGGTCGTGTCGCGCGACGCCTCGATCGACCCCGTAGGCGCCTGCGTCGGCATGCGCGGCAGCCGCGTGCAGGCGGTGGTGAACGAGCTGCAAGGAGAGAAGATCGACATCATCCAGTGGTCGCAGGACGCCGCGACCTTCATCGTCAACGCGCTGGCGCCGGCCGAGGTGGTCAAGGTCGTGCTCGACGAGGATGCCGAGCGCATCGAGGTGGTGGTGCCGGACCAGCAACTGTCGCTCGCCATCGGGCGCAAAGGCCAGAATGTGCGGCTCGCTTCCCAGCTGACCGGCTGGGACATCGACATCATGACCGAGGCTTCCGAGTCCGAGCGCCGCCAGGCAGAGTTCGCCGAGCGCTCGACGACCTTCATGGAAGCGCTCGACGTCGACGAGGTGATCGCCCAGCTGCTCGCCTCCGAGGGCTTTAGTTCGGTTGAGGAGGTCGCCTTTGTCGAGCCCTCGGAAATCGCCTCGATCGAAGGCTTCGACGAGAACACGGCCGCCGAGATCCAGACCCGCGCGCGCGAGCATCTGGAGAAGCTCGAGGCCGAGCTTGAAGCCAAGCGCAAGGCGCTCGGCGTCGCCGACGCGTTGGCGGAAGTGCCGGGAATCACTACGGCGATGCTCGTCACCCTTGGCGAAAACGCCATCAAGACGGTCGAGGACCTTGCCGATTGCGCCACCGACGACCTTGCGGGCTGGAGCGAGCGCAAGGACAAAGAGACCATTCGCCATGACGGCATCCTCGACGGCTTCGGCCTGACGAAAAGCCAAGTCGAGGACCTGATCCTGGCGGCCCGCATCAAGGCCGGATGGATCACCGAGGCCGATCTTGCGCCTGAACCCACTGAGGGCGAAGGTGAAGAGGGCGCGGCTCCCGATGAGGGCGCCGAGACCGGTGAGACACCGGCACCAAGCGGCGCGAGCGCCTGATGCGCAGGCCAGGAGATAATCCTTGCGGCAGACGGCAGCGGAGCAGGAATACGAAGCCCATGAGGGCGCGGACGACACCGTCCGCGCTTGCGCGCTCACCCGCGCGCGGAGACCTAAGGACGAGCTGATCCGCTTCGTGCTCGGGCCTGACGGCACGGTCGTCCCCGACCTTAAGGAAAAGTTGCCGGGCCGCGGGGTGTGGCTGACCGCAGCGCACAATACCGTCACCGACGCGGCCAAACGCAACGTCTTCGCCCGGGCGCTCAAGGCGAAAACCAAGGTTCCCGAAGGGCTCGCGGCCCAGGTCGACCGGCTCCTCGCCGAGGCGGCGCTCTCCGCGCTTTCCCTTGCCAACAAGGCCGGCGAGGCCGTGTTCGGCCATGCCAAAGTCGAGGAGGCCATCGCCCGGGGGCGGGTTCTCGCCCTCCTCCATGCCAAGGAGGCGGCCGACGACGGATGCCGCAAGCTTGACGGCAAAGCCCGCGGAATGGGGGACGGAAGCCCGGTTCCGGCGGTCCGCGCGTTCAGCACGGATGAATTGGGTTTGGCATCAGGGCGGACAAATGTGATACATGCTGCCCTCATCCAGGGTGGAGCGGCTCGGAAATTCCTCGCGGCGGCCGCGCGCTTAGAGCGCTACCGCAAGGGTAGAGCCGCATTTGCAAGCCAGAATGGATCGGATACGGACAAGGAATGAGTGAGACCAACGAGACTGAAGGCAAGACCGCTCGCGGAGGGCGCAAGATGACGCTCAACGTGCGCCGGACGGTGGAGTCCGGCCATGTGCGGCAGAGCTTCAGCCATGGGCGCTCGAAGTCCGTTCTGGTCGAGAAGAAGAAGCGCCGCTCGATCGGCTCGGACGCGGCGCAGCCCGTGGAAGAGGCCAAGCCGGCACCGCGCGTTGCCGAGGCTCCCGCTGCCAAGCCGCAGCCTGAGGAGGCGCAAGCGCGCCGCGTCGGCGTCGTGCTGCCGCAGCTCTCCGAGGACGAGAAAGACGCGCGCACGCGCGCTCTTGCCGACGCGCGCCAGCGTGAGGCCGCCGAGCGCGAGAAGGCAAAGCAGTCGGCAGTCTTCCAGGTCGTGACGGAAGAGCAGCGGGCGAAAGAGCGCGAAGAGGCCGACGAGCGTAAGCGCAAAGAAGACGAAAGGCACGAGGCCGAGGCCAAGGCGCGCAAAATCGGCGAGGAGACCGCCCGCAAGCACCTGCTCAAGGAGGAGGCGGAAGAGCCCGTGCGCTCGCCGGACGCCCGCCACAAGAAGAGCCCCGTTGCGCCGCGGCGCGGCGAGGAGCGCAGGGTCAGGGGCAGGCTCACCATCACCAATGCGCTCGACGAGGAGCAGCGCCAGCGGAGCCTTGCCTCGCTGAAGCGCCGCCAGGAGCGCCAGAAAAAGCAGATCACCGGCCCGCTGGCGCAGCAGAAGATCCAGCGCGAGGTTGTGGTGCCCGAGGTGATTACCATCCAGGAGCTCGCCAACCGCATGGCCGAGCGGGGCGTCGACGTCATCAAATTCCTGATGAAGGACGGTGAGATGCACAAGATCACCGATGTGATCGATGCCGACACCGCCCAGCTCGTGGCCGAGGAATTCGGGCATACGGTCAGGCGCGTCTCGGAGGCCGATGTCGAGGAAGGTTTCATCGGCGCGGAAGACCACGCCGAGGATCTCCAGTTGCGCGCGCCAATCGTCACGATCATGGGACATGTCGATCACGGCAAGACTTCGCTGCTCGACGCTATCCGCACGACCAATGTCGTGAGCCAGGAAGCCGGCGGCATCACCCAGCATATCGGCGCCTATCAGGTGGTGACGCCGTCGGGGCAGAAGATCACCTTTATCGACACGCCGGGCCACGAGGCCTTCACCGCCATGCGCGCACGCGGCGCCAAGGTGACCGACATCGTGGTGCTGGTGGTGGCCGCCGACGACGGGGTGAAGCCGCAGACGGTCGAGGCGATCAATCACGCCAAGGCCGCAGGCGTGCCCATCATCGTCGCCATCAACAAGATCGACAAGCAAGGCGCTGACCCTCAGCGGGTGCGCACCGAGCTGCTCAGCCACGAGATCGTGGTGGAAAGCCTCGGCGGCGACACGCTGGAGATCGAGGTTTCGGCGCTCAAGAAGACCGGCCTGGACAAGCTACTCGAGGCGATCGCATTGCAAGCCGAGGTGCTGGAGCTCAGGGCCAATCCCGAGCGCGACGCGGAAGGCGTCATCGTCGAGGCCAAGCTCGAGCGCGGACGCGGTCCGGTCGGCACGGCGCTGATCCAGCGCGGCACGCTTCGCCTGGGCGATCTCATTGTCGCGGGTTCTGCCTATGGCCGCGTTCGGGCGCTGATCAACGAGCTTGGCGAGCCGGTGGCGAGCGCCGGTCCCTCGGTTCCGGTCGAGGTGCTCGGATTCGACTCCGCGCCTGAGGCGGGCGACCAGTTCGCCGTCGTGGAGAACGAGGCCCGTGCGCGCGAGATCACCGACTATCGCGTGCGCGAGCGGCGCAAGCGCTTGGCGGTCGCCGGCGCGCGCGGCAGCCTCGAGCAGATGATGAGCAATCTGAAGGCCGCCGGCACCAAGGAGTTCACGCTCCTGGTCAAGGGCGACGTTCAAGGCTCGGTCGAGGCCATCGTTGCGGCACTCGACAAGATGGGAACCGACGAGGTGCGCGCACGCATCATCCATGCCGGCGTCGGTGGCATCACCGAGTCCGATGTGGGGCTCGCCGCGACTTCGGGCGCGGTCGTGCTCGGCTTCAATGTGCGCGCCAACACGCAAGCCCGCGAGGCCGCCGAGCGCGACGGCGTCGAGATTCGCTACTACGCCGTCATCTACGACCTCGTCGACGAGGTGAAGCAGGCCATGTCCGGCATGCTCACGCCCACGAGGCGCGAGACCTTCCTCGGCAATGCCGAGATTTTGGAGGTGTTCACAATCTCCAAGGTGGGCAAGGTCGCCGGCTGCCGCGTCACCGAGGGCAAGGTGGAGCGTGGCGCTCAAGTCCGGCTCATCCGCGATAATGTGGTGGTCCACGAAGGCAAGCTGTCGACCTTGAAGCGCTTCAAGGACGAGGTGCGCGAGGTGACCGCAGGCCAGGAATGCGGCATGGCGTTCGAGGGCTACCAGGACATGCGCCCGGCCGACGTCATCGAGTGCTTCGAGGTCGAGCACGTCCAGCGCACGCTGTAGCTCTAGCTGTCATGCCCGCGCAGGCGGGCATCCAGTAAGCGGTATCGCCCCTTGCTTAATAACAGCTCTGACGGTTACTGGATTCCCGCTTTCGCGGGAATGACGCCGTGGGGGTGGCGAAAGAAGAAATGACCAATCGCGACAAGGGCAAACCGCCCTCCCAACGCCAGCTGAAAGTGGGCGAGATGATCCGGCATGCGCTTGCCGACATTTTCTTCCGCGGCGAGATCGTCGACGAGGTGTTGAGCAGGCATTCGATCACCGTGCCGGAGGTGCGCATGTCGCCGGACCTCAAGCTCGCCACGGTCTATGTCCTGCCGCTCGGCGGCGGCGAGGCGGACGAGGCGGTCGCCCATCTCGAAAAGCACAAGCGATATTTGCGCGGGCTCCTGGCGAAGCGGGTCAGCATGAAGTTCATGCCTGAGCTCAGATTCAGGGTGGACACCTCGTTCGAGAAATCTGCCCGCATCGACGAGCTGCTCGCCTCGCCCAAGGTCGCCCGCGACCTCGACGGCTAGCGCAAGAGAGCGGGCGAGAAGCGATGGCGCGGCGGCGGAAAGGCTTACCTGTCCATGGCTGGCTCATCTTCGACAAGCCGCAAGGCATGACCTCGACGCAAGCCGTCGCCCGCGTGAAGCGGCTTTACGAGGCGGCCAAGGCGGGGCATGCGGGCACGCTCGATCCGCTTGCCACGGGCGTGTTGCCGATCGCGCTCGGCGAGGCAACCAAGACCGTCCCCTTCGTGGTCGAAGGCTCTAAGGAATACCGCTTCACCGTCCGCCTCGGGACCGAGACCGATACCGACGATGCGATGGGCAAAGTAGTGGCAACGAGCGACCGCCGGCCCACACGCGCGGAGATCGAGGCCAAGCTTCCCGACTTCACCGGCGAGATCGACCAGGTGCCGCCGCGCTACTCGGCGCTCAAGGTCGACGGCGCCCGCGCCTACGACCTCGCCCGCGAGGAGGAGGAGTTCGAGCTTGCTCCGCGGCGCGTGTCGATTGCCAAGCTAGACCTCGTCGACCACCCCGACACAGACCATTGCGTGCTTGAGGCGCGTTGCGGCAAGGGCACCTATGTGCGGGCGCTTGCCCGCGACCTCGGCCGGGCGCTCGGCTCATTCGGCCATGTGGAGGCCTTGCGCCGCACCCGCGTCGGCGCCTTTGGCGAGGAGCGCGCCGTGGCGCTCGCGACCCTGTTATCGCTCGCCGAGAGCGGCGGCCATGACGCCTTGGTCGGCGCACTCGAGCCCATCGAGACCGCGCTCCGCGACATCCCCGTACTTACCCTCTCAGGGCCGGATGCGGATAGGCTGAAGCGCGGGCAACCAGTCTTGTTGCGGGGACGGGATGCCCCGATCATCGAAGGCACGGTCTACGCCACGGCGCGCGGCACCCTCGTCGCCGTCGGCGAGGTGAGCCAGGGAGAGCTTAAGCCGCGACGTATCTTCAATCTGCCGCGCCGCAGCGCGGAGCGCTAAGGAGCTCGTGTCCTGCTTCTGACGGCGATTAACCCCGAAATTCCGCTAGCCTCGGGCCCGATTATCCCTATAGTGCAGCGGTTCGCGCGGGTGCCGTTCTCACGGCTCGCACGCGCGACTTTAGCCGACCGTGCTGGACGACATCCCGGCCCGGCCCCGACAAACCCCTAACAGCAAGGATCACCCGATGTCGATCAGCGCTGAGCGCAAGCAAGAGCTCATCAAGGAATATGCGACCAAGTCGGGCGATACCGGCTCTCCAGAGGTCCAGGTCGCGATCCTGACCGAGCGGATCACCAATCTCACCGATCATTTCAAGACGCACGGCAAGGACAACCATTCGCGCCGGGGGCTACTCAAGATGGTCAGCCAGCGGCGCCGGCTGCTCGATTACGTCAAGTCCGCCGACGAGGACCGCTACCAGAAGCTCATCAACCGGTTAGGCATCCGCCGGTGATGGCCATGGTCATGGCGGGCCATCCCGCGGTCGAGCTTGCGAACACTGTGAACTGGCCAGCCCTCGCGCCATGTGGCGAGAGGAGCGGCCTCATCCTTCCCTAAACATTGGGACACCATCATGTTCAAGACACACACTGTAGAGATCGAATGGGCGGGACGCCCGCTTAAGCTTGAGACCGGCCGCATCGCGCGGCAGTCCGACGGCGCCGTGCTCGCTACCTATGGCGAGACGAGCGTTCTTGCCACCGCCGTTGCCGCCAGGGAGGCAAGGGCGGGCATCGACTTCTTCCCGCTGACCGTCAACTATCAGGAGAAGACCTTCGCCGCGGGCAAGATTCCCGGCGGCTATTTCAAGCGCGAAGGCCGCCCCACCGAAAAAGAAACCCTCACCTCTCGTCTCATCGACCGGCCGATCCGGCCGCTGTTCGCCTCCGGCTTCAGGAACGAGACGCAAGTGATCGCCACCGTGCTCTCGCACGACATGGAGAACGACCCTGACATCGTGGCGATGATCGCGGCCTCCGCCGCGCTGACCCTTTCCGGCATCCCGTTTCTCGGGCCGATCGCCGCGGCTCGCGTCGGCTATATCGGCGGCCAATACGTGCTGAACCCGATGATCGACGAGATGTCCGAGAGCGGGCTCGATCTCGTGGTGGCCGGCACCGCCGACGCCGTGCTGATGGTCGAATCGGAAGCCAAGGAATTGCCCGAGGACATAATGCTCGGCGCCGTGATGTTTGGGCACAAGGGCTTTCAGCCCGTGCTCGGTGCCATCGTCAAGCTTGCCGAGCGCGCCGCCAAGGAGCCCTGGGAGGTCAAGACCGACGACGGCGCCCATGACCTCGTGAGCAAGGTGCGCGCGGCGGTGGAAGCTGAATTGCGCGAGGCCTACACCATCGCCGCCAAGCATGAGCGCCGCGATCGCGTCGCCGCCATCAAGGAGAAGGTGCTCGCCGCGCTGGTCCCTGCTGATGACGACGGCACCATGGCCGCGAAAGTGGCAAGCGCCTTCAAGGAAGCCGAGAAGGAATTCGTCCGCTCAGCTATTCTTGAGACCTCCAGGCGCATCGACGGACGCGACCTGACCACGGTCAGGCCGATCGTGTGCGAGGTCGGCATTCTGCCGCGCACCCATGGCAGCGCGCTGTTCACCCGCGGCGAGACGCAAGCGCTCGCCGTAGCCACGCTCGGCACCGGCGAGGACGAGCAATATGTCGACGCGCTCCAGGGCACCTACAAAGAAACCTTCATGCTGCACTACAACTTTCCGCCCTACTCGGTCGGCGAGGTGGGCCGCATGACGGGCCCGGGCCGGCGCGAGGTGGGCCACGGCAAGCTTGCCTGGCGCGCCATCCATCCGGTGCTCCCCGACCGCGAGAGCTTCCCCTACACCATCCGCATCGTGTCGGAGATCACCGAGTCGAACGGCTCCTCCTCGATGGCGACGGTATGCGGCTCCTCGCTCGCCATGATGGACGCAGGCATTCCGCTCAAGCGCTCGGTGGCGGGCATCGCCATGGGCCTGATCAAGGAGAGTGAACGCTTCGCCGTTCTATCGGACATCCTCGGCGACGAGGACCATCTCGGCGACATGGACTTCAAGGTCGCCGGCACCTCCGAGGGCGTGACCTCGCTGCAGATGGACATCAAGATCACCGGCATCACCGAGGAGATCATGAAGGTCGCGCTCAATCAGGCGCGCGATGGCCGCATGCATATCCTCGCCGAGATGAACAAGGCGCTCAACACGGCCCGGCCGGAGCTTGGCGAATACGCGCCGCGCATCGAGACCATCCACATCCCGGTCGACAAGATCAGGGAAGTGATCGGCTCGGGCGGCTCGGTGATCCGCGAGATCGTCGCGGAGTCTGGCGCCAAGATCGACATCTCCGACGACGGCACGGTGAAGATTGCTTCGGCCAATGCCGAGTCGATCCGCGCCGCAATCAACCGCATCAAGTCCATCGCGTCGGAGCCCGAGGTCGGCGAGATCTACAAGGGCAAGGTCGTCAAGGTCATGGAGTTCGGCGCCTTCGTGAACTTCTTCGGCGCCAAGGACGGGCTTGTCCATATCTCGCAGCTCGCCGAGGGCAGGCCGAAGGCCGTCACCGACGTGGTCAAGGAAGGCGACCAGGTGTGGGTGAAGCTGCTCGGCTTCGACGACCGCGGCAAGGTCAGGCTGTCGATGAAGGTCGTCGACCAGGCGACCGGGAAAGAGCGGGAGAAAGCCGAGGCGAGCTAGGCTCGCGAGGATCGGCGCTTGTCAGAGAGCCGTTTCGCTTCAAGCGGGGCGGCTCTAACCTTTTTTCACGCACCTCCAGCCGATCACAAAATACTCGCTGTTCGACTTCTGCCACTCCGTGGCCTTGTCGCCGCCCTGCTTGATGCAGCTTACCACGTCATCGGTGGTGGCACCGGGCACCGGCTTCTCGGAGCATTGCTCCGGGGTCGCAAGCAGGCAAATCATCACCACTAACTCGGCCATCGCCGTTCCTCCAATTACCCGAATCTAAGTTACTGCATCTGATCGAACTTACTGCGCGGCTTCGCGGGGCGCTTTCTCGACGGGGGCGTCCGCCTCCTCGCCTTGTTCCATGGTCTTGAGCGCGTTGATGTTAGGCATGGCGATGGTCGAATAGCCGCAATCCACGAAATGCACTTCGCCGGTGACCGCTCCCGACAAATCCGACAACAGATAGAGTGCGGCGCCGCCGACCTCGTCGAGGGTAGGCGAGCGGCGCATCGGCGCGTTCTTCTGCTGGAAGTGGAACAGCGTGCGCGCGTCGGAGATGCCGGCGCCGGCCAGCGTGCGCATCGGCCCCGCCGAAAGGGCATTCACCCTGATCGCTTGCGGCCCGAAATCCGAGGCGAGATATCGCACGCTCGCCTCGAGCGCCGCCTTGGCGACGCCCATGACGTTGTAGCAGGGCACGACCCGGTTCGAGCCGCCATAAGTTAGCGTGAGCAGCGAGCCGCCTGACGGCATCAGCTCGGCGGCGAGCTTCGCGACCTCGGTGAAGGAGAAGCAGGAGATCACCATGGTGTGCTCGAAATTGGCGCGCGTCGTGTCGCAGTAGCGCCCTCTCAGCTCATTGCGATCGGAGAAGGCAAGCGCGTGCACGACGAAATCGAGCGAGCCCCACTTCTTGCGGATCACGTCGAACACGCGCTTGACGCTGTCCAGATCGCCGACGTCGGCCTGCTCGATGATTTTTGACCCGATCGCCTGAGCCAGCGGTACGGCGCGGCGTCCAAAGGCGCCGCCCTGATAACTGAAGGCGAGCTCTGCGCCCTGCCCGTGCAGCACCCGCGCAATGCCCCAGGCGATCGAGCGGTCGTTAGCCACCCCCATCACCAGTCCCCTCTTCCCCGCCATCAACGGCGCAGGTTCAGCGATATCTCTTTTTGTTGTCATGATGTTTACTCTGGTTATGGGTTAAACCCGCATCGCTACCGTTCTCTCAGCCATCCAGACGACGAAATACGAGTGTGGCGTTAGTGCCGCCGAACCCGAAGCTGTTCGACATCACGGCGTTAATGGCGACATTGTCCCGGCGCTTGCGCACGATCGGCATATCGGCGACGGCGGGGTCGATTGTCTCGATATTGGCGGATTCGCAAATGAAGCCGTTGTTCATCATCAGCAGCGAGTAGATCGCCTCGTGCGCGCCGGCGGCGCCGAGCGAATGGCCGGTCAGCGATTTCGTCGCGCTGATCGGCGGGCACTTGGCGCCGAACACCTCGCGGATCGCTTCGATCTCCCTTACATCGCCGATCTGAGTCGAGGTGGCATGGGGATTGATGTAGTCGATGCCGCCATTGATGTTCTGCATGGCCATGCGCATGCAGCGCACAGCCCCTTCGCCCGATGGCTGAACCATGTCGTAGCCGTCGGAGGTGGCGCCATAGCCCACAAGCTCGCCATAGATGCGAGCGCCGCGGGCGCGTGCATGCTCAAGCTCCTCGAGCACGACGACGCCGGCGCCTCCGGCGATAACGAAGCCGTCGCGGTCGGCGTCATAGGCGCGGCTCGCAACTTCGGGCCGGTCGTTGAAATCGGAGGACATGGCGTTCATGGCGTCGAACAGGACGGAGAGCGTCCAGTCGAGCTCCTCGCCGCCCCCGGCAAACACGATGTCCTGCTTGCCGAGCTGGATGAGCTCGGCCCCGTTGCCGATGCAGTGAGCCGAGGTCGAGCAGGCGGATGAGATCGAATAGCTCACGCCCTTGATGTGGTAAGGCGTGGACAGCGTGGCGGAGTTGGTCGAGCACATGGACTTGGGCACCTCGAACGGTCCTACTTTCTTCGGGCCCTTCTCGCGGGTGGTGTCGGCGGCCTGGACGATGGCGCGCGTCGACGGGCCGCCGGAGCCCATAATGAGCCCGGTCCTTTCGTTCGAGATGTCCTTCTCCTCAAGCCCTGCGTCGCGGATTGCCTGCGCCATGGCGATGTAGTTCCAGGCGGACCCCTCTCCCATGAAGCGGCGTACTTTGCGGTCGATCATCCCTTCCAAATCGAGCTTGGGCGCGCCATGCACCTGGCAACGGAAGCCGAGCTCGGCGTAGGTATCGGCCTTGACGATGCCGGATTTCGCCTCGCGCAAGGACGCGAGCACCTCCTGGGCGCTGTTGCCGATCGAGGACACGATGCCCATGCCGGTCACGACCACACGTCTCATTGGGTCAAAGTCCTAGGAAACCAGCGCCGCTTCGATTGCAAAGAAGGGTCAGACACTTGTTTGAGCATGATCTTATCGGAAAACCGGTTCCCACTTTTCCGGATCATGCTTGAGCGGGTGCGGCTTCGCCCGCCTGGAAGAGGCCGACCCTCAAATCCTTGGCTATATAAATGGTCTCGCCGTCGGCCTTCAGCCAGCCATCGCCGGTGCCAAGGGTGAATTTTCGTCTGATCACGCGCTTCAGCTCGACGATATATTCGAGCTTCTTCATGGTCGGCAGCACCATGCCGGAGAACTTGACCTCGCCGACGCTTAAAGCGCGGCCCCGTCCCGGCGCGCCGAGCCACCCCAAAAAGAAGCCGAGCAGCTGCCAGAGCGCATCGAGCCCGAGGCAGCCCGGCATGACCGGATCGCCTTTGAAATGGCAGGGGAAGAACCAGAGATCGGGCTTCACGTCGAGCTCGGCCACGATGCGTCCCTGGCCATGCTCGCCGCCCTCCTCTTGCACTTGCGAGATGCGGTCGAACATCAGCATCGGCGGGAGCGGCAATTGGGCGTTGCCGGGGCCGAACAATTCGCCCCGCGCGCAGGCGAGCAGGTCCTCGTAGTCGAATTGATCCCGCCGCTCAGACATCGCTTCCTTCAGCATTCTCCCGGCCCATCAACGCTCATGAATTCGGGTGGTTTCCTAACACAGACGAGAGCCCTTCAAAAGCCCGCGTCGCGCCGGGTCTTTTAGGCCTTTTGGGGTTGGAGGCCTTGCGCTCGATCCTCGAAGGGCCATGTTGACATAGGTCAGGGAAGAAGGGGCGGCGTTGCGGTAGAGCCAGCTTTCAGCCTATATTTCGCGGAGATTGTCGGACATGGTCACAAAGATGCATAGGCCGCCTCCGGGCCCCCAGAAATCGCCAAGCGAGACCACGCCAGGAGATGTCGCCAAGCTCCTGCGCGGCGCTGGCTTGAGACCCACGCGGCAACGCGTGGCGCTGGCTCATCTCCTCTTTGCCGGGGGCGACCGTCACGTCACGGCCGAGACGCTGCACGAGGAGGCTCTGGCGCGCAAGGTGCCGGTGTCGCTCGCCACGGTATACAACACGCTGCACCAATTTACCGAAGCCGGCCTGTTGCGGGAGGTCGCGGTGGAAGGTGCCAAGACCTATTTCGACACCAATACCTCGAACCACTATCATTTCTTCTGCGAGCCCTCGGGCCAGCTCATGGACATCGCGACCGGCGCGATCCGCATCGAGGGGCTCCCCGATGCGCCGGAGGGCTTGGCC
>Ga0209887_1000196_pt1 | contig 17708 bp, 18 predicted proteins | sample GWRWN1_30_40_FD_187230 | JGI IMG/M metagenome (GOLD analysis project Ga0209887, IMG submission 187230) | Riverbed sediment microbial communities from areas with no vegetation in Columbia River, Washington, USA - GW-RW N1_30_40 (SPAdes)... | ecosystem: Environmental > Aquatic > Freshwater > River...
CATCCGCGTTGAGTTACACGCAGCGGCAGGATGCCACGCCCTCGGGCGGGACCTCCTTGGCCAGCGGCGCCCCAGGACGGGCTAGTTGGAGCTGGCTACAGAGGCGAGGTCGCGGATCGCGGCGAGACGATGGAGAGCCTGGCCTTCGAGCTGGCGCACGCGCTCGCGCGTGAGGCCGAGCTCATGGCCGATCGCCTCGAGCGTCCACGGATCGCCTTCGAAGCCGAAGCGCAGCTCGAGGATGCGCCGCTCGCGCTCGGGAAGAGCGTCGAGAGCCCGGCGCACGCCCTGCTTGCGCAGCGACTCCTCGGCCTCGTCGAACGGGTCGACGGCTTCGCGGTCGGCGAAGAGATCGCCCAGCTCGCCCTCATCGTCAGCGCCGACCGACTGGTTGAGCGAGACGGACGCCTGCGCGGCTCCGAGCGCCTCGTCGACGTGCTGGAGCGGGAGGCCGGTCGCCTCCGCGAGCTCTTCCTTCGTCGCCTCGCGCCCCAGCTCGACCTCGAGCCGGCGCGCGGCTCGGCCGAGCTTCTGCTGGCGCTCGACAACGTGGACGGGCACGCGGATCGTGCGCGCGTTGTTGGCGACAGCGCGCTGCACCGACTGGCGAATCCACCAGGTGGCGTAGGTGGAGAACTTGAAGCCCCGGCGCCAGTCGAACTTCTCGACTGCGCGGTTGAGGCCGAGGGTCCCCTCCTGGATCAGATCGAGAAACGGAACGCCGAGGCCTCGATAGCCCTTGGCGATCGAGACGACCAGGCGGAGGTTCGACTCGATCATGATCCGCTTGGCGCGCACGTCGCCCTTCTCGATCCGCTTGGCGAGCGTGACCTCCTCAGAGGCGGTCAGAAGCTTGTGGCGGCCGACGTCCGCGAGGAAGAGCTGCAGGCTGTCGCCCGCCCCCTGAACGGGGCCGGCTGCGATCTCGACTTCCTCGGGCGCCTCGTCGACGGGCGGGCCGATCTCGAGGCCGATCGACTCCAGCTCGTGCGTGAACTCGGCGATGTCGTCGTCGCCGAGCTCGAGCTCGAGCGCGAGCGCCTCGAGCTCTGCAGGCTCGACGTAGCCGCGCTCTTCAGCGCTTTCAACCAGGGTTCGACCCTGGATCGTGTCAAGAAGCTCATGCATAGAAGAGTTCTGGGTCACGTATTTCTGAAATTCCTTTCGGTAAACGAGGCTGGACGGATGGCTCCAACCCAATCCAACGTTCTGACTGTAGGACGAATTCCCTCGTTCGGCTACACCTGAACGGGCGCTTAACTGGGTCCTAACGTGGTTGTTACGGAGCTGTTGCGCTGAGGCTCAGGCTTCTACAGCTTCAGACGTCGGCTCGGCCGTTCGGTTGGCGCCGTTGCGGGCCCATTCCTCGTCGAACTCGACGCGCCACTTGCCGTCGTCACCCTGCTCGAGAGCCAATTTCGCGCTGAAATTGCGCCCGGAGCGCCCTTTGAAGCCAGTCACGGCCTTCGCCGTGCGCTTCGTCTCCATCAATTCCTTGACGACCGCGGTCGGGAGGATCTTGCTCGCCTTCTTCTTCCAGATGACGAAGCCGCAGCCGGGATCGTCCTTGGACCAGCACGAGTAGCCCTTGCGGTTCTCGATCACGTCGCGGCCGCAAACCGGGCACGGGCCGAGGTTGGCGCGCTCGATCTTGACCCCCTTGAGCTTGTCGAGCTCGGCGACGGTCTCGGTCGTGAACTTCTGGATGTCGGACATGAAGGCCGGGCGGGTGTCCTCACCCTGCTCGATCAGCGCGAGCCGTCGTTCCCAGTCCCCGGTCATCTCGGCCGACGTCAGCGGATGGGGGCCGAGCAACGAGATCACCTGCACGCCCTTCTCGGTTGCGTGCAGCGCACGGCCCTCGCGTTCGATGTAGCCGACCTGGATGAGCCGCTCGATGATGGAGGCACGCGTGGCGGGAGTCCCGATCCCGGAGTTCTTCATGGCCTCGCGCAGCTCGGCGTCCTCGATGTCCTTGCCGGCCGTCTCCATGGCGGCGAGGAGCGAAGCCTCGCTGAAGCGCCGCGGCGGCTGGGTCTCTTTGCGCAGCGACTCCACCGAACGGGTCTCGACCTGCTCGCCCTCGCGGAGCACCGGCAGGAGCTGGTCGCCGCCGGAGTCTTCCTCCCTGGCCTTTCCGTTCGCCTCGGCGCCGTAGACGCTCTTCCAGCCTGCCTCGAGCAGCACGCGACCGCTCGTGCGAAAGACGTGCTTCTCGACGGTCGTCTCGACGCGCGTCCGCTCGAAGACCGCCTCCGGATGGAACACGGCCAGGAAGCGCTTGGCGACCAGGTCGTAGATCCGGGCCTCGTCCGGCCCCATCTTCGCAAGATCGTGCTCGGACTTCGTCGGGATGATGGCGTGGTGGTCCTCGACGCGTGCGTCGTTTACCACGCGGCCGAGCGGCAGCTTGTCGAGGCGTGTCACGTGGTGGGCGGCTTCCTGGTACTTGCTGTTTCGCCCGACGAGATCGGCCGTGGGCTTGATCTCGCCGATCATGTCGCTCGTCAGGAAGCGAGAGTTGGTGCGCGGGTACGTGAGCGCCTTGTGCTCCTCGTAGAGCTTCTGCGCAGCCCCGAGCGTGCGGCGCGCGGAGAAGCCGAAGAGGACGTTCGCGTTGCGCTGGAGCGAGGTGAGGTCGTAGAGGAGCTCGGGCTTCTCGCGCTCCTCTTTCTTCTCGAGCTTCGTGATCAGCCCGGGCTTGCCGCGAGTCTCCTCGACGACCTTGGTCGCGTCTTCTTCGGGAATGCGCTTGCCGCCGAGATAGCGGCCGCTGTAGAGGCGCTCCTCGGGAGCGGAGAAGCTCGCTTCCACGAGCCAGTAGGGCTCCGGCCTGAAGGCACGGATCTCGAGCTCACGGCGAACGACGAGCGCAAGCGTCGGCGTCTGCACGCGGCCGAGCGACACGGCTCCGTCGAAGGCCGCACGCAGGCGGATCGACGCTGCGCGGGTCGCATTCATCCCGACGAGCCAGTCGGCCTCCGAGCGGGAGCGGGCTGCCTCCTCGAGCAGCTTCATCTCGTCGCCATCTCGAAGAGCAGCGAAAGCCTCCTGGATGGCCTTCTTCGTCATCGAGTTGAGCCAGAGGCGCTTGACGGGCTTGCGAACCCCGGAAGTCTCGTAGAGGTAGGCGAAGATGAGCTCGCCTTCGCGGCCGGCGTCGCAGGCGTTGACGATCAGCTCGACCTCGTCGCTCTTCATGAGCTTGTGGACTGCCTTGAGCTGCTTCTTCGCCTTGTCGTCGTTGGGGACGAGCTTGAACTTCTCCGGCACGATCGGCAGGTCGGCGAAACGCCACTTCTTCAGCCGATCGTCGTATTCCTCGGGAGCGGCCAGGCCGACGAGATGCCCGACCGCCCAGGAGACGATGTACTCGTCGCCGACGAGGTGCGTCTTGTCCTGGCTCTGCTTGAAGGTGCCCGGAAGCGCGCCCGCGAGGTCGCGGCCGACGGACGGCTTTTCGGCTATGACGAGCGCTTTACCCACGAATTCAAGATAGCGAAGAGGGGAAACAGGCCATTATTCGGCCGGATGGCACCTCCACCTTTACTCACAATCGACGGCGACAACCTGGCGCACCGCGCTTGGCACGCCCTCCCCAAGTCCATCAAGGGCGCGGACGGGCAGCCGGACAACGCGGTCGTGGGGTTCATGAACATGCTTCTGCGCGTCTGGGAGACCGAACGCCCGCGCGCGGTCTTTGTCGCTTTCGACACTGTCGGGGAACCCACGTACCGAAATGAGCTCCTCCCTCAGTACCAGTCGGGGCGCGATTTCCCCAAGGAGCTCACAGACCAGCTCGACCGGCTGCCGCACCTTGTCGAAGCGCTGGGCTTCGCGTGGGCGAAGGGAGCCGGTTACGAGGCGGACGACTTCCTCGCGGCGGCGGTGGCCGCGGAGGAGGCGCGCGGCGGCACGGCTCTCGTTCTCACCAACGACCGCGACCTCTTCCAGCTCGCAAGCCCGAAGACGACCGTCCTGCAACCGCGCAGAGGCGTGAGCGAGCTCGACCGGATCGGGCCGGACGAGGTCCGTGAGCGCTACGGGGTCGACCCTCAGCAAGTACCGGATTTCGTCGCGCTGCGCGGAGACCCGTCCGACCGGATCCCCGGCGCCCCCGGCGTCGGCCCGGGTCGTGCGGCCGCCGTCCTGAAGAAGCACGGCTCGCTCGATGCCGCGCTCCAGGAGGGCGGCTTCCCGACGATCGCAGACGACCTGCGCACGTATCTGCGGATGACGCGTCTCCAGTACGAGGCTCCGGTGCCGGAGCTTCCCGACGCGCAGCCGACCTGGGAGCGCGCCGCCGAGCTCGTCGAGAAGTGGGGGCATGGGGCGCTGGCGAAGCGGCTCCGCGACCGGATTTCGGCTTGATCCCGTTCATCAGCCACGGCGACTTCGCCCGCCTGCACCCCACCGGCGACCACCCCGAGCGGCAGGAGCGCATCCGCGTCCTCCACGAGGCTTTTCCCGACTTCGAAGAGCCGCGGCGGGCGACTGAAGCGGAGCTCTCGTACTGCCACGACCCCGACTACATTCGCTTCGTCCGAGAGACCTCGGAGAGCGGCCGAACCGTCAATCTCGATGAGGACACCCTCTGCACGCCGTCCTCGTACGAGACCGCGCGGCTCGCGGCGGGCGCGGCGATCACCGCCGTCGAGCGCGGCGGGTTCGCGCTCGTCCGGCCTCCCGGCCACCACGCCCTACCCGGACGCGCGATGGGCTTCTGTCTCTTCGGTAATGTCGCCATTGCGGCCCGCTGGGCCCAGATCGAGCTGGTCGCCGAGCGCATCGCCATCCTCGACTGGGACGTGCATCACGGTAACGGCACGCAGGACATCTTCTGGAGCGACCCGTCCGTCCTCTTCGTCTCGCTCCATCAATGGCCTTTCTGGCCGGGCTCCGGTGGACCGGGGGAAGGCAACGAGACGACGATCAACGTACCGCTGGACGCCGGCTCGGGGGACGATGAGTACGTTGGAGCGATGGAACAGATCGTCGAGCCGGCGATCGGCGCCTTCGAGCCTGACCTCCTCCTCGTGTCGGCGGGATTCGACGCCGGCGCCGGCGATCTGCTCGGCGGAATGCAAGTGACGGAGGCCGGCTTCGCGGAACTTGCACGCCGTGCCAGCGGGCTCTGCGAGCGCGCCGCTCTCGTCCTGGAGGGCGGCTACACGCTCGAGACCTTGCCCGGCTTCGTGGGCGCGGTCGCCCGAGAGCTTTGATGAGGGTCCGGGCCCCCGTCCAAGCCGACGCGCACGCGGTGACCGATCTCGTCGTCGCGTTCGACGTCGACGAATTCGGCGCGCCGGACTTCGAGCTCGACGACCTCCTCGCGGATTGGGGCAGCCCCGGCTTCGACCTCGAGCGGGACGCGTGGGTCGTGGAGACGCCCGAGGGAGCTCTCGCGGGCTACGGGTTGCTGCGCTTCGACGGCGACGCCGACGTGTTCGTCCACCCGGAGCACCGCGGGCAAGGGATCGGCTCGATGCTGCTCGAGCGCGTCGAAGGGCGGGCCCTCGAGCGCGCGGCGCCCGGGACGACGATCGTCCTCGGCCAGGCTCTGAGCACGGTCAACCAGTCGGGCCGCGAACTGCTCCGGCGGGCCGGCTATCGCTCCATGCGCACGTACTGGCGCATGGTGCTTCCGCTCGACAAGCCGCCGCCGGAACCCGAGTGGCCAGAGGGAATCACGGTGCGCACGTTCGACCCCGACCGCGATGCCGAAGCCGTGTACGGGGTGATCGCGCGCTCCTTCGCGGACAACCAGCGCGGTCGGCCGTTCGAGCCCTTCGAGCAGTGGGAGGCTCACAACATCAAGCGCGGTGCGTTCGACCCCTCGCTCTGGTTCCTCGCGTTTGCCGGGGACGAGTTGGCCGGGTGCATCGTCTGCCCGGACTACGAGAGCGAGGGCTGGGTTCGCCAGCTCGCCGTCGCCCGAGGCTGGCGCGGCCGGGGGCTCGGCCTCGCCCTCCTCCACCAGGCGTTCGTCGAGTTCCACCGCCGCGGCCGCGCCCACGTCGCGCTCGCCGTCGATTCCTGGAATAGGACCGGTGCCAAGCGCTTTTACGAGCGCGCGGGCATGAGGGTCAAGCGCGAGCACACGCGCTTCGAGAAGGAGCTCCGGGTCCCTCTCTAGCGCTGCCTGTTACTCGTGCGCGGGGTAGGAGCCGAAGACCCGTAGCTCGCGCGTGAGGCCGCCGACCTCGGCGAGCGTCTCCGCGACGACGGCGTCCAGCGGATGGCCCGCGAGGACAGCATCGAAGCGATAGCGCCAGGGCGTCTGCGGGATCGGGCGGGAGACGAGCTGCACCATGTCCAGCGAGTGGCGGCCGAACGGCTCGATCGCCCGGTGCAGCGCTCCCGGCTTGTGGTCGGTGATGAACGAGAACGCGGTACGCCACGTCTCGCTCTCCCGGTCGAGCCGCGTGTAGGGCGCGACCGACACAAAGCGCGTGTACGCCTCGGGGTGGTCGCCCACGTCGCCGGCGATGACGGCGAGGCCGTAGGCCTGAGCCGCCCGCTCGCTGGCGATGGCCACTTCATGCGGATCGCCGTGCTCGGCGACCTGGTGGGCTGCATCGGCGGTCGTGGCAGCCGCTATCGCGGTTGCCCAGGGCATTGCCGCGAGGAGCCGCCGGCACTGGTCGAGCGCGGCCGGATGCGAGCGGACGACGCGGATGTCCTCGACAGCGATCTCAGCCGGCCCGACCAGGCAGTGCCGGATCGGGAGGATCGTCTCCGCGGTGATGGAGAGAGGCGAGTCGTAGAGGAGGTCGTGCGTCTCCGCGACGGGGCCGGTGAGTGAGCTTTCGATCGGCAGGACGCCGAAGGCGACGGAGCCGTCCGAAGCTGCCTCGACGACAGCCGTGAAGCTCGGGAGCGGGACGAGGTCGGCCCCGTCCGGGAAGAGCCGGTCGCAGGCGGCCGCGGAATGCGCGCCGTCGCGGCCGGGATAAGCCACGTTCACTGCCATTTGAAGGAAATTAGCGCAGTTCGGCCGGAAGCCTGAAGAAGACGTCCTCGCGGGCGATCTCGACCTCTTCGCGCTCGGTGAAGCCGAGGTCGGCGAGGCGAGCGAAGACGCGGTCGACTAGCAGGTCCGGAGAAGAGGCACCCGCAGTCAACCCGACGGTTTCGTGCCCCACCAGCCAGGCCGGCTCGAGATCGTCCTCGTCGTCGATCAGGTGAGCCTCCGCACCGACTGAGTGGGCGACTTCGACGAGCCGGTTCGCGTTCGAGCTTGTCTGCGAGCCGACGACGAGAACGAGGGTGGCCTCCTCGCAGATCTTCTTCACGGCGTCCTGGCGGTTCTGCGTCGCGTAACAGATGTCCGCAGACGGCGGTCCGACCAGATCGGGGAAGCGATCGCGGAGGGCATCCACGACGTCGGCCGTGTCGTCGAGCGACAGAGTCGTCTGGGTCAGGTACGCGAGTTGCTCGCCGTTCTCGAGCTCGAGTTTCCGCGCGTCCTCCGCTGTCTCCACGAGCACCATCGCCTCGGGCGCCTCGCCCATCGTCCCTTCGACCTCCACATGCCCTGCGTGTCCGACGAGAGCGATCTTGAGACCACGGCCCGCGTAGCGGCGCGCCTCGGCGTGCACCTTCGAGACGAGCGGGCAAACCGCGTCGACGACCTTCAAACCGCGCTGGGCGCAACGCTCGTACACCTGAGGAGCCACGCCATGGGCCGAGAGCACGACCAGAGCGCCTTCCGGAACGTCGTCCTCCGAGTCGACGAAGACGGCGCCGCGAGCCTCGAGGTCGCGGACGACATGGACGTTGTGCACGATCTCGTGCCGCACGTAGACCGGCGGACCGTGCTGCTCGAGCAGCTTCTCCACGATGTCGATGGCTCGGACGACGCCGGCGCAGAAGCTCCGCGGGGCTGCGACGAGAACGCGCTTACTCACGAGAGTGCCTTAGCGGCGCGCTGGAGTGAGGTCCGGGCCCTCTTGGCGCCGACGAGTGCCCGTCCCGTCCTGATTGGCTCGACGACGACGGAACGCGCAACGACCTTCCAGTCCGTCGAGCCGTCCGCCTTCGCCGCGGTCGCCAGGCCTCCGAGAGGGTGCGACGGTGAATCCGACACCGCGCGCACGATGCCCGCGAGCCGGCCGCTGGCCGCCAGCTTCCCGCTCTCCATGTCCACGGCCACGGCGCCGGTTCGCGCGGCGAGCCGACGGCGTTCCTCGGGATCGTCGATCACACGATCAGTTGAGCAGATCACGGCCTGCCGGGCCCCATCGACCTCGATCGGCTCGCCCTCCCAGAGCTGCTCGCCCGTTTCGGAGACGAGTCGCGTCGCGGTGAGGAGCGTCCCCCGTTCGAGGTCCGGGACGAGACCGCCGGCGAACCCGAAGCTGACCAGCCGCCCTTCGGGAAGCGGCAGGGTGACCCCGAGTCCGACGCGAGCGGCCCGGGCTCCCGCCTTCCGCGCCACGTTCTCCTCGACTTCGAGCGCGCAGGCCAGCGTTAGCGAAGAGTCCAAGCGAGGCTCCGTACGGTCTCCTTCACGCTCGACGTCGTCGCGATCGTCGCGGCGGGCTCGAAGCCTGAGTGGATGCCGCAGTGCTCGCAGCGATGGTCGTTCCCCGGCCCGTAGCGCTCCCACTCGATGCCGTCGAGGAGAGCCTCATACGTGGGGAAGATCCCGTCCGTCAGCAGGTAGCACGGGCCTTTCCAACCGTACGGATTGCGCGTCACCGAGCCCCACGGCGCGCACGGCAGCTTGCGGTCACCCGTGAGGAAGTCCTGGTAGACCGGGCTCGCCAGCCACCTGTAGCCGTTTTGCCGCGTTGCGAAGCGGATCTTCCTGAACTTCTCCTCGTGCTCGGCGCGCGTCATCGTCAGGGTCGGATCGATCTGCGAGTACTGGTAGCCGGGCGCGACGAGCATGCCGTCGATCCCGACCTCGTTCGTCAGGTAGCCCATCATCTCGATGACGTCGTCGACGTCCGTCTCCTTGAAGAGCGTCGTGTTCGTCGTCACCCGGAAGCCGTTCTCGCGCGCGACCTTGATGGCATCGATCGCGACGTCCCAGAGCCCTGGGTAGTCCGTGATGTAGTCGTGGATCTCCTGCATCCCGTCCAGGTGGACGACGAACGTGAGGCGCGGATTGGGCTCGAAAAGGTCGAGCATTTCGACGAGACGGAGGGCGTTGGTGCAGAGCTGGATGTTCCGCTTCATCTCGAGGAAGCCGGCGACGACGTCCTCGATTCCCTTGAAGATGAGCGGCTCGCCGCCGCAGATCGAGATCACCGGCGCGGGGCACTCGACGGCCGAGTGCAGGCACTCCTCGACCGTGAGACGAGCCTTGTTCGACTCGTACTCGCGGATCTTCCCGCAGCCGATGCACGCGATGTTGCAGCCCAGAGTCGGCTCGAGCATGATCACGAGCGGGTAGCGGTCGTTCTTCTTCTGGGACGCTACGTAGCGACCGATCTGGACGGTGCTGCGAAGCGGGAACTTCATTCCTTTCCCCTTCCGTCGACGTGCAGGGCTTCGGCGACCGCGAGCGCCAATGCCGGCTCTACCGGGCCGGGTGTGTACCCGAGTCTAACCCGAGCCTTCTCCCAGGTGAAATACATGGGTAACCGGGCCAATTTCACCTCATCCGGGTTCGCGAGCCCTGCCTTGCCGGCAACCTGCGCAACAGCATAGGGAACGCGGATGCGCGGACGGGGGCGGCCCGCCAGGTCGGCGATCGCGGCGAAGAGCTCCTCCAGCGGAAGGTCGGCGCCGCCGAGCAGGTAACGCTCGCCGGGCTGCCCGTGCTCTAGCGCGAGCGCATGCCCACGGGCGACGTCGCGAACGTCGACGACGTTCAGCCCGGTGGTGGCCACGAAGCCCTGAATTCGGCCGGTCGCGACGCCGGCGATCATGCGGCCGGTGGGCGTCGGCTTGCGGTCGCCCTCTCCGATCGGCGTCGTGGGGTTGACGGCGATCGCCCCCGCGGCGCGCGCCAGCCGCTCCGCTGCGAGCTTCGTCCGCTTGTACGGCACCGTCAGCTCCCAGGCGGGCGGCTCGTCCTCCTCGGTCGCGGAGCGGCCGGGCACCGGCCCGCAGGTCCCCGCGGTGCTCGTGAAGAGGAACCGCCGTACCTGTTTCCGCTGCGCGGCCTGCAGGAGATTGCGAGTGCCGTCGACGTTGACGCGCTCGATTTCGGTCGGTGACGCCTCGTAGCTGTAGAGCGCGGCCACATGAACGACCGCCTCGCAGCCGTCGACCGCGCGCTCGAGCGCGCTCGGATCGAGTAAGTCGACCCGCTCGTCCCGCACATCGGCGCCCTGCTCCCGGAGCTCGCGGACGACGTGGCTCCCGACGAAACCCGTCGCCCCGGACACATAAACCCTCATGCGAGCGCGGCTTTGAGGCGGCCGAGCGCCATCACCGGCCAGTAGGTGCGGTAGAGGTGGTAGTTGATGAGGAAGTCGCGCGGGAAGCCCGTGCCGGTGAAATGGGGCTCGTCCCAGTCGCCGTCGTCGCGCTGGGCTGCGGCCAGGAAGGCCGCGGCCCGGCCCGCCGCCTCAGAGCCCGCCTCACCCGCGGCGACCAGGCCGAGCAGCGCCCACGCCGTCTGCGAAGGGGTCGAGACTCCCCGGCCTCGCCACGCTCTACCGGCTTCGCCCTCGTCGTAGCTGCGGCAGTCCTCGCCGAAGCCACCGTCCTCGTTCTGGACGGACTGGAGCCAGGCGACCGCGCGGCGCATGACAGGGTGCGCGGGCTCGAAGCCGGCCGCTTCTAGTGCGGGGAGCGCGGCTCCCGTCCCGTAGAGGTAGTTGACGCCCCAACGGCCGAACCACGACCCGTCCGGCTCTTGCTCGCGCAGGAGGTACTCGACTCCTCGACGGACCACCTCGTCGTAGCCCGACTCCCTCGCCAGCAGCTCGACCGCGTGCCCGGAGACGTCGACGCTCGGCGGGTCGATGACGGCGCCGAAATCGAAGAAGGGGATGTCGTAGAGCCAGTAGGCGTCGTTGTCCTTGTCGAAGGCGCCCCAGCCCCCGGTGCGGCATTGCATCGCCGCAATCCAGCGGCAGGCGCGTTCAACGGCCGCCCTCCCCAGGCCGAGCTCGTTGAGGCCGATGCCGACGACGGCGGCATCGTCGATGTCCGGGTAGAGGTCGTTGTCGTACTCGAAGGACCAGCCGCCTAGCTCGACCCCGGGCAGCCGAACGGCCCAGTCGCCGCGGGCGCGAACTTCCTCCTGGAGCATCCATTCGCCTGCCTTGACGAGTGCCGGCTCGTCGGCGGCGACGCTCGCAGCGCGCAAAGCAACGACGGCGAGACAGGTATCCCAGACGGGGGACTGACACGCCTCGGGGCGGAGGCGGTCGCCCTCGTCGACCAAGAAACGCTTCCAGCCGTCGATGCCTCGGCGGAGGTAGGGAGAGTCCGGACCATGGCCTCGGCAGGCGAGCGCGATCAGCGCCCAGACCCAGGGCGGCTGAATCCCTCCCCAGGAGCCGTCGAGCTCCTGGCGATCGATGAGCCAGCGCTCCGCATACGCGAGCGCGCGCTCGCGACCGGGCTGCACGGGCTGGCCGTTGTACCAGCGCAGGAAGGAGTCGGCGAGGTTCCAGACGCTGGGGCGGCGCGGCGCAGGACCTAGGTCGAGCTCCCGGCAAAGCCGCTCCTCGGGAAGGTGCTTCACCGGTCGGTAGTGCATGACGATCGAGAGAGCGACGACCGTCTGACGCGCCCAGCAACCGAAGTCGTAGACCGAGAAGGGGAGGTGCGGGCGAAGGAGCACGAATTCCGGTGGGATCGCCTGCACTTCCTCCCAGGGCCAGAGATCGAAGAGCGCGAGCCAGATGCGCGTGAACACGCGAGTCGCCCCGATGCCGCCCTGCTCCTCGACGTAACGGCGAGCTCCGGCGAGGCGAGGATCGTCGGCGGCGAGACCGGCCATCCGAAGGGCTGCATAGGCCTCTACCGTGGCGGCCAGGTCGGGCTCTCCTCCCCAGTAGATCGACCAGGTGCCGTCAGAGTTCTGGCGGGCGAGCAGCTCGTTGGCGCAGCCGCGCACGGTGCCTTCGTCCGCCAGGCCCAGGAACGTCGTCCAGAAGATGTGCTGGGCGGTCATGGTCACGTTGGACTCGAGCTCAGCGACCCACCAGCCGCCCGACTTCTGGAGGGAGAGCAGGCGCTCGACGCCCGCGTCCAGTGCGCGATCCAGGTCCGTGCCGAGGGTGACGCTCATAGGCCGACCTCAGGCCTATGAGCGTGTGGAGGGGGTGTGGGGGAACCGGGAGGTTCCCCCACTGGAACAAAGAAGGGGGCCCAGGGGGGAAACATGGTTTCCCCCCTGGGAGCGAGCCGAAGGCGAGCGACGCTCATGCGGCCACTTTCAACCAGGCGGGCGGAAAGACGCAAGCCGCCTCGTGGCCGCTCCGCACGGCGCTTTCCATGGTGGCGGGCCAGCCGGTGTCGGTCCACGCGCCGGCGCGAGCGACGTTCGGCCGGCTCGTCGCGAAGACGGGCCTGAGCTTGGCGGTGCCGGGCCTGGCGGCGAACGTTGCCGAAGGTTCTCGACTGACCCTCGACCACAGGAGCTCCGCCTGGCCGAGTCTGGATGTCACCTCGCCTGCGATCAGCTCCACGAGCTCCTTCCCGCGCGCCTCGAGCAGCTCGGGGGCACCGCTCGAGACCACCGTCAGGTACTGGCCGCGCTCGGGCTCGTGCCCCGTCAGACGGCCCCTGTCGAAGACCCAGTGGGCCCGGCTGCCGAGGAGCGCGGCGAGATCGTGCTTGAGGAGACGACGATCGAAGAGGAGATGGACGCTCACGATGGGCGAGTCTTCCAGCGCAGGAGCCGGCTCACCCAGCAGGCGGGCGCTCTCCGCAGACGGAACCGCAAGGACGAACGCGTCTGCGTGGACTCGCTCTCCGTCCGCGAGGAGGGCCGCGTCCTGCTCCAGTTCGACCACCCGCGCGTTGGTCCTCACCAGCGCACCTCGTTGCGCCAGCACACGTCCCGCGGCCTCGCCGTGCATCTCGCCGAGCGGTTGACGCGGGAGGACGAGGTCGCTCGCGCGCCGGTTGGCGAGCAGCGCAGTTTGGACGGTGAACACCGCGAGCCCGGCGCTCACCTCCTCGCTGGGAAGGTTCAGCGCCGGCCGCATGAAGACATCCCAGAAGCGGTCGATGGCAACCTGCGATTGACCCAGCCGGCGCAGAAGCGCGGCGAAGCTCTCGCCGTCGTGGTCCTGCGGCGCGAGCGAGCCCAATCGCCGCGCGACGCGCGCGATCGCCAGGCGGTCGCGGAGCGCCACGTGCCGGTAGCGCAGGAGAGCCAACGGCCCGGCGCCGATGAAGGCCACGGAGCCGTCCTCCGCGATCACGGGGAGAGCAAGCCGCCGACGCTCCACCGAGCTTGCCTGACCGATGCGCTCGAGGAAATCCAGATAGGCGTCACAGCAGCCGAGCGCAATGTGCTGGCCGTTGTCGGGCGGAGGATCCGGATCTCCCTCGCGCTCGGGCAGCGTCTGCACTGCCCCGCCGAGGGTCGGGCGCGCCTCGAGCAGAGTGACGTCGTGCTCCCAGTCCAGGAGCTGGAGCGCGGCCGAGAGCCCGGCAAGCCCGCCACCGACGACCACTGCCTTCACAGCGTCGCCACCGCCCGCACCTTGGCGGCCGCCGATAGATGGGGACGCGCTGTGAAGACGTCGAACCGACGCGCTCGCATCTGGTCGAGCAGGCCACGATAGATGCCGGCGAAGCTGCGAACACAGAGCGCGCTCCGGCGGTCGAGGAGGGGGAGGAGCCCGAGTCCCTCCCGCATGAGCCTCTCGGCACGGGCAGCCTGGTGCTCCATGAGACGGGCCCACTCGGGGCCGATGCGTCCTTCCGCGACGTCTTGCTCGCCGATACCGAAACCTTCGAGCTCGTCCTGCGGAAGGTAAATCCGGCCGAGAGCCCAGTCCTCGGCTACGTCGCGCATGATGTTGATCTGTTGGAGCGAGATGCCGAGCGTCTCCGCGAGGGATTCTGCGCGGTCCCGGTCGCTCGCTCCGTATACGGCCGAACAGGCGACGCCGACCGCGCCGGCAACGCAGCGGCAGTACTCGCGCAGCTCCTCCCAGCTCGCGTAGCTGGAGCGATCGCAATCCATGAGAGCTCCACGAACGAGGTCGAGTAGGGCTTGCTTGGGGATGTCGTAGCGCTCCATCGAGTCGGCCAGGGCCACGAGGATCGATCGCCCGTTGTGCGAGGAGGGAAGCGCCTCGACGGCCGCCTGCCACAGCTCGAGCTCCGCTCGCGCGGGCCGCTCGCGGTCGGCGAGATCGTCAACGTCGCGGGCGAAGGCGTAGAGCGCCGCCACGGCACGGCGTTTTGGGGACGGGAGGATGCGGATGCCCCAGGCGAAATTCCGCGCCGTCTCGTTCGTAATGCGAAGGACGTCCGCGTAGGCCTCTTCGACAGTCATCGTCGTACCAGCTCCCGGATGGCAAGACGCGCGAAGGTGAAGCGGGTCGGCGCCGGGCGACTGGAGAACACATCCCACCCTGCGCGCTCGAGCGCGTCGAGCGCCGCGATCCCGCCTCTGGCGAACAGCGCCACCGACGTCCCCGGCCTGCCGCCGAGCGCGCGGGCAAGCGGCAGGCCCGCCTCGAGTAATCCGCGGGCGCGCTCGCCCTCGAAGCGGAGCAAAGCAGCGACACGCTCGGTCAGAGGTCCGGCGAGATCGGCGTCGGTCACGCCGAACCTGCGCAGGCTTTCCTGGGGAAGATAGACGCGGCCGAGCGCCAGATCCCTCGGCGGGTCCTGGAGGAAATTGACGAGCTGAAGGCCTGTGCAGACCGAGTCGCTCATCGCCACCAGCCCCTGCTGCCCGGCCCGTCCGTAGATCCCCAGGACGAGCCGGCCGACGGGGTCCGCGGAATACGCGCAGTACTCGCGCACCTCCGCCCAGGTTTCGTAGCGGGACTTCGCCTGGTCGATTCGGTTCGCCTCGATCAGGCGGGCAAAGGGCTCGCGTGACAATCCGCGGGCGGCGATCGTCTCGTGGAGTCGGCGCATGATCTCCGTCCGCGGGGGGCCGTCGAGCTCGCGCTCCAACTCGTCGAGCAGAGCGCCGCGATCGCCCTCCGCCTCGTCCCCGAGGTTGTCGACGAGCCGCGCGAAACCGTAGATGGCCCGCAGGTGCGGTCGTGCCCACCGCGGCGCCAGGAGAGAGGCGACCGGAAAGTTCTCCCTCGCCGCCCGCGCGTCGATCCGCTCCGCAGCGAGCTCGGGAGCCTCCAGTAGGCTCGTTTCGGCCATCAGCGACCATAGTATGGAGCGGCGAAGGCGGCGATCGAAACGCCGTACGCCGGTCAGCCTGGCTCGACGCCGAGCTGCCGGAGCACGTCGGCGGTGTGCTCGCCCAAGGCGGGCACTGAGCCCAGGCCCGGCCGCTCGCCGTCGACGAGAAACGGATTCCCGATCGTGGGGATCGGTCCGGCCGGCGAATCGACGTCCGCGACCAGGCGGTTGTGGGCGAGCTGGGGATGCTCCATCACCTCCGCGAGGTCGTTGACCGACCCGCACGGGATCCCGGCCGCCCGTAGGCGCTCGAGCCAATCACCTGCGTTTCGCGCCGCGAATTCCCGCTCGAGCTGCGCTTCGAGCTCAACTCGCTCCCGCACGCGACCCTCGTTGGTCGCGAAGCGCTCGTCCCCGAGCAAGTCCTGCCGGTCCAGAACCTGGAGGCAAAGCCCCTTCCAGTGCTGGGGAGAAAGAACGGCGAGGCCGAAGAGCTCCCCGTCGCCCGCCGGATAGGGGCCGTAGGGGCAGAAATGCGGATGGCGCATCCCCGTGCGTGACGGAAGCTCACGCCTGTGCCACCAGAGGTGCGGAAAGTAGCCGAGCCAGTCGACCATCGTGTCGAAGAGGGAAACGGAGACCCGCGAGCCCTCGCCGGTCCGTTCCCGGCGGACGAGCGCGGCAACGGTCGCCACCGCCGCGTAGCTCCCCGCACCGACGTCGCAGACGGAGATGCTGACCCGGGCGGGCTCCTCGGCGGTGCCGGTCAGCGAGATGAGACCCGTCTCCCCCTGCATCACGAGGTCGTACGCGTTGCGCTCCGCGTAGGGCCCGTCGAGGCCGTAGCCCGTGATCTCCGTGTAGACGACGTCGGGACGAAGGGCGCGGACGCTCGGCTCATCCAGCCCCACCCGCGCGGCCCAGCCCGGGGTGAAGTTCTGGAGGAAGACGTCGCTCTCGGCGACGAGGGCTTCGAGCGCGGTCCGCGACCCGGGATCCTTCACGTCCAGTGCCACGCTCTGCTTGCCGCGGTTCATCCAGACGAAGCCGCTCGACATGCCCGCGGCCAGCGTGTCCCAGCCGCGGGTGACATCGCCTTCGCCGGGCCGCTCGATCTTCACGACCTCTGCGCCGAGGTCGGCGAGAAGCCGCGAGCAGAGCGGCCCGGCGAGGCCGTTCTCACAAGCCAGGACGCGGATGCCCTCCAGCAGCGGCACCCGCGCACCCTAGTGCCTTTACGCTTCTACGAGCCCGACGACGTTGCCCTCGGGATCGGCCAGCAGCGCGAACGTGACCATCTCCATCTCGGTTCGCGGCATTACCGTCTTGCCGCCCATCCCTTCGGCCTTCTTGAGGTGAGCATCGATGTCAGGGACCTGGACGTACCAGGTCAGGTGAGCGCCGTCGGGGCTCTGCCCGACGCCGCCGTTGATCCCCTCGCCTCCGTTGTCCACGATCCCGTAGTTCATCGGATTGTCGGCGTTGATCTTCCAATCGAAGAGGTCGCCGTAGAACTTCTGGAGCTTGGCTCCGTCGCTTCCACTGACCTCGAAATGGATGACCGGATTTCCCATGCTCTCCCTCCTGTTTCGCTCTCTCTCTTTTACAGGTCTCCGGTTTCGTGCGGATCTGGCCCCGGATCCTTCCCTTCAGCCGCCTGAGCCAGACGCCCTAGGAAGAGATCCCAGCCCTGCCCGTGGATCTCCCGCGACTGCTCGGGAAGATCGAGGTGGCGCAAACGGACAAGGGTGCCGTCGCCGTCAGGGGTCAACTCGATCTCGACACGGCTGGAGCCTGGTGGCACTGCGTGTTCACCGGCCTCCTGCCCTTCCCACCCCCAGGTGAAGACCACGCGGTTGGGAGCGTCGATCTCCAGGTACTCCCCGCGCGCGATCGCCTGGTCGTTGATCTCCACGCGGTAGGTGCCACCAGGACGGGGATCGAGCTCCGCCCGGCGGCCCTTCCACTGCACCATCTTCTCCGGGTCGACAAAGAAATCGAACACGGTCTCCGGCCGAGCGGCGACCCTGACCTCGCGCTCGACGACGGTTGCGACTTCAGGCTGGTCGACGGCCACGTCGCCTCCTTCCCTCCTCGTGTTCCGCGGCGACCTTCAGGCGCTCGAGCCCTTCGCCCCAGAACTTTTCCAGGAACATCTTCAGATCGTCAAAGCCCTCCGTCCGCACGCTGTAGAGCCGTCTCGTCCCGTCGCGGCGCTCGGCCACGAGACCCGCGCCCTTGAGGACGGTGAGGTGCTGCGAGACCGCCGGCCGCGTGATCTCGAACTCGGCCGCGATCTCGCCGGCCGAGAGCTCCCCGCCCGAAACGAGCTGGAGAATGCGGAGGCGATTCGGCTCGGCGATGGCCCGGAGGGCTGCCTCCATGGCCGACATTGTAAGCACAAACTTACGTAAGATGCAACTAACAAATACCGCTTGGCTAGCATCGGCCTGACACCGAGA
>Ga0209887_1000198_pt1 | contig 17584 bp, 13 predicted proteins | sample GWRWN1_30_40_FD_187230 | JGI IMG/M metagenome (GOLD analysis project Ga0209887, IMG submission 187230) | Riverbed sediment microbial communities from areas with no vegetation in Columbia River, Washington, USA - GW-RW N1_30_40 (SPAdes)... | ecosystem: Environmental > Aquatic > Freshwater > River...
TAGGCTGGCCGAGGCGGCGAACGGCCGGTCGTAGACTGGTCGCGTGAGCCCGTCCGTGATCGTCGCGGGTGCCAGGACGCCGATCGGAAAGCTCCGAGGAGCCTTGGCCGGCCTTTCCGGGGCCAACCTCGGATCGGCGGCCATCCGGGAGGCGCTCGCGCGATCGGGCGTCGCCCCCGAGCGGGTCGACTACGTGATTATGGGCCACGTGATCCAGGCCGGGACGGGGCAGATCACCGCCCGCCAGGCCGCCGTCGCGGCAGGGATCCCCAAGGAGGTCCCGGCCCTCACCATCAACAAGGTGTGCCCGTCCGCCCTGACGGCCATCGCGCTCGCCGACCAGCTCATCCGGGCCGGGGAGGTTGAGGTCGTGGTGGCCGGTGGCATGGAGTCGATGACGCAGGCGCCCTACCTGCTCCCCAAGGCTCGAGGGGGCCAGCGCGTGGGCCACACCGAGCTGGTCGACTCGATGATCCACGACGGTCTGTGGTCCTCGTTCACCAAGATGACGATGGGAGAGTCCTCTGATCGGGTGAACGCGGACCTCGGCATCACGCGCGAGGAGCAGGACGGCTGGGCGGCCCGATCGCACCGGCGCGCCCACGCAGCGTGGGAAGAAGGCCGGATGGCCGAGGAGGTCGTCCCCGTCGAGGCGTTGCAGCAATCCGGTGAGCCGGTCGCGGTCCGTCGCGACGAAGGTATCCGACCCGATACCACACCCGAGAGCCTCGCGACGCTGCGGCCGGCGTTCGGGGAGGGCGGCACGATCACCGCCGGCAACGCATCGCAGATCTCTGACGGCGGCGCGGCCGTGGTGGTCACCAGCGCGGACAAGGCGGAGGAGCTCGGGTTGGAGCCGCTCGCCCAGATCGTGGCCCATGGGATGGCGGCCGAACGGTTCGCCTACCTGCACTCCGTGCCGGCCATCGCGCTCCAGAACGCGCTGAAGAAGGCGGGGCTCGACGTCCACGACCTCGGGCTGATCGAGGTGAACGAGGCCTTCGCCGCCGTCGCCCTGAACGTGACGAAGGTGCTCGGGGTCTCGGATGACATCGTGAACGTGAACGGCGGCGCCGTGGCCCTGGGACATCCCATCGGCATGAGCGGCGCCCGGATCGTTCTCACGCTCGCCCACGAGATGCGCCGGCGTGGCGTCGACCTCGGCGGCGCCACCATCTGCGGCGGCGGGGGCCAGGGCGACGCCCTGGTCATCCGAAGGCCGGCGTAGGTTCCACGGGGCGCATGGCAGAGGACCGCTTCGCGTTGCCGGAGGAGTTCGAGGAGTTCCGCGCGATCGTCCGGCAGATCGCGGAGGAGCGGATCGCTCCCCGGGCCGCTGAGATCGACGAGACCGACGAGTGGCCCGAGGACGTCTACAAGGTACTGGTCGACAACGACCTCATGGCGGTGGGCTATCCGGAGGAGTTCGGCGGCTCGGGCGGAGGATCGCTCGCGTTCGGCCTTCTGATCGAGGAGCTCGCCAGGGTGTCGGCCGGCGTGTCCCTCATCCCCGGCGTATGCAAGCTCGGCGTGATCCCCTTGAGGGTGGCGGGGGACCGTGACAAGGAACGCTCGATGACCGAGGGGATCTGCCGCGGCGACATCCTGATGTCGTACGCGCTGAGCGAGCCCGGGGCCGGCTCCGACCCGGCGGCCATGACCACGCGATACGTCCGCGATGGCGATGCGTTCGTCCTGTCGGGGACCAAGCGCTTCATCACCGGGGCCGGCGTCTCCCACGCCTACGTCGTGTTCGCCACCGCGGACCCTTCCCGGAAGGCGAAAGGCGTGTCGGCTTTCGTGGTGATGCGCGACGACCCAGGCATCTCCTTCGGCAGGAAGGAGGACAAGATGGGGATCCGGGGATCGCCGACCCGTGAGGTGATCCTGGAGGACTGCCGGATCCCCGCCGATCGGCTGATCGGCGAGGAGGGTGGGGGCTTCACCTACGCGATGCGGACGCTCGACTATTCACGACCGGCCATCGCCGCGCAGGCCCTGGGCATCGCGCAGGGGGCGTTCGACGTCTCGTCGAGGTACGCCACGGAACGACGGCAGTTCGGCCAGCGCATCGCCGACTTCCAGGCCATCCAGTTCATGCTGGCCGACATGGCGATGAAGATCGAGGCCTCCCGGCTGTTGGTCTACCGGGCGCTCGCGCTGTGTGACGCGGGAGATCCGCGGATGCCGTACTTCTCGGCCACGGCGAAGTGCTTCGCCTCGGATGCGGCCATGGAGATCACGACCGACGCGGTGCAGATCCTGGGAGGGTACGGCTACATCCGCGAGTATCCGGTGGAGCGGATGATGCGGGACGCGAAGATCACGCAGATCTACGAGGGGACGAACCAGATCCAGCGCGTCGTGATCGCCCGCCACATCCTGAAGTCGCTCGACGCCTGACCCCCGGCGGCATCGTTGCGCCCCGTCCCACGACGACGGGGACGCGCGCCGCCTTCTGCGGCGCGCGGCCCCGAAGAAGTCGGGGGCCGTTCGTGAGGCCTGCGGCGCGGGGGGCCCGCCGCCGGACACCTCTCTCGCGGCCCCCGAGCCATCAGCCCGGCCGGCCCCCGGCGCGGGCGCTAGATCGTGACGGGCTCGTCAGCGGCTCCGTCATATGCCCGCGGGGCGGCGGCGGGCGCGTGGAAGGGATCGCCCCCTTCCATCAAGTCGGGCAGGAACTCCCGGAAGGAGGCGCCGCCGCCCTCGCGCTCCTCGACCCACGCCCTGCCGCCGTTCACGGCGGCCAGGGCGGCGAGCTTCAGCTCCTCGGCCGCACGGAACACGGCCTCCCCGACGGCGACGATGCGGGTGGCCATCTCGTCGCCGGCATCGATCTCCATCATGTCGCTCATCCTCACCTCACCTATTGGCCTGACCTGGTGGCGAACGTAACCTGACCGAGCTCGGCTTCGAGCTCCTTCACACGGACCTCGGCGGCCTGAGCCCTGGCCTCGGCCTGCTTCAGCTGTTGCCGAAGGGCCTGCTGGGCGTTGACCTGCGACTCGAGCGTCTTGACCTGATCGACGGCCCGATCGAACTGCGACTGGAGGGCCTGGAAGTTCCCCTCGGTCCTGAGGGCCAGCTCCTCCGCGGCCTGGCGGGCCTGGTCGATCTGCCGGAAGCCCGGGAGCATGTAGGCGGGCCCGTCGCTCACCGCCTTGCCTCGACGCTTGCGCTGGGCTCCGGCCGGCGCCTCCTCGGACGGGATCACGGCCGGCGGCGCATCGTCCCCCGCCTCCTCCCGCGACGGCCGCCACGGTAGCCGAACGGCGGGGACCTTCTCGATGGGCACGAAGGTCAGGGCCAGCAAGAGCAACGACAGGACGAGCGCGAACGTGAGGAACGTCCTCACCTGACCCCAAAGCCCGCCCACCTGGTCCAGGACGGGCGTGAGTGGTTGTCCCAGCTGGGCCACCGCCACCGGACCGCTGGGGCTCCTCGAGATGGGGACGAAGGTCTCCAGCGTGTCGTCCTGCACGCGGACACCCCCGGACGAGCTCGTCATGGCCGAGATGACGGGCTGCATCTCGGGCGGCACCGAGCCCACCACGCTCCGGTCTGCGTCGAACAGGATCCGGCCCTCCGACGACCAGATGGTGACGGAGACCACAGGGCCACCCAACGTGACGGCCTTTCGGATCCGTTCCGCGAGCTTGTCGTAGCGGGGGCCACCGACCGGCTTCGAGAGCTGCTTGTTGCTGAGCACGCCCGACAGGAGCTGCGCGTCGTTCCGGGTTTCCTTGGCGGCCCCAGCGATCGCATGGTTCCGATCGGCGTTCGACAGGTAGACCGTGGCCCCGATGCCCACGGCAAACACGAACGACAGGGTCGCCCACAGCGCCCGTCGCTCACGACCGGCAACGGATCTCAGCACGATTCCCCCGCGGTTGCTTGCATGGTGAGTATCGGCCCACCTATGGGTCATTGAGCATCCGCCCTATGGCTAGAGACTCCGAACAGACCACGCGGCGAGGGGGCTACGACCTTCGACGGCCGGACGCGGTGGCCGGGTGACGTGACCCCGGCGTCCGGCCGCGATGGGCTCCTCACAGGGGTGTCGGAGGAGGTCGGTAAGCTTCGCCCATGCTGTCGCTCCGGGCCGATCCCTGGATCCCCGACTTCGGCACGGGGTTCGAGGCCCGGATGGGCGAGACCCCCGCCCGGGCCGAGCCGTTCGTGGAGACCGAGGACTGGAGCGTCCCCATCACCCCGCAGGGTGTCGAACCGGGCACGGTGTGGTTCGTGGACGGGGTCCGGCGGGTCGAGCTTCGGCTGATCGCCGGGGACGAATCCGGGAGGCGCGCCCCCGGGCTGTTCGGGTCCTTCGCCGTCGGCGCAGTGCGGTGTGACGGACGCGCGGCATTCGCCGAGCACTCGCTGGGGCGCTCGCTGGTGGTGGGGGGCGGGCTCCTGCCTGATCCCCTCGAGGTTCGGGTGGGCGGCGCCGTCCTGGCCTACCAGCCGGCCACGGAGCCGGGGGGCGACCCCGACACTCCGCTGTTCGGGCTGCAGAAGGCGATGATGGCGCAGGAAGCGGCGCTTGCCTCCCGCATGGCCGCGGGGAAAGAGGAGCTGGTGCTGGCCGATGGACGCCTGGGCTTCCTCGACGCCACCCGGAGCCCAGTGGTCGGGGTGGTGAAGCGATTCGTCCGCGCCTACCTGGATCCGGATCAAGACGCGCTCCTGCCGCGGCTCGGGCCTGGGGAACGGACGCCGCTGTTCGGGCTGGTGTACGAGGGGCAGCCGCTCGAGCGCTACGCCTGGTACACGCGACTGGTGCGGAGCCGGCCCGAATGGCACGACCACGCGGGCCTGGTGCGCTGCGAGGTCCGGGTGGGTCTGGGCCTGGACGGGGCGAGGGCCCTGGCCGACCGGGTGAGCGGCCTCCTCCCCCGGTTCGCCGGACGGCCCTTCGATCCCCGGTTCCCCCAGAACCTGGTCCCCGTCGGGGGCCTCGAGCGATTCCTCCAGCACCGCCTTGGCCACCGGGGGCTGATCCGTCGGGCGCTGATGGCACGTCTGGCGGAACAGGCGGCGTGATCGTCGTGGAGAACGTCAGCGAGCCGGTCGGAAGGGTCCTCGGCACCGAGGACGCCACCCCGCTCACCTTCTGGGTGGGCGTCGCGCCCGATTCGTACCTCCAGCTCGACGACGCCGTGGTGGTCGACACGGAGGTCCCCGGGCGGGGCGCCCTTCGGATCGCGGGCATCGTGCAGGACGTCCGGGCCCGGCACGAGGGCGCGCAGTTCGACACCGACGTGTTCCTGGTGGAGCGTGGCGTGCTGCCGGTGGATACGGCGGTCGCGGCGCAGGTCGTGGCCACCCGGTTCGAGCCAGAGATCTTCGTCCCGCCCATGCCCGGGCTGCCGGCCTTCCGGGCGCGGGGGAAGGACCGCGACGAGGCCCTGTACTTCGACCAGATGGAGCGGCGGGTCCCGGCCGGCCTGACCCGGGACGGCGAGCCCATGTTCCTGGACCTCGACTTCCTCGACGGCACCCGCGGCGCCCACGTGAACATCTCCGGAGTCTCGGGCGTCGCGACCAAGACGACGTACGCGTTGTTCCTGCTGTACGCGCTGTTCCACTCCGAGGTGCTCGGCCGGTACTCGACCAATACCAAGGCCATCGTGTTCAACGTGAAGGGCGAGGATCTCATGTGGCTCGACACGCCCAATGCCAAGCTCCAGCAGGCCGACCGGGAGGATTACGGTCGCCTCGGGCTGCCGGTGGGGGCGTTCGAGAGCGTGGGGGTGTGGGCGCCGGTGCGGCCGGACTCGGGCGGCCAGGCGGTGCCGCAGGTCGAGGGGCGTTCGCAGGGAGTGACCGCGTACTACTGGACGGTGCGGGAGTTCGTGCGGGAGAAGTTCCTCCGGTTCCTGTTCGCCGAGGCCGAGGACGAGCGGTCGCAGATCGCCGACCTCGTGGCTCGGGTCGAATCGCACCTCGACCGGGAGTGCGTGGACGACCCGGAGAGCGATGCCACAGTGTCGTTCGGCGGGTACCCCATCGAGGACTTCGACGCCCTGTCCGAGGTGATCCGGGAGCAGGTGGAGGACGAGCACTCCCCGTGGCGCGGCAGGCTGTCCGACGCGACGGTGGCGGCCTTCGTCCGTCGCCTGGATGCCGCACGGTTCCGGATGGCCCACCTGGTCTGGGGTCGCGCTGCGGAGCGCCCGGAGCGTCACCGGATCGACTGGGAGGCGAACCAGGTCACCGTGATCGACATCCACAACCTCCACGACCGGGCCAAGCGGTTCGTCACCGGTGTGGTGATCAAGCGGCTGTTCGAGCACAAGGAGCGGATGGGGCGGCGCGAGCCCCTCACGTTCCTGGTGCTCGACGAGCTCAACCGGTACGCGCCCCGCGAGGGGTGGAGCCCCATCAAGGAGGTCCTGCTCGACGTGGCCGAGCGGGGCCGCTCGCTGGGGATGATCCTGGTGGGCGCGGAGCAGACGGCGAGCGAGGTCGAGCGACGGGTCATCGCCAACAGCGCGTTCCGGGTGGTCGGCCGGCTCGACACTGCCGAGGCGGCCCGGAGCGAGTACGGGTTCCTCCCCGCCGTCACCCGGTCACGGGCCTCCATCCTCAAGCCGGGATCGATGATCCTCCAGCAACCTCACATCCCCATCCCGCTCCAGATCCGCTTCCCCTTCCCGTCGTGGGCCACTAGGGCCGACGAGGCCGTTCCCTCCGGCGGGGACCCGTTCAAGCCGTTCCAGGGGGAATGAGCGCTCGGTGAGGTTCCTGCATACCGCGGACTGGCACGTCGGCAAGGCCATCCGGGGAAGGGCGCGGTACGAGGAGTTCGCGGCGGCCCTCGACGAGGTGGTGGGCATCGCCCGGGACGAGGCCGTCGACGCCGTGCTCGTGGCCGGCGATCTCTACGAGCACCGCGCGGCGCCGCCCGAGGCCGATGCCGTGGTGTTCGACGCCCTTCTTCGCCTGCACGACGCGGGCATCCGGGTGGTGGCCATCCCCGGCAACCACGACTCCGCGCTTCGCCTGGAGGCCCTGAGCAAGCTGCTGCGGCCCATCGACGTCCACGTGGTGCCCCGCGTGGCTCCGCCCGAGGGCGGTGGGATCGTCGAGGTGCCCTCCCGTGATGGCTCGCGTTCGGCCGCCGTCGCGTGCGTGCCGTTCGTGCCTGAGCGGCGGTTCGGCGACGCCGCGGCGTTGTTCGAGGCCGGCGAGCGGTGGTTCCTGTCCTACGCGGAGGGGATGGGGGAGTTGCTGGCGGCGATGGCCGGGGGCTTCCGGCCGGACCGGGTCAACGTGCTCCTCGCCCACCTGTTCACCGACGGCGCGATGCTCGGGGGTGGCGAACGCGAGGTCAGCATCGGGCTGCAGTACGCCATCTCGCCGTCGAGGCTGCCCGGCGACGCCGCGTACATCGCGCTCGGCCACGTGCACCGGCCCCAGCCCGTCAAGGGGTCGCCCGCCCCGGCCCGGTACGCCGGCTCGCTGATCCAACTCGACTTCGGTGAGGTCGACCAGCGGAAGTCGGTGGCGATCGTGGAGGCTTCCCCCGGGAGGCCCGCCCGGGTCCGCGAGGTCCCGCTCACCTCGGGCCGGCGCCTGGTTGACGTGCGGGGGACCTTCGACGAGATCGTGGCCCGAGCCGCCGATGTTGGCGACGCGTATCTCCGGGTGTTCGTGAGGACCGAGGGTCCGGTCCCGGGCCTGGCGGACCGGATCCGAGAGGCGCTCCCGAACGTCCTCGACGTCCACCTGGACTACGAGCGCGCCGACGCCGCCTCGGAGGGCGAGCCGATCTCCTCGCTCCGGCCGCGTGATCAGTTCGAGGCGTACTTCCGATCGCAACACGGTGCCGACGTGCCCCCCGAGATCCTCGAGGCGTTCGACGAGGCGCTCGCCCTCGAAGCCGAGGGGGCCTGATGCGCCCCATCCGGCTCGAGCTCAAAGGCTTCACGTCCTTCCGGGACGACCAGGCCATCGACTTCGACGGCCTCGACCTGTTCGCCATCGCCGGGCCCACCGGGTCGGGCAAGTCCTCGATCCTCGACGCCATGACCTATGCCCTGTACGGCTACGTGGATCGGGTCGGCAAGCAGGTCGGGCAGCTGGTCAGCCAGGGGCAGCCCCGGCTGGCAGTCATGCTCGAGTTCGGCGTGGGGAAGGACCGCTACCGGGTGGCCCGGTCCACGCCGGCCCGCGGCGCGTCGAAGATCCTGCTGGAACGGTGGCAGGACGGGGAGTGGCGCCAGGCCGGCGAGGGAGCGGACCGGGTCCGGGAGGCCGACGCCATGATCAAGAAGGCCGTGGGCCTGGACTACGACGCCTTCACCCGGTCCGTCCTGCTCCCTCAGGGCAAGTTCGCCGAGTTCCTGGTGGGCGATGCGAAAGACCGGCGGGACATCCTCACCGAGCTTCTGGGGCTGGAGCTGTTCGAACGCCTGGCCAAGCTGGCCGGGGAGATCAAGCGCGTCGCGTCCGCGGAGGCGGACGCCAACGAGCGGCTCCTTTCGACCGAGTACGCCGGGGTGACCGAGGAGGCCGTGGCCGACGCCGCCGCTGTGGCGAAGGAGGCGGCGTCGCGTGACGCGAGCCTGGCGGAGGCTGAAGGCGAGCTGCGGAAGCTGGCCGATCGGTGGGCGGAGACGGCGCGGTCGGTGCAGGAGCTCCGAACGTGCGCGGTCGATGCCCGGTGGGCCGCGGAGGTCGCGGCCGAGTCGGCGGGGGCGCTCGAGGACCTGGCCGGCGGGCTGCTCGAGGCCCAGGCCCGGGCGAAGGCCGCCGCTAAGGCGGCCGATGCCCGGGCGAAGGAGGCCGTGAAGGCGAAGGCGGCTCTGGCGAAGGCGGAGGCAGACTGGGGCGGCACCAAGCGGGTGGCGTCGCTCCGGGCCAGGACGGAGGGCCTCGCCGGGGCCCGGGCGGAGGTGGCAGAGGCCCGGGCCGCCGCGAAGGCGGGCCGGGCCTCCGTCCCGAGGGTGGCGAGAGCGCTCGATGCGGCGGAGCAGGCCATCGAGGCGCGCGTCGCGGAGGCCGAGGCCTCCATCGCCGCCCTCCAGGCGGCCGAGTCGGCCCTCGACCGGGCAACGCACGCCGATCTCGTGGCCGCGGTCCGAAGCGGTGTGAAGGTGGGGGATCCGTGTCCCGTCTGCGGGCGAGCCATCGAGTCGCTTCCCACGGCGCGCGGCGCGCAGGCGTTGGAGCGGGCGAAGGCCGCGCATGCGAAGGCGCGGGCGAGCGCGGAGACGGCGAACGAGGGGCTGCACCGCGCCCGGACCGATAGGGACGGGGCCGAGCGAGAGGCCGGCCAGGCCGAGCGCGAGGCCACCCGGATCGAGGAGCAGCTGTCGGGGCTGCTCGAGGAGCTCACCATCTCGGAGTCCGAGCTCGCCGCCGCGTTCGGGGGGAAGGTTCCCGCCGATCCCGTCGCCGCGCTGGACGGACGCCTGGAGCGACTGGAGGAGCTCGACCGCTCATGCGATGGGGTCGAAGCCGCGCTGGCCGAGGCCAAGGAGGACTGGGTTGGCGCCGAACGCGAGCGGGATGGACTCACCGCTCGGGTCGGGGAGGTTCGAGGCAGGCTCGGAGGGCTGGCCGTGAGCGGGTTGATCGAGCGGATCCGTTCCTTCGCCGGCCCCCAGCTCGGGCTGCCGGAACTGCCGCCGGCGGCGCCGCTCACCGATGCCGGTGAGCTCCTGGCCGTGGCCACCTCACTCGCTGGAGGGCTCGGCTCGCTGGCAGAGGATCTGGACCAGCTGGCCTCGGCGCGCGCCGAGGGCGAGGCGGACCTGCTGGCCGAGGCCCGAGGCATCGTCGGCGACGGGTTCGAGTCTGCGCCGAGCTTGTCGGAGCTCGTCGACGCGGTCGCCGGGGCCCGCACCGCGGCCGCCAGAGACGCGGCCACCGCCGAGCACCGGTCGGCCGAGCTCCGGGCCAAGCTCGCGAACGCGAAGGACCTGATCGAGCGGGTCATGGAGCAGCGGGTCCGGGCATCGCGCTTCGACGCGTTGTCCAGGGAGCTCCGCGCCGACCGGATCATCGCGTTCCTCCAGGTGGAGGCGCTCCAGATCCTCGCGGCGGCGGGCTCAGAGTACCTGTCGATCCTGTCGGGCGGTCGGTACCGACTGGCGTTCGACCAGGACGAGTTCTTCGTCATCGATGCCTGGAACGGCGAGGAGCGCCGGAGCGCGCGGACACTCTCGGGAGGCGAGACCTTCCTCGCCTCGCTCGGCCTCGCGCTCGCCCTCTCGGAGCAGGTCCGCTCGCTCTCGCTCAGCCCACGTGCCGACATGGACAGCCTGTTCCTGGACGAGGGGTTCGGCACGCTCGACCCGGAGACGCTCGAGGTGGTCGTCGACGCCATCGAGCAGCTGGGGAGCGACGGGAGGATGGTCGGCGTCATCACCCACGTCCGGGAGCTCGCGCTCCGCCTGCCGGCGAGGATCGAGGTGGAGGGCTCGCCCCGGGGCAGCCGGGTCCAGGTGGTGGCCTAGGCCGACGTCACCACGCGGGCGATCACCGTCCAGGCCGTGCCGTCCCACCTGATCGTGGTGATGCGGAACCTGCTCGGGCAGCAGTGGGAGTCGCCCGGCTCGTACTCGGCCGCTCGGATCCGGATCGTTCCCGATGCGATCTCGAACTGCGTGTCGCACGTCGAACGGCGAAGGACCGGGGTGGCGACCCCGATGCCCGCCTCCACGACCCGCCAGACACCGCAGCCGCCGCTTCCTCCCTTGTCCTCGAACGTGAGCACGTCGGGGATGGCGTCACCCGTCACGTCGCCCACGTCGAACCGCACGCCGAAGACCCCTTCCGCGGGAGGATCCGTGAACGCGTAGACCACCCGCCAGGGGGGCTTGTCCGGGAACTGCTGCCACACCTCGAACCCGTGCTCCGCGGAGAACGGATCCAGGCCCCGGGTCCATGCCAGCGCGATCTGGGGGACCTGGTCAGTGGTCGGCGGAAGCCTCCAAGCCGTCGTCACCTCCGCCCCGGGCGGCACGAGGTCCGCCACCGGGACCTCGTCCGAGGCCAAGCGGCGGCCGTACGTCGTCGGGGCGTCGACTGGGACGTCGATGGCGGGGGAGGTGGGCGGCGTCGGGGTCGCCACCGTGCCGGTGGGGGTGGGGCCCGGCGTCGTCGCGGTCGGCTCGATGGTTCGGCTGGGGCTCGGTAGGGGCGCCGACTCGCCCCCGCAGGACGAGGCGAGGACGACGAGGATGGTCGAGGCGGCGAGTCGGCGCATCGCCGGCATGCTAACCGCCGCGCTTGCTTCGGAGGCCGGGGTACGTGGGGTACAGTTCCGCGCATGGCCGAAGAAGAGGAGCTCGCGCCGAAGCCCGTGTCCGCGTCGGAGGTGACGCTGGTTCAGCTGATGGAGATCACCGACGCGAACATCGCGGGGATCGTCCACGGTGGAACCATCATGAAGCTCGTGGACACCGCGGCCGGCCTTGCGGCCATGAAGCACTGCGGGGGTCCGGCGGTGACCGTCTCGATGGACTCGATGTCGTTCCTCGCGCCAGTCCGGATCGGCGACACGGTCACGGTGAAGGCGTCGGTGAACGATGTCGGCAGGACCTCGCTGGAGGTCGGCGTCCGCGTGGAGTCGGAGAACGTCCTCTCCGGAGAGCGAACCCACACCGGCAGCGCCTACCTCGTCTTCGTCGCCCTTGACGACGAGGGGAAACCTCGCCCGGTGCCGCCCGTGGCCGCCGAGACCCAGAACCAGCGGCGTCGAGAGAAGGAGGCCAAGATCCGCCGCGAGACGCGCCTCGCCCACAAGCAGGCCATCCTGGAGCACAGGGATCAGGTCGAGCAGAAGCAGGTCGCACCTCCCCACGACGGCGAGCCCAAGGACGACGAGGGCCGGCGCCTCGGGCACCGCCACTTCCGCATGTAGGCCCGGTTTCGCCGCACCCTCGTCCGACCTCCCGCTCGCCTCCCGCTCGCCTCCCGCCACATCGAGGACAATGGAGGCGTCGTCCTCGAGGGGGTCGGAATGGCCTTGACCACTGAGTTCGCCGGTGCCAGGGATCGCCTGGCGACGGCCGGCGGCGACGTCGCCGTCCACCGGCTCGGCTGGCTCGCGGAGCAAGGGATCGGCCAGGTCACCCGGCTGCCGCACACGGTGAAGATCCTGCTCGAGGACCTCCTCCGCCGGACCGGGACGCGCGATGTGACCGACGCGGACGTCCGGGCTCTGGCCGGCTGGCCGGCGCCCTCGCCTCGCGCGAACGTGGCCTTCATGCCGGCTCGCGTTCTGATGCAGGACTTCACCGGCGTCCCCGCCGTCGTGGACCTCGCCGCGATGCGATCGGCCATGGCCCGCGCCGGCGGCGACCCCAAACGGGTGAATCCGCTCGTCGACGTGGACCTCATCATCGACCACTCGGTGCAAGTCGACCTGTTCCGAAGTCCCCAGGCATACCAGGCCAACATCGAGTGGGAGTACCGGCGGAACGGCGAGCGGTATGCGCTCCTTCGGTGGGCCCAGCAGGGGTTCGACGGCGTCCGCGTGGTCCCCCCGGGGGCCGGCATCTGCCACCAGGTGAACCTGGAGCATCTCGGCAAGGTCGTGGCGACGAAGGACGGCCAGGCGTTCCCCGACACGCTCGTTGGAACCGACTCCCACACGACGATGATCAACGGCCTCGGCGTGCTGGGGTGGGGGGTCGGCGGTATCGAGGCCGAGGCGGCGATGCTCGGACAGTCCCTGTTCCTGCCGCAGCCGATCGTGGTGGGCGTGCGCGTGACCGGGGCCCTGCCGGCGGGCACGACGGCTACCGATCTGGTGCTGACGCTGACCCAGATGCTGCGGGCACACGGCGTGGTGGGGAAGTTCGTCGAGTTCTTCGGGCCGGGCTGCTCGATGCTCGAGCTGGCCGACCGGGCCACGCTCTCCAACATGTGCCCCGAGTACGGGGCGACCGCCGCGTTCTGGCCGGTGGACGAGGAGACGCTGCGCTACCTCCGATTCACGGGGCGGGAGGACCGCGTCGACCTGGTCGAGCGGTACGCGAAGGAGCAGGGGCTGTTCCGGACCGACGACGACCCCGAGCCGGTGTTCAGCGAGATCCTCGACCTGGACCTGTCGACCGTGGTGCCGTCGGTGGCCGGGCCGAAACGCCCCCAGGACCGGGTGGCGTTGCCGGACGTATGGGAGTCGTTCATCGAGGCATTCCGCGACCGGATGAAACCCGATCCCGACCCCACCGAGGTGGGCCGGCTGATCGACGAGGGCGGCGCGCATGGCGGGACCAGGGAGGAGCCGGAGGTCGACACGTCGCGACCGGTGGACCCGGAGAACGCACGGCCGGTGAAGCTGAACGATATGGAGATCCGCCACGGCTCGGTGGTCATCGCCGCCATCACGAGCTGCACGAACACGTCCAATCCGACAGTGATGATCGCGGCGGGCCTCCTGGCCAAGCGGGCGGTGGAGGCCGGACTGGAGACGAGATCCTGGGTCAAGACCTCGCTCGCCCCAGGGTCGCGGGTGGTCACGGACTACCTCGATGCGGCGGGCCTTCAGCCATATCTCGACAAGCTGGGGTTCTCGCTGGTGGGGTTCGGCTGCACCACCTGCATCGGCAACTCGGGGCCGCTCCCCGATGAAGTGGCGAACGCGGTGCAGGAGAAGGACCTCGCGGTGGTCGCGGTGCTCTCGGGCAACCGCAACTTCGAGGGCCGGATCCATCCCCTGGTGCGGGCCAGTTACCTCGCGTCGCCTCCGCTGTGCGTGGCGTACGCGCTGACCGGGCACGTCGAGACGGACCTCACGCGGGAGCCGCTCGGGGTGGGGCACGACGGCTCGCCGGTCTACCTCCGCGACCTGTGGCCCTCGGCCGAGGAGGTGCAGGCGGCCGTGGCGGACGCAGTATCGCCAGAGCAGTTCAAGCGGGAGTACGGGCGCATCTTCGCCGGCGACGAGAACTGGAACGCCCTGCCCTCGCCGACGGGCCCGATGTTCGAGTGGGATCCCGCCTCGACCTATGTCCGGGAGCCCCCGTTCTTCGAGGGCCTCGCGCCGGAGCCATCGGAGCCGGGCGACGTTCTCGAGGCCCGCGTGCTGGTCAAGGTGGGGGACTCGATCACCACCGACCACATCTCGCCGGCCGGGTCCATCAAGCCCGACTCACCGGCCGGAAAGTACTTGATCGAGCACCGGGTGGAGCAGCGGGACTTCAACAGCTACGGTTCCCGCCGCGGGAACCACGAGGTGATGATGCGCGGCACGTTCGCCAACGTGCGGCTGCGGAACGAGCTTGCGCCGGGCACCGAGGGCCCGTGGACGACCCATCTCCCGAGCGGCGAGGTCATGGCCGTCTTCGACGCCGCGCTCCGCTATCGGGACGAGGGCGTTCCGCTGCTCGTGGTCGCGGGGAAGGAATACGGTTCGGGGTCGTCGCGCGACTGGGCGGCGAAGGGCCCGGCGCTCCTCGGGATCAGCGCGGTCCTGGCCGAGAGCTTCGAGCGGATCCACCGGAGCAACCTGGTGGGGATGGGCGTGCTGCCGCTCCAGTTCGCCGATGGCCAGTCGGCGGCCTCGCTCGGCTTGACCGGAACCGAGATGTTCACGATCGGGGGGCTGGCCGGCGGGATCGGGCCCCGGCAAGAGGTCAGGGTGCGGGCTCGCCGCGACGACGGATCCGAGGTCTCGTTCCCGGCCACCGTTCGGATCGACATGCCCGCCGAGGTGGACTACTACCGCTACAGCGGGATCCTGCAGTTGGTCCTGCGCCAGATGCTCACAAACTGACTCGCTCCGTCGCGAGCTCGGCGAACGCCTGGACGCAGGTGGGGCCGAGGCGGACGGAGTGCCGCGCCAACTACCTCCTCATTGCCGAGCGGAGGCGGAGCGTCCTTCGAGGACCGCCTTCTTTTCTGCGTACGGCTGAGGCCACGACCCAACGGCCGCACTCGTTTGTGACGACCTGGGCCTCACGGGCATTCCGGACACGGCGGGCACGGACACTCAGGCGTCGGCGGGCACCACGGGGTTGCGTCCAAGGCGGGTCACCTCCCTCCTTGTTCCGTCAGCGGCTGCGATGAACTCCTCCGCGCACGGCCAGGGCTCGATACCCTCGGGACACTCGATCGCGGTGAACCGCTCCGTGAACGCGAGGAGGTCTCTCTTCGTTTCCTTCAGCCCCGCGATCTCGGCATCGATCTCCGACATTCGTCGCCTCAGAAGGTCCTCGGTGTGACCGCACGGACAGAGACCCCGATCCTAGATGTCGAGAAGCTCCTTGATCTCCTGGAGACGAAGGCCAAGGCGTTGAGCGCCCTTGATGAACCGCAGTCTCTCAACAGCATCGTCGTCGAAGGCGCGGTAACCGGATACGGTCCGATCCGGCGGGGGATGAGTCCTGTGCGTTCGTAGTAGCGGATGGTGTCGGTGGTCAGACCAACCCGTGCCGCCAGCTTCGAGACCGTGAGTGCCATGCCGCCAGGATAAACCTTGGAGTTCACTCCAATATCAAGCCTGTTCTTCCGTCCACAACCGGCGACGGCGGGCCGCTCGCTCGCCGGGGGGCGAGTCCTCTTTCTCGAGTAGGTGGGGCCGGTCGCGAACGGCCCTAGATCCGTTCATGGCTTCCCTCCTGTGTGCCTGCGAGTGACGGTCGGGGGGTGAGCTTACGTGCTCGTCATCCAGCTTCTGCCATCCCAAGCAGCCGAAGGCGGGGGCTGGCGCCCCCGCCTTCGGATCGATCCCGATGCGAGCTACTTCAGGATGGGGTACCGCCGCACGAGCGGGATCCTTTCCCAGTACTTCCCGAGTCCCAGGTACCGGCCGGCGGCGACGTAGGCGATCCCCGCAAGGACGATCGCGTACACCACGTGGTCGTCCAGGAACGGGTTGTTCTCCGGCCAGATGGCCCCCGCGGTGTAGAACAGTGCCATCCAGATGATCCCGCCGATCGCCGCGAGCCGTGTCCCGACGCCCAGGATCAAGGCCAGCCCGATCAGCACCATCGAGAGCATGTAGACCCAGTCCACCCAGGTCTGCCCGGCGAGCCCCGCGTAGAAGTCCTTGAACGGGCCCTTCGTGCCGAACTCCAGGAACCCGGCGGTCGGCGACCCGCCGTTCAGCCAGGCGGCGTCCTTGGCGAAGAAGTCGATCCCTCCGCTCTCCAGACGCCCGGTGCCGAACCCCAGGGCGAAGGCCTTGTCGAGGAAGGCCCACAGGAACACCCATCCGAGCGCGATCCGGGAGAGGCCCCAGAAGACCCCGCCTCTCACGCCGGCGTCGGGAATCACGACCTCGGCCGGGACCTCCTTGACGGTCGTCTCGCTCCGCCCGTTCGTCGTGGGCTTCTCCAGATCGACCTGTCCGATCATCGTTCCCACCTCCCTTTCCGAAGAGGTATGTCCTTCCCGCAGCATGCGGGAGTGCAGGGGCGGGGGCTGCGGCCGTCCGACCCCCTTCGGGGAGGGCCTCCCGCCCATTCCCGGCGGGACCTTCGGTCCCGTCCGGATGGGATACTCCGGCGGTGATGCAGGTCGGGCCGTTCCTCGCCCGCCACCCCCCGTTCGACTCCGTGGTGCCCGAGGAGCTCGAGCGGGTGGCCCGCTCGGTCCAGATCGAGTTCTTCCCGGCTGGGACCACGATCCTGCAGCAGGCGGGCGAGCCGGCTCGGTTCCTCTACGTGGTCCGCACGGGCGCGGTCGAGCTGCTCGACGAGGGGCGCGTCCTCGATCTCCTGGGGGAGGGCGAGACCTTCGGGCACCCGTCGCTGCTCTCCGGCCTCGGGCCAACATTTCAGGTCCGCGCCCATGAGGACACGCTCTGCTACCTCGTCGACCGGGAAGTTGCCGAGGAGGTCATGGGCACGCCATCCGGTCTTGCCTTCCTCTCCGCCTCCTTGCTGCGTCGCGAGCGGCGGGCTCGAATGGTGCACGAGGGCGAGTCCCTCGCGGTGGGCCTCGCTCGAGTCGGGGCGTTGGTGCGTCGGGCTCCGGTGACCTGTTCCCCGGATGCCACCGTTCGTGAGGCCGCAGGGCTCATGACCGAGGAGCGCGTGTCAGCTGCGCTTGTGCCGACCGCGCAGGGGGTTGGGATCCTGACCGATCGCGACCTCAGGTCGCGAGTGCTGGCCACCGGCGCTGCTCCGGAGGCGCGCGTCCGGGAGGTCATGTCGTTCCCGGTCGTCATGGCCCCCGATGACGCGACCGCGGAGGAGGTCCTGCTGCTCATGCTGGAACACGGCTTCCACCACGTTCCCGTCACCGACCGCGAGGGCAAGATCGTCGGCGTGGTGTCGGACGGGGATCTCCTCGGCCTGGAACGCAGCGGACCGTTCTCGCTGCATCGTGAGATCGAGCGAGCGCCGACGGAGCGAAGCGTGGCTGCGGCGGCGGCCAGACTGCCGGAGATCGTCGTGGCCCTGGTTGAGGCTGAGGCGGACCCCGTTGATATCGGCCACGTTATCGCCGTCACCATCGACGCGCTTACGCGACATCTGATCGACCTGAGCCTGCGGGATCTGGGCGAGCCCCCCGGGTCATGGGCTTGGCTCGCGCTGGGCAGCGAGGCCAGGCAGGAGCAATCCCTGCGAACCGACCAGGACCACGCACTCGTCTTCGACCCGGTGAACGGCACGGCGCA
>Ga0209887_1000201_pt1 | contig 17558 bp, 24 predicted proteins | sample GWRWN1_30_40_FD_187230 | JGI IMG/M metagenome (GOLD analysis project Ga0209887, IMG submission 187230) | Riverbed sediment microbial communities from areas with no vegetation in Columbia River, Washington, USA - GW-RW N1_30_40 (SPAdes)... | ecosystem: Environmental > Aquatic > Freshwater > River...
GGAGAGGGCGGTGTCGATGCCGGGCCGCTCCGGCCGCTCCTCCGCGAGGTGCTGGTCGAGGGTCTCACCCGCCAACTCCTCCTCGACGGTCGTGCCGACCGACTCGGCTCCGAAGGCATGATCGGCCTGCATGATCTCCGCCTCGAGCTCGTCACCTTCATCCGCATCCCGCGGCTCCTGATCCTCCATGTCAATCACCCCCACCGATCTCGCCCGCGCGCTGCAGGGCCCCGAGTAACGTCTCGAACTCGTACGAGTCGTCATGGCGCAATCCGTTGATGAAGAACGTGGGTGTCCCATTCACGCCGCTCCGAACGCCGCTCATGAAATCCTCGTGCACCCGATCGGCGTGGACGTGCTCGGCGAGCTCCTTGTCGAACAGGTCGAGATCGAGGTCGAGCGCCTGAGCGTAGGAGCGGAGATCCTTGTCCGCGAGGTGTCGCTGGTTCTCGTACAGATGGTCGTGCATCTCCCAGAACCTGCCTTGCGCTCCCGCGGCTTCGGCTGCCTCGGCCGCGTGCTCGGCGTGGGGATGCGAGGTGCTGATGGGGAAGTTGCGGAAGACGAATCGGAGCTGCTCCCCCAGGCGCGCCTGAGTGTCCTTGACGATCGGGTACGCCTCTCCACAGTAGGGGCACTCGTAGTCGCCGTACTGGACGAGGGTCACCCGCGCGTCGGCAGAGCCCTGGATCTGATCCCGGCCCTCGGACACCATCAGGGTCAGCCTGGACTCCCATTGCGTGGCTCTCATGACGCGACCCCCTTCATTGCGAGGTCCTCGAGCGCCCGCAGGATCCCGTCAGCCCCCGGGTTCACCTCGGTCGGCGAGACAAAGATCCAACTCACAACCCCCGCAGGGTCGAGCACGAAAAGCGCTCGCTCGCTCGTACCATCCTGGCCTCGGTATACCCCGTAGGCTCGCGACGCCTCCCCTTTCGGCTCGAAATCAGCCAGCAGAGGGAATCGCAGATTCCGATCCTTGGCGAACGCCAGATGGGACCAGGGGCCGTCGACCGAGATGCCGAGCAGCTCAGCTCCATGCCTCTGGAACTCGGGCATGACCTCCTGGTACAGCCCCAGCTGGTCGGTGCACACCGGGCTCCAGTCGGCCGGATAGAACACCAGGATCAGCGGCCGGCCACGAAAATCCGCTGGACCGACCGGCCTGTTCAGCGTGGAGGGGAGCGCGAAGTCGGGCGCCGGGGTGCCCGGCGGCAGCGGGGCGGTCATGTGCCGCTCACAGCTTGGGACCGTGCTTCTGAACGAAGCCGAGGGCCGTGTCGGCGACCTCGCGCCAGCCTCCGTCGATCGTGAGCGAGTGACCGCGGTTGGGGATCTTGACGATCTCAGTCATGCCCTCGTTGCGTGCCTGGCGCTTGTAGGACGCGTTCGCGATCGCCCACGGAACGGTGTTGTCCTTCTCCCCGTCGATGATGAGCAGCGGGCCTCGCTGGGGATTCTTCGTATCGACCTTCGCCTCGGTCCATGGGTTGAGGTTGGCCGCCGCGGCTTGGAAGAGCGGCTCACCCGGGGTCGGGACCGCGAAGGTCTCGTAGAGCGCCTTGGCCTCGTCCTCGCCGACCGCGTTTGCGAAGGCGTACCGGAACTGGTCGTACGTGAGCGGCACGGCGCGGTGGACGTTCGCGGGATTGCGAAGGGCCGGCGACGCCGCCCTCAGCGACGAGATCGGCAGGGGCAGCACGCCTCGGAACGGCGCTGGATCGATCGCGACCGACACCGCAGCTAGTCCGCGACCCGCGAGGATCTGTGCGAGCAGCCCGCCGAAGGAGTGACCGATGACGGCCGGCTTCTTGTCCAGCCCACCGATGACCTCCTCGAAATGATCCGCTACCTGACCCACCGACTTGTTGGCGAACACCTCGGGGTGTGCCTTGGCCTCCTCAACCGTCTCAGGATCGTCCGGCCAGCCCGGCGTCAGCGCCGTGTACCCGTTCTTCTCGAAGAGCTCCGCCCACCGATCCCAGCTGCTGGGCAGCAGCCACAGGCCGTGGACGAACACGACCGACACTCGTCCGGAAGTATTCGCCCGCACGACCTCCTTGGCCTCCTGTTCGGTGATCGTCGTCGGCGCACTCCGCTTCGATGTCAGACCGTCCTTCCTTCGACCCGCGCTCAGGGCATGGCTGCCGAGACCCAGGAGCCCGGATGCGACCTCGTGATCCACCGTAGGTCGCCCCGGACGATACGACAACCCGATGGAAACCTGGCTCCTCGTTCAATGCGAGGACCTTCGCCAGCTCAGGACTCGGCCGGGAGCTCGAACCAACGCATTCCTCGGAACGAGAGGAGGTAGGCTCCATTCGCCCGCGTCACCACGAGAAGGACCTGCTCGCAGTGGCGGCAGCGCAGCACCATCCCCGGAGCCTGCAGGTACGCGTGTTCGGCTCCGAGCGGCTCAACCTTGCCGCATCCGTCGCAGGCCATCCTGGCTGAGGTCACCTCGCGGGCGAACAGCTCACTCAGCATCCCCCCCATCGCGTTGCCATCGACCCTCATCGTCGCTTCGACCATCTAGCCTCCCGTCGGTCCGAACCGTTCCGTCTTGACGCTCGTCGCCGGATACCCCAGGAGCACGAGCGCGCTTGCGACGGCCTCGACGAACGGCGTTGGGCCGCAGATGAACGCCGTCGGCCCGTGGGAGGGGGGCCATGCGGCCTCAGCGAGCATCGCGCCGTCGACCCGGCGCGCATACCCCGTCCATCCCGGTGGCTGCGTGCGCGTGAGCGTGTGGATGACCAGGGGACCAGCGGGGCCCGAGGCCAGCCGCTCCAGCTCCTCCCGGTAGATGATCTCCTCCCACGATCGAGACGAGTAGACGAGCCTTGCCCCCGCTCCTGTCCGGGAGGCCGCTCGATGGCGCAGCATGGCCATCAGGGGAACGATCCCCGAGCCTCCTGCCACGAGCAGGAGGGGCCCGCCCATGCGCACCTCCCAGACGAAGTACCCACCGATCGGACCGCGGAGCTCGAGCGAGTCACCAGGGCGCAGCTCACCGACCAGGTACGAGGACACTTCGCCATCAGGGAGTCGCTCCACCGTGATGAGGAGGCGAGGCTCCTCGGGCGCCGACGCGATCGAGTAGCTGCGCTGGGCTTGGTATCCGTCCTCAGCCGTCAGGCGCACATCCACGTGCTGGCCCGCTAGGTGGCCGGGCCAGTGCGGGATGTCCAGGACAATGCTTCGAACTCGAGGGGTCTCATCGATGAGCTCGACGACCTCGCCGAGCATCCAATTCAGTCGCCCGCGTACCGCTGCTCGCGCCATAGGTCTCCGTACATGTGGTAGCCGTAGGACTCCCAGAAGCCCGGCTCGTCGTGGTCCCGCAGTTGAAACCCCCGAACCCACTTCGCGCTCTTCCAGAAGTAGAGATGTGGTACCAGGAGGCGAGCCGGCCCGCCGTGTTCCGGCTCGAGCGGCCGACCATCGTAGGCGGTAGCCACCCACGCCTTGCCATCGACCACGTCCTCGAGGGGGAGGTTCGTCGTGTAGTCGCCGTCGGAGAAGGCGAGCACGTGTGTCGCGTGGTGCTCGACGCCTTCGAGTAGCGTGTCGATCGAAACGCCCTCCCACGTGGTGTCGAGCTTCGACCACTTCGTGACGCAGTGGATGTCGGTCCGAACCTCCTCCTTGGGAAGGGCCCCGAACGCCTCCCAGCTCCACGTCTTGGGTTCCGCCACCAGACCGAGGATGGAGAACGACCATTCCTCGAGCGGAGTGTGGGGCGTGGGACCGGCCGACAGGACCGGGAACCCCTCGACGAGGTATTGGCCTGGAGGGAGCCGGTCGCCTTCCCGCTCCTTCGCGCGCTTGCCGCGGAATCCGCGCGAAACGTGAGCCATGATCCACCCCCTGCGCAGCTGCGAAGGTCGACCGATCGTACGCCCGACCAGGTTTCGGCGCACTCCGGGCATCGAGGAGACCAGTGGACGCCCCCCGCCGGTGCCCTCATCATGAGCCGCGTGAGCACTCCTCAAGGCGGGATCTTCGCTCTGGGAACCGCATCGCACGCTTACTTGGAGTTCAACGCCTCGGCCGCGGATGGCGGGCCCTCTCTCGTGGCGGCCATCGCAGCCCTCCGTGAGCCGAGGACGACGATGGGCGGAGTCAACCTGGTCGCGGGGTTCCGACCCGAGCTCTGGAGAGAGGTTGCGCCGGACGACGCGCCTCCGGGGATCGAGGGGTTCAACGGAGACCTCGTGGGCATCGACGGCTTCGTGATGCCGGCCACGCAACGTGACGCGGTGCTGTGGCTCTCGGGAAGCGCCTACGACGTGGTCTTCGACATGGCCCGCGAGGCGATCGGCGAGCTCGGCGGTCTCGCCTCGCTGGGCGACGAGACGTCGAGCTGGCCCTACCGGCATGACCGCGACCTCACCGGCTTCATCGACGGGACCGAGAACCCAAGCCTGATCGATGCCCCGGAAGTCGCCCTCATCCCCGACAGCACCGCCGGTGCCGGAGGAACCATCCTGCTCTTGCAGAAGTGGGTCCATGACGCGGCCGCGTGGGAGGGGCTCCCGGAGGCCGAGCAGGAACGGGTGATTGGACGAGCGAAGCTCGACAGCGTCGAGGTGGAGGACAAGCCGTCAGACTCGCACGTCGCGAGCACCGACCAGGATCGGTTCGGCAAGATCTTCAGGCGCAACATGCCGTACGGCACGGTTACGGACCACGGGACCATGTTCGTGGGCTTCAGCGCCGAACAGCGCCACCTCTCGACGATGCTCGAAAGCATGGCCGGACTCGCGGCGTCCGCGACGCGCTCACGCGCTACACCCGGCCGATCAGCGGCGCCTACTATTTTGTGCCATCGACCGAGGATGTGCGCCGGCTCATCTGAGTCAAGGCTCACTCGAGGGTCCCCCGTTGCTCGGCGGATCCGGCGTCGACCGGAGCCCGGAAGCCCAGCCGACGGGATTCCTTGTCTTGACAGAAATAGTTGTCGGTGGCTACCATGGCCACATGCTCGACCTGGCGGTGATCGAGGATCCTGCGGCGGCGGAGGTGTCCCTGGACCCCGTCCGGGTTCGGCTCCTGGCGGAGCTGGCCGAAACCAGTACGGCCACCATGCTCGCCACGAGGCTCGGCCTGCCCAGGCAGAACGTGAACTATCACCTCAAGGCGCTGGAGCGCCACGGGCTCGTGGAGCTCGTCGAGGAGCGCCGGAAGGGCAACGTCACCGAGCGACTGCTCCGGGCCACGGCGCTGTCCTATGTGATCTCCCCGGCCGCGCTCGCTGCGGTCCAGCCCGACCCCTCCCGCTCGCCGGACCGGCTGTCGGCGCGGTGGCTTATCGCGCTCGCCGCCCGCCTGGTCCGCGAGGTCGGGCAACTGCTGGCCGGCGCGACGAGGGCCCGCAAGCGGCTCGCCACGTTCGCCATGGACGGCGAGGTCAGGTTCGCCTCGGCCGCAGACCGTGCCGCGTTCGCCGAGGAGCTGGCGACGGCGGTCACCGGGCTGATCGGCAAATACCATGACGAGTCCGCGAACGGCGGGCGCGAGCATCGTGTGATCGTCGCGGTGCATCCCAGCCTGAAGCCGAAGGTCGAGACCGACAGGAAGGAGCCCTGAGATGGCGCACCCATTCGAGCTCACCCACGAGATCCAGGTCGACGCGACGCCAGAGGACGTGTGGGAGGCGATCGCCACGGGACCTGGGGTCGACGCGTGGTTCATGGGTCGCAACGAGGTCGAGCCGCGGGAGGGCGGCACGACCCGCACCACGCTGCGCGGCTCCACGGAGGAGGCGAGGGTGACGGCGTGGGAGCCGCCAACGCGCTTCGCCTCCCGCACGCCGGAGGGTGCCGACGGCGCCTTCCACGCGTTCGAGTACCTCGTCGAGGGACGCGAGAAGGGCAGCACGGTCGTCCGCTGGGTGCACAGCGGCTTCCTTGGCGAAGATTGGGAGGCCGAGTATGAGGGTCTCTCGGAGGGCGACCCGATGTACTTCGACAAGCTCCGCGTGTACCTCACGTACTTCCGGGGCCGGACGGCCACGCCGGTGAGCGTCTTCGGGCCCGTCGTCCCCGATCGCGACAAGGCCTGGGAGATCTTCCACGCCGGTCTGGGCCTCCCGGGACCGGTGGAGGTCGGCGACCCCGTGCGTCTCACGCCCGAGGGGCTCCCGCAGCTTCAGGGCGAAGTGGACTGGCTTTCCCGGGACTTCCTGGGTGTCCGCACGGCCGACGGGATCTACCGGTTCATGCACATCAGCGTGTTCGGCGGTCCGACCGGCGTCGGCCATCACATCTTCGTCGACGGCCTCGACCAGGCCGAGACGGAGCGCGCCTGGGGGGCGTGGCTGAACGGCCTGTTCGCCTAGAGTCGACCGCACGACGGAGGAGGGCGACATGGAGACGGTCACATCGAAGGACGGCACGACGATCGGGTTCGAACGGTTCGGCTCGGGACCGCCCGTGGTGCTGGTGTGCGGCGGGTCGGTGGATCGTACGGCCGACGCGGCGCTCGCCCGAGAGCTGGCATCGGGCTTCACGGTGTTCAATTACGACCGCCGGGGCCGCGGGGACAGCGGCGACACGCTGCCCTATGCCATCGAGCGCGAGGTCGAGGACATCGAGGCCGTGATTGGCGCGGCCGGCGGATCGGCGCACCTGTGGGGCTCATCGTCGGGCGCCGTGCTCGCCTTGATCGCCGCAGAGAGCGGCGTTTCGGCCACCAAGCTCGCGCTGTGGGAACCCCCCTACATTCCCGAGGGATTTCCCCGTCCGCCCGAGGATCAGGTATCGCAGTACGAGACGATGATCGCCGAAGGTCGGCGAGGCGACGCCGTCGAGTACTTCATGTCGAAGGTCGTCGGCATGCCCGCCGAGGTCGTCGCGGGGGCCCGGAGCCAGCCCTGGTGGGGAGCCACGGAGGCGTTGGCGCACACCCTCGCCTACGACGCGCGGATCATGGGCGATTACACGATCCCGACGGACCGTGCCGCCTCGGTCAAGGTCCCGACGCTCGTGATCGCCGGGGGAGCCGATTTTCCGTGGATGCGCCAGACGGCGCAGACGCTCGCGGACGCTCTCCCCGACGGAGAGGTCCGGATCCTCGAGGGTCAGGGCCACGACGTCGATCCCGGCGTCCTCGCTCCCGTGTTGCGTGAGTTCTTCAACGCGTGACCCCGCTAGACTGGCCGGCCGTGGCGGAGGTCGGTGAGGACGCGTCCGCTCCCGCAGATCGGGACCGAGAGCGCCTGCGAATCGCCGAGCTGCTGGCAGCCCACGCGCCGCCCGACTGGGAGGAGCGGTTCCGCAGGGACGAGCTGCTCGACCGGATCGTCGACGGCGAGCCCCTCCAGCTGTTCGTGATGGCCGCGGACATCCGCGAATCCACGACGCTGATGAAGGAGGCCGTTCGGTTCGAGCTCTTCGCTCGGACCATGGACAAGTTCGTGAGCGCGGTCCGGCGAGGCATCGGAACCCCTGGCGGGTGGTTCGACAAGTTCACCGGCGATGGCTTCCTGGCCTACTGGATCGTGCCGCCCGGTCCCCAGGAGGAATACCAACAGCGGTTCGTCGAGGCCGCCGGCAACCTCGCGCACACGGCGCACGAGCTCATCGAGCTCTTCCACAGCAGGGTGCTCGAGGACTTCCGGCGGAACTCGCGGAACCTTTCGGACGGGGTGGGACTCTCGATCGGGCTCGATGCGGGGCCGGGCTTCCTGGTGCAGATCGCGGACGAGCTCACGGTGGTCGGTCCCCCGGTGGTGGGGGCCGTCCGGATGGTGACGGCCGCGGCGAGGCCACAGGAGATCGTGGCGAACGTCTACCTCGGCGAGCACCTCCACGACGAGCAGGACGGGATCTACGAGGCGCTGGCCATGACGGCCACTCGGGAGAGCCGGCCGACGAAGGAGTACCCAAGGGGGCAGGAGGTCTACGCGTTGACCTTCGAGCGAACTGAGGGGTCGGGTGCGGGTGTCAAGGATGGCGACATCGGCCCATCGTCCGGTCCGGAGTAGAGTCGGCGAGCACCCCGCCATCGTCATCCGAGATTCGGGAGGGCGAGATGTCGTACTTCGTCGTGTGGCATGGCGCCATCCAGGAGGCGTTCGAGACGCTCGAGGAGGCGACCGCGCTCGTCGCGCAGCACCCCGGGGCCCGGGTGATCGGGGACGAATGGCTGACCGTCGGAAAGGCCAAGGATCGCCTGGATCAAGCTCGCAGGGCCCTCGACGAGGTGGCCATGATGATCGACCCGTCGGAAGTCCAACGGATGCGGCAGACGTTGGACGAGCTGGGAGCGATGTTCGACGAGGCGTGGGGCCAATTCGGTTTGGTCGGCGGCTAGCGCGCGTCGTCCCCGGCGGTCGCGCTATCGCCGGATGATCACCGGGGTGCCCAGGGGCAGCGTTCGGAGCGTCTTCATGTCGGTGTTGTAGACGCGGATGCAACCGTGGGACACCTGCTGCCCACGGTCACTCGGATCGGAGGTGCCGTGGATGGCCATCCGTCCCCCGCCGGGCCAGTCCGAGAGGACCGGCGAGAACCCCGAGAGCCCGAGCGCGTAGATCCCGTACGGCCCGTACCACTGGTCGAAGTTCACCTTCTGCCACACGTAGAACGTCCCGATCGCCGTGGGGTATTGTGGCTGGCCCACACCGACCCTGAACCGGTCGAGCACCTTGCCCTCCCGGATGTGCGTGAGCGTCCGGTTCGACAGGTCGATCACGAGCTCGTCGTGCCGAGGAACGACGTGAACCTGATCGTCCCGGACCCACGCATCCGCCCCGTTCGGGCGGATGGGGAGCTCGACCTTCAGCCATCGACCACCGCTGCCGTCACCGCGCGCTGCCGTAACCAGCATCCGGCCGAACCCGACGCCGGCCAAAGAGGTGTCAAAGACAAACGCCGGCTTCGGGTCGGTGGGCTTGTTCCACATCTGGACGTACCGCTTCAAAGGGACGATGGCCCAGGCTGCAGGCTCCGGCTTCGGGGGGGCCGGTGGGGGCTGGGACGTTGGTTGCTGCACCGCAGCCGACGGGGAGCGCCGGGGTTCGGCACCGCTGCACGAGAGGAGCACGATCCCTGCCACAACGACGATAGACGCCCGTCGAACCATGACGCCCATTATCCAGTGAAGATGGTCAAGCGACGTCGAACTCGAACCACACGGTCGTCGGGCCTGACCTCTCGATCCCCCACCGATCGGCTGCGGACTCGACGACCTGGAGGCCGTGAGGGCCGGGCGTCAGGCCATGCCGATCGAACCCGGGGCCGTTGTCCTGAACGTCTACGTGGATGGTGCCGTCTCTCCGTTCCACCGCGATCTGAACGCGCTCTCCCGGAACCGCGCCGCTGTGACGGACGCTGTTCGTCACCAGCTCGGACACCAGGAGGAGCAGCAGGTCCAGCTGGCCCCGGGGCAGGGCGCTCCCTCGCTCCATGACCCACCGACGCGCCTGGCTGGGGGCACGTGGGGACACGAGCAATTCGACGCTCTCGTGCTCTTGCTTCTGGGGGATCGCCCTCCGCATCCCCATCGTGCGTCCCTTTCCACCCGAGGCTGGAGGCCTCCAGGCACGCATTCCCTGGATATCCCTTACCCCCTTCACCGCGATGGAATCGCCGTTTTCTGAACTCCTTCGAGAGGTGGTTACCGGCGTCGGTTACGAGCAGTCCTCGGCCACCGCCCACCAGTCCCCGCGGTACTGGCCGAACCCCACCACCTCCGCCCCGCTCGAGTGCAGTTGCACCCGCGCATCGTGGCGCGTCTCGCGGGAGGCGAGGTCGCCCTCCTCGTGGAACGCATGGAAGCCCCCGAACCGGCAACCCGTGGCCGTCGAGTGGGTCACCTCGAGGTTGTAGACGTCGAGGGGATCGCCTCGGCCGCCGTCCCAATACTTGGAAAGGAAATGCGCGACCCGGTCCATCTTCGCCGGACGATAGATCGTGTGCGCCCGAAACGGCGAGGGGCTCGGGCGGGGAAGAGCGTGGGAGGGCGGAGGAGCCGAACCAGTGCAGGCTGTGAGGAGGACGAGCAGAGCGGCGAGGCACCACGTCCCACCGAGCCGTGGTTCGCATCGGCCCGCCCCGCTCATGCTTCGGGCTCCTCCCGTGATGGACCGACCCGACTGTACCCCCGTCTATTCTTCGGCTTCACCCCGGCGAGAGTGGCGGAACCTGGCAGACGCACTGGACTTAGGAGCACCAACTCCACGTCCTGCGCTAGACGCACGCCTTCGGCTGTGAGAGTAACTCGACGGGCAGCCTCCGTCGGGTCCTAGGCGATTCGTTCATTCAAGCAGTCTGAGCGTCAGCTTCCCGGGGTCTCCTCCGGTTCCGCGCCGTCTCGCTGGCCGGTTTTGGTCTTGTCGATGACGAAATCGGCTGGACCATGCCCGTGCCCGACGGCAACCATCGGCTTCCCGCAATCGCTGTGCGCCGCAATCGGGACCATCGAGGCGTCCCCGAGCCCCTCCACCGCGGATACATAATCTCCGTGCGTCCAGTTCCCTGGGAGCTTGGAGACATCAATGAGTTTGCAGACGCTCATGCCGTGGAATCGGGAAATCGGACCGCCATGGATGCCTGAATCCTCGGACTCGTTCTCGGCCTGTTTCTTCTCCGCACTGGGGGACGATGAAAGGCGGGCCGAGAGCATCGCAGCCCCCGCGACCCCTGTGCCAACCACCGCTACGGACAGTCCCACGACTAGGATGAGCCTTTTCATCGAAGCCTCCCCGGATGCTTCCCTCCTCATACGCCTAGCGGCCAAGAGGCACAACGGCCAAAGGACCTAATTAGGGAACACCTGGCCAGTGCAAAGGGGCTCCCCCAAATCTTCGCCCTTCCCCGACGTGCAACGCCCTCTCGGTCCTGGGTGAGGGCACCCCGACCACCTCCTCGTTGGTCCGGTGCGCCTCACACGGGTCCGGTGCGTCACATCTTCCGGCCCCCTCCCCTACCGTTTACGCTGGTGAGAACTCCACAGCGCGAGAGTGGCGGAACCTGGCAGACGCGCCGGACTTAGGATCCGGTGCCCGAAAGGGCGTGGGGGTTCAAATCCCCCCTCTCGCACCGGCTCAGCGTGGGCCAGATGGCTCATTTCGTTCCTCTAGGTGCCGGTTCCGGGCTCGAACGGCCCGACCTCGATCGTCGAGGGCAGGCCGGGCCCGTTGCACGGCGGCGGGGGTACCGCCTCCAGCCCGTTCACGTCGACGGTTCCCCCGCCGGGGATCTGGATCCGCCACAACGGGGCGGCCCGGCCGTCGGGACACCAGTTCCCCCACCGGATGCGCACGGAGGCCGAGTCGAAGGGGGCGAGCGCGTCGACGGGCCACCCCGCCGGCTTTGGCAACCGGTCAACCATCCAGCGCGGAGGCGAGGAGACGAACCTGATGCCCGAGGTGATGGGAGCCAGGTTCTGGTCCAGCAGCGTGATGGTGGGCGTGCCCTGAAGGGTGCACTTCGTGGACGAGAGGTTGGTCAGGACGGCGGCGCCCTCTCGTGACCCGGCCGCACCCTCCATCGATCCGACGGCGCGGAGCTGTCCCGAAGTGCACGCCGCAGGCGTCGATGTCGAAGGGGTCGGTTCGACCGACGGACGTGGCCCTGGGGCAATGGGCTCCGAAGACCCCATACCGTCGAGGGCCCGTACGCCGGTGAAGACCCCGACCGTCAGCACGATCGCCGTCGCCCCCACGGCCAGCGCGTTCGCTGCGATCCGGCGCCGGACGCGGCGCACCAGGGACCTTGGGACCTCCACATGCGGCGGCACGTCCTGGGCCTTCTGCCGCAGGAGCTCGCGGACGTCGTCGTCGATGTCGTTCACCTGACCTCACCTCGCATCTCGACCCTCAACCGCTCCAGCCCCCTCGAGACCAGGGACTTCACCGTTCCGGGACGGCACCTCAGGATCTCGGCAGCCTGAGCCTCGGACAGGTCCTCGTAGAACCGCAGGACGATGGCGGCCCGCTGTCGCTCGGAGAGCTTCCCCAGCGCGTTCCACAGCACCTCCCGATCCTCCACCGACCGACCGGGCCTTCGAGCGTCGCCCGGCTCGACCATGGCCCGAGCTTGTTTCAGGTACATGCGCTCCACCCGCTTCCGGCGGAAGTACGAGTGGCTGAGGTTCACGATCGTCCTCCGCAAGTAGGCGTCGAAGGAGCCGGCATCCCGCAGATGCGCGAGTCGCCCGGCGAGCCGGACAAACGCGTCCTGCACCAGGTCCTCCGCGACCGCGCGGTCGCCGGTGAGGAGGTAGGCCAGCCGCACGGCAGCGACCGCATGCTGGAGGTACAACTCGCCGATCCGACCTCTGTCTGACACCGGCAGTCGATCGACCTTCACAGTCACCATTCGCCAATCACGGACCCCAGGACGCACAGGTCCCGGGTTCGGTTCCCTCCCTGCGTCAGGGCGTGGCTTCTCGGACGTTGTGCCCGGGTGGGCAGCCACCCTAGGATGCGGAGCCCGAACCTCAGGGTGGCTCCCCCTGTGCACGAACGATCGGATGGAGACGCGTGAATCTCTCGCAGGCGCGAGCCCTCCGCACACTCGAGGAGGAACACGAGTCGGTCCGCGAGCTCGCGGAACGGCTCCGGGACGAGGACTTCGAGCGCCGGGCAACCATCGGCGGGGGCGACTGGTCGGCCAAGGACCTCCTCGGCCATCTCACCTCATGGGAGGAACATGCCATCGGGGCCTTGAAGGCGTGGCGAAGAGGCGAGCCGGCGCCCATCCAGCGGGCGCTCCGCGTTGACGGCCTCAACGCCGTGAACGCCGAGAGCGTGGCGGCGGATCGGGACCGATCATCTGCCACCGTCCGACGCCGGTTCGACGACGTCCATCGCCGCCTGGTGGCCGAGATCCGCTCGATGCCCGACGCCACCTGGGACGCGCCGCCCACCATCCGGTCGCGTCGGTCGCTCGGTCACGTGCTGGGCGGGATCGTCGGCGGGCCGGGCGGGCCATTCGCCCACGGCTCGTCCCACCTTCGACACCTTCGGGCCTACGTGGAGTCGGTCACTGGTCCTGCGCCACGAGGTCCTTGAGCGCCCGGAACGCGCGGCCCCGGTGGCTGATGCGGTCCTTCTCCGCCGGCGGGAGCTCGGCCATCGTCTGCTCCCACCCGGCGGGGACGAAGATGGGGTCGTACCCGAAGCCGTCGGTCCCCCGGGGGTTCGTTACCAGCGACCCCTCGCACGTCCCTTCGGCCCACACCTCGCGGCCGTCGGGCCGGGCCACGACGGCGACGCACCGGTACCGGGCCGTCCGTCCGGCCGCGGGGACCCCGGCCACGGCACGGATGAGCATGCGGAGGTTCTGTTCGTCGGTGGCCTCCTCCCCCGCGTACCTGGCCGAGCGAGGTCCGGGCGCCCCGCCGAGCGCGTCGACCTCGATCCCCGAGTCATCGGCCATCGCAGGGACGCCGACGCTGTCGGCCACCGTGCGCGCCTTCAGCAGGGCGTTCTCGAGATAAGACGCTCCGGTCTCCTCGACGTTCGGCCACGGGCCCTCGTGCTCATCCGCGGTGATCCATTCCACCGGCCAGTCGGCGCAGATGGACAGGATCTCGCGAATCTTGCCCGGGTTCCGGGAGGCGATGGCGATCCGGTCGGGGAAGCTCACCCGCCGAGCACGTGCCGTTGCATCTCGGTCAGCTGCTGGATGCCGGTCTCGGCCAGGTCCACCAATGCAGTGAGCTCCCGGCGCGAGAACGGTGTCCCCTCGGCCGTGCCCTGGATCTCCACCAACCTGCCCGTGCCGGTCATCACCACGTTGAAGTCCACGTCGGCCGCCGCGTCCTCCTCGTAGGACAGGTCGAGCACGGGCCGGCCTCCAACCATCCCCGCCGAGACGGCCGCGACGCTGTCGGTGAGGACCTCCTTGGTGACGGCCCCGCGCTCCTCGAGCGCGCGCAACGCGAGGGCGAGCGCCAGGTAGCCGCCGGTGATCGACGCCGTGCGCGTCCCGGCATCGGCCTGGAGCACGTCGCAGTCGATCCAGACCGTGCCTTCACCCAGTTTCGCCAGGTCGGTCACCGCCCTGAGTGACCGGCCGATCAATCGCTGGATCTCCTGGGTTCGGCCGGATGGCCGGCCCTTGCCCACCTCGCGCGAGGTTCTTTCCGCCGTGGCCCGGGGAAGCATGGAGTACTCGGCGGTCACCCATCCCTTCCCCGTGCCCTGGAGGAACCGCGGTGATCGCTCGTCGAACGACGCGGCGACCAGCACCTTGGTCCGCCCCATCTCGAGCAACACGGACCCCTCCGCCCACTCCTGATAACCCAGCTCCACCTTGACCGGTCGAAGGTCCGCCAGCCCCCTCCCGTCGGGGCGCTCGTTCACTTCCCCACCTCGTGCCGCTGGCCCTCGATGGCGAGCTCGATCGGCCCGTTGAACTCCTCTGCCGCCTGCGCCCGGGAGACCTCCTTGTCGGATGTGGGCCAGATGTGCGTGAGGATGAGCAGCCCCACTCCGGCCTCGCGGGCGTGCACCGCGGCCTGACGGGCCGAGAGGTGGAACGGGAGGAGCTCGTCCGAGTCCTGCCAGGTGGCCTCGGACAGAAGCACGTCGGCGTTGCGACCGAGGTCGTGGACCTTCGACGTGGGCCCAGTGTCGCCGGTGTACGCCAGCGCGGTGCCATCGGTCTCGAGCCGGAACCCCAGCGCGACCAGCCCGAGGTGCGACATCGGCTCGGTTCGCACGCTGAACGGGCCGACCTCGAACCGCTCGCCCGGCGACACCTCGTGCCAGTCGAACGCGTCGCGCATCACTGTCCGGCTCTCCTCGGAGACCAGCTCCTCTGCCCTGGCTGGGAATCCCGAGGGGGCGTACACGGGGAGGTGCGGGTCGCCGAGCCGGCCGTAGTGGCGGGCGTAGAAGCATGGGTACAGATCGACGATGTGGTCGGGATGCTCGTGTGAGATGAGGATGGCGTCGAGCTCGGCGAGCTCGATGTGCCGTTGCAGGTTGGCCAGGGTCCCGGTCCCGGCGTCGACCCAGACGTTGAACCGGTCATGGCGTACCAGGTACCCGCTGGTGGCCGTCCCGCGCTCGGGCCACGTACCACTCGCGCCGAGGACGATCAGCTCCACGGCCCACCTCCCACCGGCTGAACGGCAACGGCATCGATCCTGCCCACCCCGGGACCGAGGAAATGGTGGGCCACCGACCGGAACTGACCAGGGTCGCCGGTGCACAGGAACTCGTGTGGGGGGTCGGCTCGCCTTCCGGTCAGCAGATCGAGCGAGCGAAGGGTGGCGTAGACGTCCTTGGCGGTCTCCTCCGCCGAGGAGACCAGCACGACGTCCTCCCCCATCACCATCTGGATGAGCCCGGACAGCATCGGGTAGTGGGTGCATCCCATGATCAGCGTGTCCACCCGCTGGTCCCGGAGTGGAGAGAGGTACGTGCGCGCCGCGGCGAGGAGCTTGTCGCTCGAGGTGTCGCCGACCTCGACGTGCTCGACGAACGCGGGACACGGGCGGGAGAACAGGTCCACGGAAGCTCCGGTCGCCGCCACCGCTCGGTCGTATGCCCCGCTCGAGATGGTCGCCACCGTCCCGATGACGCCGATCCGGCCGTTCCGGGTGGCCCGGACGGCGGCTCGCGCCCCCGGATCGATCACGCCGACCACCGGCAGCACGGCCGCGTCCGTTACCTCCTGGATGGCGGCGACCTCGATCGAGTTGCACGCCACCACGAGGACCTTCACGTCCCTCGATACGAGGTAGTCGGCGATCTCCAGGGCGTAGGTCCGGATCTCGGGAAGCGGCTTCGGGCCGTACGGGAACCTCGCGGTGTCGCCAACGTACACGACCGGTTCGTGCGGAAGCAGGTCCAGGACCGCCCGGGCCACCGTCAGCCCTCCGACCCCGGAGTCGAACACGCCAATCGGGCGGCTATCGGGCATCGCCTACCACCATAGGGTCTCCGAGACGCTCTTCTCGGCCCGCTCCAGCTCCGAGGCCCAGGCCTCCGTCGACAGATACTTCCATCCTCCGTCGGGGAGCAGGCAGACGATATCCCCCCGCTCGATCTCGGCGGCGATCCGCTGCGCCACCGATACGACGGCCCCCGAAGAGATGCCGGCGAAGATCCCCTCCTTCTCGGTCAGCTCCCGAGTGGCCCGAAGGGAGTCGGACGAGTTGACGAGGAACTTCCGGTCCAACACGGACTGGTCGAAGATCGGCGGGATGAACCCCTCGTCGAGGGATCGGAGGCCGTAGACCATCTCGCCGAGCTCCGGCTCCGCGGCGATCACCTTGACCCCGGGGTCGTGCTCGTGGAGACGACGCCCGACGCCGGTGAGCGTGCCGCCGGTTCCCAGCCCCGCCACGAAGTGGGTCACCTCCGGCAGGTCGCGAACGATCTCGGCCCCCGTGCCCTCGTAGTGGGCGAGCGGGTTCGCTGGATTCCCGTATTGGAAGGGCATGTAGTACCGGTCGTCGCGGGCCAGCGCCCTTGCGACCTCGATCGAGCCGTTCGTCCCCTTGTCCCCCGGCGAGTAGACGACCTCGGCGCCGAACAGCTCGAGCAGGCGGATGCGCTCTTCGCCCGCGTTGTCCGGGATGACCACGGTCAGTCGATACCCCATCCGCCGGGCCACCATGGCCAGCGCGATGCCCGTGTTCCCCGACGTCGGCTCCAGGATGGTTCTTTTCCCGGTGAGCTCCCCGGACGCCAGGGCCGCCTGGATCATCCGTTTGGCGATGCGGTCCTTCAGCGACCCACTTGGGTTCTGGCCCTCGAGCTTGCCCCACAGCCGAACGCCCGGCTTCGGGCTCATCGCGGGGAGGCCGACGAGCGGGGTCTCGCCGATGGCCTCGAGGATGTCTCCGTAGCGCACGCGCTCGATTATCCCAGCGGGCCGGGCAACGACCGGCCTCAGCTGGTTGTCCTGACGATCTCCCCCTGGTGCGGCGGTCGTTGTTCGGGAACACAGCCAGGATCCTCGGGGTCGGCGGCCTGTGCCCGGCCGCCGGCCACCGCAGGAAGGATCGACACCGTGTCCCCTTCGTTGACGCTGGTCTCGAGTGCACCGAGGTACCGCACGTCCTCGTCGTTCACGTAGACGTTGATGAACCGGTGGAGGCCACCGTCGTCGGCCACGATGTTCTTGGTGATCCCGGGGTATCGCGACTCCAGGTTCGACAGCAGGTCGCGAAGCGTCGCGCCCTCGGCGTCCACCAGGGCCTCGCCGCCGGCATGTTTCCGCAGGATCGTGGGGAGCTTCACGCGAACCGACATCTTGGTCGTCACTCCTTCTTCGCTACGCGGAGGTAGAGACGCCGTGCTCGGCCTCCGGCGGGGCCTCCCCAGGCCCGAGGCCGCAGAACGCCTCGTAGTCGATGAGCTCGGTGATGGTTGGTTCCTTGCCGCACACCGGGCAATCGGCATCCCACCGGACGCGCACGGTTGCGAAGTCCATGGCCTGAGCATCGAACAACAGCAGGCGGCCGATCAGCGGCTCGCCCACGCCGGTGATCAGCTTGATGGCCTCCGTGGCCTGGATGCTCCCCACGATGCCGGGCAGCACGCCGAACACGCCGCCCTCCGCGCACGAGGGGACCGTGCCCGGGGG
>Ga0209887_1000203_pt1 | contig 17523 bp, 13 predicted proteins | sample GWRWN1_30_40_FD_187230 | JGI IMG/M metagenome (GOLD analysis project Ga0209887, IMG submission 187230) | Riverbed sediment microbial communities from areas with no vegetation in Columbia River, Washington, USA - GW-RW N1_30_40 (SPAdes)... | ecosystem: Environmental > Aquatic > Freshwater > River...
AAACTGTCGAGGGCGTCGAGTTCCGCGCCGTGACGGTGACCGCATACAAGGGCAAAGAAGGGCCATGTCTTGAGCGCAATCAAGCAGTCATCTACCGTGGGCCTTGGAAGCAAGTGGTCGACGACGACGGGCACACGCTGCCGCGCGGCGTGCGCATCGCCGTCTGCGATAAGACCTTTAAACTGTACTCCCAGCCGCCCTACGAGGGGCAATTCATTCCGGTGCCGCCGCGGGAAGAAGTGACACCGGCCAATGCCGGCGTCTTCGATTGTTCGCGCGATCACAAGCGCCATCCGCGCGAGAGTAAAGGGTTGGAGTACAATGTGACTAAGATCTCCAGCAGTGTTTGCGGCCCGGGCTCAAACTGCTGTCCTTAGGATACAGACAAGGAGAAAGGCAGACGGGGAGACACGGAGATGGAGAGAGTCACGCGAGCACGATAAGTGTTACCTCACCTTCCTCTCCCTCGACGGATCAAGGTGAGGGTGATCTTCAATGCAACCTTTCGCGCAAAAGTTAAATCTAAGCGGCAACGGGCTAAACAGGCGCGCTGTCGATGTTCTTCAGGTCAACATGGGGCGCTACTGCAACCTCGCCTGTATTCACTGCCACGTCGAATCAGGCCCAAATCGTAAAGAGATGATGAGCCGAGAAACCGTCGATGCCGTGGTGAGGTTTCTAGCGGCCACGGATATTCTAACCCTGGATATCACCGGCGGCGCGCCGGAGCTGAATCCACACTTCGACTATTTGGTCGAATCTGCGGTGGGCATGAAGCGCCATGTGATGGATCGCTGCAACCTGACGGTGGTCTTTGAGCCAGGTAAGGAATACTTGCCGGAGTTCTTCAGGCGGAACCGAGTTGAGCTAGTGTGTTCGTTGCCTTGTTATTCCGAGGAGAACGTAGACCGCCAGCGCGGCAAAGGCACCTTCGATTTGAGCATTCGCGCGCTGCAGATCTTCAATCGACTTGGTTACGGCCAGCCGGAAAGCGATCTGATCTTGAACCTCGTTTATAACCCCGTCGGCCCACACCTGCCGCCGCCGCAGGAAAAACTGGAGCAGGACTACAAGCGCATTCTCCGCGAGCAGTTCGGCATCGTGTTCAATCATCTTTTTTGTTTGACCAACATGCCGATCACCCGCTATGCCACCCATCTGAAATTGCGCGGCGAGTATGATCCGTATGTTCAATTGCTCGAGTCCAATTTTAACCCTGCCACCGTTGATCAAGTGATGTGTCGCAATCTCATTAGCGTTGGTTGGGAAGGCGCGATCTATGACTGTGATTTCAATCAAATGCTTGATCTCCCCCTGCGCGACTCCGCTGGTAAGCCGCTTAGTATTGATTCTTTGACTCTTGATCAAGTGGCTGGCCAATCCATCATCGTCGGCAACCATTGCTACGCCTGCACTGCGGGTCCCGGTAGCAGCTGCGGCGGCGCCTTAGTCTGAATTAACGGAGGAAAAAAAAATGTCTTTCTGGCCAGCCATCATCGTTGGGGCCACTCTGTTTGTCGCGTATGCCAACGGCGCCAATGACAACTTCAAAGGAGTGGCGACGCTGTTTGGGAGCGGCACCACGGACTATCGCAAGGCCTTATGGTGGGCGACACTCACGACCCTCGCGGGTTCCGTCACGGCACTTTTTCTCGCCACCAAACTTATTTCGATCTTTCAAGGAAAAGGCGTGGTGCCCGCGTTTCTCACGCAATCGCAACCCTTTCTCGCCGCTGTGATACTCGGCGCCGCGTTGACGGTGTTTTTGGCAACGAAGAGTGGTATCCCCATCTCGACCACCCACAGTTTAACTGGCGCTCTTTTCGGTAGCGGTTTCGTAGCGGTGGGGTTTCAGCTCGGTTTTTACACGCTTCTCACCAGTTTTTTTCTACCGCTCCTGGTAAGCCCGCTGCTGGCCGTGATACTGGCCATCTTTGGCTACCCGTTGTTGAGTCGAGGGCTCAGAACTGTCGGTTTCAGTAAGGAGACTTGCATCTGCATCGGCCGCGAAGCCTTTCCTAGAGCTGTCACTCCGGAAGGAATTGTCATGTCTCAATCGGTGATCGGACTGCGCGTAATAGTAGACAATGAGCGGGCTTGCGCAAAGCCGCTTTCTGGAACCTGGATCGGATTGAACGGCCAGAGAATACTCGACGCTGGACACTTCCTGAGTGCTGGCGCCGTTAGTTTCGCTCGCGGCCTTAATGATACGCCAAAGATTGTCGCGCTGGGTTTGGTTGCCGGCACGCTCGACCTAACTTGGTCCATCATACTCGTGGCAGCCGTCATGGCCCTCGGGGGATTGATCAATGCCAGAAGAGTGGCGGAGACGGTCAGCAAGCGCATCACAGGAATGGATCCCGATCAAGGATTCTTGGCCAATTTGGTCACGAGCTTTCTCGTCATCTTCGCTTCCAAATGGGGCTTGGCCGTTTCAACCACTCATGTCTCCTGCGGCGCGCTTTTCGGCATCGGCGTCGCTAACGGACAAGCGCGCTGGAACGTGATCCGCACGATTCTTTTAGCTTGGTTGTTGACGCTCCCAACCGCAGCGCTGATGGCGGGGCTGATATATACGGTTTTGTCTCGGCTGGCAGCAATCTGAACGAGGCCACGAAAGACCAAGGAAGACAACATGAGAGCCGGCAAGATTGCCCTGATCATCTTTATAGCCGTCGATATCGTGGTCGCGCTTTTGTTATTGCCTTTTCGCGAATGGTTTAATCAATTCGAACACTATGTGGAAAGCCTCGGCGCGGTGGGACCCGTCGTCGTCGCGTTTGCCTACGTCGTTACGACGGTGCTGTTCATCCCGGGTAGCGCGCTGACCATCGGCTCCGGCACCTTGTTCGGGCTGCGCACGGGTTTCCTCGTGGTGTTGGTGGGGGCCAACTTGGGAGCGCTCTGCGCGTTCTTGCTGGCACGGACATTCCTCCGAGAGAAAGTGGCGCGTTGGGCGGAGGGAAATCCGAAATTTCGCGCTCTCGATCTTGCCATCGGTCGTCAGGGATTCAAGATGGTTTTTCTTACGCGCTTGAGTCCCGCGTTCCCTTTTACCTTGCTCAACTATTTGCTTGGTCTCACCGCAGTCAAGACTGGCGCTTATGTGCTTGCGAATCTGCTTGGGATGTTGCCGGGCACGTTTCTCTATGTGTACATCGGCGCGGTGGCGCGCGACGCCCTAGTGGGGCAAGCGGATGCGTCGGCGGGCTTCTACCAGCAGATACTCAAGTACGTTGGGTTGCTCGCAACCGTGGTGGTGGTGGTGGTCGTGACGCGCATCGCCCGCAAGGCTTTCCGCGAAGCGGAACAACAGCAGGAAAGCGGCATGACGCCAGACGTACCGCGGCTCGATGCCGAGCACAGACCGACGACTGTCGACCAGATGATGCTTGTCGACGACGCGAACGATAAGCAGTTGATCGAGAACTGCCATCCGCCGCGATGGGTCAATCCCACGCCTTCCGGCAAATACAACTTAGTGGTTGTCGGTGCGGGAACCGCAGGCCTGGTCAGCGCCGCCGGAGCGGCGGGGCTCGGCGCCAAGGTCGCTTTGATAGAGCGCAATCTTCTGGGCGGCGATTGTTTGAATGTCGGCTGCGTGCCGTCTAAGGGGGTGATTCGGGCGGCGCGTGCGGCCTACGATTCCCGGAACGGAACCGAGTTCGGTGTCCATAGCACCTCAGCTCCCGATGTTAGTTTTTCTTCAGCCATGGAGCGGATGCGGCGGCTGCGCGCCGGCATCAGTGAACACGATTCCGCTGAGAGGTTCCGCAAACTGGGCGTGGATGTGTATATCGGTCACGGCCGCTTTGAAGGACCATCGATGGTGGAGATCGAGGGCAAACGGCTGGAGTTCGATCGCGCTGTCATCGCCACCGGCGCGCGCGCGGCGGAACCGCCGATTCCGGGATTAGCTGAGTCCGGTTTCCATACCAACGAAACGATTTTCACTCTCACCGAACTGCCCCGCCGGTTGGTGGTCATGGGCGCGGGTCCCATCGGTTGCGAACTGGCTCAATCGTTTCAGCGCTTGGGTAGCCGGGTAACAGTCATTACCGATGGGGCTGAAATTCTTCCGAAAGAAGACCAGGACGCCGCCGCGGTAGTTCGTAAACAGATGGATCGGGAAGGTATTCGAGTCGTCACGCGCGGCATGATCCAGCGGGTCGGCGCTGCCGGAACCGCTAAGCGCGTCTCCCTAGCCGTTGATGGCCGCATGGAGGAGATCGAATGCGACGCCATTCTAGTTTCCGTTGGCCGACAGCCGAACCTGGAAGGTTTGGGATTGGAACAAGCCGGGGTCAAGTTTACGCGCAGCGGCGTGCTGGTGGATGAGCGCATGCGCACGTCGAATCCGAGAATCTTTGCCGCCGGCGATATCTGCTCCAAATATAAGTTTACCCATGCGGCGGACGCGATGGCGCGTTTGGTTATCGCCAATGCCTTGTTTCTTGCGCGGCGCAAGGTAACCGATCTCGTCATCCCGTGGTGCACTTACACCGACCCTGAAATCGCCCACGTCGGCTACTATGAGAAAGACGCGCGCGCTGCGGGCTACGACGTCGCGACGATTACGCAATCGCTTAGCGATGTCGACAGGGCGATCCTCGACGGCGAAACCGACGGGTTCGCGCGGGTTCACTACGACAAGAAAACCGGTAGAATTCTAGGCGGCACTCTGGTCGCGCGGCATGCCGGCGAGACGCTGGGAGAGTTGACACTGGCAATGGTCGCTAAACAAAGCATGGGTGTTCTGTCATCCACCATCCATTCCTATCCGACGCAGGCAGAAGTGCTGCGCAAGATCGGCGACGCTTACATGCGCACGAAACTGACGCCGACGGTAAAGAAAGTCTTTGAAAAATGGTTAGCGTGGCGACGCTGAAAACACTTCGCTAGTAATGAGCAGGGAGTTTCTGAGAGCCAACATGAAGCCCGTTTATCGCTGGCGGTTTTTGACCGTTATGACTCTTGCACTATTGCTCGTCGTGCAAACGGCCGGCGCTGCACCGAAGGCCGATCTCTGGCCGCGCTGGGAGAAGCATGACCCGGCGAACAAGCAGAAAGTCGATCATGGCGCTTGGGACGCGTTCCTGAAAAAATATATCGTGGCGCCTCACCCCTCAGGGATCAACCGGGTCAACTATGCCGCGGTGGCGCCGGAGGATCGCGCCGCGCTGGCCAATTACGTCAAGAGTCTGGAGAGCGTTGCCGTCTCCGGCTATAGTCGGGCGGAGCAAAGAGCCTATTGGATCAATCTCTACAACGCCAAGACGGTGGAACTTATTCTGACCCGCTTCCCGGTAAAATCGATCCGCGACATTAACATCTCGCCCGGCTTGTTTTCGAGCGGTCCATGGGGCGCCAAACTGATGACTGTGGAAGGCGAAAAACTGGCCTTAGATGACATCGAGCACCGTATTCTTAGACCGATCTGGAAAGACAATCGGATTCATTACGCGGTCAACTGCGCTAGCTTGGGTTGTCCAAATCTCCAACCCGCTGCCTATACGAGTGAGAATACCGAAGCGCTGCTTGAGAAGGGCGCCCGTGAATATGTCAATCACCCGCGGGGCGTAGTCATTAACAATAACAAGCTCCATGTCTCCAGCATCTACGTTTGGTTTCAAGAGGATTTTGGCGGCAGCGCTGAAGGGTTGATGGAGCATTGGTCAAAATATGCGAACAAGGTACTGGCCGACGCTTTGAAAAGCTATAGCGGCGGCCTGGATCACGACTATGATTGGCGACTTAACGCCGCGGAATCTAAACCGCAACCGTAATTTGGTTGGGGGCGAAGGCGGTGCGATGCGAATCAGCGTCATCATTCCCGTCCTTAATGAAGAGAAGAGCATTGCCGCGACGTTGCTGGCGTTGCAACGCCTAAAGCCTGACGAGGTGATTATTGTCGACGGCGGGAGCAGCGATAGGACTCGGGAAGTTTGCCAAAAGTTCGGCGTGGAACTTTACCCGTCATCCTGCGGGCGGGCGCGGCAAATGAACTTTGGCGCACAACACGGGACCGGTGACGTGTTGCTGTTTCTTCATGCCGACACCCGGCTTCCACCATCCGCTTTCGACGATATTCGCTCGGCGTTGCAGGATCAGAGGGTTGTCGGTGGTCGTTTCGATCTGCAATTGGACGACGCGCGCCCGATGCTCAGGCTGGTGGGTTTCATGATCAGTCTGCGTTCGCGGATTTCGAAAGTCGGCACCGGCGACCAGGCGATCTTTGTGCGGCGCGAGATTTTCGCGGAACTGGGCGGCTACCCTGACATCCCTCTGATGGAAGACGTGGCTTTCTCGCGGGCACTCAAGCGCAGAGGCGCGGTCGCGTGTCTGCGCAGCCGCGTGGTTACTTCCGCACGGCGCTGGGAGAGGGAGGGGATATGGAGCACGATATGGAAGATGTGGATGCTCAAATCGCTTTATCTCGCCGGCATCTCGCCGGTGCGTTTGAAACGGTACTATGGCGATACGCGCTAACGCTCTTGCAGTGATGGCCAAAGCTCCTGTGGCCGGCCAGGTTAAAACGCGCTTGCTGTCATCTTTCACGGCTGAAGAAGCCGCGGAGTTATCCCGCTCCCTGCTCATGGATCAATTGAACCACCTTCAGGAATTGGACACAACCGATTTCTATCTCGCCTTTGCGCCCGATGACGCTCAATTGCTGATGGAGAAACTAGCGCCGCCTTGCTTCCACCTGTTTCCGCAACAGGGTGATGACCTCGGCGCTCGTATGGCAGCCGTGTTCGAGAGGCTTTTTCAAATCGGCCACAAAAATATCGTTCTCATCGGCGGCGATTTGCCACCCGTTCCGCTGCACTTTTTCGACCAGGCTTACGCATTGCTAGAGGCGCCGGATAAACCCGTCGTATTGGGGCCGAGTCGCGACGGAGGTTACTATCTGGTGGGCAGCAATCGACCGACGCCGCAAATTTTTCAAGGCATGAGTTGGAGCCACAGTGAAGTTCTGACGGAGACCCAGAATAAGCTTGCCTCTCTGAAAGTTGATTACCACCTTCTTTCCCCCTGGTTCGATATCGACACGACCGATGATCTGCGTCACTTGGAGTCTGTTTCGGACAACGCACTCAAGAAGGCAATGCGAAATACTCTGCCGCTGCTGGGGCGCTTGCGATTGAACAAAACAACCGGTCCACTGGACTGAGGTGTAGTTTTCGCTGGCAGCCAATCTCGATTGTGTTAACATTAGGTTAAGATCTCCCAATCGCCCCGCCAGTCATGGCAACTATGCTTGGTCCGATAAGAAAGAATAAAGGTGCCTTACAAACCCATTGAGGATTACGGCGTCATCGGAGACCTTCACACCGTGGCGTTGGTGGGTATCGACGGCTCCATCGATTGGTGCTGTCTGCCGCACTTTGATTCGCCGAGCGTCTTCGCGGCCATCCTGGATGATGAAAAGGGAGGATATTTCAAGATCAGCGCCCTGTCCCCGGAGCGCTGCAAACAGCTTTATCTGCCGGATACCAACGTGCTGATCACCCGTTTTTTTACGGCCGACGGGATTGCTGAGCTTATTGATTTCATGCCCATCGAGGGACGCAGCCTGGTCTACGCGCCGCCGAACTACCATCAGATCATTCGGCGTGTCAGCACTGTAGCAGGGCGCGTGCGATTTCGCTTGGAGTGCTTTCCAGCTTTCAATTACGCCCGGGACAAGCACGAGATTCATTCATTTCCTCAAGGCGTAATGTTTGTCAGCTCGTCTGCCTCCGTCGGATTGGCCTCGCCGGTGCCGCTTACCATCGATGGTACAGGAGTCGTTACGGAGTTTTCTCTTCCCCGCGGCAACGCGGCGACGTTTTTTTTGCGTCAGGCCGACCAGGGAAGCGAAGCCAACGTGCTCATTCCGGAAAAGACGGGCGAGGCGGCTTTTCACGACACCATTGATTTCTGGAAGCTCTGGCTATCCCAGAGCCGCTATACCGGGCGCTGGCGGGAAATGGTACACCGCTCTGCGCTGGTGCTTAAGCTGCTCACGTATGCGCCCACCGGGGCTATCGTTGCCGCGCCCACCACCAGTTTACCCGAAGAGATCGGCGGCGTTCGCAACTGGGATTATCGCCTTTGCTGGATGCGGGATGCCAGTTTTACCCTATACGCTCTTATGAGACTCGGTTTTCACCAGGAGGCGGGTCATTTCATGGACTGGCTCGAGGATCGGTGCCGAAAGCTCAATCCGGATGGCTCTCTGCAACCAATGTATTCTGTGGACGGTCATTCGGAGCTCACCGAGGAAGCTTTGGTTCATTTGAAAGGATATAAGAACTCAAAGCCGGTGCGTATCGGCAACGGCGCTTACCGGCAGTCTCAACTGGACATCTACGGAGCCCTGCTGGATTCGGTATATCTCTATAACAAATATGGCGCGCCCATCTCCTACGATTTATGGCGTAATCTCGAGCGGCTGCTCGACTACGTCTGCAACAACTGGCGCAGGCCCGATGAAGGAATCTGGGAAGTAAGAGGCGAACCACATCATTTCGTTTACTCGAAGCTGATGTGCTGGGTGGCCCTCGACCGCGGGCTGCGGCTGGCCAACAAGCGAAGTTTTCCGGCCGATCAAGAGCGCTGGCTCAAGAATCGGGACCAGATCTACTGCGAAATCATGGATCAGGGATGGAGCCAGAGTTCCAATTCTTTCGTTCAGTATTACGGCTCCGATCGGATGGATGCGAGCCTGCTGTTGATGCCGCTGGTTTTTTTTGTTTCACCCACGGATCCGCGCATGATCCGCACCATGGAACGGATTCAGGAACGCTTGTCGATGGATAGCCTGGTGCATCGCTACTCGCTCAGCGAGGATAACCCGGTGGACGGCATCAGCGGGCGCGAAGGCGCCTTCAGCATCTGCAGCTTCTGGCTGGTTGAGGCATTGACGCGGGCCGGTCGCATTGACGAAGCCCGCTTGATGTTCGAGAAGATGCTTGGTTATGCTAATCATGTGGGACTCTACGCCGAAGAGATCGGTCACTGCGGCGAAGCTCTGGGCAACTTTCCGCAAGCCTTCACGCATTTGGGTCTCATCAGTGCGGCCTTTAATCTCGATCGGGTTCTCGCCAGGGGAAGGTAATCGGCCGGTCGGCCGCCTTTGAAGGGCAGTTGGAAGGGAGATACTATCTCTATGAGCGAATCACTCGATCAGCTCTGTATCAACACCATTCGCATGCTTTCCGTGGACGCCGTCGAAAAGGCGAAGTCAGGCCATCCCGGCGCACCCATGGGACTGGCACCGACGGCGCATGTCCTGTGGACGCGCTTCCTGAAGCATAATCCTCGGAACCCTTCGTGGTCTGATCGAGATCGCTTCGTCCTCTCCGCAGGCCACGGCTCGATGCTGCTTTACAGTATGCTCCATCTTACAGGTTACGATCTGCCGCTCGAGCAAATCCAGCGGTTTCGCCAGTGGGAGAGCCGCACCCCCGGCCATCCCGAGCGCGGTTTGACTCCGGGCGTCGAGACTACGACGGGACCGCTAGGTCAAGGCTTTGGCAACGGGGTCGGCCTGGCGATCGCTGAGGCCTATCTGGCCGCGCGCTACAACCGTCCGGGATTCGAGATCGTCGATCACTTTACCTATGGAATCGTCAGCGACGGCGATTTGATGGAAGGCGTCGCCGCCGAAGCCGCCAGTATCGCCGGCCATCTGAAGTTGGGCAAATTGATTTATCTCTACGACAACAATCACATCTCGCTGGCGGCTTCTACCGATCTCACGTTCACGGAAGATTGCGCAAAACGGTTCGAGTCCTATGGCTGGCACACGCAAAATGTGGAAGACGGCAACAACCTGCAGGCCATTGACCAGGCGCTGCGCGCGGCACGCAATGAAACCGCGCGACCGTCGCTGGTTCTGGTGCGCACGCACATCGGCTACGGATCGCCGGGGAAACAGGACACCTTCGAGGCGCACGGCGCGCCGCTGGGTGAAGAGGAAGTGAAGCGGACGAAGCAAAGGCTCGGCTGGCCGGCGGAGCCGCCATTTTTTGTTCCCCCAGATGTCCTGACCTGTTTTCGCGAGTCCGTCGGCAAGGGAGAAAAATCCGAAGCGGAATGGAACCGAAAATTCTCCGCTTATGCGCAAAAATTTCCTGACCTGGCCCGAGAGTTCGAAGAAGTGCTGGACGGCGAGTTACCGAAAGGTTGGGACGCGGCGGTTCCTGATTTCCCTGCCGACGCCAAAGGACTGGCCACCCGCGCCGCATCCGGGAAAATTCTCAACGCGATAGCGCCAAAGCTTCCGACGTTGATCGGCGGCTCGGCGGATTTGAATCCGTCGACGTTCACCGTACTACAAAATCTGGGCGATTTTGAAAGTTCTGAGAGAGACTTTAGCCACAGCCAGGGTTCGGCGGGCGGCGGATATAGCTACGCCGGACGCAACCTGCATTTCGGCGTACGCGAGCACGGCATGGCGGCGTCGCTCAACGGCATGGCGGCCCATGGCGGGATCATCCCTTTCGGCTCGACGTTTCTGATGTTCTCCGACTATATGCGCCCTGCGATTCGGCTTGCGGCGCTGATGGAGCTGGGGGTGATCTATGTTTTCACCCACGATAGCATCGGGCTCGGCGAAGACGGCCCGACCCATCAGCCGATTGAGCAACTGGCCGCCTTGCGCGCCATTCCGCAACTGGTTGTTATTCGTCCAGGTGACGCCAACGAGACGGCCGTTGCGTGGCGCGTCGCCATCGAGTCTCGCGGCCGGCCGGTGGCCCTGGCATTGACCCGACAGAACGTCCCGACTCTCGATCGTAAGGAATTCGCGCCGGCTGAGGGACTCAGACGAGGCGCTTACGTCTTGGCGGATGCGCTCAACGGAGAGCCCGACCTCGTGTTGATCGGCACCGGCTCGGAAGTGGCACTGGTCGTGGCGGCCCGGCAAAAGTTGGCGGAGCAAAAAATTCAGGCGCGCATCGTTTCCATGCCGAGCTGGGAACTGTACGATCTCCAGACGCGCGAGTATCGCGAGTCGGTTTTGCCGCCCTCGATTCGGCCGCGGCTCGCGGTGGAAGCAGCTCTGCCGCAAGGCTGGCATCGTTATGTCGGCGACGGCGGAGACGTCATCGGCATAGAGCGATTCGGCGCCTCGGCGCCGGGAAATGTGGTGATGGAAAAGCTCGGCTTCACCGTGGACCACGTCGTGGAACGGGCTGTGAAGCTATTGGAGAAATAGAAATGCGCATCGCCATCGGGGCGGATCACGCCGGATTCGCGCTCAAACAAAAGCTTGGGGACTACTTGTGGGAGCTGGGCCACGAAGTCATCGACGCCGGAACCGCGAACACGGATCCGGTGGATTACCCTGACTATGCCGAAGCCGTCGGAAAGGTGATCCTCGACGGACGTGCAGAGCGGGGCGTGCTCGTCTGCGGCAGCGGCGTTGGCGCATCGGTGGCCGCGAACAAACTGCCGGGCATCCGCGCGGCGCTCTGCCACGACACCTACTCCGCTCGGCAAGGAGTCGAGCACGACGACATGAACATTCTGGTATTGGGAGCAAGGATCATCGGCGAAGAACTGGCGCGCGAACTGGTGCGGGCTTTTCTCGCCGCCAAGTTTACGGCGGAAGAGCGCCATCTTCGTCGTGTGGGGAAGATTAAAGCGCTGGAGAAGCGCTATGGGAAATCGGTGTAAGGAGAAACGTCATGAACCCTCTGAAAGAACTACTCGCACAGGGACAGTCCGTTTGGCTGGATTATATTCGGCGCGATCTCTTTCGCACCGGCGAGTTGAAGCGGCTGGTTGAAGAAGACGGCATTCGCGGCGTGACCAGTAATCCAACCATTTTCGAGAAGGCCATCGCCGGCAGCACCGATTACGACGACACGCTGCGTGCGCTACTTGCAAAGGACCCAAAGACGGATGTGCGGAATCTCTACGAACGACTTGCCATCGAGGATATTCAGATGGCAGCGGATGTTCTCCGGGCTGTTTATGACGAGACCGGCGGCGCCGATGGTTACGTCAGCTTCGAGGTCTCACCGCATTTGGCCCATGACACCCAGGGCACCATCAAGGAGGCGAAACGTTTGCGGGCTGCGGTGGCACGGCCCAACGTCATGATCAAAGTCCCGGCGACTCCCGAGGGAGTTCCAGCCATCGAAGAGCTTATCGCCGAGGGGTTGAACGTCAACATTACTTTGATGTTCTCCATGAGTCACTATGACGCTGTGGCGCGGGCGTACATTCGCGGCCTCGGGCGCTGCGCTGATCCGTCGAAGGTCGCTTCTGTCGCTTCTTTCTTCGTCAGTCGGGTGGACACCATGGTGGATCGTGCCCTCGAGACTCTCGCAACGGCGCAGGCGCAGGCGAAGACGCTGCTCGGTAAGATCGCTATCGCGAATTCCAAAATGGTTTACCACCGTTTCCTCCAGATTTTTCATGGCGAGGGGTTTGTCGCGCTGCGCCAGCGAGGCACTCGCGTTCAACGACCGCTATGGGCCAGTACAGGCACCAAGAATCCCGCCTATTCGGATGTTCTTTATGTTGAAAACCTCATCGGCGCTGAGACGGTCAATACACTGCCGCCGGAGACGCTCAATGCCTTCAAAGATCATGGCCAGGCGGCGGGAGAGACTGTAAGGGATAGTCTCGATGACGCAGCGGCGGCTCTGGGACGACTGAAAGCTTTGGGCATCAATCTCGACACGATTACCGAGAAGCTTCAGCAGGACGGTGTGACTGCGTTTGCCACTTCCTTCGATCAGCTGCTGGGCGCACTGGAAAAAAAGCGCAACGCAATGATCGGCGCCGAACCGATTAAGAAGGAGTAGCCGTCTATGTCTATTGATCCTCATGCCTATGCGACGACGGGTCTAAGCCAAGGAAAGCGACCGCAAGCCTGCGTCTTAACTATCTTCGGCGCCTCCGGCGACCTCACCAAACGGAAGTTGATTCCGGCTCTTTACAACCTCGCCTTGGAAAATCGTTTGCCGGAGCGCTTCGCTGTTGTCGGCTACGCGCGCAGCGAAATGAGCCATGACGTCTTTCGCGCCAAGATGCGCGAGGCTGTGAGCGAGTTCTCCCGGACTGGGTTGAAGGATGAATCGATCTGGAGCGAGTTCGCTGCCAATCTCTACTTCATTCCCGGCAGCTACAATGAACCCACCAGCTACAAAAACCTGCGAGATTTTCTTGACGGATTCGACCGCGGCAGCCGCGTCCCACCCGTGCGGGTTTTCTACCTGGCGACGCCGCCGGAGCTGTACGGCTCGGTCATCCAGCAAATTGCCGCGGTCGGTTTGGCGTCCCGGGAAAGCGACGGTGATCCGCGCACTCGAGTGATCATCGAGAAGCCGTTTGGCACCGATCTACAGACCGCGCAGGAGCTCAACCGAAAGGTCCACGAAGCTTTGGACGAGAGTCAAGTCTATCGAATAGACCACTACCTCGGCAAAGAGACGGTGCAGAATATCATGGTTTTCCGCTTTGCTAATGCCGTTTTTGAACCCATCTGGAACCGGCGCTATGTGGATCATGTTCAGATCACTGCGGCGGAGACGGTGGGCGTGGAGAACCGCGGCGGCTATTATGAACACGCGGGCGTGGTGCGCGATATGTTTCAGAACCACTTGTTGCAGCTTTTGTGCCTTACGGCGATGGAACCACCGGTGGGCTTCTCTGCCGACGCCGTGCGGGACGAAAAAGGTAAGCTGCTCAAATCCGTTCGTCCGATTGCGCCAGAGGAGGTGGCGGCAGCGGCGGTCCGGGGACAGTACGGCCCCGGCAGGATGGCTGGCAAAGAGGTCGTCGGCTATCGGCAAGAGCCGGACGTTGGGAAAGATTCGCCGACTCCAACCTACGCCGCAATCAAATTTTTCATCGACAATTGGCGTTGGGAGGGAGTGCCCTTTTATCTGCGCTCGGGCAAGCGTTTGGCCAAGCGGGTGACCGAGATTGCAATCCAATTCAAACGGCCCCCTTTACTGCTGTTTAAGTCCTGTGCCGTCGAGGACGTGAGCCCCAACGTGCTGGTGAACAGGATTCAACCCGACGAAGGTGTGTCGCTGACATTCGAAGTAAAACCGCCGGGGCCAGATCTCTGTGTCAGCCCTCTCAGTCTGGATTTTAAGTACGAACAGGCTTTCGGCAACAGTCCACCCGAGGCTTACGAGACTCTGCTGGAGGATTGCATCGAAGGGGATTCGACGTTGTTTACGCGCCACGACTGGGTGGAACTGGCGTGGTCATTGATGGATCCCTTCATCCAGACTTGGCAAATTAGTAAGCCGAGGGATTTTCCTAACTACGAAGCCGGCTCCTGGGGGCCGAAAGAGGCAGATGATTTCTTGCAGCGCGACGGGCGGCGCTGGCGTCGCCCGTGAGTCGTACCGCTTTAAAACTGTAGCAAAGATTGGAAAACCGTGGCTGGCAACAAGCTCATCCTCGCCGGGGACATCGGTGGGACCAAGACCCACCTCGCGCTTTTTTCGGTCCAGGGAGAGAAGCTTAAATCCGAACTCAAGAAAACATTTCCTAGCAAGCAGTATCGAGGTCTTGAACCTGTCGTCGAAGCGTTTCTCGCGGGTCAGCAAGTTTCAATCAGCCGCGCTTGTTTCGGTATTGCCGGTCCCGTGGTGGGCGGCCAAGTCAAGACGCCCAATCTGCCCTGGGTGGTGAACGCTGCGAAAATCGCACAAACGTTCAAACTGAGTTTCGTCGCTTTGCTCAATGATTTAGAGGCGGCGGCCTACGGTATTTTCACTCTGGAGTCTCACGAGCTTTTCACTCTCAACGAAGGGGTAAGCGGGCAACGGGGGAACAAAGTGTTGATTGCGGCCGGCACGGGTTTGGGCGAGGCCACGCTCTACGACGACGGCCGCGACCATCATCCGTCGGCTTCGGAAGGCGGGCACGGTGATTTTGCCCCTACGGATGAGAGGCAAATCGATCTGCTCCGGTATCTAATTAAAAAATTCGGTCATGTGAGTTATGAGCGGGTGGTTTCCGGACCCGGGATTGCGAATATTTACGGTTTCCTTCGAGACAGCGTCCGGCTTGAGGAGCCCGACTGGCTGAAACAGAAAATATCCGCGGCGGAGGATGCGAGCGTTGTTATTTCCCAAGAGGGTTTAGCCGGGAGCAGCGCCATCTGTGTACAGGCGCTTAATCTGTTTGTGTCGGTCTACGGCGCCGAAGCGGGGAATTTAGCCCTGCGGGGCAAGGCCACTGGCGGTGTTTATATCGGCGGCGGCATCGCGCCGAAGATCCTTGCCAAGCTCAAGGACGGAACTTTCATGCGCGCCTTCCTCGACAAAGGTCGTTACCAGGAGCTTCTCTCCGCCATGCCGGTGCGAGTTATTTTGAACGACCAGGCCGCGCTTCAGGGCGCGGCCTATTACGCAAAGTCAATAAGTTAGCAATCATTCTTAAGTAAAGAGCGATTTGCGAAAGTCTATTCTATAAAACCGCACTAGTTTTTCTATCGTAGGTCGGGTAGTCGGTCGGCTCAACCTTTACTGTTTTAGCAAACCGGGACAGTGTGTGCGGCGCAATCCTAAGTGAAAGCCGATCAAATAAGAACGTCCGGTGAGCCCCGCTGATGGATTGTAAATCCCTGGCAAGAGGATTAGATTTGGCTCGTTTTCTAAAGCGAAAAGTAAGGAGGGTTTATGACACGGTGTTACTGTCGCGTCGCAATCGTATTTTGCTTCTTCGCTTTCCTTGGAGGACTCACGCGGATAGCCGAAGCGAAAAGCTACCTCGCCTATATTTCGGATTCGCCCGCCTCAGCTTCCGGGTACTGGGTGACCAAGGATGCAGGCTTCTTTAAAAAGCATGGTCTGGATGTCGATTTGATTTTCATCGACGGCAGCAGCCGCGGCATCCAGACTCTCATAGCGGGGGGCATTCCTTTAACGAGTGCCGTCGGGACCGCAGTCATCAACGGTAAACTGGCGGGCGGGGACATTGCCATCATCAACAGCCTGATCAACACACTGCCCTATTACGTATTTGGCAAGCCTGAGATCAAGTCACCGGAAGATCTTAAAGGGAGATCCGCAGCCATGCATATTCCGGGGACGGCGGCGGACTTCGCTTTGCGCTTGGCCCTCAAAGGTATCGGTCTCTCGCTCAAAGATATCAAAGGAGTCACCGTCGGCGGCGCCCCGGCCCGGGTAACGGCCGTAGCGAGCGGGCAACTCGATTTCACGGTGGGGACCGAAGGGGAAAAGATTCGAGGAGAAAAACTCGGTCTCAAGGTGGTTATCGACATGGCTAAGCTCAATATTCCGTTTCAGTTTACCTGTACGGTAGCCACCAGGCGGATGATTCGGGAAAATCCCGATTTGGTTCAGCGCATGGTCAGGGCTATGGCCGAAGCGGTCCACTACTACAAAAACAACAAAGACCCGGTCGTGAACATCATGCAGAAATATGCGCGCGGACCGAGTCGCACCTTCTTCGAGGAGGTTTACGACTCCAGTAGAGAGCTACTGGTCGAGGACACTTATCCCACCCTAGAGGGTCTAAAGAACACCCTGGAGATCCAGGCTAGCCTGGACTCCAAGGCCGCAAAGGCCAAGGCGGAGGATTTCGTCGATTTGCGCTTCGTGGATGAGCTGAAGACGAGCGGGTTCATCGCGAAGCTCTACGGGAAGCGGTGATCGCAAACGCCGGGAGGTCTCCTATGAAAGACAAACTGTCATGGACGACTGGTTCGGCGTCTTTCTAGCCTCGGTGCTTCGGGGGAGGAGCGCTAGCTTCATGCTTGGGCTTGCTTTACCGCTTGATAGATGTCACCTAAGCAACAGCTCCCCCTTGGATTGGTAAACTCGCAACGGCACTCACCAGCTTTCACGCGCTCGCTTATCACCCTGGCAATGTCGGTTCGCCCCTTAGAGCGAATGTCGTTCCATATTGCCCTCCTATCAAATCCAAAACAGTAACAGAGTGGTATCGGGTCCTCCGTTTCCTTGATTCCCACCCGAACCTGAAGTTGGTTCTTGGTGATTACCTGTTCTTCAGATTCGGACACATAGACTACATCGCAGCCTGGTGAATCGCAGAAGAAATATGGCATCGCAGTCAGGGAACTTCTGTGCTCAGGTCTGATGAGAGTTGCGACAGTGATTTGCGGAACGGGTTTGCAGACCTTTCCGTTCTTAGGACAAACGGTACGAACTCGCTTCTGTGGATATCCGCAGCATTTTTGCATGGCTACTTAGCTTTGATGCTTTCTTTGCCACAGACCGAAAACTGTCAGAAATAGGAACAAACCTAGAGCAGGCAGCAGCAGATAGTCGAGATATGGGATAAGCATTCCCAAGCCCACAATGCCAAGTCCCACGACCAAGACTGGTGTGAAGCAGCATATTGCGGCAACAAGCGCCCCCCAGGTTCCCACCCTTAAGCACCTCCCTGCTCCGTTAGTCTTGTTATTGATCACGACCGCGTTCCAAATTTCCGTTTAGGGTCTGGGTTGACCTATACCCTCAGCCCGCAAAGCGGCCTCACTGATCTCTTGACCGCTGCAGCAGTCGGCGAGCT
>Ga0209887_1000205_pt1 | contig 17466 bp, 14 predicted proteins | sample GWRWN1_30_40_FD_187230 | JGI IMG/M metagenome (GOLD analysis project Ga0209887, IMG submission 187230) | Riverbed sediment microbial communities from areas with no vegetation in Columbia River, Washington, USA - GW-RW N1_30_40 (SPAdes)... | ecosystem: Environmental > Aquatic > Freshwater > River...
CAACTCTGTGTCGACGCTCACGATCAACCTGACCGGGACCGTGGCTTCCGGGGACGTCTACGTCCTGGCCCAGAGCAGCGCCAACGCCACGATCCTGGCCCAGGCGGACCAGACGAACGGCGCCGGCTGGTTCAACGGCGACGATGCCCTTGTCCTCCGCATGGGGACCACGGTCGTCGACGTGATCGGCCAGATCGGGTTCGACCCGGGCACGGAGTGGGGTACCGGGCTGACGTCCACGGCCGACAACACGCTCCGGCGCAAGCCCACGATCGAGGCCGGCGACACGAACGGCGGGGACGCGTTCGACCCGGCCGTCCAGTGGATCGGATTCGCCACCGACACGTTCGCCGGGCTCGGTTCCCACGGGAACGAGCCCGTCGTCGCGACTTGCGGACCGACCCTGGTCACCGACCAGGGAACCACGGCGACGCGCAACGTCACGGCCTCGGACGCGGACGGCGTGGTCGTCGACATCTCGATCACCAGCGTGAACCCGTCCCCGTTCCCGGGGACCGTCACGGCGAGCAACCTCGTACCGGCCCCGGCCAACGGTGGAACCGCCACGGTGGACGTGACGGTGGAGGCGAACACGCCGGTGGGCACGTACTCCGTACTGATGACCGCGACGAACAACGACTCAACTCCCCAGACCGGGACCTGCACGCTTACCGTCCAGGTCAGACCCCCGGTGACGCCGATCTACCAGATCCAGGGCGACGGCCGCACGTCTCCGTTCGCGGGGATGCTGAAGCGGACCACCGGGGCGGTCACCGTCATCCTCGGCAACGGCTTCTTCATGCAGGACGCCGCCGGCGATGGGGACTCGAATACCTCGGACGGGATCTTCGTGTTCACGGGGACCACGACCGCTCGAACGCTCGCGCAGGGCGATCAGGTGGACGTCACCGGCACCGTCACAGAGTTTCGCCCGACAAGCCGGCCGCGCGACCTCACGCTCACCGAGTTCTCACCGGCGACCGTCACGAAGACCGGCACCAGTTCGGCGCTGCCCTCGCCCGTTTCCATCACCGACCGGCCAGACGAGGTCATCGACCCGGACGGGATCGACACTTTCGAGGCGCTCGAGGGGATGCTCGTCTCGATCCAAGATCCGAAAGTGAGCGGGCCCACCAACGACTTCGGGGAACTCCTTGTCGCCGCATCCGGCGACCACGCGAACATGACAGCAGGCGGGAACTTCCTGGTGAATCCGCTCCCCGGCGGTACCGTCGACTACAACCCGGAACGGATCATGGTGGACGACGAGGCCCGGGTGCCGGGCGGGACCGGCAGTGGAACCCGGATCAACAACCCCATGGTGCCCGTCGTCGTGGGCGATACCGCGACCGGCCCGATCGTCGGTGCGCTCGACTACCAGTTCAGCAACTACCGGGTCCAGGCCAACCACCAGGTGAGCTCCGTCCTCACGGGCTCCACGCCGTCCTCACCGATCGCCGGCCTCCGCTCGCCTCACCCGTACGAGGGGCGGATCGCCACGTTCAACGTGGAGAACCTGTTCGACTGCGTCGATGCCCCGGGGAAGGCCGACGACCACCCGTCGTGCGCCGCGACCGCCACACAAGCCGCGCTCGAGACCCAGCTCGCCAAGCTGGCCATGGCCTTCGAGCAAGAGCTGGGGAGCCCGGAGATCGTCATCGTGGAGGAGACCGAGAACGCCGCGGTGTTGACCGGCGACGCGAGCGGGAACATCCCTGGGACCGGCGTGCCGGGGATTCCGCCGATCGAGGCCCTCCTCCCGCGTGTCGACGGGAACTGGGATGCGGACTCGTTCGACGCGAGCGACGAGCGGGGGATCGAGGTCGCGTTCGTCTTCAACACGGACCGGGTCACGCTCCACGACGCGTTCCTGGCCACCGACGTCCTGCCCGACGGCGGGCTGTTCAGCGGCAGCGCCACCATCAGGGCGGGCCGGGAGCCGCTGGTCGGCTTCTTCACCCTCGACGACGTCGACCTTATCCTGGTGGGCAACCACCTGAAGTCCAAGGGTGGCCCGCAGTTCGGGGTCGACCCTGTCGAGGCCGGCGACGACCCGTTGTACGGCGCGTTCCAGCCGCCCGTCCGGTGGACCGAGACCCAGCTCCGGCACGCCCAGGCCGACTACGTCCGTGATCTGGTGGACCTGCTCCTCGCGGATAACCCCGGAGCGAACCTGGTCGTGGGCGGGGACCTGAACGACTTCTCCTTCCCCGAGCCGGGTGAGGGCATGGACACGGTCGCCAGGATCACCACGTCGGCCACCGACCCATTGACCAACGTCATCGAGCTCGTCCCCGCCGAACGTCGGTACACGTTCCTGTTCGAGGGGAACTCGCAGGTGCTCGACCACATGCTGCTGAACGATGGGATGGTGGAACTCCTGCGGGACCAGGACATCGCCCACTTCAACGCCGGCTTCCCGTCCTCGTTCGGCGGCGACCCGACGATCACGTTCCGGTCCTCGGACCACGACCCGCTGGTCGGGTACTTCTGCACCGACCTCACCGCCCCGACGCTCTCGGCGTCGGCCTCCCCGCAGCGCCTGTGGCCGCCGAACCACAGGTACGTGACGGTCCAGGCATCGGTCGCGGTGGCCGACGACCGTGACCCGTCGCCGTCGGTGGAGCTCGTGTCGGTCACGTCGAACGAGCCCGACGACGGCGTGGACGACGGCAGCACGACGAACGATGTCGTGGTCGTCGACGACGACACCTTCCGCCTGCGGGCCGAGCGTTCCGGCTCCGGCACGGGCCGGGTCTACACGATCACGTACCGGGCCACGGACGCCTGCGGCAACGAGTCGGTGGAGACCACCACCGTGGAAGTGCCCCTCGAGCTGTAGGGGGGTCTGCGCGATGGGTACCGTCACGACTGAGGAACCGCCCCCGCCCGAACCGTCGTCCCGTCGGACACCCGATCTGCGCTGGCTGCTCCGGCTGATCCTGGTCGTTATCGCGGCTGGGTTCGCGCCTTTCGAGCGCATAGAGCCGGCGCGCGCGGTTGGGTAGCCGGGCCTGCACCATCTCGACCACCGCGCCGGCCAGAACCGGTTGAGCAGTCAGCCTCTCTGAGGGGATCGAACCCCCCGGAACTCCCAGTCGCCGCCCAGGGCGGTGGAGACGACCTCCTCGGACTCGCTGGGCTGGGCGCCGACGTCCTCTCGGATCGGCACGTCGCCCACCACGATGCGGTTGCGGAGGGTGCCGAGCCCCTCGACCTCCACCTCCACGACGTCGCCGGGCTGGACGGGCCGCGAGTTGGCCGGCGTGCCCGACAGGATCACGTCGCCGGGCACGAGCGTGATGGTCCGGGCGATGTCGGCCACCAGGTAGTGCATGTCCCACACCATCTCGTCGGTGCTCCCGTCCTGTATCACCTCGCCGCTCACCAGGGTTCGGATCCGCTTGCCGTGGAAGTCCCAGTCGTCCACCAGGCCCGGCCCGAGGGGGCACATCGTGTCGGAGCCCTTCACTCGCAGCATCGAGCCGGCATCGGTGTCGCGGAAGTCGTGCAGCCCGAAGTCGTTCGCCACCGTGTACCCGGCGATGTACTCGGAGGCCTCATCGGGTCCGATGTGGCGGCACTCTCGACCGATGACGATGGCGATCTCGCCCTCGTAGTTCAGGAATCGGCAGCGAGGGGGGCGGACGACGTCGCCCCCGTGGGCGTTCAGCGCGGAGACCGGCTTGTGGAAGTACGTGGGCGCCGGCGGCAACGTCGCCAGGAACTCCTTGACCCGGCTCTCGTAGTTCAGGTGGATGCAGATGATCTTGGACGGCTGGACCGGCGGAAGGTGGGTCGGGTCGTCGATCGGGACGCGACGGCCGTCGGGGGTGATCAGCACGTCGCCCTGGCGCGTGACGGTGACCGGCTTGCCGTCGAGGAGGATCCGGCGGGTCTCCATGGCCCGTTAGTATGGCGCGCGTGGCAGAGCTGAAGGGGTTCATGCCGCCGCTCTCGCCGGAGGGCCGGGCCTCGGTGGTCCCGGCACCTCCATGGCACTACTCGGGTGACCTGCTCACGATCGAGTACCGGACCGACCCCCAAGCCGTGAGGACGTGGCTGCCCGACCCGATCGAGCCGGCCGACGAGGATCCCGGCGCCGTGGCCGTCGTCTTCGCCGACTGGCAGTCCTGTTCGGACTCGTTCGAGGAGCTGGTGGACCCGGCGCGCTCGCAATACAAGGAGTGCTTCGTCGTGGTCCGCTGCACGTTCCGGGGCGAGCACTATTCGCGGTGCATCGCCATTTGGGTGGACAAGGACTTCGCGCTGGCTCGCGGCTGGCACCAGGGCTACCCGAAGAAGCTCGGCTCGATCTGGATGACCCGGCCCGTGCGATATGGGAAGGCCGGCCCGCGCCTGGAGCCCGGAGGTCGGTTCGGCGCCAGCGTATCGGTGCACGACCGCCGGATCATCGACGCGCACTTCACGATCACCGGCCCGTCGGAGGCCGCCGGGTTCGTCAACGCCCTGCCGATGCTCCACAACCGGTTCTTCCCCTCGATCGAGCCGGGGGAGAAGCCGTCGATGGACGAGCTCGTCACGATGAAGAGCTTCGACTGGGAGGGCTCGGAGGTCTGGCAGGGCGAGGCCGCGCTCACCTTCGGCGACTCCCCCGTCGAGGAGCTCACGTCGATCGCTCCCCGCGAGATGATCGGCGCCTATTACCGGAGCGTGGGAGTCTCCTGGGCGGGCGGTAGCCGCCTGGAGTAGGCGCACCCGGCGCCGCCACGTGTAGCACGACCTCAGGCACACGACCTCAAGAAACGGCATCTTGACTTTGGCTCTGGTTTGAGGAAAATGAAGCCTGGCCTAAAGAAACTGAACCGAGGTGCCGATGATGAGCTTGAAAGGAGAAGGGTGCAGGACCCTGAACGGCGATGGGTGGAGCAACTCTCGGACGAGGATCTGGCGTTCCTGAAGCGGTTCCTGCTGACGTCGGGCACGTTGAAGGACCTGGCCAAGCAGTACGGGATCTCGTACCCGACCGTTCGGCTTCGGCTGGATCGGTTGATCGAAAAGGTGAAGCTGCTCGACGAGCGGGAATCGCGGGGGCGGTTCGAGCTCAAGCTCCGGAGCCTCTACGCGGACGGGCGGCTGGACGACGGCACGTTTCGGGACGTGCTGCGCGCGTATCGCGAGGAGGAGGAGCAGAATGAGGCGCGCCTTCCATAGCCTGACCCTGGCCGCGGCCGTGCTGGTGGTGTCCGCCCCTTCCGCGTGGGGCTCGGAGCCCCCCGTGAAGGTGGACTGGAACCAGACCGCCCCCCTCTCCGGCCGCGTGATCGATGGCACGGTCGAGGTGACGTCGTCGGGGACCGGCGGGACCTTCCCGTTGGTGGCGATCGACGAGCCCGCGATCGCGGGGGACGGGTACGCGCTGACGGGCCGCGTCCGGTACCAGGGCGTCGCGGGCGTCGGGTTCCTCGAGATGTGGAGCGTGTTCCCGGACGGGGGCCGCTACTTCTCGCGCACGCTGGCGAACGATGGGCCGCAAGCCAGGATCTCGGGGGATTCGGGCTGGAGGGATTTCGAGCTCCCGTTCTACCTGGAGGGGTCCGAGCGACCGGTTCGCCTAGAGATCGGTCTGGTGCTTCGGGGCGCGGGGCGCGTGTGGATCGGGCCGCTCGAGCTCACGTCACCTGGTACGACGAGCTCGGCGTGGTGGTCCGACCGCACGGGGGGATTGATCGGCGGCATCGCCGGGAGCCTGATCGGCCTCACCGGGGCCCTCGTCGGCGTCCTGGTCGCGCGGGGGCGCGGACGGCGAGCCGTGCTGGCGACGATGGTGGCGCTCGCGATCACCGGGGGCGGCCTGCTCGTAGCGGGCGCGGTAGCCCTGGCCTTCTCGCAGCCGTACGCCGTGTACTTCCCCCTGATCCTCGGCGGGATCATCCTGGTGGCGGTGTTCGGCCCGGGTTCCCGCCGGGCCCGACGCGCGTACGAGGACGTGGAGCTTCGGAAGATGCGAGCGATGGACACCGCCCCGTCGTAGCTCCTCGGGGGTGCGATAGCCTCACATCCCCATGAGGCTGGTTCGGTTCCGGTTCGGCGACCGCATCGCCACCGGCGTGGTGGAGGGCGACGCCGTCCGCGCGCTCGCCGGCACGTTCTTCGAGAACCCCGTGCCGTCGGGCGAGGAGATCCCGCTCGACGATGTCCGCCTCCTCGCGCCGATCCTGCCGTCGAAGGTGGTCTGTCTGGGCAAGAACTACGCAGCCCACGCGGCCGAGTTCGGCGGAGAGGTCCCGGAGGAGCCGCTCGTCTTTCTCAAGCCCTCGACCAGTGTCTCCGGCCCCGGCGATCCCATCCCGCTCCTTCCGATCAGCCACCGCGTGGACTACGAGGGGGAGCTGGCCGTCGTGATCGGCCGCATCGCCAGGAACGTGCGGGCCGAGGAGGCGTTCCGCTACATCCTCGGCTACACGTGCGGGAACGACGTCACGCTCCGCGACCTCCAGAAGAAGGACGACCAGTGGGCCCGGGCCAAGGGCTTCGATGGATCGTGCCCGCTCGGCCCGTGGATCCAGACCGAGCTCGATCCGAACGACGTCCACCTCGAGACCCGCGTGAACGGCGAGGTCCGCCAGTCCGCGAGCACCTCGGACATGGTGTTCGGCGTGGCCACCATCATCGAGTTCGTGACCGAGTTCATGACGCTGCTCCCGGGCGACGTAATCATGACCGGGACCCCGGAAGGCGTGGCGAAGCTCGAGCCCGGCGACAAGGTGGAGGTCGAGGTCGACGGGCTCGGCGTGCTGATGAACACCGCGAGTGGCCAAGGATGACCGTGCGAACGCGTTTCGCCCCCGCCCCGAGCGGCTCCATCCACGTGGGCAACGCCCGGACGGCGCTGTTCTCCTGGCTCACGGCCCGCCACCACGGCGGCCAGTTCGTCCTGCGAGTGGAGGACACCGACGCCAGCCGGGTTACCGAGGAGGCCGTGCACGGCCTCCTCGAGTCGCTCCGGTGGCTGGGGATCGATTGGGACGAGGGACCCGACGTGGGCGGCCCGCACGAGCCGTACCGCCAGTCTCAGCGGCTCGACATCTACCACGAGCACGCCGAACGGCTGGTGTCGAAGGGCCAGGCCTACCGCTGCTATTGCACGCCCGAGGAGCTCGAGGAGCGGCGGAAGACCGCGCTGGCCCGGGGGGAGGCCCCCGGCTACGACGGCCGGTGCCGGAACCTGACCGACGAGGAGCGGGCCACGTTCCAGGCCGAGGGCCGGCCGTTCGCCCTCCGGTTCGCCATGCCCGAGGGTGACGTCACCGCGCACGACCTGGTGAAGGGCGACGTCCACTTCGCCGCGGGAAGCGTGAGGGACTTCGTCATCCTTCGATCCGATGGCTCGCCCACGTTCCTGCTGGCGGTGGCGGTGGACGACTGGCTGATGGAGATCACCCACGTGATCCGGGGCGACGACCTCCTCTCCGCGGCGCCCCGGAACATCGCGGTGATCGAAGCCCTCGGCGGCACACCGCCCGAGTACGCCCACCTGCCCCAGGTCCTGGGCCAGGACGGCAAGCCCCTGTCGAAGCGGCACGGCTCGACCTCGGTCGAGGCCTTCCGGGAGCACGGGATCCTGCCGGAGGCCCTGATGAACTACCTGGCGCTGCTCGGCTGGTCCAAGGACGAGAAGACCACGTTCCTGTCGCGCCACGAGCTGATCGCGTCGTTCGACCTGTCGCGAGTGTCGAGCAACCCGGCGGCCTTCGACCCGCAGAAGCTGGAGTGGATGAACAACCACTACATCCAGTCGCTGGACGACGACGACCTGGCCGCCAGGTGTATGCGCTTCCTGGCGGAGGACGGCCTGCTGCCCGACCCACAGGTGCTCCGGCGGGCCATGCCGCTGGTGCGGGAACGGATGAAGCGGCTCACTGACGCCACTGAGCTGCTCCGGTTCCTGTTCACCGACGACGTCAAGCCGAACGAGCAGGCGGCGGAGCTGATTGCCCAGGCGGGGCCGGACTACCTGCGGAAGGCTGCCGACGTGCTCGAGCGTGTGGAGCCGTGGACGAGCGAGCGGATCCAGGAGGCGCTGGACAACGTGGCGCACGAGGCCGGGCTGAACCGGACGAAGGGGTGGCAGCCCATCCGGGCCGCCGTCACCGGGTCGCACGTCTCGCCGCCGCTCCCGGAGTCGCTGGAGCTGTTGGGCCGGGAGGCCACGGTGGCCCGGATCCGGGCCGCTTCGGCTGTGGGCTGATCCCTAGCCGCGCCGGCGTGCGGCAGCGGGTGCCAGGGCCGTTCGGAGGTTGGTCGCGGCGTCCTCCGGCAGCACCGTGTTGATGTTCATGGCCGAGCCCATCTCGAACCCGGCCGGCGTCGAGAGCTTCGGGACGATCTTGATGTGCCAGTGGAAGACCTCGTTCGTGTGGCCGTTCGTGGGCGCCGAGTACATCACCAAGTTGAAGTCGGGGTCGCCGCAGGCCCGCCGGATCGCGCCGAGGACGCGGATCAGGATGGCGGCCAGGTCGTCGATCTCCTCGTCGGCCAGGTCGTTGAACGAGCCCTGGTGGAACGTGGGGGCCACCCACGTCTCGAAGGGTGAGCCGGCGGCGAAGGGCTCGAACGCGATGAAGCCGCCCTTCTCCTCGACCACCCGGATGTCTGCCGCGCGCTCCGCCGCGATCACGTCGTCGTACACGCAGGACCCGTTCTCGTCGTAGTAGCGGGTCGCCACGTCGACCCGGCGGAGGAGACGAGGGAGGAACACGGGGGTGGCCACGATCTGCGAGTGGGGGTGCGTGAGCGATGTGCCGGCGAGCGTCCCGAAGTTCTTGAACACGACGACCGCCCGGATGTAGTTCTGGACGATGAGCTCGCGGTACCGCGCCCGCCACACGTCGACGACGCGAGCCAGGTCCTGTTGGGCCATCTCGTCCATCCGGCCGTCGTGCCGGCGGGACTCGATCACGACCTCGTGGCTCCCCACGCCGGGCATCTCCCGGAAGAGTGAGGGACCGGTCCGAGCCACCGAGCCGTCGCCGGACAGGGCGCCGTAGAGGTTGGGGACCACCCGGACCTGCCAGTCACCCTCCTTCGGGTCCCGGAGGATCTCGGGCGGGGTCTGATCCTCGTTGCCGGGGCAGAAGGGGCAGGACGGGTCGAGCTCGGGGAGCTGGGGGCGGGGGATCACGACCGGTGCGTGCGGCCGGTCGGCTCGCACGGGCGCCATCACCGCCCATTGCCGGCTGGTCGAATCCTGCCTCAGGGTCGACATTTCTGCCGGACAACGCTACAGGAAGGGATTCGAACCTCAAGGAACCGGACGAAGGGATGTGACCTCAGTACCGCCAGCGGTGGGCCGCGACGATCTTCTCCGGCTCGAGGTCGGCGAAGGCCTCGGCCTCCGCTCGGCGAACCGCCGTGAACGGCCCGAACAGCATCGGCCCCATGGCGTCGCGCAGGACGTCGGACTTCTCCAGGTGCGAGAGAGCCTCCTCGACGGACCGTGGCAGCCGGTGGATGCCTCGGTCGGCGAGCTCCTCGGCCGACAGCCCGCCCGGGTCGACGGTCACCTCGTCGGGCAGCCGCAAGTCGCGCTCCACGCCGGCCAGGCCGGCCGCGATGAGCGCCCCTGTCACAAGGTAGGGGTTCGCACTCTGGTCAAAGCACTTCACTTCGGTGTTGGCCGCGGTCTCGCGCGTCCCAACCATGCCCGTGACGAATCGAATGGCGGCCTCCCGGTTCTCCCGCCCCCAGCAAGCGAACGCCCCGGCCCAGTGCGACGGGATCAGCCGAAGGTAGCTGGGGACGCTGGGGGAGCCCACGGCCACCAGGGCGGGAAGCTCGGCGAGCACGCCGGCCACGAAGGCCTCGCCCGTCTCGGTCATCCCGTACGGACCCCGGCCCCCGGCGAACAGGTTCTTCCCGTCGCACCACAGGCTGAAATGCACGTGCCCGCCGTTCCCCACGTGGCCCGCGATCACCACGGGGGAGAACGACGCGCGCATCCCGTGCCTCGCCGCGAGGGCCCGGATGGTCTGTCGGACCAGCACGGTCGTGTCGGCCGCGCCGACAGGATCGGCCGGCGCCACGGAGATCTCCAACTGGCCCATCGCGTATTCGGGATGGAACTGGTCGACCCCGACGCCCTCCTCCTCCAGTGCGACGATGAGGTCCCGGGCGTAGTCAGAGATCGTCGCCAGGACGGGGAGCCCGTACCCAGGACCCGTGTGGATGGGGCTCTCCACCTCCGAGCCTGCGGTTGCCTGGAACCATTCCAGCTCGAACGTCATCCGCACCTCGATGCCAGCGTCGGCCGCCCGGCGGGTCATGCGCTTGGCGAAGGTCCGCTGGCATCCGGGATAGACCTCGCCTTCCTGCGTGTGCTTGTCCACCGGAGCCCAGGCCCATCCGGGCTGCGCGGCGAGCACCCTGAGCGCCGAGGGGTCGGGCATGAGCCGGAGGTCGCCGACCGGGCCGCCGACCTCGTCGCTCGACGTGATGGAGTCGTTGACCAGGAAGACCTCGAAGACGGGCGACATGCCGATCCCGTACTTCACCGCCCGTTCGAAGACCGACACCGGGACGGTCTTCACCCGCGTGACGCCGGCGTTGTCGACCTGGCTGAGCGCGACGACGCGGATGCCCTGGGTCGACAGCGACTCCGCCAGCGTCCTGGCCTGATCGGCGCGCCGGGCCATCTCGTCTGGAGATCCAGTGGTCTGCTCCTCCGGCAACGTGGCACCTCCGGTGCCTACGCTCGACGTGCTCTCGCGGGGCCGAATCATCGCATCCGCGGGCGGCGGGACGCGACCGCGGTTCGAACGGGGTGCGGGAGGCGAGGCTATGCTCGGGCCGCGCTCGGTGGGGGACTGGGGGGAGGTGATCGGTCGTGCGCCCGGACGACGTTGAGGGTCTCCGGCTCATCGACCACCACTGCCACGGCGTGGTGAAGGCCGATCTCGACCTGGCCGGGTTCGAGAACCTCATCACCGAGAGCTCCGACCCGCCCCCCGCGGGGACCAGCCGATTCGACTCTCCCCTCGGCCTGGCCGTCCGGCGTTGGTGCGCGCCCGTGCTAGGACTCGAGCCGTTTGCGTCCCCTCAGGACTACATCGCCCGTCGGGAGGAACTAGGGGCCGAGGAGGTGGCCCGCTCGTTCCTGAAGGAAGCCGGCCTGGGCGCGCTCCTGCTCGACACCGGATATCGCTCCGACGAGCTCCACGTCATGAAGGCCATGGGCGAGCTGGCCGCGGTCCCGGTACACGAGATCGTAAGGCTGGAGGCCGTGGCGGAGAGCGTGGCCGCCTCGGGCGTGGACGCGAGTGCGTACCCGAGCGCGTACCGCGAGGCGCTCGAGCAGGCCTCGCGGGAGGCCGTTGGGCTGAAGACCATCGTGGCCTATCGGGGCGGGTTCTCGTTCGACCCGGAGGCGCCCGTCGAGGCCGAGGTCGTGCGGGCCGCAGGCCCGTTCCTGGAGGCGGCGGCGTCGGGACGTCCCCGGCTGGCGGATCCCGTGCTGCTCCGGTTCGGCATCTGGTCGGGTGCTCGGCTGGCTCGCGAACGAGGCCTGCCGATCCAGTTCCACAGCGGGTGGGGGGACGCGGACCTGGACCTGCACCGGTCGAATCCGACGCACCTCACGGAGTTGATCCGCGAGTTCGACCGGCTCGGCGTGAACGTGGTGTTCCTGCATTGCTATCCCTTCCACCGCGACGCCGCGTACCTGGCCTCGGTGTACGGGAACGTGTACTTCGACGTGGGCTCGGCCCTGCACTACCACGGCCCCAGCTCGGGCCGCCTGCTGGCGGAGGCCATGGAGGTGGCTCCGTTCTCGAGGCTCCTGTTCTCCTCGGACGCGTTCGGGCTGGCCGAGCAGTACCACCTGGGAGCCATGCTCTTCCGGCGGGCCCTCCGGGAGGTCCTCGACGGGTGGATCGAGGCTGACGACTGCGACGCGGCCACCGCCGGGCGCATCGCCGAGGGCATCGCGCGGGGCAACGCGCTGAGGATCTATCCGCTGCCGTAGAAGCTTCAGAACAGCTCGAGGTACTCCTGGCGCTCCCAGTCCGTCACCCAGTCGGCGGCCCGGGAGAGCTCGTGGCCTCGGATGGCCGTGTAGACCTTCAGGAACTCCTCCCCGAAGAACTCCTTCGTGGCCGGCTCGCCGGCCAGCTCGCCGAGGGCCTCGGGCAGGGAGGAGGGAAGCGGCTCGAGCGACGGGTCCTCCTCGGCCGGGGCCCCGCTCGACGGCGGAGGAGGCTTCAATCCCTGCTCGATCCCCGCGAGGCCGGCCGAGAGAAGCGCCGCGCCCACCAGGTAGGGATTCGACAGGGCCGTGGGGCCGCGGTTCTCGGTGTGCGTCGACTCCGGCGCGCCGCCCTTCACCCGCAGGAGCGCCGAGCGGTCCTCGAGCCCCCAGGAGATGTTGGTGGGACTGAACGTGTGCCTCCGCCGGCGCCGGTGGCAGTTCACGGTGGGGGCGATGAGCGCGTCGACCGCCTTCGCGTACCGGAGCTGCCCGGCGATGAAGGACCGGCACACGTCGGTGATGCCCTGGGGATCGTCGGCGTCACCGAACGCGTTCTTGCCGCTCTTCGCATCGACCAGCGAGATGTGCGTGTGACAGCCGCTCCCGGCGGAGTCCCCGAACGGCTTGCTCATGAACGTCGCGAGGTAGCCGTCGTTCCGCGCGATCTCCTTCACTCCGTTCTTGAAGGTGAACGCTTGATCGGGACCGGCCAGGCCCTTCCCGGGGGCGAAGTTGATCTCCCATTGCGAGCCCGCGTACTCGCAGTTCGACGTGATGATGTCGACGCCGATCCGGGGCATCAGCTCGAGGATCCGGCCGATCGTGGGCACGTACGCGTTCCGAACGGTGTTGAAGATGTGGTACCCGCTGAACAGCGGCGCCCGGGTCTCGGGGTCCAGCAGGTAGAACTCGTACTCGAAGCCCATGACGGGCTCGAACCCCATCGCTCGGCACCGTTCCAGAGCCCTGCGGTAGACCTGCCGCGGCGTGGCATCGAGCGGCGTGCCGTCGTACCACCGGGCGTCGCAGATGAGCCGGGCCGTCCGCTCGGCCCACGGGACGACCGCGGCCGTGTCAGGGTCCGGGAACAGCAGCTGGTCCGCGTACTGGCGCTCCTCGTTGTAGAGGGTCCCGCCCACGACGTCCGAGCGGCTGTCCAGGACGCTCGCCCCCCCGTACATGTTGAGGCCCCGTTCCGCGTATCCGAAGGCGTGGCGGATGGGGATGGTCTTGGACCGCGAGGTGCCGTGCATGTCGGGCAGCTCGAAGCGGACCCACTCGATGCCGTCCTTCTGCCACCCCTCGAGGATCTCGTTCACGCCGGCCACGGGGCAGCAGGATAGCGTCCCGCCCCGGGTCGGGCATAGCCGGGCGCGCCGGGTTCGTGGAGGCGCCGACCGGGAGGTAATCTCCGGGCGATGGTCGACAGCGGCGAGACCCGCGTGCTCCCCCTGGAGCTCGATCGGCGGTACCCGGTCGTCGTGCGCGGCGAGGGCGTCTGGGTGGAGGACGAGGCCGGGCGCCGGTACCTCGACGCCATGAGCGGCGGCTCGATGGCCGCGACGCTGGGGCACGGCCGCCGGGACATCATCGACGCCGCCCGGGCCCAGGCCGAGCGCCTGGCGTACGTGCACAACGAGCGGCTCACCAACCCCGCGCAGGAGCGCTTGGCGCAGGAGCTCATCGAGGTCGCGCCCGAGGGGTTCACCCGCGTCCGCTTCGTGGCCAGCGGGTCCGACGCGAACGAGATGGCCCTCCAGCTGGCCCGGAGCTACCACGTGGAGCGGGGCGAGCCCGATCGATGGCAGGTGATCTCTCCTGCCCAGGCGTACCACGGGCCGACGATGGAGACGCTGGCGCTGACCGGCCGGCCAGGGCTGCACGGACCGTTCGGCCCCTACCTGCCCCACCACCTGCACATCCCGCCGAGCACGTGGCGGTTCGACCCCACCGGCCAAGGGGCGCTCGACGCGCTCGATGAGGCCCTCGAAGAGGCCGGGTCGAAGACGGTCTCGGCGTTCTTCTGCGAGCCGATCAGCGCCGCGGCACTGCCCGGCTACACTCCGCCGCCGCGGTTCTGGGAGGGCCTGGCCGAGCGGCGCGAGCGCCACGGCTTCCTGGTCCTGTTCGACGAGGTCGTCACCGGGGTTGGGAGAACCGGGCGGTGGTTCGCCGGGGCCGGCACCGACTGCGCCCCCGACATCATCGCCACGGCGAAGGGCCTGGGGGCCGGGTACGTGGCCATCGGGGCGGTGCTCGTGCGAGAGCACGTGTACCAGGCGATCGCGAAGGGATCGAGGCACTTCACGCTGGGACACACGTGGGACGGCGCGCCGCTGGCGTGCGCCGTCGGGCTCGCAGTGCTGGACGCCATGCGCTCGGAGGGCCTGGTCGACCGGGTCCGCGAACGAGGTGCGAAGCTTCTGATGGAGCTCGACGCCGCCCTGAACGGCATCCCGATGGTCCGCGAGGTTCGAGGGCACGGATACCTGCTCGGCGTGTCGTTCGTGGACCCCCGCGATGGCGATTCGTTGCTCCCTCGGGAGCTGCGCGTCGGAGCCAGGATCGACAACGCCGCCTTCGAGCGCGGCCTGATCGTCCTCTCGACGCAGCCCACCCGGGACGGCTACGCCGGTGACCAGACGCTGTTCGCGCCGTCCTTTACAACGACCGACGACGAGCTGGCCGAGATGGTGTCCCGTTTCGCCGACACGGTGCGGAACGTCGCCGAGGGCGTGGAGCGTGAGCTCTCCGCTCATCGGGCAACGACGGGAGCCGAGCGATGAGCCGGTCCGCCGGGAGCGGTGCACTTCGGGCCCTGATCCTCCAGCACGAGGAGCCCACACCGCCGGGCCACGTGACCGAGTGGCTGGGGGGCCACGGCGCCGAGATGGACGTGCTCCGCATCGACGTCGAGGACCCACGCGTCGATCCGGGCCGGTACGACCTGATCGTGTCGCTCGGCTCGGAGTTCGCCGCGTACGACGACTCGCACCGGTTCGTCACCAGCGAGGCGGAGCTGATGCGGCGCGCCGTCGACGCGGACGTGCCGATCCTGGGCCTGTGCTTCGGCGGCCAGATGCTCGCCCGGGTGTTGGGCGGGGAGGTGTACCGCGGTTCCGAGTCGGAGATCGGCTGGCTCCCCGTGCGGACCCGCGACCCCGACCTCGTTCCCCAGGGCCCGTGGTTCCAGTGGCACTTCGACGTCATCACCGCGCCCCCCGACTCGACGGTGCTGGCCGAGACGGACCTAGGCACCCAGGCATTCGTCGCCGGGCGCAGCCTCGGCCTCCAGTTCCATCCGGAGGTGACGCCGGAGATCATGGACGACTGGGTCCGGACGTATCGCCACGAGCTCGACGCCGAGGGCGTCGACCCGGATGCGCTGCTCGAGGAGACGAACCGGCGCGCGCAGGAGAGCAAGCGAACGTCGTGGCGGCTGCTGGAGGGATACCTCGACAGGGTCGCCGGGCTGGGGTCCCGGGCCGCAACGTGAAGGGGACGATTGGCTCGGACGACACGAGCGTGTTCCCACGTTTCCTCGACATCGAGTACCCGAACGTCGAGCGGGGCGAGGGCGTCTGGCTCACGACCGTCGACGGCCGGCGGATCTTGGATGCGTGCTCCGGGGGGGCCATGGTCACGTGCCTCGGCCAACGCGTGCCCGAGCTGGTGGAGGCGGCCACCGAGCAAGCCGGGCGCATCGCCTACTTCTACAACCACCACTTCACCAGCGAGCCGCAGGAGCGGCTGGCCGACCGCATCATCGAGGTCGTGGCGCCGGAGATGGCGCGCGTCCGGTTCGTCTCGGGCGGGTCCGAGGCGAACGAGACGGCCTTGCAACTGGCCCGGATCTACCACGTGGACCGAGGCGAGACCGAGCGCTGGGGTGTGATCTCGCCGGCGCAGGCCTACCACGGCTCGACCATGGGGACCCTGGCGCTCTCCGGACGGCGGGCCCTGCAGGAGCCGTACACGCCGTACCTGGCCGACCATCTGCACATCCCGCCGAGCACGTGGCGGTTCGACCCGAGCGGCGAGGCCGCGCTGAAGGAGCTCGATCGCCTCCTCGTGCAGGCGGGCCCCGAGACGATCGCTGCCTTCTTCTGCGAGCCGATCAGCGCCGCCGCCCTCCCCGGCTACTCGCCGCCCGAGCGCTTCTGGCGGGGCCTGGCCGAGCGTCGCGATGAGCACGGGTTTCTGATCTGCTTCGACGAGGTCGTGACTGGCATCGGACGGGTGGGGACCTGGCTAGCCGCCCACCAGCTCCCAATCGAGCCCGACATCGTGGCGGTGGGAAAGGCCCTCGGCGCCGGACACGCTCCGCTGGGTGCCGTCCTCTGCCGGCAGCACGTGTACGACGCGATCGACCAGGGGTCGCGGGAGTTCGACCTGGGGCACACGTGGGACGGCGCGCCCCTGTCCTCGGCCGTGGGCCTCGCCGTCCTGGACCTGATCGTCGAGCGGGGCCTGGTGGAGCGGGTTCGCGAGCGTGGGCCGGGCCTGCTGGGGGACCTCGAGACCGCCCTTTCCGGCTCCGAGATCGTCCGTGAGGTCCGCGGTCGCGGCTTCCTGCTCGGCGTCGAGCTCGTCGACCCGCGCGATGGGATGTCGTTCCTGCCCCAGGACCTCGACGCCGCATCGCTCGTGGACGACACGGCGCTGGATCACGGTCTGCTCGTCACGTCGACGCACCCGCAGGCGGACGGCTACGCGGGGGACCAGGTACTGCTCGCCCCGGCGTACACCAGCACCGATGCCGAGCTCGCCGAGATGGTCGAGCGGTTGGCGGCCACGATCGGGGACGTGGAGCGCGCCATCAAGAGCTCACTGATGAAGGCATCCCCATGACCTCCGGGGGCCGCGCCGCTGAGGAAGGGTTCGTGCTCCTCGGGATCCCCGACGTCAACGGGTCGATCCGGGGGAAGGCGCTGCGGCCCGCCGCGTTCGAGTCGGCGCTGCGCCATGGAACGGTGATGACGGACCTGATCCTCGGCCTGGACCCGGTGGACACGCCGATCACCGACTTCGAACGGTTCGGCATCCGGACCGGAGCGGCGGACCTGGTCGTGCACCCGGATCCGGAAACCCTCCACGAGCTGACTTGGCGTCCCGGATGGCGCGTCTGCCTGGCCACGCCGAGCTGGCCCGATGGCAGCCCGTGCGACTTCGCTCCGCGGGAGGTGTTCCGGCACGTGCTGGAGGAGATGGCGGAGTTGGGGTTCGAGGTCATGGCGGCGCTCGAATACGAGATCCGGCTGTGGGACGCGGCCGGGCAGCCCCTGTCGAGTGGCATCAGCTACAGCCTCACGGAGATCGGGTGGTACGGGGAGTTCGTGTCCCACCTCGTCCCGGCGCTCGAGGGGTTGGGGGTCGAGCTTGACGCAGTGCACACGGAGGCGGGGCCTGGGCTGCTCGAGCTGAATCTGGGACCGCGGCGGGGCCTCCGCGCCGCCGACGACGCCGCGCTGGTGAAGTTC
>Ga0209887_1000206_pt1 | contig 17425 bp, 15 predicted proteins | sample GWRWN1_30_40_FD_187230 | JGI IMG/M metagenome (GOLD analysis project Ga0209887, IMG submission 187230) | Riverbed sediment microbial communities from areas with no vegetation in Columbia River, Washington, USA - GW-RW N1_30_40 (SPAdes)... | ecosystem: Environmental > Aquatic > Freshwater > River...
CCCACGCGGCCCGGCTGATCGAGGTCGCCGGCGGCAAGGGTCTCTCGGTGGGCAGCGCGGCGGTCTCGACGAAGCACGCGAACTTCATCGTGGCCGGCGAGGAGGCGAAGGCCTCCGACGTCGTCGAGCTCGTCATGAAGGTGCAGGACCTGGTCGAGGCCCGGTCCGGCGTCCATCTCGATCCGGAGGTCCATCTCGTTGGCCACTTCGACCTCGCGCCTCGCTGAGCTGGCGCGCACCGTTCGCGGCCGACGGCTGGCCGCCGCGGTGATCGTCGCGGCCGTGGCCATCGCCGCGGCCTCGCTCGTCGCGTCGCGCTCATCGCTGCTTCGCTTGCGTCATCTGGAGGTGGTCGGGACGTCGAGACTGACGCGCTCGCACGTCGTGCGCCTGGCCGCACTGTCCCCTTCGACGAACGTCCTGTGGTTCGATGCGGGGGCGGCCGAGCGCCGCCTGGAATCCGATCCGTGGGTGGCCCAGGCCACGGTGTCGCGGCGATTGCCGGGGAAGATCCGGATCTCGGTAGCGGAGCGCGCCCCCGTCGCGATGATCCGGGACGGAGGGGGCTTCACGTTGCTTGCCGCCGACGGCGTTGCTCTCGGGACCGTGGAGGTCGATCCGGCGCTCCCCGAGATCGTCGTCGCGGCCGGCTCGGGCCTTCCCCAGGGGAGCGCGCCGTCGGAGGCCGGTGCGGCTCGGGCCATCGGCGGGCTGGATGGAGGGGGGCGGCTGGCCGTTATCTGGGCGGTGGTCGGCACCGACGGGACTCTCTCCGTGGAGCTCGCCGGTGGGTCGCGCGTCGAGTACGGGGAACCGACAGACATCGAGGCCAAGACCTTGGCAGCCCGGCGGATCCTTCGGTGGGCCAGAGCGAAGGGGGCCTTAGTGGTGAGGGTGAACGTCACGGCCCCCGACGCGCCCGCGGCCACGCTCGGCTGAGCGCGGAAGCCCGCCCCAGCCTTGTCAGGGATACGGGCAGTGACCAGGGCATATCCCTTGACGGACCTGGGGTTTGATAGTAGCGTGGCCCGTCGAACGTAAAGTAGATATACCAATAACGTTCAACTAGAGGTTGACGTTCGAGGGGGGTTGATGTTCGAGGGGGGTTGACGTTCGAGGGGGTTCGAAGCGGCGTTTCCCCAGGTAGACCGGGGGCGGAAGCACCCGGGGGAGTGGAGGTCGAGGATGGAGACTCCTCAGAACTACCTCGCCGTGATCAAGGTGGTTGGCATCGGCGGCGGGGGAGTGAACGCGGTCAACCGCATGGTCGACGCCGGGCTCCGAGGGGTGGAGTTCGTGGCCGTCAACACCGACGCCCAGACACTGCTGATGTCCGATGCCGAGGTGAAGCTGGACATCGGCCGGGAGACCACGCGGGGCCTGGGGGCAGGGTCCGACCCCGAGGTCGGGCGGCGGGCCGCGGAGGAGCACCGCGAGGAGATGGAGGAGCTCCTGAAGGGCTCCGACATGATCTTCATCACCGCCGGCGAGGGAGGCGGCACGGGGACCGGTGGAGCGCCGGTCGTCGCCGAGCTGGCTCGCAAGGCCGGGGCCCTCACGATCGGCGTCGTCACGCGACCGTTCGGGTTCGAGGGCCGCAAGCGCGCAACCCAAGCCGACCTCGGGATATCGGAGCTGAAGAAGGCCGTCGATACCCTCATCGTCGTTCCCAACGACCGGCTGCTCCAGGTGTCCGACCCCCACACACCGATCGTCGATGCCTTCCGCATGGCCGATCAGGTCCTGTATCAGGGCGTCGAGGGCATCACTTCGCTCATCACCACGCCCGGCCTCATCAACCTCGACTTCGCCGACGTGAAGGCCGTGATGCTAGGGGCGGGATCGGCGCTGATGGGGATCGGACACGCGTCGGGCGAGGACCGCGCGGAGGATGCGGCCAAGGCGGCCGTGTCCTCGCCGTTGCTGGAGTCCTCGATCGAAGGGGCCCGGGGCGTGCTCCTGTCGATCGCGGGTCCCACCGACCTCACCCTTCACGAGGTCAACCGGGCGGCGGACGCCATCACCCGGGTGGCCCACCCCGACGCCAACATCATCTTCGGAGCGGTCGTGGACGACGCATTGGGCGACGAGGTGCGGGTCACCGTGATCGCGGCGGGCTTCGACAAGGTCGTCGAGCGGGCCGGGCGTGACGGGCGGCTGTCCCGGATCCTGGAGGAGCCGGTGTCGGTCCCCGGAGGGCTCGAGGAGCAGGAACAGGAACCAGGGCCCGTACCGTCGATCCTCATCGACGAGGAGGACGAGATCTTCACGGTGCCCGAGCGGGTGCCGTTCGATGCGGAAGAGGACCTGGACATCCCGGACTTCCTGAAGAGCTGAACGCAGGCCTTCGTCCTGCGGCCGACGGTCGTGGGGCGGGGGGCACGAAGGTTCGAGAGGCGCCCTTCCCCCGCCTCTGGGCAAGCCCCCCGCCCCCCTCACCTCCCGCAGCCGGAACAGGGATCACTTGAGAACATCTTCACGTGAACGGGTTCGAACGACGAGCCCTCGGGGGCGGCGGGCACGCGCTCGTCTCTCTCAGCCTCGAGCGCGCGGGCTTCCTCGCGGCCTTCGCCGAGCGGACGGGGGGATCAAGCGCCGCGCCGTTTCATTCGCTGAACGTCTCGTTCAGCGTGGGCGACGATCCGGACGCGGTCGCCGCGAACCGCCGGAGGGTGATCCAGGCGTTCGACATGGCTTCGTTCGCGGTGCCCGGCCTCGTTCACGGCACCACGATCCTGCCGGTCGGTCCGGCCCGCGCCGGGGATGGGTTCCGTGGTCCGGCCGACCTGCTGCGGGCCGCCGACGGCCTGCACACGAAGCGGGCGGGCCTGCCGCTCGCGGGCTTCTCCGCCGACTGCGTCATCGCGATGATGGCCGCTCCAACGGAGGGCCGCGTGGCCCTGGTGCACGCGGGCTGGCGCGGCATGGGCGCCGGCATCCTTCAGAGAGCAGCATCGCTGTTCCGGGACCGGGGGCAGGTCATGGTGGCCATCGGTCCCGCCATCGGACCGTGCCACTACGAGGTGGGCGAGGACGTGGTGGGGGCCGTCGCCGCCGCCTCCCCGGCCGGGGCGGTCACCGAGCGGCGGAGCGGGCGCCTGTACCTGGACCTCGTCGCCACGACCGGCGCCATCCTCGGGGAGATGGGTATCCGCCAGGTCGAGGATACGGGCCTGTGCACCGCCTGCGAAGGGGGCAGGTTCTTCTCCTACCGGCAGGAGGGTTCCACCGGTCGCCATCTGGCCCTGGCCATGAAGCTGGCGTAGGCCGGGCGGAGCCTCCGATGCCTGTGGAATGGGTCAACGATCTTCAACTATTGTCAAGTTCTGTTCACTCATGGTGCTAGACTCCCGCGAGGCCGTGCTGGCGAACCTGGCCCGTGTCCGCGAGGGTATCGCCAGGGCCTGCGACCGCTCCGGCCGGGACCCCGCCGCGGTTCGCCTGGTCGCGGCGAGCAAGGCGGTGCCGGCGGACGCCGTCCGTTGGGCCCACGAGGGCGGCGTCGAGGATTTCGGAGAGAACTACGTGCGAGAGCTGGAGGAAAAGCGCGCCGCGGTCGGGGGTGCCCGGTGGCACTTCATCGGGACCCTGCAGAGCCACACGGCCCATCGGGTGGCCGACCTCGCCGACGTCGTTCAGACGCTGTCGGCCGGCAAGGCCGTCGGCCGCCTTGCCCGGCGGGCCGCGCAGCGCGGCCGCCGGATCCCGGCGCTGATCGAGGTGGACTTCACCGGCGAGCGGACCGGGGTGGCGCCGGAGGGATGCGCAGCTTTCGCGGATGAGGTGTCGGCTACGGACGGCCTCGAGCTGCGTGGGCTCATGACCCTGCCGCCCTTGCCACAGACGCCGGAGGACACGCGCCCCTATTTCATCCGCCTGCGTGCGCTCCTGGCGAAGGTGGGGGCCACGCACCCCCAGGCCGTGGAACTCTCGATGGGAATGTCGATGGACTACGAGGCTGCCGTGGAGGAAGGCGCTACCATGGTCCGGGTCGGGACGGCTCTGTTCGGTGAGCGGCCTCCCGCACGTACGTAGGAGGAGCCATGCCAGGCGTGTGGAAGAAGACGCTCACGTATCTCGGACTCGTCGAGGAGGACGAGTTCGAGCAGCTGGACGACGTTGCGGCCCAGGCGGAAGCGGCGCCGGTCCGCCGCCTCCAACGGCCCCATGCCGTCCGTGAGGCGCAGGTCGAGCCGGACGAGATCGGTCTGGTGCGGACCATCCCTTCCCGTCGCTCGACCGCGTCGTCGATCCACAAGTCCGAGCCCCGCCGGTTCAACGAGGCCCGCGACATCGCCGACCGGTACAAGGACGGGGTCCCGGTGATCATGAACCTGCAGAGCACCGACGACACGATCGCCCGACGTCTCGTCGACTTCGCCTCGGGCCTCGTCTACGGCCTCGACGGGAAGATCGAGATGGTCGCCAACCGCGTGTACCTCCTCACCCCGGCGAACATCGAGGTCTCCGCGGAGGATCGGGAACGGATCGCCGGGGGTGACTTCTACAACCAGTTCTAGGACCCCCGCGATGGCACCCGGCCCACCATGATCGGGGCCGAGAGCGCCCTGGCGCAGGTGCTGTGCGTCCTGCTCACGGTCTACTGGATCATCCTGCTCACCCGGGTCATCCTGTCCTGGGCGATGTCTCTCGGATGGCGCCGGCCCTACTCGGGGCCGCTGGGAACGATCCTCGATCTGATCGACGACGTGACCGACCCTGTCCTTCGGCCGCTGCGGGCACTCATCGCGCCGATCCGGGCGGGCGGCGTGGGACTGGACCTCTCGCCCCTCATCGCGTTCGTTATCCTCTTCGTCCTTCGGTCAGTGTTCTGCTAGCCCTGGGGGAAGGCATGAGGAAGAAGAAGCGGGATACGCAGGACGCCGGGTTCACCACCCCGGCGAGGCCCCGGCTGACGCCCATCGACGTCCAGCAGAAGGAGTTCCGCCTGGCCTTCCGGGGCTACAACGAGCGCGACGTCGACGAGTTCCTGGACCTCGTCACCGAGGAGCTCGCCGCCTTCACGGAAGAGAACCGCCGCCTGCAGGACCACGGCGACACGAACCTCACGTCGCTCGCGGGACCGGACGTGAGCTGGGCTCCTCGCGAGGCCGAGGGGATCCTGGAGCGGGCCCGGGCCGACGCCGCCGCCATCGTCTCGGAGGCCGAGGCCCGGGCCGCGGCCATCCTGGCCGCGGCCGGCGCCGGGCCCGCCGATCCCCGAGGGGTCATCGCCCCGTACCTCAACCGGGAGCGGGAGTTCCTTCAGAGCCTGGGGCAGCTGGTGCAGCAGCATGCCGAGTCCGTTCGGCGGATGGTGAAGGTGGCCAAGGAGCAGGCCGGGGCCGTACCGTCCCCGTCCCCGGCGCCGATGGAGTCACGGCAGGTCGGCCAGGACCGGGAGGATGGGTCGCAGGTCATCCGGATCGAGGCCGCCGAGGCAGAGCCCGTGGGGGCGCCGGCCGAGCCGCGCGCCGAGGAGGCGCAGGCCGAGCCCGCGCCTGGCCGGCATCGCTCGGTCCGGGAGCTGTTCTGGGGCGAGGACTAACGCCGAACCCGGACCGAGGGAACGATGTTGCCGGCTCCCGGCGGGCGTCACGCCTTCCGAATGGTGATGGTCACCGGCCAGTCCTCGATCGAGGCCTCCTGACTGAAGGCTGCGCCGGCCACCGCCTCCTCTGTGAGACCGGTGGCCAGGGCCTCGCCGGCGATCTCGTCGCGATGGGCAGCGAACGCGCGCGCGAGGTGGCCACTCGTCTGGATGCCGAGCGCGATTCGATCGGTGATCTGGAGGCCCGCCGCCTTCCGGGCATCCTGCACCAGCCGCACCAGCTCGCGAGCCAACCCTTCCAGCCGGAGCTCCTCGGTCAGCTCGAGCTCCAAGGCCACGGTCAGTCCGCCCTCCGCCGCCATGCCCCATCCCTCGGCCGTCTCCTGCCTCAGGTCCACGTCGTCCGGTTCCAACGCGACCTCGCCCGAGGCGGTGGAGACCGACGCGCGCTCGCCTCGGGCCAGGCGGGCAGCGAGCGCACCATCGTCGGCCGCCAGTGCGGCCGCCACCTCCTTCACCGCGGGTCCTAGGCGAGGCCCCAGGGAACGGAAGTTCGGCTTGGCCCGCCACCGGCCGAGCTGCTCGGCCGACTCGGCGAACAGCACCCGTTTCACGTTCAGCTCCTGGGCCACGAGCGGCAGGAGCGGCCGTAGGGCCTCGCGGTCCCCGGCGTAGTGCACGACGGCCTCGAGGAGCGGCTGGCGCACCCTCACCTTCGACTCGCTCCGGATCCGCCGTCCGAGCTCCACGATCTCCCGGGCCGCGCGCATGGCCTCGTCCAGCCCTCGGTCGATCAGGGATGCGTTGGGCTCGGGGTAGTCGGATAGGTGCACCGACTCCGGGCGTCCGCCGCGGCCGGCCGCGAGGTTCCGCCACAGCTCCTCGGAGACGAACGGGGTGAACGGCGCGAGTAGTCTGGCCACCGCCTCCAGGCATTCCTGGAGCGTGAGGAACGCGGCGTCGGTGTCGGAGCCCCCGGCGGCCCCCGGGTCCCAGAACCGGCGGCGAGCCAGCCGGACGTACCAGTTCGACAGATCACTCACGAATCGCGCGATCCGCCGCCCGGCGCCGGTGGCGTCGTAGCCGTCGAGTCCCTCGCGCGCCTCACCCTCGACCTGCGCGAGCTGCGACAGGATCCAGCGGTCGAGCGGCGGCCGGTCCCGCGGCGGGAGGGTGGCGGCGTCCGGCTGGAAGCCGTTCGCGTTCGCGTAGGTCACGTGGAAGGAGTAGACGTTCCACAGCGTCAGCAGGAACTGCCGCACCACGTCGTTCAGAATTTCGATGCTCACCCGGCGGTCCGCCCACGGCGAGCCGCTTGTCAGCAGGTACCACCGGAGCGCGTCGGCCCCTACCCGGTCCATCACGTCCATGGGTTCGATGACGTTGCCCAGGCTCTTCGACATCTTCCTGCCCTCGGCGTCGACGATCAGTCCGAGGCACACGACGTTCCGGTAACAGATGGAATCGAAATGGAGCACGCCCTCGGCCATGAGCGTGTAGAACCACCCGCGGGTCTGGTCGATGGCCTCGGAGATGAAGTCGGCGGGGAACCGCTGCTCGAAGGGCTCCAGGCCCCGGCCCAGCTCCGGGTGGTACCCCCACTGCGCGAAGGGCATCGCTCCCGAGTCGTACCAGGTGTCGATGACCTCGGGGACCCGGCGGGCATCCTCCCCGCACTCGGGGCAGCGCACGGTGACCTCGTCGATCGAGGGGCGGTGGGGGTCGATGGCGGTCACGTCGCGACTCGCCCACTCCGACAGCTCGGTCAGCGAGCCAACCGGCGTGTCGTGCCGCTTCGAGCAGCGCCAGATGGGAAGGGGCGTGCCCCAGTAGCGTTCCCGCGACAGCGCCCAGTCAACGTTGTTCTCCAGCCAGTCGCCGTAGCGGCCATGCTTGATGTGCTTCGGGTACCAGTTGACCGATTCGTTGACCTCCAGGAGCCGGTCCTTCATGGCCGTGGTGCGGACGTACCACGAGCTCCGCGCCATGTAGATGAGCGGCGTGTCGCACCGCCAGCACAGCGGATATGTGTGCTCGATCGTCTCCGCCCGGACCAGGAGCTCGCGGGTCCGGAGGTCCTCGATGATCAACGCGTCCGAGTCCTTGAAGAACGTCCCTCGCACGAACGACGGCGCTTCATCGGTGAACCGGCCCTCGCCGTCGAGCGGTTTGAACGTCGGCCAGTCCTCGCGGCGCCCGATCTCCAGGTCCTCCGGGCCGAAGGCCGGGGCCAGATGGACGACGCCCGTTCCCTCCTCGAGCGAGATGAAGTCGGCGGCCACGACCCGGTGCGCGCCCTCGACGTTCGGGTACAGCGGCTCGTAGCGGGCGCCCACGAGGTCGTCGCCCCGGAGCGTCCTGACCGCCTGCCACCTTGCGACCTCGCCGGCCCACCCTGCGTCGGCCGACAGCGTGCGGAACGCCGCCTCCGCCACGATCACGCGCTCCCCGCCGGCGTCGAGCTCGACGTACGGAGCGTCCTGCTTGACCGCGACCCCGGTGTTGGAGACGAGGGTCCACGGCGTGGTCGTCCAGCCGAGCAGCGACGCGCCGACCAGGTCCGGGTCGGTGGCCTCCACGATCAGGAACTTCACGTACACGCTCGGGTCGGTGACCTGCGTGTAGCCGAGGGCGGTCTCGTGGTCCGAGAGCGAGGTGCCGCACCGAGGGCAGTACGTAGTGACCCGGTCCGCCTCGAACAGCAGCCCCCGCCCGTGCAACTGCTTGAGTGACCACCACACGCTCTCGATGTACTCGGTGTTCATGGTCCAGTAGGCGTCCGACGTGTCGATCCAGAACCCCAGCCGCTTCGTGAAGCGCTCCCAGTCGTCCACGTAGCGCGTGACCGACTCGCGGCACAGCCGGTTGAACTCGGCGATGCCGAACGCCTCGATGTCCCGCTTGGTCCTCGTGCCGATCTCCTTCTCCACCTCGAGCTCGACCGGCAGGCCGTGGCAGTCCCACCCGGCCTTCCGCCCCACCGAATGGCCGGTCATCGTCTTGAATCGGGGATAGAGGTCCTTGAACGCTCGGGCCTCGGTGTGATGGATGCCGGGCTTGCCGTTCGCCGTCGGCGGGCCCTCGTAGAACACCCATTCGGGGGCGCCCTCCCGGGCCTTCAGGCTCCTGGCGAAGATGTCCGCCTGGTCCCAGAACCGCAGGACGCGTCGCTCGAGCTCCGGGAAGCTCACCTTCGGATCCACCGGCTCGAACCGCGCCATCCGTCGACCTCCTCACTGCGAACGCACACAAACGAAACGCCCCGTCCCCTTGCAGGGACGAGGCGAATGCCCCGCGGTACCACCCCGCGTTGCCGGGACCTCGCGGCCCCGGCCGCTCTGGGCCGCGGACACGGCCCTCCGCTGTCACGGGCGGACCCGACCGCGTCTACTGCGGGCGCGATGCGCCCGGTTCGGGCGGCGGCTCGGGGAGGATGTTCGAAGGGACCGAGCGCCGGGCTTCCACCATCCCCGGCTCGCTTCGCTCGGGAGTCCCTCCTACTCGTTCCCGTCGACGCCTGTCGCGCGCCATGCTACATGCCTGTGGGGCTCCGGTCACGGCGTCCGAGGCCTTCCGGCAGCTCGTCCGGAGAGCGGCCCGTCCGTGCTTGCTCGCCGGGCTTGGATGCCCTCCCGCACAACGAGGAGCCGGTGATTGTCGGTGGCAACTGGCGGTGCTACCGTCCCTGTCCCATGGCCGTGAAGACCGCATTCACCAAGAAAGAGCTGGACGAACTGCGCAAGCGCCTCCTGGAAGAGAAGGAGCAACTGCAGGTCCAGCTGTCGACCATCGAAGAGGCGACCTTCGCCGGCTCCCAGTCGGACATCTCGGGCGAGGTCTCCTTCGACGACGAGAACGCCGACGCCGGGACGTTCACCTTCGAGCGCGAGCGAGACCTGTCGATCGAGAACAACGTGCGGGACCTGCTCCGCAAGATCGACCGGGCCCTGGCCAGGATGAACGACGGCACCTACGGGATCTGCTCGCGGTGCGGCAAGCCCATCGAGAAGGCCCGATTGAAGGCGCTGCCGTACGCGGACCTCTGCATCAAGGACGCCCGGGCCCAAGCACGACCCAGGTAGCTGAGGCGGCCGTGACCGGGGGGCGGCGCCTGGCCGCCTGGCTCTACGCCGCCGCCGGCCTGACCTACGCCACCGATCGCCTGACGAAGCTGTGGGCCGAGCGCTCCCTGGCCGGCAGGCCGCCGGTCACCGTTATCCGCGGTGTGCTCCAGCTCAACTACACGACCAACTCCGGCGGGGCCTTCGGCTTGGGGCAGAGCGCGCCCTGGGTGTTCGCCGCCGCCACCATCCTGGTGTCGGCGGCCATCGTGGCCTCCTCGTTCCGTCTGCGAAACGGCCTCACCGCCGTGGCCCTGGGGCTGATCCTCGGCGGGGCCTTCGGCAACCTGACCGATCGCGCGGTCAAGGGCCAGGGCCTCTTCTCGGGCCGGGTGGTGGACTTCATCGACTTCCACGTCTGGCCCGTGTTCAACGTGGCCGATTCGGCCATCGTGATCGGAGCCCTGCTCCTCGCGGTGAGTGGCATCCGTCGGGAGCGGGAGGAGTGAGATGGCCGAGGAGTTCGAGGCGACGGCGGGCCGGCTGGACGCCGTCGTCGCCGACCGCCTCTCCCTGACCCGAGCCGACGCCCAGCGGGCCATCGCCGCCGGTCGCGTACGCGTGGATGGCGAACTCCGGCCGAAGTCGCATCGGCTGGCGGGTGGGGAGCGGGTGTCGGTGGACCTGGCCGGGATGGGCGACCTGCCTTCCGAAGGCCCGCCCGTCGAGGTCCGCTATCGCGACCCGTCCCTCCTGGTCGTGAGCAAGCCGGGCGGCCTGCCCACTCACCCAACGGCAGGGCGACCCACGGGGACGTTGGTGAACCGGCTCATCGGGATGGGCCTCCCTCTCTCCACGGCCGGCGGGCCGCTCCGTCCCGGCATCGTGCACCGGCTGGATGCCGGGACCTCTGGCCTGCTGATCGTGGCGTCAACCGATGAGGCTCACCAGGCACTGTCCGCGATGTTCAGGCGACATGAGGTGGACCGCCGGTACCTGGCGCTGGTCCGGGGCGCCGTAACGCACGACCGGTTCGCGGTCGACGCGCCCCTGGGGCGGGTGGGGTCGCGGATCCGGGTTCGGGCGGTGACCGGGAGGGAGGCCGAGACGCTCCTCGAGGTACGAGAGCGGTTCGACCGGGCCACGCTCCTGGAGGCGGCGCCCCGGACCGGGCGGACCCATCAGATCCGGGTGCACCTGTCCGCGGTGAGCCATCCAGTCCTCGGTGACCGGACGTACGGCGGCGGGGGAGACGACGCGAGGCGCCTCGGCCTCTCGCGGCCGTTCCTCCACTCGTGGCGTCTCGCGTTCGAGCACCCCATCACCGGAGAGCGGATCGAGCGCGAGGACCCGCTGCCGCCCGACCTGGCGGAGGCGCTCCGGCGGGTCGGGGGAGAGGGCTGACCCGCCGCCCGGTCACCGTCCCGCCCGGGCCGGTTCCTTCAGGTACAGGGCGTGCTGCGTTCGCACCTCCTCCCGGGAAGCCAGGATGGCGTCCTCCACGTGGGGGGGGAGCGATCGCGATTCGATGAGGTCGGAGAGCCTCTTGGGATCGACCGCCAGGACCCTCTCCCACAGCCCCAGCGGTTCCAGGATGGCCCGGAGCTTGGCCTCGTCGGGGGCCGTCACGTGCTGCGGCCGGCGGTCCACCGCCGCCCCGTCCGTGCCGAACAGCCGTCCGTATCCGTGCTCGTCGCAGAACGCGTTGATCAGCCCGGCCAGCTCGTCGATGCGCCGATATACCTGGCGGCCCTGGCGCTTGAGAGAGATCCACTCGTCCACGATCGCGCTCATCCGCGGCGCGGGGTCGCCCTCCTGCTTCTCGTACTGGTGGCGGAACAGCGGGCACAGCCGCTGGTACTCGCACCAGTCGCACAGGGGATTCTGCCGAGGCTCGAACTTGCCGGCCGCGATCCGCTCGGCCACGGTGGCGATGCGACGCCGGAGGTCGTCGACGTCGGCGGAGGATCGCGTGGTCGTCATCCTCTGGCCCGGCAACAGGTAGTACAAGGTGAGGCGCTCCGGCTCGATGCCCCACACCTCCTTGGCCGCCAGGTGATACATGGAGAGCTGCAGGTCGCGGTCGATGGCGGACTGCGGCGGGAGCCTGCGGCTGGTCTTGTAGTCGATGATCTCGTAGCCGCTCCCGGGGATGCGATCCATCCGGTCGATGGTCCCGGCGATCTGGACCCCCTCGACGTCGATCCGGAACCGGAACTCCAGGGCCGCCGGGATCCGGTAGCGCTCGGCGTTCTCCCGGTGGTACTGCGCCAGCACCTGTCGTCCGTGCTCCAGGTACATCCGCTCCTCCGACTCGCCGGCGAATCCGTCGCGGACCCAGACCATCTCGAGCATCTCGTGGAGCTCGGCGAGCGAGGGGGCCACGGGGACCGGCCGGCTGTGGAACCGGTGGAGCGCCTGGTGCAGGGAGTCACCGAAGGACAGGGCCGGCGACGACGCCGTGGGGACCTTGTCCTCGTACTGGAACTTGAACTTGGCGGGGCAGGTTTCGTAGGTCGAGATGCTGCTGTACGAGAGCCTCAGGCCGACCACCTCGACGTTTGACAGCGGGTCTCGGGAGTATAGAGTTGGCGAGCGGGGAATTACAAGTCTGTAAGTTCTGAACAGCGAATGCACACGTTGTCCACACGGCGCACGGCCGATCCGTCAACGAGGTGGCGAGGGGAGCATGGGGGCTCGTAGCTTCGTCCACCTGCACACCCACACCGAGTACTCGCTCCTTGACGGAGCCTCGCGGATCGGCGCGTTGTTCGAGCGGGCTCGCGGATTCGAGATGCCGGCCTTGGCGGTCACCGACCACGGCTCGATGTTCGGGGCACTCGACTTCTACGAGGCCGGACGAGCGGCCGGGATCAACCCCATCTTGGGCGTCGAAGCCTACGTGGCGCCGGGCTCGCGGTTCGAGCGCACGCCGGGAGAGAGCGAGGAGAAGTACCGACACCTCACCATCCTGGCCCGCGACGAGGCCGGCTACCGCAACCTGCTTCGGCTGGTCACCGACGCACACCTGGAGGGCTTCTACCACCGGCCCCGGATCGACAAGGAGCTGCTGGCGGAACGGGCGGGCGGGCTGATCGGGCTGTCGGGCTGCCTGGCCTCGGAGGTCAACCAGCTGCTCACGGCGGGCCAGGACGGGAAGGCCGCCGGGGTGGCCGGGTCCTACCGTGACCTGTTCGGAGAGGGGAACTTCTTCATCGAGATCCAGGACCACGGGCTGGCCGAGCAGCGGACGGTGCTGCCGAAGCTCCTGGAGCTCTCTCGAACGACTGGGATCCCTCTCGTGCCCACGAACGACCTGCACTATACCGTGCGGGAGGACGCGAAGCCCCACGACGTCCTGCTGTGCATCCAGCAACAGAAGGTGCAGACCGACACGAACCGGCTGCGCTTCGAGTCCGATCAGTTCTACATGAAGTCCGCTGAGGAGATGCGCGAGATGTTCCGCGACTTCCCCGAGGCCTGCGACAATACCCTGCGCATCGCCGAGATGTGCACGCTGGAGCTGTCGTACGGGGACCTCCACCTCCCGAGGTTCGAGCCGCCGGCGGACATGGATCGCGACGCGTACCTCCGGCGGCTGGTGGACGAGGGCGCGAGGCAGCGCTACGGGGAGTTCGGGCCGGACGTCGCGGACCGCATCGGTCACGAGCTCGACGTCATCACCCGGATGGGGTTCGCCGGGTACTTCCTGATCGTGTGGGACCTGATCCGGTTCGCCCGGGAGAACGGGATCCGGGTGGGGCCGGGCCGGGGCTCCGCGGCGGGCTCCGTCGTCTCGTACGCGCTTCGCATCACCGACCTGGACCCGCTCCGGTACGGGCTGATCTTCGAGCGGTTCCTGAACCCCGAGCGCAAGCAGCTCCCCGATATCGACATGGACTTCGACGAACGCCGGCGGGACGAGGTGATCCGGTACGTGGCCCAGAAGTACGGCTCGGACCACGTGGCCCAGATCATCACGTTCCAGACCATCAAGGGGAAGCAGGGCATCCGGGACGCGGCCCGGGTCCTGGGCTTCCCTGCCTCGGTCGGCGACCGGCTGTGCAAGATGTACCCTCCGGCGGTCCTGGGCCGCGAGCACCCCATCGACGTGGCCCTCGAGCACTCCCCGGAGCTCAGGGAGGCCTACGACAAGGAGCCCGAGGCCAGGGAGATCGTCGACACGGCCAAGGCCCTGGAGGGCCTGCGCCGGGAGGACTCGGTGCACGCGGCCGGTGTCGTGATCGGGGACGCCCCGCTGGTGAACTACCTGCCGCTCAAGCTGTCGAAGGACTCGCGGGACGACACCCGGCGCATCGTCACCCAGTTCGACATGCACGGGGTGGAGAAGCTGGGCCTGCTGAAGATGGACTTCCTGGGGCTTCGGACCCTCTCGGTCATCGAGGACACGCTGGCCCTGCTGCGGCGGAAGGGGATCGAGCTCGACATCGACCACGTGCCTCTCGACGACCAGGCCGCGTACGCCATGCTCCGACGAGGCGACACCACGGGGGTCTTCCAGCTGGAGAGCCCCGGTATGCGCCAGCTGATCCACCTGCTGCTGCCGGACCGGTTCGAGGACCTGATGGCGCTCGTCGCCCTGTACCGGCCCGGCCTGCTGTCGATGGGCCAGCACGCCGAGTACGCGGAGCGCAAGCACGGCCGAAAGCCCGTGACGTACCCCCACCCGGATCTCGAGGAGGTCCTGCGGAACACGTACGGGATCATCGTGTATCAGGAGCAGGTCATGCAGATCGCCAACCGCATGGCCGGCTACTCGATGGGCGAGGCCGACGGCCTTCGCAAGGCCATGGGGAAGAAGATCCGGGAGCTGCTGGTCCCGCACCGCGAGACCTTCGTCCGCCAATGCGTGGAGCGGGGGTACCAGCGACGGATCGCCGAGGACATCTTCGACCTGATCGTCCCGTTCGCCGATTACGGGTTCAACGCCTCGCACGCGTGCGCGTACGCCTACGTGGCCTACCAGACCGCGTACCTGAAGGCCCACCACCCGGTGGAGTACATGTCGGCCATCCTGACCAGCGTCAAGGACGACAAGGACAAGAAGCCCTTCTATCTGAACGCGTGCCGGCTCATGGGGCTGGAGGTCCTCCCCCCCGACGTGAACGAGTCCGAGCTGGACTTCGCCCCCGTCCCCGGCGGTGAGCCGAGGGTCCGGTACGGGCTTTCCGCCGTTCGAAACGTCGGCTCGGGGGCCGTGGGCCAGATCATCCAGGCCCGGCGGGCCAGGGGTGGGTTCGCCTCCTTCGCCGACTTCTGCCGGAAGGTCGATCCTGGTGTCCTGACCAAGAAGGTCCTGGAGAGCCTGGTCCTGGCCGGCGCGTTCGACTCCTTGGGCTACGCTCGCAAGGCCCTGCTGGAGGGCAACGAGAAGGTGTCCGGACCCATCGTGGCCGAGCGCAAGGCCGAGGCCGCCGGACAGTTCTCGCTGTTCGGCGGGGGGGAGCAGGCGGCCCACGAGATCGACGAGTCCGTTCTGGCCGGGGAGGAGTTCGACAAGCGGACGCTGCTTCGTCTGGAGAAGGAGATGCTCGGACAGTTCGTTACCGACCATCCGCTCCTCTCGGTGAAGGACCGGCTGGCGGCCCAGACCGACATGGAGGTCGCCGAGGTGTTGAACCTGGGCGACGGCGATCTGGTCACCGTGGGCGGGATCGTTGCGACCGTGGCCCGTCGGTACACGCGCAAGGGCGAGCCGTACGCGCTGTTCCGGCTGGAGGACCTGGCGGGCGGCGTGTCGGTGGTGGCCTTCCCCAACGTCTTCGAGCGGGTGCCGCACCTGGTGGAGATCGACGCCATCGTGCTGGTGAAGGGCCGCGTGGATCTCCGGGGCAGGGAGCTTCAGCTCCGGGCGGTGGAGATACGGGAGCTCGACGTCGGGGCGAGCGGACCGGCCCTCCCCGGCCCGGGAATGGTGGTCGTCGATCTCGCCGCCGCCAGCTGCACCAACGCCCTCATCGCCAAGCTGAAGGACCTGTTCGGCGCACATCCGGGGTCCACCCCGGTTCGCGTCAGGTTCATCTCGTCCCAAGGCACCTCGCCGATCGAGGTGGGGAGCGTGCGGGTGGACCCCGCGGCGGGATTGCTCTCGGAGCTGCGGTTGCTCCTCGGCCCGAAGGCCGCCCGGCTGGAGGGGGTCTCATCTCCGAGGGCCGAGCGCGCGGAGGTCTCCCCGGTAGGCTGACCGGCCGTGGTGTTCGAGGTCATCCCGGCCGTCGACCTCTTCGGTGGTCGCCTCGCTCGCCTGTCCGAAGGACGGGTCGTCTCCGTGGGGGCGTTCGGGGGCGACCCCCTCGCCGCCGCACGGTCCTTCGTGGAGGCGGGCGCCCGGTGGATCCACGTCGTGGACATGGATCTCGCCCTGGGCGGCGAGTTCCGCAACCTCGAGGTCGTGGCTGGGATCGCGGCCCTCGGCGTGTCCGTCCAGGTGAGCGGGGGGATCGCCACCGCGTCGGAGGTCGAGCTTGCGCTGGCGTCGGGCGCCGGTCGGGTGGTGCTCGGTTCCTCCGCACTGGCCGACCGGGCCGCGGCGGAGACGCTGATCGCGCGGCACCATGATGCGCTCGCGGTGGGGATCGAGGCCGATGGCGAGACGATCCACCCTCGCGGCCGCCCGGGGGTCGCGCTGCCATTCGCCGACACGCTGGCCTGGCTGGCCGGCCTGAACGTCGCCCGCTACGTGCACACCAGCGTGGGCAGGGTGGGCGGCCTCGGGGGGCCAGACCTGGACGCGATCGGGGCCCTCGTCGAAGCGACGAACCGGCCGGTCCTCGCCTCCGGGGGGATCCGCGGCCCGCAGGACCTCCGAGGTGTGGCCTCCATCGGGGCCGAGGGCGCCATCTTGGGCCGCGCGCTGTACGAGGGGCTCGACCTGCGGGACGCGCTCGCCGCCGTGGCGTGAGTGTGCACGGCTACACTTTCCGACCATGGGCTTCCTCACCGACACGATCGACGGCGTTCGCCGAAGGCTCGAGCGGCAACCCATCGACGAGGCCGGGTTGATGGCCCTGGCCCTTCGGATGCCGCCCCCCCGCGGGTTCGCCGCGCGACTGTGGTCGGCGAAGGCCCCTGGCGTCATCGCGGAGGTGAAGCGATCGTCACCGTCGGCCGGGCGGATCGCGGACGCGGATCCGGCGGCGCGGGCCCGCGCGTACGAGGAGGCGGGTGCGACCGCCGTCTCGGTGCTCACCGAGCCCCTCCACTTCGACGGGTCGCTGGCCGACCTTCGTGCGGTGCACCATGCGACGACCGTCCCGGTCCTTCGCAAGGACTTCCTGGTTCACCCGGCCCAGTTCATCGAGGCTCGGGTCGCCGGTGCGGACGCCGTGCTCCTCATCGCGGCCGCGCTCGGCGAGACCGAGCTGAAGGCCATGCTCAACGCGGCGGAGGACCTCGAGCTCGGTGCGCTCGTCGAGACCCATTCCACGGAGGACCTCGGTAGGGCCATCGGTGCCGACGCCAAGGTGGTGGGGGTGAACGCGCGGGACCTGGAGACCCTCGAGGTGGACGAGGACCGTGCCCTCATGCTCCTGCGGTCCGTGCCGGACGACCGGATCGCGGTTTTCGAGAGCGGCATCTCGACGCGCGGGCAAGTCGAGCGCGCGATCGAGGCCGGAGCGAAGGCCGTCCTGATCGGCGAGGCCCTCATGCGGGCTGAGGACCCCGGCGCCAAGCTCCGCGAGCTTCGAGGCATCTCGTGAAGGCGGCAGAGACGACGGCGCTGCCCGACGCGCGGGGCCGGTTCGGCCGGTTCGGCGGGCGGTACGTCCCCGAGGTGCTGATCCCGGCCCTC
>Ga0209887_1000208_pt1 | contig 17375 bp, 18 predicted proteins | sample GWRWN1_30_40_FD_187230 | JGI IMG/M metagenome (GOLD analysis project Ga0209887, IMG submission 187230) | Riverbed sediment microbial communities from areas with no vegetation in Columbia River, Washington, USA - GW-RW N1_30_40 (SPAdes)... | ecosystem: Environmental > Aquatic > Freshwater > River...
GAGCACGCCGGCGAGGATCCGGGGCTGCTGCGCGATGATGCCCACGGTGTGACCGTCGAGCCGGGCAAAACCTACAAGGAGGTTTTGCGCGTAGTCGGTATGGACTTCGAGGAACGATTCCGTGTCGATGATGCGGCTGATCACCTCGTGCATGTCGTACGGTTTTGTCGGATCATCCGGGATGAGGCGGTCGAGTTCCGCATCCATCCGCGTGGGGTCGTCGCTCGGCTCCAGGTGTGGCGGGTCGTCGAGGTTGTTCTGCGGCAGGTAAGAAAGCAGGCGGCGGATCAGTTGCAGGCATTCGAGATCGTCGGCGGCGACAAAGTGGGCGACGCCGCTCCGGGTGGAGTGGACGTCGGCGCCGCCGAGCTCCTCGAATCCAACGTCTTCACGGGTCACCGCTTTGAGCACCTGAGGTCCCGTGACAAACATATAACTTGTCTTGCGCACCATGACCACAAAGTCCGTGATCGCCGGAGAGTAGACGGCGCCGCCCGCACAGGGACCGAGGACGGCTGAGATCTGAGGAATCACGCCGGAGGCAAGGGTGTTGCGCAGGAAGATGTCCGCATACCCGCCGAGGCTGGCCACGCCCTCCTGAATTCGGGCTCCCCCGGAGTCGTTCAACCCGATCACCGGCGCCCCGGCGCGCAACGCCGCGTCCATCAGCTTGACGATCTTCCCAGCGTGGGCCTCGCCGAGTGATCCCCCCAGCACGGTAAAATCCTGCGAGAACACAAAGACGAGGCGGCCCTCGATGGTCCCATATCCTGTGATCACGCCATCGGCCGGCGCGTCGACCTGATCCATGCCGAACTCTCGCGCCCGGTGCGTCACGAACATCCCCGACTCGGTGAAGCTCCCGGGATCGACCAGATGCTCCAACCGCTCGCGCGCCGTGAGTTTGCCGGCCTCGTGCTGGCGTTTCACGCGCTCGGCCCCTCCCAGCGCCTTCACGTGCTCTCGCCGGCGACGGAGATCCTCGAGCCGATCGTCAGGTATTGGATTCACCTCCAAATAGCAAAACGGGACCGGGGATCCGGGCAAGGGGACCAGTAATAAGTCACTCCATCGCCGAACTTCTGGTCCCCGGCCCCGGGCCCCCGGTCCCGTCTTCTAACCTGCGTGATGCTTTCCCGCTATTCTTTTAACCGCATCGGGTGAATCGAAATCACGGCGTGTTTGAAGATGAGCTCACGCCCATCATCGGTCTCGACGAGCAGCGTGTACGTCCCAAATTCCTTGAGCACCGCTTCCGTAATTTCATAGCCGTCCCGGCACCGGAAGATCCCCGAGGGAACGAACACCGGGTCCCGGTTGCCCGTCTTCGGGCGGTCTCGACCGGTGAGCCCGGCATAGAGCCAGGTCCAGTCGAGCGCCCGCACGAGCCCCTCACACTGGGCCATCTCGACGAACTGCCCCTCGCCCGTGCGGTCGCGCCAGCGGAGCGCGGCGAGGGTGCCCATGGCGGCGAGGCACGCCCCGAACCAGTCCCCGAGGTAGTTGCCCACCTTCGTGGGGAGGGCCCCCTCGAACCCGGAGATCGCGGTGAGCCCGGAGACCGCCTGCGCCAGCCCGTCGTAGGACGCGCGGCCTTCGGCAAGCGGGCCCCACTGCCCGAAGCCGGTGTTCGCCACGTAGATGAGCCGCGGGTTGACCTCCCGGAGCTGACGGTACCCGAGACCCCACTTCGCCTCGGTCGTGCCGGGCTTGAAGTTTTCGATCACGATGTCGGAGCGCGCCGCGAGCTTCCGGATGAGCGCCTGGCCGTCGGCGTGGTGCATGTCCACGCCGATGTGGTACTTGGAGTGATTCTGCGGGAAGAAGGCGACCGAGACGTTCTTCCAGAAGCAGCCCGCGTGGCCCAGGATGCGCGTCACGTCCCCGCCCCCGGGCATCTCGACCTTGATCACCTGGGCGCCGAGCTCGCCGAGGAAGTCGGCGGTAGCCGGGCCGAAGATGATCACCGAGAGGTCGAGGACCCGGATGCCCTGGAGCGCCTCTGGCTTTCCGTGAAGGAGAGAGGGATCGAAGAGCCGAGCCGCCCAGTCGAAGTACGACTCACCCATCAGTGCGGGGCCAAGTCACGAGCGTGGCTAGGACGCAGGGCGGGTGCCCGCCCTGCGGGTGTGACCCGGGGCGTACTTCTGTGCGTTGAGGGTCGAAGCCGATCGAGGACGACGCCAGGTGAAGTGAATTGGGTCCGCACCCTAGATGCCGAACATTCCGGGGAGCCGCATCAAAAGACTCATGTCCCCCTTGTGCTTCAGCTTGCCCGACATGAAGGCGATCTGGCCGTTCAGCTTGCCCGACACCATGTCGATCCAGTCCTGGGCCGCCATCGTGAGGGTGAGGTTCGGTGAGGCGGCCGGGCCTTCGTGGAGCGCGCACGTCCCATCTGCGATGCTGACGTGATAGGTGCCGCCCGCATCTCCCGTGATGTCGTACTGGATCACCGCCTGCACCCCCTGCGCCCGATCCGCCTTGAACCGGCCCGGCATCGCCTCGAAGGTCTCCCTCACGGTCGCCATGAGACTCGCCTCCTTTCATCAGAACGTGAAGAGGTCCATCCCGCCCGTCACGGTGAGGACCGCCCCGGTGATGTAGCGGGCCCGCTCCGAGCAGAGAAAGGCGATGGCATTCGCGATGTCCTCGGGCTCGCCAGGGCGCTGCATCGCCACGCGCTTGACCATCCGCTCGTACATGGGCGAGAGCTTCACGTGCTCCCCGATGATTCCCGGGGCGATGACGTTGGCGGTGACCCCATAGCGCGCGCCTTCCAGGGCGACCGCGCGGGCGAAGCCGATGACGCCCATCTTCGTCGTGGAGTACGCCGTCTGGCCGAAGCCTCCCATGAGTCCGGCGATCGACGCCATGCAGATGACCCGACCCCAGCGGCGCTCCCGCATCCCGGCGAAGACGGCCTTGGTCACGTTGTAGGTGCCGGTCAGGTTGACGCTCATGTTGAGGTCCCAGTCCTCGTCCTTCATGTCCTTGATCTGGGCGAGCGTCCAGATGATAGAGGCGTTGTTGACGAGGATGTCCACCGGCCCGAGCCCGCGCGCGATCTGGTCCACGGCGGCGTTCACCCCAGCACGATCCGCGATGTCGCACTCGACCGGCAGCGCCTGGCCTCCCTTGCCCCGGATCTCTCCCGCCGTCTCCTCGGCGCCCTCCTTGTTGAGGTCCACGACGGCCACGCGACACCCCTCCTCGGCCAGCCGCAAGCAGTCGGCTCGTCCCAGGTTCCGTGCCCCGCCCGTGACCAGCGCCACCTTCCCCGCGATCCCAAGGTCCATCCATGCCTCCTCTTGCTAGCGTCCTTTGAATTCGGGTGGACGCTTCGTGAAGAACGCCTGGATGCCCTCCACGGCATCCTCGGTCTTGAGCACCTCGAGAAACGCTCCAATCTCCGCCTCGAGCCCGTCGTCGATCGGGCCGTTGAGTCCCCGGTCCACGCACTGGATGATGAGGCGGGTCGCCACCGGCGCCCGTCGGGCGATCGCCCGCGCGAGGCTCTTGGCCTCGGCCAGCGTCTCCCCCTCTTTGGCGAGGCGGTTCACAAGACCAAGCGCCAGGGCATCGGGCGCCGCGATCTGTGTGCCGAGGATGAGGTACTCGAGCGCCTTCGCCCGGCCGATGAGGCGCGGCAGCCGCTGGGTTCCGCCGTAGCCCGGGATGATTCCGAGATTCGATTCCGTCTGACCGATCCGCGCTGTCTCCTTCATGACCCGGAGGTGACAGGCCATCGCGATCTCGCAGCCACCTCCGGTCGCATGGCCCTGGATCGCGGCGATGACGGGTTTGGGGAACGTCTCGATCCGTCTCAAGAGCGCATTGCCGCGACGCAGAAACCCTTCCAGGTCGTCGCCCGCCCCACCCCTGAACGCGCTCGTCAGATCGGCCCCCCCGCAGAAGATCCGGTCGCCAGCCCCAGTGATGATGACCGCGAGCACCGCCGGGTCTCCCGCCAGCTCCCCGATGGCCGCCTCCAGGTCGACGACGAGCTGGGCGGAGATGGCGTTGGCGGGCGGCCGGTTCAGCGTGATGACGGCGAACCCGTCCTCGCGCTCGACGATCAGCGTCTCGTAGGCCATGTGCCGAGTCCTCCTAACACGCGCCCTCCACCCTGTCAACGCGCGACGAACGCTCGCCCACTGCGCCCGAGGCTCGAAGCTCGGCGATCTGGGAGCCCACGAGGCCGAGCACGGTGCGCAGCACCTCGTCGGTGTGCTCGCCGAGGAGGGGGGGTGGACCCTGCGCGCGCGCGGGCGTGTCGGCGAACTTCACCGGGATGCCAGGCAGTCGGACCCGGCCGGCAGTTGGATGGTTTACCTCCACCGCCATCGCCCGGTGCCGCACTTGCGGATCGGCGAACACCTGGCCAATGTCGTTGATGGGGCCCGCCGGCAGCCCCGCCGCGGCGAAGGCAGCCAGCCACTCGTCGCGGGCGCGCGTCCCCAGCCGCTCCTCGATGAGCCGTATCAGCTCGGCACGCCGCCCGACCCGCTTGTCGTTCGAGTCGTAGCCGGGGTCACTCGCCCACTCGGGCGCTCCCAGCACGCCGCAGAACGCCTTCCAGAGGCGCTCGTTGCCCGCGCCGACCATCAGGTACCCGTCTCGAGCCCGGAACGCCTGGTACGGAACGAGTGACGGGTGCGCGCTTCCCCAGCGCCCCTGAACGTCACCGGCCACCAGATAGCCCGTCGCGGCGTTGATGAGTGCGGCAATCCCGCACTCCATGAGCGAGAGCTCCAAGTGCTGCCCTTCTCCGGTACGCGCGCGGTGATGCACGGCCGCCAGGATCGCGCCATGGGCGTACAGCGCCGTGATGACGTCGATGAGGGCGACGCCCACCTTGACCGGCGGGCCCTCCGGCTCGCCGGTGATGGACATGAGCCCCGTGAACCCTTGCATGATGGCGTCGTATCCTGCGCGCTCGCGGTAGGGTCCCGTCGCGCCGAACCCCGAGATCGAGCAGTAGATGAGGCGCGGGTTCGCCGCCCGCAGCGTTGCGTAGCCCAGGCCGAGGTCGTCCATGGTCCCCGGCTTGAAGTTCTCGATCAGGATGTCGCCCCGCCGCGCCAGCTCCCCCAGCAACGCCTTGCCGCGCGGGTGCTTGAGATCGATCGTGATGCTCTTCTTGCCGCGGTTCACCGCGAAGAAATAGGAGGCCTGCCCGTCGGGGGCGCGGGGCGGGGACCAGTGACGGCTGTCGTCCCCGCCACGCGGCTGCTCGACCTTGATGACCTCCGCCCCGTAGTCGCTGAGGATCTGGGTGGCGAGCGGTCCTGCGACGATGCGGGAGAGGTCGATGATCCGGAGATCTTCGAGCAACGATGAGCTCAAGACGATGACCTCACCTCGAGTATGGCGTCTTCACGTCGAATTGCCGCCACTATACCCGCCCACGCCGGGCCCTTCAATGATCGTCCGCGCCCGGGAACGGCTTGCGCCCGGCCCGGTGCCTCCGTATACTGCGAGCGTCGCGCCATGCGAAGCCGCACCGCTCTCCTCGCCGGCCTCCTTCTCGTCCTCTGTGGGTGCAGCGTCGTCTCCGTCGACCTCACGCCGCGCGTTCGTCCCCTCCGAGAGACGACGGTCGAGGGCAAAGGCCGGGACAAGGTGCTCCTGCTCGACCTCGCCGGCGTTCTGGCGGAAGAGCCGATTCTCACGCTCGAGAGCCGCCCCCAGGTGCCGCTACTCGCCCGTGTCCGCGAGGAACTAGAGAAGGCCGACGAGGACGAGCGCGTCCGCGCGATCGTCCTGCGCATCAACAGTCCCGGGGGGACCGTCACGGCGTCCGACATTCTCTATCACGAGATCTCGCGGTTCAAGGCCCGCCGCAAGGTTCCCGTGATCGCCTCGATCCTCGACGTTGGAGCGTCGGGGGGTTACTACGTGGCGCTCGCGGCCGACCGGATCGTCGCGCACCCGACGACGGTCACCGGGTCGATCGGCGTGCTGATGCTCACCGTGAACTCCGGGGGGCTCCTCGAGAAGATCGGGGTCAGCGCCTCCTACATCAAGTCGGGGCAGTACAAGGACATGGGGAGCCCGTTCCGGAGCCTCAGCCCCGAGGAGCGCGCGATCTTCCAGGAGCTGATCGACCGGCTCTACGGGCGGTTCGTGACGCTGGTCGCCCGCGAGCGCCGGCTCGACGAGGCGCGGGTCCGGGCTTTTGCGGACGGCCGAGTCTACACGGCCGCGGAGGCGCTATCGCTCGGACTCGTGGACCGGATCGGGTACCTGGAGGACGCGATCGCGCTGGCGAGGGAGTCCGCCGGCATCGCCGAGGCGAAGGTCGTGGCCTACCACCGGCCTCGCCAGTACCGCGCCACGATCTACTCGGCCGCGGATCCACCTCCGACCGCCTCGGGCGTGGCCGATCTGGCCCGCATGGTCTTCTCCGGCCCTCGCTTCCTCTACCTCTGGTGGCCCTAGCGACGTAGCGGCCTTCCGGCCGCCGCCCGATCGAGATCACCGGAGTTCACTCCTTCCCGGGGGGAAGCAGGCCCGATCCGTTCGCCGAAGGGCGAACCGGTTGGGCTCTGCCCAAAGGGCCGTCGGCCCCCCTCGAGGGTGGCCTTTCGAGCGCCACCGGCGCGAGAAGGGCCGGGTGACACAAAAAGGGGGGCGGAGCCCCCCTCCGAGGGTGTTAGCGGCCGGTCCAGCGGGGAAGGCGCTTCTCGCGGAACGCGGCAATGCCTTCTTGCGCGTCCTCGGAGCGGGCGACGATCGTCAGCAGGTCCCGCAGGTAGGAGAGGGCCTGCCCGTACGGCAGCTCGAGGGCATTGTAGAACGCCTCCTTTGCGATGGCGAGCGTCCCCGAGCTGTAGCCCGCCAGCGTCTCCGCCAGCCTCTGGACCGTTGCGTCCAGTCCGGCCCGCGGCACCACCTGAGTGACGAGCCCCATGGCTAGCGCCTCGCGGGCCGGGAGCTCGGCGCCGGACAGCACGAGCTGCAAGACCCGCTTGGGCGAGGCCGCGCGGAGGATCGGCGCCAGCACCATCAGGGGGAGAAGCCCTAGCTTGATCTCCGGAAGGCCGAAGACCGCGTCCTCGGAGGCCACGACGATGTCGCAGGCCGCGGCCAGCCCGCAGCCTCCCGCCAGCGCGTACCCGTGGACCTGGCCGATGACCGAGGTCCGCATCCGCGGCATCGCCTCAAGGATGCCCGCCAGTCCGGCGTACTGCTCCCGCGCCTCGAGAATCGGCCCTCCGTGAAACATCCCCTTGAGATCCGCGCCGGCGCAGAACGCGCGGTCTCCCGCTCCCCGGAGGACGATGACGCGTGCCTCGGGGTTCGCGTCGAGGGTGGCCAGAGCCTCCCTGAGCTCCCGGATCATCGTTTGGTTGAGGGCGTTCCGCGCCTGGGGCCGGTTGAGCGTAACCGTGGCCACGCCGTCGCGGACGTTCACGAGGAGCGTCTCGTAGCTCATGCGCCACGCCCGACCGAGCGCTGCCCGAACACGGCCTCCAAGAACTCCTTCAGGATCCGACCCGTCGCGCCCCACACGACGTCATCCCCGCAGGTGAAGAACACGACCGGGTGGAGCTCCCCATCACGCTCCCAGAGCTCCTCCCGGAAGCACGTCGGGTCGAGCAAGCGCTGGAGCGGGATCTCGACCACCCGCTCGATCTCCCGTCCGTCCGGGCGAAACACTGGGGCTGTCCGGCAGAGCCCCACCACGGGGGTGATCACGAACCCCGAGGTACGCGTCGCGCTGTCGTCGAACAACCCGAGGATGTCGACAAGCGCCGGATCGAGGCCGATCTCCTCCTGCGCCTCGCGAAGTGCCGTCTCCACGCGCGAGCCGTCGAAGGTCTCGACGACACCCCCTGGGAACGAGAACTGCCCTTTGTGGTGTGGGACCGTCTCCGTCTTCTTGGTGAAGACGAGGTACGGTTCACCCTCCCGATAGACGAACAACACCAGCACCGCGGCCGGCACGCGGTCAGCCGCCTCCACGACGCGACGACTCCGTTCGCCGAGCGCCATCTCGATCCGCGCTCGGAGGCGCTCTAGATCCCACTTCATCTTCAACAGGAGCGCGGTCGCCTAGCGGGCCTTGAACACAGGCTTTCGCTTCTCGGCGAACGCCTTCGGCCCCTCGATCGCGTCCTCTGTACCCCGGAGCGTCCCGGACAGGAAAGCCTCGAGCCGGAGGCCGTCGGCGAGCGGCAACGAGAGGCCGCGCACGATCGCCTCCTTCGCCGCGCGAACGGCCAACGGGCCCCGCTCGCAGATCGTCTGGGCCCAGCGGCGGGCGGTCGGGATCAGCTCGGCGAGCGGCACGACCGTGTTCACGAGGCCGATCCGATGCGCCTCCTGAGCCGTGACACTCCCCGCCATGAGGATCATCTCCATCGCTTTCCCGAGCGGGACTGTCCGCGGGAGCCGCTGGGTCCCGCCCGCGCCTGGCATGATGGCCCACCGCACCTCGGTCAGCCCGAACGTCGCGTGTTCGGCGGCGACCCGGAGGTCGCACGCCAGGGCGAGCTCCAGCCCGCCGGCGAGCGCGTGGCCGTTCACCGCGGCGATGAGGGGCTTCCAGATCTCCAGGCCGCGCGTGATTCCACCAAGGCCGTAGTCGTTGTGGCCACGGCCACGGTCCGTGCCTCCTGGCCCGAACGCCCGCGGGATCAGCTTCTTGAGGTCGGCGCCTGCGGAGAAGGCCTTGTCCCCCGCGTCTGTCAAGATGGCCACCCAGGCGTCCGGATCGTCGCGGAACCGAATCCAGGCCTCGATCAGCTCGCGGTGTGTCTCCGGGTCGATCGAGTTCATCGCCTCGGGCCGGTTCATCGTGATCGTCACGACACGGTCCTGCTGGACATAGAGGATCGACATGATCACTCCCAAGAGGCAGCCTCGGGCCGAGACCCGAGCACCGGTAGGACGCAGGGCGCGTACCCGCCCTGCGGGTGCGCCCCGAGGCGTATGCCCCATACGTCGAGGGGCGCCGACGCGGGTCGGGTACCCACCGAAGGTGGGTGTGACCGAAGGGGGTGGGTGGGACGATCCGGGGCGATGGACATCGGCCCGAGACCTCAGTGCTTGACGAGGCCGGTCTTCACGACGTGCGCGTTGAGCTCGCGGCCGAGGATCTCCTCGGCGAGATGGCCAAGCTCGACGAGACGATTCAGGTCGATCCCGGTACGCACCCCCATCTCCCCGAACATGGCCACGAGGTCTTCCGTGCACGCGTTTCCGGTAAGGCCCGTGATCTTCGGGTAGGTCCCCTCCGTGAACTTCGGACGGCCCCCGACACCACCCACCGACGCGTCGAAGTGTGTCACCCCGGTCCGCAGCGCGGCCACGCAGTTCGCGAGCGCCGCGCCCCGCGTGTTGTGGAAGTGGGCGATGCAGGCGACCCCGGGGACGCGGTCGCGCATCCGGCCGAAGAAGACCTCGACTTGGGCCGGGTTCGCCACCCCGGTCGTGTCTCCGAAGAGGATCGCTTCGACGCCGACATCCGCGTACCACCGTGCCAGGCCGGCCACCACCTCAAACGGCACGTCCCCCTGGATCGGGCAGCCGAACGACGTCGCGATCCCGCCGATGACCCGCAGGCCCTCCTTGCGGGCCCGGCGGCAGATCGATTCGATCTCGGCCTGAGACTCGGGGATCGTGCGTTTCACGTTCGCCTGGTTGTGCGACTCGGAGGCCGAGAGGATCGTCCCCACCGCGTCTGGGCCATAGCCCTTGTGGCAATGCTCGAGGCACCGGTCCAGACCCTTGTCGTTGGGGACGAGGCCGAGGTAGGCGACGCCAGGCCTCCGGCGGATGCGCTTCAGCACCTCCTCGGTATCGGCGAACTGAGGGAGGTACTTGGGATGGGCGTATGAGACCGCCTCGATCTTCGGGAAGCCCGCCTCGGTCGCGGCGTCGATGAACTGGACCTTCAGGTCGGTCAGGACGAACTCGTCCTGATTCTGGAGTCCGTCACGGGCGAAGCACTCACAGATCACGACGCCGCGCCCCACACTCATGGCGATCCCCTCACATTCCCTCTCTTCTGCCGGAGCATAGCCCGAAGCCTGACCGAGTGTAAAGGCAACCGACCCTGGCAACCGACCCTGGACACCCGCGACCAAGATCTCATAAGCGGCCGGAGAGCCACAGGGCCTTGTCCAGCGTCCGCAGCGAGACGCGCCACCGCCCAGCGAGCGACCGGAGGCATCGGACGTACGCCGTCCAGCCGGCCGGTGTTGGTGGAAAGCGCTTGCGGATCCCGAGGCGGCGGATCGCGGCCCGCACGCGAATGTCATAGACCGGGTACCGTGCCGGCTCGGCGAAGTGCAGCACGACCGATGCCACCGCGAGGCCGACGCCCGACAGGCCGAGGAGGAGCCGAAGGCGTCGCGTCTCGTCTCGAACCAGGAACGCCGCCCGCGTGAGGCCCCGGACCCCTTCGGGCGTGTTCCGCGCGATCTGAGCCCGGATGCGAGGCGTCTTCCACTCCCCGATCGTGATGAGCTCCCCCCGTGTGAGGTAGAGGGCCCCGCGACGTCGCCGCCGCCGTAGCCGCGCCTTGATCGCCCGCTCCGCCCGAATCCCGGAGGACCCCGAGTAGGCGCGGTCGTACGCGCGCGCGAGCGACCGAATTCGTCGCCGTGTCAGCTGGCCGTCGCTATTGGGATCCACGCGGATGGGCACGCTTGCCGGCGACCGAAGTTCCCAGCTAGACTAACCGCCGTCGTGAGCGACGCGAACCTGCAGGTCGAGCCCGCCAAGGCCGCGGACATCTCGGCGGTGATCCAACTCATCGGGCGCGTCTTCGTGGAGTACGGCTTCGTCTTCGAGCCGGCCGTGGAGGTTCCGGACCTCCTGGCGTTCCCCAGCCACTACGCCGCGCCTCGGGGCACCTTCTTCGTGATCCGCCGCGACGGTAACGTCGTCGGATCGGTCGGCGTGGAGCGTCTCGACGGCGAAACCGCCGAGCTGCACCGCCTGTACCTTGACGCCACGCTCCGCGGCCGGGGCCTCGGTCGCGCCCTGGTCGAGGCGGTGCTCGCCTGGTGCCGCACCGAGGGGATTCGTCACCTGATTCTGTGGTCCGACACGCGCTTCGACCGTGCCCACGTGCTTTACGAGCGCATGGGCTTCCAGCGGACCGACGAGCGCGAGCTTCTGGAGGATCTCAACCAGACCCGCGAGTATCGGTACGACCTCAGTCTCTGACCCGTTCAGACGAAGCGCGCCGAGACGGAGCCGAGGCGGGTGAACGTCGCCCGGACCGACTCCCCGGCGCGGGGCCGCAGAATCTTCGACACCGACCCCGCCGAGACGACATCGCCAGGGTGGAGCGCCATGTCCCACTCGGCGAGCTTGTTCGCCAGCCAGACGACCGAGGCCAGCGGGGTCCCACCGACCTCCGCGGCGGTGGCCGTCGCCATGATCTGGCCGTTCTGCTCCCAGACGAGGCCTTCGAGAGGGAGATCCAGGTCGGCCAGCGGCACGACCCGCGAGCCCGCCACAAAACCGGCGCCGAGCGCGCTGTCGGCTGGCGCATCAGGACCCTTGAACTTCCAGTCCCGGTACCGGCAGTCGACGATCTCGAGCGCGGCGACCGCGCCCTCGATCGCGAGGAGCGCCGTGCCGAGGGTGACCCCAGGGCCCGCGAGCCTGTCCTTCATGATAAACGCGATCTCGGCCTCGACACCCGGAGCGATCAGGCTCGCCGTATCGATGGCGGCGCCGGTCGCGTAGATCGTCGAGGCGAAGATGGGACCACCGATCGGCTCGTTGATCCCGAGCTCCGCGCGGGGTGCAGCGCTCGTAAGCCCGACCTTCCACCCCGCGACGCGCTCACCCGCTCGCATCCGCGCCTGCAGCATCGCGCGTTGGACCCGGTAGCCGTCGTCCATCGTCAGGCCTGGCACCTCCGCCGTGATGGGCCCGACCGGCGTGCGTGTCTCCCGCGCCTTCTGCATGCGCGCGGCGAAGGCTTGAACCTGCTTGTCGCTCAGGGCCATCGCGCAGATCCTTCCTTGCAGGCGCCCAGATGCAGGCCGTGAGGCGGGGTGTTAGCGGACGGCGCGCGCCTGGATCCGCTCCACCAGGCGGACCATGACCTCTCCTGCCTTGCCGGGAATCACCACGTCGGCGAGGTGGTCCAGGTGCGTCGAGGTCAAGTTGACGATGATCAAGCGCGCGCCCGACTCCTTGGCGTAGAGCGGCATGTACGCCGCGGGATACACGACCAGCGACGAGCCCACCACGACGAAGCATCCGGCCCCCCGGGCGCGCCGCTCGGCGATCTCCGTCTCGCGCGCGGGCATCGGCTCACCGAAGAGGACGGTGTGGGGCTTGATGATGCCACCACAGGGCCGGCAGGCCGGCACCTCTTCACCCGCCTCGAGTCGATCCTGGATCTCGTCGCGCGTGTAAGCGCATCCGCAGGCGAGACACCGGGCCCGCGTGGCGTTGCCGTGGAGCTCGATCACCCTCGAAGGCGCCGTCCCGGCGCGCTGATGGAGGTTGTCGACGTTCTGGGTGATCACGCAGTCGAGCAGGCCGAGGCGCTCGAGGGTCGCGATCGCGCGGTGGGCCGGGTTCGGCTGAGCCAGCCGGATCGTGGCATAGAGCTCGCCTCCGAGCGCCCAGTAGCGGCGCCGGCCCTCCTCGGAGCGCACGAAGCTCTGGAACGAGAAGTCGTCGGGATCATACCGAGCCCAGACCCCGGTGGGACTCCTGAAGTCGGGGATTCCCGACTCGGTCGAAACCCCCGCGCCGGTGAAGACGACCGCCGGACCTACGGTGGCCATGAGCTCGGCCGCGCGCTCGATGAGCTCATCCATGGCCATGGCCCGTCGTCGTGCCCACCAGGCATGGAGTGCACCCGCCCGACGGAGTTCCGCGTCGTCGGCTCACCGGCGGTACCCCAAAGCGTCGAGACACAGGAGCCCATCCGCGCGACCGAGGTCCACCAGGCGCCCGAGCCGCTCGCCGTCGAAGTCGAACGGTCGGACCTGCAGCGGCTGGGAGGGCCTCACGATCTGGACGTCCACCGACGGGTGGCGAAGTCGAGCAAGCTCGACATCTCGCAGGATCTCGCGGGAGAGCGCCAGCTCGAGGGCGCGCTCGAGCACAGCCTGCACAGTCGGCTCCCTCGGGGGCTCGCTCTCGTATGCGAGGACCACCAGGAGCCGGTCGACGGCGTGCGCGTCGAGAAGCTCGAGCGTCGGCGCCCGCTGGACGATGCCGCCGTCCACGAGCAGGGCGCCGTCGAGGGACACGGCGGGGAAGAGCCCCGGCACCGTGACGCTGGCCATCAGGGCGTCCACGCTCACTGTCGCATTGTCGAACCGTCTCGGCTGCCCGGAAAGAAGGTCCGCGGCGAGAATGAGGAGCCGAACAGAGGAGGCGCGAACGCGCGCGAGGTCGACGTGCCGCCCGATCGTCTGGCGCAACGGCGTTGGATCGAGGACGCTCTTCGCGCTGCGGAAATACGGGAGCGCCAACCACCCCGGCAGGAGTCCGCCGAGGATCGTGGCAGGGCGGTACTCCCAGACGTCCTCGCGACGGACGCTCCGCCAGAGCGCCGCCGACCGCTCTGCATCTCCCGCCGCGACCACCACGGCGGTCAGCGCCCCGGAGGATGTTCCCGCCACGGCTGCAGGTACAATCCCCCGGTCCTGCAGGGCCAGCGCGACGCCAGCCTCGTACGCCGCCTTCGACCCGCCGCCGGAGAAGACCACGCCGAGCCGGAGCTGTCCTGGAGCTCCCATGGAATCCAGGCCTAGCTGGCAGCCCGACGCCCAGGCCAGCGGCGGGGCGGCGAGGAGCGCGAAGAAGAGCAGGAAGCCCGCCGCCGCGGCGCCGCGACGTCCCCGCACGTCAGGGCTGACCGAGAACCGCCACGCAAGCGACGGCCCCGGGGCCGCCGAGCGTGTGGGCGAGGCCGGTCCGCGCCCCCCTGACCTGCATCTGGTCGGCGCGACCCAGGAGCTGGTCGACGACGTTGTTGATCATTCGGACCCCGGAGGCTCCGACCGGGTGGCCACACGACTTGAGCCCGCCCGACGTGTTGACCGGCAGCTCGCCGCCCAGTTGCGTTACCCCCGCAGCGGCCAGCTTGTGACCCTCCCCGGGCCGGGCGAAGCCGAGATCCTCGTAGTTGATGATCTCCGTGATCGTGAAGCAGTCGTGGCACTCCGCCACGTCGATCTCCTTCACCGGCTCCGTCACCCCCGCCATGCGGTACGCCGCCTGGGCCGCCTCCTTCGTCGCCTTGAACGATGTGAAGTTCCATGCCGGGTCGAACTGCGTGTTCCAGTACCCGGCGGCGACGCTGAACGCGATCCCGCGGATGAGCGCGTACGGGGCGCCTCGCTTCGCGGCGAGATCCGCGCGAGTCAGCACGCAGGCCGCCGCACCGTCCGTCGTCGGGCAGCAGTCGAAGAGCCCGAGCGGCTCGGCGACCCTGGGGGCCTTCGCGTGCTGCTCGCGTGTGATCGCCTTCTGAAAGTGGGCCCGCGGGTTGAGGCTCCCGTGGTAATGGTTCTTCACCGCGACGTGGGCGAGCGCCTCCTCGTCGATCCCGTACTCCTTGAAGTAGCGCGTGGCGAGGAGCGCGAACATACCGGGGGCCGTCCGGCCCTTGCACAGAACGGGATGCCCGCGCTCGACCGCCTGGGCGACCAGGCTCCCTCGTGACGGCACCTCGCGCATCTTCTCGGCTCCAACCGCCAGGACGAGGTCATACTCTCCGGAGGCGACGGCGAGCGCCGCGTTGCGAACCGCCTCCATCCCCGAGGCGCAGTACGCAGCCACCCGCGTGATCGGAATGGGAGGCAGGTTCAGCGTATCCCCGACGAACGTCCCGGCGTTCCCCTCGTAGCCGTAGAGGAGGGGCTCGTAGGTCCCGAGCCACCCGGCCTGGATCTGCCGGGGCTCCACCTTCGCATCGGCCATCGCCGCCGTCGCGGCTTCGTAGACCATGTCCGTGTAGGACTGGTGGAAGTTCTCCCCGAACTTGATGGTGCCCGTCCCAATGATCGCGACTTTGTTCGCGAGTCCCATGTCGGCCCCCCAATCACCCTCGAAGCACGGGGCGGAGCTTCCCGAAGCAGGTCTATGCGTTCGGCACGCCCGCAGTTTAGCAAATTCCGCAGTGATCTCGTCAAGTGACGAGGCCTGATGATGCGCAGCCGCAATTAACGCGGAGCTCTTCACCGATCTGCGTCTTACCCTGGGCAAGCCGCAAAAGTCGATTCCCCCAAAACATCGCGGAACGGTATCAGAGCCGGTTCGCGTCAGGTCAGGGACTCGCGGTGGCGAAGCAAATGGGCGCGCAGGTCGACGTCAAGACCTTCGCTCGCGGCGGGCGAGGTGACCACGAAGAGTCAGAAGGATATGGTCTCGATCGACAAGCTGCGGCGACTAGCGGAAAAGATGGCGAGTCGCTTCTAACGCAGCGATTGCGTACCTGACCTCCTCCGTTCTTGTCCACTCAGGTCGAGAGTAGGGCCAGCTCGGCCCGGTTCAAGAGTGAGCTGCACAACGAGCGAAGCCGGTCAGGCGGATCTGGCGGGCGATGGTCGCCTCCCGCAGGCGGTTTCGCCGCTCGGCCAGCACCAGCAAGGCGACGATCAGTAGGATCGGGGACAGCGCTGCCACAGTCGCTTCGAGAGTCGTCAGCATGTCGGCCTCCCTTCGCCCTCTGAGACCCCGCAGGGAGGCGTGCGTGAAAGGGGCGCTCCGATCAGCTCCTAGCTGCTTCGGGAGCTTCGCGTGGCGGCCTGCACGAGGCGCTCAGTCGCGACCGGACCGATATTCGGGAGACTGAATCCGACACGCATGCGCCCCTCCTCACCACGGCTCAGGGCCTCGGATGGGGCACAAAGTGGGGTGCGTCATCCCCCAGGGAATACCCATAGCCACCGCACGTCGCCCTGGGGTTTGTCGCGCTGAACAGACCAGAGGGGTTCTCCTTCCACAGCCAGACGTGCAGATCGTAGTGGTGCAACGCCTTCGGCAAGAGCGGTTCATGCCCCTCCATCGGCCCGTCGAACGGCTGGCCGAACAGGGCCGGCCGCTCCTTGATGCCAGTCGCGAGCGGGATAAACCATTCGGCCGCGACGAGCCGGAACTTGTCGCCGTCGGGCTCATAGATGAGGATCTGCGGGCGCAGCGGGTCCGGCGCCGGCCCGATGAGCTGCGGGTTCAGGAAGTGGATGCCCATCCCGCCCGCTGGGTACGGGAGTCGTCCGGCACCGCCGCCCGCCTGAGGATAGTGGACGCAGCCCACCGTGGAGAAATAGCCGTCCCGGACAGCCACATATGGATCGCGGTATTTCTCCAGCGCCTCTCGGACCTTCTCCAGCTCCGGCGACAGTGCCGGTCCTTGGGCTTGGACAGATGTAGCGGACAGCACCACCAGGCAGACGATGCCGGTGACGAGCCCAATCAGACCGGGAATGCTCGGAGGACGGCGGGCGACAACCTCTGTTGGCACTGTAGGCATCCAAAACCTCCGAATGCGCCGCCCAGGAGCTGACCTGGACGGTGGGCGTTGTCGTGGTCAAGCGCCGGGCGGGGCGGCCGACGCCCGTCGCGACTGACGACTGACAGAATAGTCGAGCCTCGGGCATGCGTTGCAACTTCAGTCAGAACGACTACCACGCGTCTCGGCCGGGCGCAAGACGCGAGGGCTCTCGGGGCCATCGGCCCTTGACGACCCCTCACCAGGTCGGCCGGAAGTCGGCCCGCTGCATCCTGGGGGCCGTCAGGCTGCTTCGCTCGGCTGATCGCCTCCCCCGATCTTCTTGGGAGACACGAGCACGACCGTGCAAGGCGCACGCTTGGTGACCTGCTGCGCCGTCCCACCGAGCGCGATATCGAGCACACCCCGCTTGCTGTGGCTACCGATGATCAGCAGATCGGCCTGGATCTCGATGGCGACCTGCGCGATGACTTCCCGCGCTTCGCCGACTCACAGGATCCTTGCGACCTCAAGCCCTTCTGTGATGAGCGGCGCCACATAATCGTCCATCTTCTGCATCATGAGGGTATCGGTTCGCTGTATCTCGTGCTCGTGAAGTTTGGTAACCACGTCGGCGGGAAGGGCGGCCGCGTGTCTTGGGGATTGTTCGTACTGATCCGCACTCAAGACATGGAGGGGCTTTGGCACGGTTCTCGCCAGTGCCGCCGCGAGATCTCTCGCGGCAAGCGATGGGCACTGTACCGCTCCCAACGCTGGAGCGCCGCACCTAAGAGGATGATGTTGTACACCGTCGCTTCTCCTGTGTTGCCTGAAACGTTGTCAGATCCATAGGACCGCAGCGTATCACGCCGCGGATAGGCCCCGAGTGGTTCACTTGAGCCGCACGGCAGACGCTGGACGTGCGGGCGCTGCTGCCCGCCTTGGG
>Ga0209887_1000209_pt1 | contig 17349 bp, 17 predicted proteins | sample GWRWN1_30_40_FD_187230 | JGI IMG/M metagenome (GOLD analysis project Ga0209887, IMG submission 187230) | Riverbed sediment microbial communities from areas with no vegetation in Columbia River, Washington, USA - GW-RW N1_30_40 (SPAdes)... | ecosystem: Environmental > Aquatic > Freshwater > River...
TACTACCTCGCGATCGGGACCTTCCGGTTCGGCCTGGACCCCGACGACCAGAGCGTGCCGATCATCACGAGCGTGATGGACCTCGCGGGCGTGGCCGTCCTTCTGTTCGTCATGACATCATTGGGGGTCCTACCGAATGGATGACCAACCCAAGAGCGTGAAGGATCTGCTCGTTGAGGCGAAGGATGCCTCCGAGCTGATGGTGGACCTCGCGTACGCCGCGGTGTTCTTCAACGACGACAAGCTTGCTCGGGAGGTCGAGCGCCTCGAGGAGCGGATGAACGGCCATCTCCGCCGCCTGCGCGAGGTCGCGATGCTCGCCGCCCGCAGCCCCGAGGATGCCGAGGCGATGGCCGGCGTCCTGTGGATCGCGGGCGCCGTGGAGAAGATCGGGGACGCCGCCTCCGACATCGGGCGGGTCATCGAGGCCCGCCTCGGGATCCCCGACGCGCTGCGGCGCGATCTCCGGCACGCCGACGAGATGACCGCACGGGTGAAGGTCCGAGCCTCGGCCCCGGTGGTCGGTCGCTCGCTGCGCGAGCTCTCGCTGCCGACCGAGACGGGCATGTGGGTGATGGCGATCCGGAGCGGGATCGAGTGGCAGTTCGACCCCGGTCCGGACGACGTGCTTTCGGAGGCCGACGTCCTGCTGGTGCGGGGCCCGGAGGAGGGCGTGACGCTGCTGCGCGAGCTGGCCGGCGCCCCCCGACGGCCGGAACCCGATGACGACGACGTGCCGCCGCTGTCGGAGCTCGACCGCGCGGTGGACATCCTGGTGGAGCTGAAGGACCTGTCCGAGGCGGCCGTCGGCCTGGCCTACTCCTCGATCTTGTTCAACAACCGCGCGCTGGCCGCCGAGGTCGGGGCGCTCGAGGCCCGGAGCGATGCGCTGCACGACGAGCTCGAGTCCTGGGTGCTCCGCGCGGCGCCGGAGGCGCGGAACCCGGACGAGCTGCGCGGGCTGCTCCGACTCGGAAGCGCGAGCGAGTCGATGGCCGACGCCGCGCGCGACCTCACCTGGTACGTCGAGCACGGCGAGCCGCTCCACCCCGTCGTCCAGATCGCGCTCGAGGAGACCGAGGAGACCTCCGCGGAGACGGTGGTCGAGGCCGGGACCCCGGCCGACGGCCGGAGCCTGAAGGAGCTCCGGCTCGAGACCGAGACCGGGATGTTCGTGCTCGCGGTTCAACGGGGCGTCCGGTGGATCTACCGGCCGCGGGGACCGTTCGTGCTGCGCGAAGGCGACCGGTTGATCGCCGTCGGACCCGAGGAGGGCGCCGAGGCGCTCGAGGCGCTGTGCCGAATCTCGGCCCCCGCCACGTCCTGAGACCCCGGTCCTTGCCGCGTGCGGGTCGCGGACCTAGCCTGCCTGCGTGGACGCGTTCGTCTACCTGCGGGTTCGTCCGGGGAGGGTCGAGGACGTGGTCGCCCAGCTCGAGAGCGTGGGCGGCGTTCGCGCGGCGGTCGCGGTCGTGGGTGCGTGGGACGTCCTCGCGGCGGTGCAGGGTCCCGATCTGCTCGGCATCTCGGAGGAGGTCGTGCGGGGGATCCATCCGATCGAGGGCGTCGAGCGGACCATGACCGCGCCGGTCGTCCCCCGCCACGTCTCCACGTTGCCGGGCGAGGACGGGACGCGGACGCCGATCCCGATGCAGGAACCCGGACCGGCGTGCTTCGTGCACGTGAAAGCCTCGCCCGGTGCGGCCGCTCGGGTCGCGGACACGATCGCCGCGGTCGAGGAGGTCTCGGCCGTGGCGATGATCGCGGGCGAGCACGACCTGATCGTCGAGATCCCCTTCCCCTGGGAACAGGCGGCGCCGGTCATCGTGAACCGGCTCCTCCCCATCGACGGCGTCCAGGACACCCGAACCCTGGTCGCGATCCTGTTCCCCGGACCCGACGAGGAGGACCGTGACCAGTTCTCCGCCTGGAGCTGACCCGCCCTCCGGCGCCCGATCGACCGACGAGGTTCGCGTCAGACGCGGACGTCGGAGAACCGCAGGTGTTCCTCGGTGAGGCGGAGCTCCTCCACCTCGGTCGCGCCCTGAGCCCCCAGCCAGGCGAGCAGCCGATCCACGAGTCGCTCGGGCGCCGAGGCCCCGCTCGTCAGCCCGACCACCCGCGCGCCATCGAGCCACGCCGGGTCGACCTCGGTCTCGTCGTCGACGAGGTAGGCCGGGGTCCCGAGATCGCGCGCGACCTCGGCGAGGCGGTTGGAGTTCGACGAGTTGTCCGAGCCGATGACGAGCACGACGTCGGAGCGACGCGCCACCTCTTTGATCGCATCCTGGCGGTTCTGGGTCGCGTAGCAGATGTCTTCTCGCGGTGGTCCCTGGATCGAGGGGAACCGTTCGCGGAGCGCCTCGACGATCTCGTTGGTCTCGTCGACCGACAGCGTGGTCTGCGTGAGATACGAGAGGTTCTCGGGATCGAGCACCTCCACCGAGCGCGCCTCGTCGACGTTCTGCACCAGGACCGTGCCGCCGGGGGCCTGGCCCGTCGTGCCGACGACCTCCTCGTGACCGGCGTGGCCGATCAGCACGATCGTCCGTCCATGGTGGGCGAACCGGCGGGCCTCCAGATGCACCTTGGTGACGAGCGGGCACGTGGCGTCCAGGACCGTGAGCCGCCGGCGTTCGGCGTTCGCATACACCTGCGGCGCGACCCCGTGCGCCGACAGGACGACCACGGCACCCTCGGGCACCTCGGTTTCGTCCTCGACGAAGACCGCGCCCTTGGCCTCGAGATCGCGGACCACGTGCGCGTTGTGGACGATCTGCTTGCGCACGTAGACGGGACGGCCGTGCGTCTCGAGCGCCCGCTCGACCGCCTCGACGGCGCGCTCGACCCCCGCGCAGTAGCCGCGGGGAGCCGCGAGCAGGACCTTGGTCGGCACGTCCCCATGCTACGAGACGGGGCGATGTGACCCTCGGTCACAGGGATGTCTGAGGGCGCTGGTACGGTCGTTCGGACACAAACGGACGTTCGAGTCCGGCCCTCTCCCCTCCCCCCTCGTCGTGCACCTATCTGCCATGGGTGGCCGACGCGCGGGGTGGGGACGAGCAGGGACCCGACGACCGATGGCGTCGATAGGTCACACGGTGTTCGAACTCGAGGAGGTGATCCAGCACCCACGACCTACCGCGAGCCTGCTCGGCACGCCCGCTCGAGCACGGCGCGGACCCGGTCTCCAACCCGGTCCATCGCGGGGGTGACAACCACAGATGATCAGACGACCCACGATGCGCCGCGCACTCGTCGCGGCGCTCGCGAGCGCCTCGCTGTTGGCGCCGGCCACCATGGCGATTGCCCGAGAGGCGCAGATCGTCCCCGTCCGCGTCTGCAACTACGACTGGCGAGCGGGGACCTGGCAGATCAAGCAGCTCATCCGATGCGCCGCTCGCCGGTGGGACAGCCCCGGAACGCCGAGGCAGGCCATCTCGGTGGCGCGTTGCGAGTCCCACCTCAACCCGGGCGCATACAACTCGGGCGGGTATGCCGGGCTCTTCCAGCAGTCGACCATGTACTGGCCCGGACGCGCCGAGCAGTGGGGACAAGACGACCGCTCGGTGTTCAATGGGAGAGCGAACATCATCGTCTCCGTCCGGATGGCGCACGCCGCGGGCTCGTGGAGCCCGTGGGTGGGCTGCGGCTAGCCCGAGTCGACACGGCCGGGACCGGGATCGAACCGACCCGGTCCCGGCCGCCGGCGCTAGGCGCGGACCGGGCCGCCAGGACGGTTCGACGGCTTGACGGCCGCGCGGACCTGCTCGAGCGAGCCGACCATCACCGCCCCCCGGATCGCACGGTCCGAGATCACGCGCAGGGCCGGGTACGCCTCCAGCGCCCGCTCGACCAGGGTCGGGAACGATCCGAACACGACGAGGACGTGCGGACGCTCGTCATGGAGCTGACGGATCGCATCCTCCTCGGTCGTCGCGCCGGGCGCGAGTTCCCACTCGGCCGAGACCGCCGCTCGCTTCAGCTCGGCGAGCGCGGATCGATCCGCGGCCACGCACAGGACCTTCAGGGCTCGGCACATCTCAGAGCCACTCGCGCTTGCGGAAGCTCCGGTACAGCAGGAAGGCGGCCCCACCCATCAGCGCGAGCGCGAACGGGTAGCCGAATTTCCAGTCGAGCTCGGGCATGTGACGGAAGTTCATCCCGTAGATCCCGGCGATCAGCGTCGGGATCAGGATGATCGCGGCCCAGGAGGTGAGCTGCTTCGTCACGACGTTCTGCCGGTTCGCGACCTGAGCGAGCTGCAGCTCCCGCGCCGAGGTGAGCAGGTCCCGGACGTTGTCGCTCAGCTCCGTCATCAGGATGACGTGATCCAGGACGTCGCGGAAGTACGGCAGGAGCGCTGGCGTCACGATCGCCGGCGTCTCGATCAGCAGGTCGACGACCTCGCGCATCGGCGACGCGAGTCGCCGGAACCGAACGACCTGCTGGCGGAGGCGGAAGATGCGTCGCGCGAGCGTCCGCGTGGCCTCGCCCTCCGCGCCCTCCTCCTCGGTCGCCACGTCGTCCTCGATGTCGTCGGCCCCGTCCTCGAACCGCTCGATCACGTCGAGGTACCCGTCGACGATCTCGTCAAGCATCAGGTACAGGAGGAACCCGATCCCCTCCTTGGACAGATCCGGGGCGCTCTCGAGCCGCGCCGCCACCTTGGCGAAGTCGAACCTGGGCTCCCGGCGGACCGTGGCGACGTAGAGGCCCTGGCCCGCGAACAGGTGCACCTCACGATCGACGATCTCGCCCTGCTCGCCCTGGTCGATCCCGTGCGCGACGAGGAACAGGTGCTGCGGGTAGAAGTCGACCTTGGCGCGCTGCCCCCAGTGGCGGCTGTCGTCGATCGCGAGCTCGTGCAGGCTCAGCTTGGCCTGCAGCTCGGTGAGCTCGTCGTCGGTGGGGTCGACGACGTCGATCCACACGCGCTGATCGCGTTCGCGCGCCTCCTCGATGGTCCGAGTCTCGAATGGCATCTCGCGCTTCAGCGAGCCGTCGTGGTAGACGCGACAGGTGATCACGGCGGGGCGAGCCTATCGCAGCCCCTGCGTCGCACGAGCGTTTCGGGATGGCTAGGCGGGGACGCGCACGTCGGCTGCGAAGATGGCCGCGTGGCGGACCTCGAACCGCTCCTCCGCTTCTGGCGGGCCCTGGACGACCTGTTCGAGCGCAGCGAGGCGCTGTGGTGGGGCGCCGTCGTCTCGGACGCGCGGTTCCCGGCGATCCAGGAGCCGAACTACGCGAGGGTCGAGACCCGGCAGCCGGTCCGGCTCGAGGAGATCGAGGGCTCGCTCCTGCCCGCGATGCGCGCGAGCGGCAGCGAGCGTTCCCACGTCGTGGTCTTCCACCCCGAGGACCAGACGGACCTGATCGTCGCCGCGAGCACCCGCGGCGAACGGATCGTCTGGGACATGGTGATGGTGGCCACCGGGCGCGAGGTCGAGCCCATGGGCGAGGTCGAGCCCATGGGCGAGGTCACGGAGGTCTCGGCGTTCGACGGGCGGTTCTGGTCCGACCACCGGGCCTCGGCGCGGCTGTTCGACATCTCGGACGCAGACACGCTCGACCAGATGCAGACGATGGAGCGCGACGTCCTGATCCCGGCCGGCCGTCGCTGGTTCTCGGTGATCGACGGCGGCCGTCGCGTCGCGCTCGCGGCGCTCCTGGTGCTCGAGGGCACCGGGTTCGTCGATCACGTCGTCACGTTCCCCGGCGCGCGACGCCGCGGGCACGCGGAGATGCTCACGCGGCGGTGCGTCTCGGAGGCCACCTCGATGGGTGCCGACAGCGTCTACCTGCTCGCCGAGCCCGACGGCGGCGCGGCGCGCATCTACGACCGGATCGGGTTCGAGCGCGTCGCGCATCTCGCGAGCTGGCTGGCGCCCCGGGACCCGTGACCGGGCGCCCACGGTGCGCGTCAGCGGCGACCGGCGATGCCGACCCCGATCTCGATCGCGCCCCCGAGCGTCCGCCCCAACAGGGCCGCCGCCGAGCGGGCCTCCGCGACCGCGGCGTCCGGGTTGCCCGAGCCGGAGATCACGACGTTGACCATGCCGTCGCGTGGGTGGGTCGCGACCTCGAGCCGGTCGCCCTCGGGCCCACGTCCGATCGCGTGCGCGATCCGCAGCAGGCCAACCAGCAGCACGACGGCCTCGCGCTCCGCGTCGGACAGGCCCGCGAACGCCGGGTACACCGGCCGCGGGTCCTTGCCTCGGTGGAACCGGACGACGGAGGCGATCATGGCGATCTCGTCGGGGGGGAACCCGCGCAGGCCGGCGTTCTCGATCAGGTAGGCACCGTGCTTGTGCAACCGGGCCGGCGAGATCCGTCCACCGATCTCGTGCAGCCGCGCGGCGTGACCGAGCAGCTCGCGCTCGAGCACCCCCAGACCGTGCAGCTCTGCGGTGTCGTCGAACAGCCGCTGGACGATCCGGGCGACCACCTCCACGTGCCCCCGGTCCTCACCCCATGCGCGGACCAGTCGGTCGACCGATCGGCGCCGGAGTTCGTCCGGCGACGGGGTCGGGCGGTCGGCGAGCCCCAGCGCGTCGAGCACCGTCCCCTCGCGCAGGCCCCATTCGGAGTGCACGAGGCGCTTCGCGCCGAGCTCGGCGGCGGCGCTCGTCAGGATCCAGCCGCCGGCCGGCAGGAGCTCGGCACGACGCTCGTCCACCCCGGGCACGCGCAGTCGCTCGGCGAGCGACAGTGCGGCGAGCTCCCGGGTCAGATCGCGGAGCTCGGACACCGTGACCTCGTACTGATTGAGCGAGGCCGGCGGGGCCCCCCACCGGCGCGCCGCGAGGACCCGCGCGAGGGCGCCCGCCGTTCCGCCGCTCGCCACGCACCGAGCCGGCTCGGCCGCGGCGACCTCCTCGACGAGCGGAGACACGGTCTCCTGGACCGCGGCCCGCACCGCCTTGCGTTCCTCCCGCGTCGGCGGGTCGCGGGTGACCAGCAGGCCGGTCATGCGACCGGCGCCGATCGGGAGGCTCCTGCCCCACCGCAGGCCCTCGGGGCCCGCGAGCGCGACCTCGAGACTCCCCCCGCCCAGATCGAGGAGCAGCGTCGGACCCTCGCCGAGTGCCACGCTCGCCGCCACGCCCGCGAAGGTGAGGCGGGCCTCTTCGCGCCCGTCGATGAACCGCACCTCCGTTCCGACCGCGCCCTCGAGCAGCGACGCCAGCGCGTCGCGATCGGGGCTGTCCCGCAGCGCGCTGGTAGCGAGGGGGACGACGTGGTCGGCCCCCATCCGGACGGCGAGGTCGGCGAGGCGCCGAGCGGTCTCGGCGGCGCGGGCGGCGACGTCCTCGGGGATCCGGCCCCGCCCGGCGAGCACACGCCCGAGGTTCAGGACCACGCGGTCGCGGAACACCGGGGTGAGCGAGCCCTGCGTATCCGCATCCGCGACGAGGAGCTGGAAGGTGGTGCTGCCCAGATCGAGCACGGCGAAGCGCGTGTCGGAGGCCACGTGCTAGCCGGGCGGCGCCGGCAGGTAGTGGGCGGCTACGATCCGTTCGCCCTCCCGGTCCAGGACCCAGACCGAGCCCTTGGCGATCCCGCGGGCGCCCTCGATCATCGCGCCGCCGGCCTCCATCCGATCGATCATCGACCGGATCTCGGCGCCGTGACCACAGACGACCGTCGGGCGGTCGCCGAACGTCGCGAGAGCACGCAGCAACTCGTCCACGCTCGCGCCCTCGCGCAACTCGATGGCCGCCTCGACCGGGAGCCCTCGAGCTTGGGCGAGGGGCTCCACGGTCTGGAGGCACCGGACGAAGGGGCTGGACAAGACGCGCTCGATCTCCTGGCCGCGGAACCACCCGACGAGGCGGCGCGCCTGCTTCCTGCCTCGTCGGGTGAGCGGCCGCTCCTCGTCGGGACCGGACCAGGCCGCGCGGACCCCGGCCTTGGCGTGTCGAACGACGTAGAGCGCGGACGCGGAGGCCGGCGCGCCCGTCGCGACCCGCCGCAACATCCTGCGGTCATGGTCGTAGCTCAACAGCCCCACCGCGTCCTCGACGGCGACCCACCGAAGCTCGTCCACCTCGCGGTTCGGAGCGAACCCACCGCCGTCGGCATCCATCTGGAAATACCGAACGACCTTGACCCGGCCTCGACGGTCCCGGTAGGTCACGGCGCCGACGATCGAACCCAGGCGGCACCGCAGGCCGGTCTCCTCCTCCACCTCGCGCAAGGCCGCCGTCGCCTCGTCCTCGCCGTCCTCGAGTTTGCCCTTGGGGAACGACCAGTCGTCGTACCGGGGACGGTGCACCAGGGCCACCGATCGGTCGCGCCCCTCGCCCCGCAGGACGATGCCTCCGGCCGCGCGGACGGGTCGGCTCACGCCCAGAAGCGCAGTCGCTCGCGGGACAGCGCCTTCCACGCCTTGGGCCACGCCGCTCGTGCCTCTGCGGCCGCCTGCGCCTCGATCGCGGCGAGCTCTCCCGCGACGAACGCGTCGGCTCCGCCCTCCGCCGCCTCCCGCAGCCACGCCCTCGCCACGACCGAATCCTGGTGGTCGCCGAGCACGTCCTGGAGGCGGGCCGCGGCCTTCGCGAACGCCTCGGCGCGCTTGCCGAACACCGGGGACACGGCCTCGGCCGCGTACCGAGCTCGCTTGGCTCGGATCCGAACGGCGTGCAGCGAGGGGTCCGATGCCTCCTCCCGGGCCCCTTCGACGGCGTGCTCGAGATGTTGCCAGGGCCGCTCGAGGGCGGGCCGCAGCTCGCTCGCCGCGGACGCACCTGCCGCGTCCTCGAGCACCCGTGGTTCGCGGGCGCCCTCCACGAGCTCGTCGAGCAGGTCCACGTACGTCTCCTCCCGGATCGCCGCCAGCAGCTGCTCCCGGGCCTCGGTCCGGGTCGACTCGAGCATCGTCACGAGCTCCTCGAGACCCGTCCGGTCGCCCCCCGGCAGCGCCGGCTTCCTCGAACGGAGTCGATCGCGCAGGACCTCGGCATCGCGCACGGCCCCGAGCGCGTCGGCCACCCCCTTCAACCGGTCCCGCAGCGATCGACCCCACTCGGGGTCGAGCACGTCGCGGAACGTCCGCAGCGCCGAGCGGACTCGACGCGTGGCGACCCTCGCCTGGTGGACGGCCTCGGGATCCTCCCCCAGCCGAACGCCGGCATCGTGGCGGAGCAGCCGCACGACGGACGTAGCGAGCTCACCGCGGACCACGTCGGCCACGGTGGCGTCTGCGTCGAGCTCGGCCACCTCGACGTCCGGCGGCGACGCGGCGCGCGGACCGAGCGCTCGCACGAGCTTCGGCACGTTGTCGAGGGGGCCGGCGCCGGCCTGCTTCAACCGGTCGATGAGGATCTCCGAGAGGCCCTCGTCGGCCTGCGGGTCGAGCTCGACCTCCAGCTCCCGGAACCTGCTCGCCACTCGGCGCCCGTCCATCACCGACACCTCATCGTCGGTCACCACGGCCAGCCGCCTGCCTTCGTCGTCGTCGATCTCGACGCCCCGGCGGACGGTCTGCAGCCGAGCCACGGGTGCCAGTTCCTGCCCGCGGACGTAGGCGCGGAGGAGGTCGGCGGCTGCCGTCGGCAGCTTCCTCGCGTCGTCGCCCTCGAAGTTCACCTCGGTGCGGACGAGCTGTGATCCGTTGGTCGGTGAGGGGAGCTTGACCGTCCATCCCTTCTCCTCGCCCTCGCCCTGCCGGTGTCGCAGGCTGCTCCCCCACCGAGCGATCCGGAGATCGGGGGTGTCGACGTAGACCGTGACGAGCCGCTGGGGCTCCATCCCGGTCGCGACCAGCCCATCGCCGCCCAGCTCGGGGAGGCGGAACCCGGCGGGCGCCTGGAGCTTGGCCTCCCGCTCGAGGTTCGTCGACGCGGCCGCCGTGATCACGCCGTGCGCGACCCCGCGCGCTCGACCGCCAGCTCCTGGAGACGCTGCTGCGCGTCGATCCTGCGCTCGCCGCGCACCTTGGTCCACGTCCCGTCCGAGCCGAGCGTCCACGAGAGCATGTCGTCCTGCATCAGCACGTCGAGGATCTCGTCCAGCCGTGCCGCCAGCGACGGGTCCGACACCGGCACGAGCGCCTCCACCCGCCGGTCGAGGTTCCGCTGCATCAGGTCGGCCGAACCGATGTAGTGGGTGGCCTCGCGCCGCTCGCCGAATCGGAAGATCCTGGAGTGCTCGAGGTATCGGCCGACGAGCGAACGGACGGTGATCCGCTCGGACAGGCCCGGGATACCCGGACGCAGGCAGCAGATCCCCCGGACGATCAGGTCGATCTCCGCGCCGGCCTGGGAGGCCTCGTACAGCGCGTCGACCATGTCGGGGTCCACGAGCGCGTTCATCTTCAGGACGATCCGGCCACCCTCCCGGGCCTGGCCCCGGATCAGATCCACCATCTCAGGTCGCAGGTACTCCGGCGCCACCAGCAGCCGGCGGTACTCGCGCTGCCGGCTGTAGCCGGTCAACAGGTTGAACAGGTCGGTGAGATCGGCGCCGATCTCGGCGTCGGCCGTCAGGAGCCCGATGTCCTCGTACAGCCGAGCGGTCACCGGGTTGTAGTTCCCGGTGCCGACGTGGGCGTACCGGCGGACCCCCCCGGCCTCGCGTCGCACGACGAGCGAGATCTTCGCGTGCGTCTTGAGCCCGACGACCCCATGCACGACGTGCACACCCGCCTGCTCGAGCTCCCGCGCGTAGGTGATGTTCGCCTCCTCGTCGAACCGGGCCTTGAGCTCGACCAGCGCCACCACCTGCTTGCCGAGCTCCGCGGCGCGGATCAGAGAGCGGATGATCGGGCTCTCCTGCGTCGAGGTGCGGTACATCGTCTGCTTGATCGCGAGGACGGCCGGATCGTGGGCGGCCTGCTCGACGAACGCCTCCACCGAGGAGGAGAAGGAGTCGTACGGATGATGGACCAGGACGTCGCCCGCCCGGAGCACCTGGAACAGATCGGGTGGACCGTCGCCGTTCGACAGGCGCGGCTGCGTGACCGGGACCCAGGGCTCGTGCTTCAGCTCGGGGCGGTCGAGCTCGACCAGCGACCACGTGGCGCTCAGGTCGAGCAGCCCGGGCGTCACGACGACCTCCTGCTCCTCCAGATCGAGCTCGCGGCGAAGGAGCTCGAGCACCTCGTGGCTCATCGTCTCGTCCACCTCCAGCCGAACCGGGTTCGCGCCGCGCCGGCGGCGGCGGAGCACGCTCTGGATCGCCTCGAGCAGATCCTCGGCCTCGTCCTCCTCGACCTCCAGATCGGCGTCGCGCGTCAGGCGGAACGCGTGATGCGCGACGAGCTCCATCCCCGGGAAGAGCCGATCCAGGTGCGCGGCGATCGCGGTCTCGAGCGGGACGAAACGCTCGCCGTCCGGGAGCGGGACGAAGCGCGGGAGCAGCGGCGGCACCTTCACGCGCGCGAACCTGCGAACGCCCGTCATCGGGTCACGCACCATCGCAGCGAGGTTGAGGGACAGGTTCGAGATGTACGGGAAGGGATGGGCGGGATCGACCGAGAGCGGGGTCAGCACCGGGAAGATGCGCTCGTCGAACTCCTGCTCGAGGAACGCTCGGTCCGCCGCGTCCAGCGCGTCGAACGAGCGCACGATCCGGATCCGCTCCTTCTCGAGCGCAGGCATGAGCTCGGTCGCGAACACCGTCGCCGCGCGGGTCGACAGCTCCTGGGCCCGCTCGCGGATCCCCTCGAGCTGCTCGGCGGGCGTCCTGCCGTCGGGCGAACGCTTGACCACGCCGGCCTCGACCTGCTCCTGCAGGCCCGAGACCCGGACCTGGAAGAACTCGTCGAGGTTGTTCGCGAAGATCGCGACGAACTTGACCCGTTCGAGCAGCGGGAGCGAGGCGTCCTCGGCCAGTGCGAGCACGCGCGCGTTGAACTCGAGCCACGACAGCTCCCGATTCAGGTACCGAGCGTCGTCGGCGAGGTCGGTGGTTGGGGAAGCGTCCGTTCCCGGCTCCTTGGACGTGGGAGAGGGATTATCCCTCAGGCCAACCGACAGTCCAAGCCGACGGCATTCAGTCGACGAACTTGTATCCCAACCCCCGCACGGTGAGCAGGTGGTCGGGCTGGTGGGGATCCTTTTCGAGCTTGCGACGCAGGCGTTTCACGTGCACGTCGAGCGTCCGGGTGTCGCCGAAGTAGTCGGGGCCCCAGACCTCCTCGATCAGGAAGTCCCTGGTCAGGAGGCGCCCCTTCCGGCGGAGGAAGGCCTCGAGCAACTCGAACTCCTTCGGCGGGAGCGAGACCGTGTCCTCCCGGACCGCCACCTCGTGGCGCGCCACATCCATCCGGACCGGCCCCCCCTCGAGGACCTCGTCGACCGGGGCCGGGACCGCGTGGGGTCTTGTCCGACGCAGGTTGGCCCGCACGCGCGAGACCAGCTCGCGCATCGAGAACGGCTTGGTGACGTAGTCGTCGGCACCCAGCTCGAGCCCCGCGACCTTGTCGGCCTCGGAGTCCTTGGCCGTGACCATGATGATCGGCACGTCCGAGTCCGACCGAATCGTCCGGCACACGTCCAGGCCCGAGACCTCGGGCAGCATGAGATCCAGGATCACCAGGGACGGCGGCTCGGTCCGGAAGCGTTCGAGCGCGCGCCGCCCGTCGGGCGCGACCGAGACCGTGTATCCCTCGCGCTCCAAGTTGTATCGCACCGAGTCGGCGAGGGACTCCTCGTCCTCGACGACCAGGATGCGGGCGCCGTCAGGTTGCATCGGAGGCCCCGCCCCCGGGGTGGGACGCGTCGGTGAACTCGCGGAACTCGCCCGAGACCAGGAACGCGACCTGCTCGCCGATGTCGACAGCGTTGTCGCCCACGCGCTCGAGCGCCCGGGCGGCCAAGTTCATGTGCATGCCCCACTCGAGCGCGCGCGGCTCGTCCGCGAGCTTTGCCACCTCGAAGTGCATGTTGCGGTTGAGCCGGTCGACCGGGTCGTCCATCTTCGGCAGGCGCAGGCTGAGCTCCAGGTCGCGGCGGCGCAGCGCGTCCATCGCGACGCGGACCATCTCGACGACGATGTGCCCCATCTCGCCGATTTGCTGCAGGATCGTCTCGTTGGCGGGCAGGTCGCGCGTGACCTGCTGCATCTTGGCCACGTTGACCGCTTGGTCGCCGACGCGCTCCAGGTGCAGGCTCGAGTGGATCACGACCGAGATCAGGCGCAGGTCTGCCGCCACAGGCGCCTGCAGCGCGAGGAGCGACAGCATCTGCTGGTCCAGGTCGATGTAGAGACGGTCGATCTCGTCGTCCTCGGCGATCACGCGTTCGGCCAGCGGGTCGTCCTGCTGCATCACGGCCTCGACGGACTTCTGGACGGCGTTGCCCGCGAGCTCGCCCAGGGTCAGCAGCTCCATCTCCATAGCCTCGAGCTTCTCGTGGAAGTGGGAGCGGGGCATCAGCCGAACCTCCCCGTGACGTAGTCCTCGGTTCGGGGATCGTTCGGGTTGGTGAAGATCGTCTGAGTCTCGGCGTATTCGACGATCGTGCCCGTCCGGTGGCCTGTCTCCTCGAACACCTCGACGGTGAAGAACGCCGTGCGGTCCGAGACCCGCGCCGCCTGCTGCATGTTGTGCGTGACGATCACGATCGTGTAGTCGGACAGCAGCTCCTGCATCAGGTCCTCGATCCGCTGCGTGGCGATCGGGTCCAGCGCCGAGCACGGCTCGTCCATCAGGATCACGTCGGGGCGCGTCGCGATCGCGCGGGCGATGCACAGGCGCTGCTGCTGCCCGCCCGAAAGAGCGAGGCCGGACTCCTTGAGCTTGTCCTTGACCTCGTCCCACAGCGCCGCACGGCGCAGCGACTCCTCGACGAGCTCGTCCATGTCGCCCTTGAAGCCGGCGATCTTCGGCCCGAAGGCGATGTTCTCGTAGATCGACTTGGGGAACGGGTTCGGCTTCTGGAACACCATGCCGATGCGGCGGCGGACCTCGACGGGGTCCACGGACGGGTCGTAGAGATCGACCCCGTGATACAGCAGCGTGCCCTCGACCCGGGCACCTGCGATCAGGTCGTTCATCCGGTTGAGGCAGCGGATGAACGTCGTCTTGCCGCAGCCGGAGGGTCCGATCAGCGCGGTGATCTGGTTCCGGTAGATCGGGAGGGTCACATCGCGCACCGCCCGGAAGTCACCGTAGTAGACGGACAGGTCTCGAACGTCGAAGACGACCTCCTGCTCGGCCTCCTCGAGGTGTCGCTGCTCGCGCTCGATGTGCACCGAGATCCGGCCGACCGAGTCCGAGGACGCTTTTTCCGTGGGCGGCTGCGGATTGTCTCCGGGAAGCTGTGTCAAGTCCTTCGTCTCCATCGGATCACCACGTTCGCTCATATCGGTTCCTCAACAAGATGGCGAGGAAATTCACCAGGAGGATCGCCACCAACAGCACGATGATGGCCGCTGCGGTGTTCGACTGCCAATCGCCCGCCGGGAGCTTGGCCCACGCGAAGATCTGGGTCGGCAGGGCCGTGTAGGGGCCCTGGAGGATCTCGAGCGGGGTCCGGCCCGACGGGGTGGAGATGTAGCCTTGCACGGCCCCGACCAGCAGGAGCGGGGCGGTCTCACCAAACGCGCGCGCCAGGGCCAGAATCGCGCCCGTGAAGATCCCCGGGGCGGCATACGGAAGCACGTGCGACCGGACCACCTCCCACCGCGTCGCCCCGACCGCGTAGGCGCCCTCGCGGATGCTCGCGGGCACAGCGCGGAGCGCCTCCATCGTGATTAGGATCACGATCGGCATCACCAGCACCGCGAGCGTCAGTCCACCCGAGACGTAGCTCCGACCGGAGCTGCCCGGACCCGTGATGGCGCGCATGGCTTGCACGAAGATCACCAGGCCGAGGATGCCGTACACGACGGAGGGGACGCCGGCGAGGTTGCGGATGTTCGCGATCAGGATGCGGCTGGTCCGGGTGTCGCGCGCGTACTCCTGCAGGTAGATGGCGGCCGCGATCCCGATCGGCAGCGCGATCGCAGCCACGAACCCGGTCAGGATCAGCGAGCCCACGAGCCCCTGCCACACCCCCGCGCGCTCGGCGAGGCTGGACGTGTCGCTCTTCACGAAGTCCAACGCGCGGTCGGTCAGGACCGGCCACGCGTCGGCCAGCGTGGTCACGAGCAGGACGAGGAGGATCGCGAGCGCCAGCAGCAGGGTGGCCAGCAGGCCGAACCGGAACAGCATGCCGCCGACCTGTCGCTTCCGGCCGCGCAGGGCGAGGTCGACCGCGTTCCTAGCGTCGGCGGGCGCGACGAGCGCCATCAGTAGCGACTTCGCACCCGGCGGACGAACCGCTCCGAGACCACGTTTAGCAGGAAGGTAATCGCGAACAGCAGCAGCCCGACGAAGTACAGCGCGTCGAACGCGAAGCCAGAGCCCCGGACCTGGTCGGACCCGATCGCGAGCGAGGAGATCGCACCGGTCATCGTCTGTCCGCCCTCGAGCGGGTTGAAGGTCCTGAGCGAGCCGCTGGTGGCGCCGGCCGCGATCGCGACGACCATGGTCTCGCCCACGGCTCGGGAGAACCCCAGGATCAGGGACGCGACGACCCCCGAGACCGCGGCCGGGAACACGACCCGCGTGGTGACGGTCTTGCGCCGGGCACCGATCCCGTAGGCGCCCTCCCGGAGGGCTTGCGGCACGGCGTGCAGGGCGTCCTCGGCCACCGAGGCGACCAACGGGATCGTGAGGATCCCGACGGCCAGTCCGGCCGCAAGGTAGTTGAACGTACCGGCCGACCCGAAGATCTTCCGGACGAGCTCGGGGTTGATCCACTGCAGCGCGAAGTACCCCAGGACCACGCTGGGGATGCTGGCCAACGTCTCCAGGATGGGCTTGAGCGTGCGCCGCATCCGGGACGTCGCGTACTCGGACAGGTACGCAGCCGCGCCGAGCCCGAGCGGCGTGGCCACCAGCATGGCGATGACGGCGATCATCACCGTGCCGGCCAGGATCGTGAGCAGGTCGAACTCGTCGGCCCGGGGGAACCAGCCCTCGGTCCACAGCCATCCCAGGTCGATGTCGAAGAGCCACCGGATCGCCTGTTCGACGAGCGCCAACACGATCGCGAGGCTGATCACCAGACCGAGGGCCGCGGCCGACAGGAAGAAGACGCGGACGAGCCGCTCCTTGCGGTGGCGACGCCGGCTACCCCGCATGAGCTCGAGCGTGACCGTCCGTGGGGTGGTGGCCGTGGCGCTCATCGTCGGTCGAGCCTACCCCTCTCGAGCTCGATCCCGGGTGGGACGGGGCGCGAGGCGCCCGGTCCCACCACGAGGAAACGCACTATGCGGATTCGGACTCCCACGTCGAGCGGCTGGCCTCGATCTGGTCCGAGGGCAGCTCGACGTACCCCGTCTCGTCGACGGCGGTGACCACGCCCGTGTCCGTGAGGTAGTAGTCAACGAAGGCCTTGACGGCCGGGTTCTCCGTGATCCTGGCCATGTTCACGTAGATGTAGAGCGTCCGGGAAAGCGGGTAGGAGGCGTCGGCGATCGTGTCACGAGTGGGCGCGACGCATCCGTCGCCGTCGTCGACCTCGATGATCTTCACCTGGTCCGCCGCGCCCTCGGCGTAGGCGAACCCGACGAAGCCGAGCGGGCTGTCGGAGCCCTCCATGGCCGTGATGATCACGTTGTCGTCGGGCGAGGCGGTGTAGTCGGTCCGCAGCGCGGCTGCGTCGTCCTCGGGGACGCCCTGCTCGAGCGCGATGTCCTCGATGCCCGCGAGCTCGATGAAGGCGTCGTAGGTGCCGGATTCCTCGCCCGGCGCCGTGATCTCGAGTGGTGCGCTCGGGAAGCCGCCGTTGCCGCCCACCTTCTTCGCGAGCGAGTCGGCGCCGTCCCACGTGTCGATCCCGTTGGACTCGGGGCCGAACAACGCATAGAGGTCGCCGTCGTTCAGACAGGTCACGTCCGCGTTGGCCGGGTTGGTCATGACGGTGATGCCGTCGAACGCGACCGCGAGCTCGACGTACTCGATGCCGTTGGCAGCGCAGGCGTCAGTTTCCTCCTGTTCGATCGGCCGCGAGGCGTCACTGATGTCGGTCTCGCCGTCGCAGAACAGCACGAACCCGTCGCCGGTCCCGGGGCCGTCTACCGTTATCGAGACATCGGAGGAAACGTCCTCGTTGAAGAGCTCGGCGACGAGGCTTGTGATCGGCTGCACCGTCGATGATCCCGAGATCGTGATGGTCCCGCTCAGGTTTTCGGCCGTCGAGCCGGTCTCGCCACCGTCGTCGTCGCTGCAGGCCGCCGTGACGAGCGCCAGCACGGCGATCATCGCGAGGACGAGCAGGCCGTTCCTGCGCTTCCCCATCCGAACCTCCTTGTCGAGCGGGCCGGGTCGTCGCGCGGACGCTATCCAGTGGC
>Ga0209887_1000210_pt1 | contig 17343 bp, 20 predicted proteins | sample GWRWN1_30_40_FD_187230 | JGI IMG/M metagenome (GOLD analysis project Ga0209887, IMG submission 187230) | Riverbed sediment microbial communities from areas with no vegetation in Columbia River, Washington, USA - GW-RW N1_30_40 (SPAdes)... | ecosystem: Environmental > Aquatic > Freshwater > River...
TACCGCCAGCTCGCGGAGCTTCACGTTGTGGTTCTTCGAGCCCGTGAAGTACTGGAGGGCGGCCCCGAACGCCTCGGGCTCCACGACCCGCAGATCTACCTGGACGTTCTCGCGGTGCCGGATCGAGCACTTGGTGTCGCCCCGGGCCAGCACGGATGCGACCTGCGGGAGGTTGACGAACCGGTCGAGGACGGCGGTCGGATGGTCCGATGTCACGAGGATGTCGATGTCACCGATCGTCTCGACGCGCCGACGCAACGAGCCCGCGGCTTCGACAGTCCGGACCCCGCGCTCGTCGCCGAGCGTCTGCACGATGACCTCGGCCAGGGTCAAGGCCTTTCCGAGGGGCATGCGCGCCTGCCCGGCCTTCCAGACCTCGATCCCGCGGAGGATGTTCTCTCGGGTCTTCTCGCGGACGCCTGGAAGCTCGAGGATCTTCCCCGAGCGGCACGCGTCCTCGAGGCGCTCGATCGAGTCGATCCCGAGCTCCTCGTAGAGGAGCTTCGCGGTCTTGGGCCCGACGCCCTGGAGCGACATGAGCTGTCGGACGCCCCGCGGCATGCTCTTCCGCATCTCCTCCAGATACGCGATCGCTCCGCTCTGGACGTACTCTCGGATCTTCGCCCCCAAGTCGGCCCCAATGCCCGGGATCTTCTTGCCGGCGTCCAGGGCCTCGATCACGTCCTCGCCGAGGCTTTCGAGCTGCTGAGCCGCCCGCCGATAGGCTCGGATCCGGAAGACGCTGTCCTCGCGTATCTCGAGGAGATCGGCGATCTCGTGGAACAGGTCGGCGAGCTCGAGGTTGCGCATGACCCCATGATACCGGCGTTGTCCGGCTGCGTGAACCTCGGTGGCTTGAGAGTGGTGTTGACGCCTCCCGCCTCGCGATGCTACGGAGTGGATGACATGATTCCCGCGTGGGCATGGGTGCTGCTCGAGACCTACGTGGACAAGTGCCTGGAGGCGCGGGGGAACAGGAACCCCACCGCGCAGGACACCCTCGAGGAGCTGGCGCGTCTCTGGCCGGACCTCTCGTGTACGCTGATGGTGCAGGTGCCGTGGATGGGGACCATCCGCTTCAAGAAGCTCTTGCGTCTCCGGGCGGACGAGATGCGGCCGTTCTTCGAGGCGCCCGAGGTGTTTCTCCGGGAGCGATTCGGCGGGGGGAAGTTCAAGATGAACATTCACCACGGGATGAACTTCGTCAACACCAAGAACTTCAAGCCGCAGGGGCCGCCGCTTTGGGAAGCGGTGCCCGAGCTCGTGGAGGAGTAAGATGGCCGAGGACTCCACCCGGAAGCTGCTCAAGCTGTTCGGGGTCGCCGTGACGGACTGCGAGGACGCCCTCGCCGCCGTCGACACCACGCTCAGAGATTCCGAGGCGACCCCCCGCGATGCGGCCGTGGCGGCGCTCGAGGCGTATGGCCGGGCCGCGCGAGACCTGTCGGCGCGGTGGGCCGAGGTCAGCCGCCTGATCCGCGACTACCACGCCCGCGCGCAGGAGGCGATGGAGGCGTATCTCCGCTCCGGGGCTGATCGGTGACAGCTGCGGCACGCGGAGAATCTCGACGCCCACGAGGTAGAATACGGGAAGCTGCGGGGCGGTCCGAACGCTGCGGCCTCGACCGCCCCCGACCCACCACGCCAAGCCAGGGAGGAGGCGCCATGCTGCGCGACCGACTGCTGCGGGTCCGGCCGCTGGTCTACGTGATCGTCGTGTGGGGGGTGGCGTGGGCCGCCCTGCCCCACCTGGCGGAGGCTGCGCCCCTTCCTCCGGCCCGCGACGGTGCGGTGGTCGGAGACCTCGAAGCCGTCCGCGGCCTGCTCGAGCAGAAGGTGGTGCGCGATCGGCTTGCCACGCTCGGCCTGTCCCCGGCTGAGGCTGCGACGGTCCTCGACCGTCTGTCCCCGGAGGAGCGCTCAGATCTGGCGGCTCGTGCTCAGGAGGTGGACGCCGGGGGCAACGCGGTGGCGATCCTCGCGGTCGCCATCATCGTGGCGCTGCTGGTGATCTTGGCGCTTGAGCTGATGGGGAGGCGCGTGATCTCGCGCCCGTGAGGGGGTCAAGCGCGATGAGGACCCGACGGTGAGTGGCGTCGGGCGGCGGGACGCGAGCGGGACGGTCGTCGCACTACCGCCGCGCCCTTCTCGGATCGTCTCGCTGATTCCGAGCATCACCGAGATCCTGTTCGATCTCGGGCTCGACGAGCGCATCGCCGGCGTCACGCGCTTCTGAACGGAGCCGCGGGCCCGGGTGGCCGCGAAGCCAAAGGTCGGGCGAGAGAAGGACCCCGATCTGGCCAAGATCCGCGCCCTTTCGCCCGACCTCGTCATCGCCAACATCGAAGAGAACCGTCGCGACGTCGTCGAGCAGCTCCGGGCCGTCCGCGTCCCGGTGTGGGTGACGTTCCCCCGGACGGTGCGCGACGGGATCCAGCTCATTCGCGAGCTGGGAGACGTGACGGGGGCGCGGGCGGAAGCGACGGCCCTGGCGCTCCCGCTCGAGCGGCGCTACGCGGAGACCGCTCGACTGACCGCCTCGCGCCCGCCGGTTCGCGTGTTCTGCCCGATCTGGCGCGCCCCGTACATGACGATCAACCGCGACACCTACGTCCACGACATGCTCGCGTCGTGCGGGGGCGCCAACGTCTTTGCCGACCGCCCCGAGCGCTATCCGACGATCACGCTCGAGGAGGTCGCGGCGGCCGCCCCCGAGGTGATCCTACTCCCGGACGAGCCCTACCGCTTTCGCAGGGTCCATCTGCCGGACTTCGAGCCCTTTGGGGACATCCCTGCGATCCGGACCGGACGCGTCCACTTCCTGGACGGCAAGCTCCTCTCGTGGTACGGGGCGCGGATCGGCGAGGCCCTCGAGCGCGTTCCCACCCTCCTCGCGCCGACGGACCGATAACCGTCGCCGCTCAGGGGGACGGCCTGGGCTGTGGGCGACCGAAGAGCCGGTAGGCGGAGAGAGGCTTCGGGCTAGCGCCGACGGCGCCTGGTCGGACGGCGGGCCGGGGCTGCGCGTCGGCTCGACGCCTTGCGAGTCGCCGCGGACTTGCGGACGCCCCCGCCATCGGCGACCTCCACGATCATCTCGATCTCCACGGCGATCCCGAACGGCAGCGAGCCCATGCCGACGGCCGAGCGTGCGTGCCGCCCGGCTTCGCCGAACACTTCCACCATGAGGTCAGAGAAGCCATTCATGACCTTGGGCTGCTCCCCGAAGTCTTCCACGCCGTTCACCATGCCGAGGACCTTCACGACGCGCTTCACGCGATCGAGGCTGCCGAGGGCCTCCCGCGTCGAGGCCAGCAGGTTGAGCCCGACGAGCCGCGCACACTGGGCGCCTTCCTCCACGGAGAGGTCACGGCCGACCTTCCCGATGAAGACCATCTTGCCCTCCTGCTGCGGACCGTGGCCGGCGAGGAACAGCAGGTTCCCGACACGCACCGACCGGACGTAGTTCGCTAGGGGAGTCGGCACTGATGGCAGCTGAATCCCGAGTTGCTTGAGCCGCGCTTCTGCGCCCATGGTCGTGTCTCCTTGGCCTGGAGGTCCGCGTGGATGGTAGGATGGCCTCGAGCGCGCCCTATCCTATGAGCCCGTGCTGATCGTGTCAAGCTGACCGACCGATCCTGACCAGCCGAATCCGCGAGGACTTCGAGGCGCGGATCGCGCGAGAAGGAAGAATGTCCCGATGCGCTTGATGCCGACCAGGGCCGACGCGGGCTGGATCCCGGACTTTCGCGCCGTCGTCTGGCGCGGGCGCGAGATCATCGAGGGGCCATAGCGTCGCGTGCTATGGGCAGCGTCCCCGTCCGTGATGCCTCGACTGTCGTGCTGGCTCGGAATGGCGCCCGGGGGCTCGAGGTTCTTCTGGTGGAGCGGCATGCCAACAGCCGCTTCGCTCCGGGTGCCTTCGCGTTTCCGGGAGGGCGCGTGGAGGCCGACGACACTCCGCCGGATGTGGAGAGCTTGTGTCGTGGCATGACCGTCAGCGAGGCGGCCCGGATCCTCCGGGACGTCCGCCCGACGGAGCGCGCCATCGGGTTCTGGATCGCGGCGCTGCGGGAGGCCTTCGAGGAGATGGGTCTCCTCCTTGCCTATGATGGGAGTGGCGCGCCCTTCGAGCCCGATGCCTCGACACGCGGGCGCTTCGCCGGACACCGAGCGCGCTGCCGTCTCGGCGCGGGCGCGTTCCGGAGGATGCTGGTCCGCGAGGGGCTGACGCTGGCGACTGATCGGATGGCCTACTATGCCCACTGGATCACTCCTGAGGAGCGCCCCATCCGGTTCGACACGCGCTTCTTCGTCGCGGCGAGCCTTCCGGGAGAGCTGCCGGAGCCGGACGGCGTGGAGGTGGTGGGGTGGCGGTGGCTCACGCCGGCTCTCGCCCTGGCCGAGCATCGGTCCGGTCAGATCACTCTGCCGTTTCCGACCCAGCAGATCCTGCAGTCGCTTGCCGACTCCGGGGATGTGGCGGCGCTCCTGCGCGCCGCGCGCCTGCGAAAGATCCGGCCGATCCGGCCCCGAGTGGTCGGCACCGAGGGGCGGGAGCGCATCCTTCTGCCGGACGACCCCGGATACTTCTAGATCGTCGGAGGGGGGCAACGCCCCCGCCGACGGCCCTCATGCCGAAGCCTAGAAGCGTCGAAGGGTGCTGGGCCTTCTCCCTACAGGAGCGCTGTCGGGTCCGGGTAGGTGAGGGTGAGGCCGTCGATTCGGGCGAACGAGGTGAGGGTGTGGGTCGGGGCTGACTTCGAGCTCATGAGGTGGCGGACTTCGATTCCCCGAATGGTAAGCGCGTCGGCGATGAGCGAGCGATGGCACCGCCACGGGACCGCCTCGGTGCACGCGATCGCCGCTCTCGCCGTCGTCGCCAGCTCGAGAAGCTCCCGCACCCCTGTGGCGAAGGCGGGCGTGGCCATGTAGTCGGCGTAACCCCGGAACGAGAGGTTCCGCCAGCCGGTGTTCAGCGAGTCCGGGCGCGGCTTGCGGAACCCGCCGAGCCCGGGGTGATGATGGTAGCCGATCCCGTGCCGCGGGAGTGCGTCTGCCGCGTGCTCGCGATTCCACTGCGGCGTGTGGCGCGAGCGCGGGACTGTCCGCACGTCCACAACAAGCTCCACGGCCACGCTCCGGAGGAGCGCCACGAGCTCCTCGACGCTTCGGGTGGAGAACCCCACCGTGTGGACGACAGCCAAAGGAGGAGCTAAATGCGAACGACGATCTTCCCGAACTGCTCACCCTTCTGGAGGAGGGTCAGGGCTGCGGGCGTCTCCGCGAGGGAATAGGTCCGATCGACGACCGGCTTGAGACGGCCCGCGAAGAGCTGGCCCATGACCTGGCGGAACTCCGCCCGGTTCGCCATCGTCGAGCCGATGATGCGGAGATGCTTCCAGAACACGATCCGGATATCGGTCTCCACGATCGGACCCGTTGTCGCCCCGCACGTCACCAGCCGCCCGCCGCTAGCCAGGGCCCGGATCGAACCGGCCCAGGTCGCCGCGCCGACGTTGTCGAGGACGACGTCCACTCCCCGCCGGCCCGTCCATTCCCGCACGGCCTTGCCCCAGTCGGCTTTCGCGTAGTTGACCCCGTCGTCGGCGCCGAGCGCGCGGGCGCGACTGAGCTTCTCGTCCGAGCTTGAGGTGACGAAGACGCGGGCGCCGCACAGCTTGCCGATCTGCACGGCGACCGACGAGACGCCGCCGCCGACCCCCAGGATCAGCAGGTCCTCCCCCGGCCGCAGCGCGGCCTGAGTGACGAGCATCCGCCAGGCGGTCATGCTGACCAGGATGAACGCGGCCGCGTCCTCGAAGGAGACGTGGGAAGGGAGGGGGAGGAGGCTTGCGGCGGGCGCGACCACGTATTCGGCGAGCCCGCCCACGACGTGCTCGCCCAGGATCCGGTACTGGACGCACATCGAATCCTCGCCCTTGACGCACCACTCGCATGCGCCGCACGAGAGGCTGGGGTTGACCGCGACGCGTGTCCCGGGCGTCACCCCGGTGACGCCGGGGCCCACAGCGGCGACCTCTCCCGCGATGTCGCAGCCGGTCCAGAACGGAAGCGGCGTCTTGAGGGCAGGGAGGCCGCCGAGCACCCACAGGTCCAGGTGGTTGAGGCCGCAGGCACGGATCCCAACCAGCACCTCACCGGGGCCGGGGCTCGGCGTGGGGACGTCCTCGACGCGGACCCGGTCGGGGCCACCGAACTCGTGGAATACGGCTGCCTTCATGACGCGGCTCCTCACTGTGGGCGTCCTGGGTGAGTTGTGGATCGGGACCGTGGCGGGGGACGAGACACAATAGGCCCGCCGCGATGTCGCAGCGGGCCTATTCTAGCGAACCGGAAGACTCAGCGCCAGTAGCCCGGCGCCAACACCCACCCGTAACCGTTCCACACCCATTGAGGCGGGAAGTACACGGGCGCATAGCTTGGGTGCCACCGGCCGCCGTGGTGGTGATCGTACCAGTGCCGGCCGGGTCCGCCATCAATGCGCGGATCCGGGGAGTGCCAGGGCCGATGGCCCGAGCGGCCGTGATCACCCCAGCCCCGCGAATCGTGGCGGGGTGCGTGGCTGCCACTCCAGGATTTCACGCTCCCTTGCACAGGGTACGACTGGAACTGGGCGCCACCAGCCTGGGCGATCTTGGGTGCCACAACGCCGGCGGCCAAGAGGCCGAGTGCCGTTCCGATTCCTACGAGCCGAGCAACCCATCCGTGTGAGCTTCGAGTACTCCGCATCAACGTCTCCTCCCTTTGATCCGGTTAGACGCCCAGTCAGGCGCTTGGTATTCGAAGGGCAGAGGCGGGTTACAATCTGGCCGACCGACGCCGAGACCGAGGAGCCTTTCCGCCATTGGTGGGCGAAGGAGTGGCGCCATGACCTCATCCCTCTACAGGATAACCCTGGCCGTGCTGACCTGTGGGATCGTGACTGGGGGAACGCTGGTGGCAGCCGACGCGCACCCTACCCCCCGTCCCGGCCGTGCCGGTCCCGCCGTGGCCCCGGTCGCATCCGGGGAGCACGGGGCGCCGAAGGGGTGGAAGTTCACGTGGCCAAAGGGGGATCCCGTCAAAGGACGCGCGGCATTCGTCAAGCTCGAGTGCCATAGCTGCCACGAGGTGACGGGGGAAACCTTCCCGGCCCCGAGCGAGGCGGCGAAGGTCGGACCGGAGTTGGCCGCAATGGGGCCGCTTCACGAGGCTGCGTATTTCGCGGAGGCAATCATCAATCCGAGCGCCGTCGTCGAGAAACACAAGGGATACCAGGCGCCAGATGGCTCTTCCAAGATGCCGTCGTATAACGACTCGGTCACGGTCCAGGAGGTGGTGGACCTCGTCGCCTTTCTGAAGACGTTGAGGCTGCGCGCCGGGGCGCCCGCGGGTCAGGGCGGGCACGCCGGTCCCAAGACGCACTAGGAGGGTGCCGAGAGACAGCGGCATGCGGAGTCCCGGCCCCGAGGCCAGCCCCGTGAACGACCCTGTCTCCTCGAGGAGTTGACGCGAGCCGGTTAACGTTGACAAGCGAGACGCGATTCTGATAGAAACGGGGCATACTTAGCCTGCGTGTCCGGCCGCACGTTGTTCCCGAGCGTCAACTGACCCAGGGACCGCCTCCGCTCGTCGTCCCGACGGCGCGCGGGGGTCTCCGGAGGTGAATGATGAAACGTGGTCTCCTTAGCGTACTCCTCGCCGTCGCGCTCATGGCCTCGCTGACGGTCCTCATCACCACCCCGGGTCTGGCCCAGGGGCCGATCAAGATCGGCGCGTCGATTTCACTGACCGGCACCTATGCGGCGCTCGGCCAGAACCAGCACCGGGGCTACCAGCTCTGCGCCAAGCAGGTGAACGAGAAGGGCGGCGTTCTGGGGCGGAAGGTCGAGTTCGTCGTCTACGATGACCAGTCCCAGCCGGCCACCGGCGTCCGCCTCTACGAGAAGCTGATCACGCAGGACAAGGTGGACGTGGTCATGGGCCCTTACTCCTCGGCGATCACCGAGGCCGTGGCCAACGTGAACGAGAAGTACAAGATGCCCATGGTGGCGCCGATGGCCTCCACCACGTCCATCTTCAAGAAAGGGCGGAAGTTCATCTTCATGGTGCAGTCGCCGGCCGAGGCGTACCTGGAGGGGCTGATCGAGATGGCTGCCAAGAACGGACTCAAGACCCTGGCCATCATCAACGAGGACACGCTCTTCCCCAAGGCGACGGTGCAGGGGACGGTCGAGCTGGCCAAGAAGAAGGGGCTTCAGGTCGTTTTCGTCGAGGCCTATCCCAAGGGCAACACCGACTTCTCCGCGATCCTGACCAAGATCCGGGCGGCGAACCCCGACGTCCTCGGCGCCGCCACCTACTTCGACGACGCGGTGGCGATCACCCGGCAGATGAATGAGCTGAACGTCAACCCCAAGATGTACGGAGTCACGGTGGGCGGCGACCTCCCGACCTTCTACCAGCTGCTCGGGAGGAACGCGGAGTTCGTCTACGGCGCCACGCAGTGGGAGCGCGAGCTGCCGTATCCCGGCTCCAAGGACTTCGTCGACGCCTACACGAGAGAGTTCGTGGGCTCGGATCTCTCCTACCACTCCGCGGGAGGTTATGCCGGCTGCCAGATCCTCGTCGAGGCAGTCAGGCGCGCGGGGTCCCTGGACGGCGAGAAGATCCGGGAGGCGATCCTGAAGCTGGACTTCAACACGGTCTACGGCGGCTTCAAGGTGGATCCGGACGGGTTCCAGATCTCCCATAGGATGGTCATGTTCCAGTGGCAGGATGCCAAGAAAGTCATCGTCTGGCCGGACGAGCTGGCTGCCGGGAAGGCACGCTTCCCCACGCCACCGTGGAACCAACGATAAGCGTGTGAGGCAGTCCCGCTTACCCTCTTTCCCCAGTGGGCGAGAGGGTAGGGTGTGGCGCGCCGCACGATCCCGTCACCCTCTCCCCTGTCTTCTCCCTGAAGGGGAGAGGGTGGCACCCGGGGACCCGTGAACGTCGTCATCACGCCGGCGATGGTCGGCCAGGTGGTCATCTCCGGCCTCCTGGCCGGCGCGCTCTACTCCATGGTGGCCCTGGGGCTGGCCCTGATCTTCGGGGTCATGCGGGTCATCAACGTGGCCCACGGCACGATCCTGATGCTGGGCGCCTATACGACGTTCTGGTGGTTCCGCTTCCTCGGCGTCAACCCGTACCTCTCGCTCCTGGCCTCCGTGCCGCTGATGTTCATCCTCGGCATGCTTCTCCAGCGCGCGCTGGTCTCCCGGGTCGTCGATGCCCCCGAGCTGTCCTCGCTTCTCCTGACCTTCGGGATCTCCATCGCCCTCATCAACGTGGTCCAGCTCGCCTTCACCTCCGACCTCCGCTCGGTGGAGTTTCTGACGGGCGCCTGGCTGGTCGGCCCCTTCGCGCTCTCCAAGTCGCGGGTCATCGCGTTCGCCTTCGCGGTCGCGATCACGCTTCTCGCGTTCTGGTTTCTCCAGAAGACGCGCCTCGGGAAGGCCATCCGCGCGACCTCTCAAAGCCGCGAGGTCGCCATGGTGTGCGGGATCAACGTCCTCAGGATCCACCTCTACTCGTTCGGCCTCGCCTCGGCCCTGGCAGGCGTGGGGGGGAGCCTGGTGGCGGTGATGGTCGCCATCCAACCGGAGATGGGCCAGGTCTACACGTTCAAGTCGTTCCTGGTGATCGTGCTCGGCGGGGCGGGAAACTACCCCGGCGCCCTCCTCGGAGGGATGCTGCTCGGCCTCGTGGAGCAGCTCGCGTCCCTCCTCCTGACCACCCAGATCTCCGAGGCCGTCGCTTACATCCTCCTGGTGCTGGTCCTCCTGCTGCGCCCGCAAGGGCTCCTCGGGGGGCGCGCGACGTGAAGTGGGTGGCCTTTGCGGGCCTCGGGGTCGTACTGCTCCTGCTGGCCTGGTACCCTGTGGTTGCGTCCGGCTATGGCATCCGCTTCATGCTCCAGCTCTTCATGTGGGTGGCTCTGGCCCAGAGCTGGAACCTCATCTCCGGCCTCACAGGCTACGTCTCCTTTGGCCACGTGGCCTTCTTCGGCACCGGGGCCTATGCGGCGGGGATCCTGGTCGCGACCCACGGCTGGCACTGGATCCCGGCTTCCCTGCTGGGTGGCGTCGTGGCGGTGATCCTGGCGGTCGCCATCGGGTACCCATGCCTTCGGCTGAAAGGCCCCTACTTCGCCATCTCCATGCTCGGTCTCAACGAGGTGATGCGGGTCCTGGTCTCGTACTTCGAGGGGCTCACCGGCGGGGGCTCGGGGCTTTCGCTCCCCACGCTCCACGCGAGCGTCGCGATCTATTACGCCATGGGGCTTGCCGCCCTCGCCGTCATAGGCGCGGCGTACCTCATCATCACCTCGCGGTTCGGTCTCCGGCTCATGACGATCCGGGAGGACGAGATCGCCGCCGAGGCCGTCGGGATCGATACTGCGCGCTACAAGCTCTACGCCTTCTTGCTCTCGGCATTCGTCCCCGGGGTGGTCGGGGGGCTGTTTGCCCGGGACCAGGGGTACATCGAGCCCATCGCGGTCTTCCCGCTCGCCACGACTATCACGATGATCGTGATGGCGCTCTTCGGCGGCAAGGGGACCGTCTGGGGACCGGTCCTGGGCGCCGCGTCGCTCTTCGTCCTCCAGGAGCTGGTGTGGGCGCGGTTCCTGTTCCTTCACCAGATCCTCTTCGGGGCGATCATCATCCTCGTCGTCCTGTTCATGCCGCGAGGGATCCTGGGCGTCCTCCAACAACGGTATCGTCTCCCGCGGTACGTGTGACGCGGTGGACGCGCCCGTCCTCGACGTGGTGGAGCTGACCAAGCGGTTCGGCGGCGTCACCGCCGTCAGCTGCTGCTCGCTCGCACTCACGCGCGGACGCATCTACGGCCTGATCGGGCCAAACGGCTCGGGCAAGACGACGCTGTTCAACTGCATCACGGGATTGCAGGTGCGCGACGCCGGGGTGATCCGGCTCCGGGGCCAGCGGATCGACGGCCTCCCGTCGCATCGCGTGGCGATGCTTGGCGTCGGTCGGACCTTTCAAGTGATCCGGGTCTTTCCGGAGCTGACGGCGCTCGAGAACCTCCTCGTGGTCTCGCGCGGCGATCGGGAGGTTGCGGCTCGACGCGGCCGCGAGCTGCTCGCCTTCGTGCGGCTCGAGGGACTGGCCGGAGAGCATGCGGGCAACCTCTCCTATGGTCAGCAGAAGCTCCTGGAGTTCGTCCGGGTCCTCATGATGGATCCAGGGCTCATCCTTCTGGACGAGCCCGCGGCCGGCGTGAATCGGACGCTGCTGAACGCCCTGCTCGCAGCGATCCGCGGGCTGCGGGACGAGGGCCGCACGGTTCTGATCGTCGAGCACGACATGAAGGTCGTCATGGGATTGTGCGAGCACGTGTTCGTGCTGGACCATGGGGAGCTGATCGCCGAGGGCCCACCCGAGGCGGTTCAGCGGGATGAGCGGGTCATCGAGGCCTACTTTGGGCGCTGAGGCCCGCGGGTCTGGGTGACGGTGTGGGCGGGTGGGCTGCCCCCTCACGCTGCCCGCTTCCCCAGAAGGGGAGAAGGGAACTCAGCGACGCACGGGCCTCGGGGTTCCCCACCCTGGCTGGGATCGGTGTAGCGGCCGCCTTGGTGGTTGCACTCTGGCTGACAGTGCGGTCGCTCGGCTGGCCGCTCGTGCACGATGGACCGCTGATGCACTACGTCGCGGGGCGCCTCCTGGAGGGGGCGGTGCCGTATCGGGATCTCTTCGACATGAACTTTCCGGGCGTGTACCTGGTCCACATCCTGGGACTCGTCCTGCTGGGCCCCGGGGAGGGCGGGTTTCGCCTGTTCGACCTCTCGCTGCTCGCCGCGACGGTCGCCGGGTTGGGCGTGGCGCTCGGGACTTTCGGGCGATGGGCGAGCGTGTCCGGCGGAGCGCTCTTCTGGCTGTATCACGTGGCGGGCGGCGCATGGCGGGCCGGGCAGCGGGATCTCATCCTCTGCGTGCCGCTCGTGTGGATGACCGTGGCGGTCCTGGCCCATCTCGGGCGCGGCGGGCTCCTACCGCTCGGCCTTGCGGCCCTGAGCCTCGGCGCGGCGGTCTGGGTGAAGCCCCACGCTCTTCTCCTCCTCCCCGTCCTGGGGGCGCTCGCCTGGCGCCGTGGCTCGGGAGGGCGCGCGCCGGCAGTGCTCGCCATGGCGCTGGGCCTTGCCGTGCCCGCCCTCGCGATGTTGGTGTGGATGGCGGCCACCGGCGGCTTGTCGTCCTTCCTGGACATCCTGGGCGGCTACCTCATCCCTCTCTACGCGCGCCTCGGCCGGGTGTCCCTTGTGCGCGCCGTGCTCGACCAGGACCTCGGGTGGGCCGTGCTGGCGGGGCTCGGCCTCTGGGCTGGTGGAGGACTCGTCGCGCTGTGGCGGACCGGCCGTGCGGATGGCCGGGTGGTGGTGCTCGTGGCCGGAGTCGCCTACGGGGCACTCCACTTCGCCTTGCAGGGAAAGGGGTGGGAGTACCACCTGTACCCCTTCGCGCTGTTCGCCGTAGCGCTGGGGGCGGCGGGATTCGGGGTGGCCCGCGCGTCGAGCCGGCGGCTCGCCTCGGCGACCCTGGTGGTCGCGATGCTCGCGGCGGTGGGAGCCCTCGGCGCGAAGGGCCTGAGGAATCTCGACCCCCACTGGATCGCGGACAAGCGGGCGCGAGCGCACGCCGTGGCCGCCGCCCTTGAGCCGGTCGTGGCTGCGGGGGGCACCGTCCAGGTATTCGACACGACCGACGGTGGCGTCCACGCGCTCTACCTCTTGCGCGCCCGTCAGCCGACCCGGTTCCTCTACGACTTCCACTTCTATCACGACGTGAACCATCCTTACGTCCAGCGACTCCGGGCCGAGCTGCTCGCGGGGCTCCGCGCGCGGCCGCCAGCCGCCGTGGTGCTCTTCGAGCGCGGATGGCCCGGCGGCGACTACGCGCGGCTGGCCGACTTCCCGGCGCTGGCGGCGTGGCTCGAGGCCGGCTACCAGCCGACGCGCGAGGGCGACGGATACCGGATATATGCAACGCGAGGCGATCGCTAGGGTGATTGCAGCCTACGATGACCCGATCATCCGCGCCTACTCCTGGGGGCGGTTCCTGATCCTGCGCCAGCGCTTCTTGGACGAGATCGGCCAGTACCTTCCAGCCGAGGGGTCGGTCCTCGACATCGGCTGCGGCTTCGGCCTCTTCTCGCTCTACTACGCGCAGCTCTTCCCGGCGGCACGCTTCCGTGGCCTCGACGTGAACGCGCGCCGCATCGGGCTCGCCACGGGAGCGGCGAGGCGGCTCGGCCTCTCCAACGCCACCTATGCGGTGGGAGATGCCCGGGAGTACCGGGCGGACGGGCAGTACGCGGCCGCGTACATGCTCGACATCGTCCACCACATCCCGCCTGAGACGGTGGCCCCGCTCCTGGCCGAGCTCCACACCAGTCTCGGCCCGGGCGGATGTCTCATCGTAAAGGACGTGGACACGCGACCCACCTACAAGCGCTGGTTCACCCACGCCCTGGACCTCTTGATGAGTCCCCGGGCGGTGATCCACTATTGGCCTGCCGAGCGGCTCCAGTCCCTGCTCCAGAGCGTCGGCTTCCGGGTGTACCGGCACCTGATGGTCGACTTCCTTCCGTACCCCCACGTCCTGTACATCTGCCGCAAGGACGGCCCGTGACCGCTCGCGCGCCGCTGTTGACGGTCGAGGAGGTCCATGCCGGCTACGGCCGCATTCCCATCCTCCACGGCATCAATCTCGCGGTAAGAGCGCAGGAGGTGGTCTCGATCATCGGGCCGAACGGCGCGGGCAAATCGACGGCGCTGAAGGTGATCGTGGGTCTCCTCTCCCCGTACGAGGGGCAGGTCCGCTTCAATGGCGAAGCGATCACTGCCCTGCGACCTGACGAGGTCCTCCGCCGGAGACTGGCCTACGTTCCGCAAGGGCGCATCGTGTTCCCCCAGATGACCGTGCTCGAGAACCTCGAGATGGGCGCGTACATCGAGCGGGACCGGAATCGCATCATCGAGGCCCTCGAGCGCGTGTATCAGCTCTTCCCGATCCTGCGGGAGCGCATGAAACAGAAGGCAGGCACCCTGTCCGGCGGCGAGCAGCAGATGCTCGCCATCGGCCGTGCTCTCATGACGCAACCCCAGCTGATGCTGCTCGACGAGCCCTCGCTCGGGCTCTCGCCGAAGTTCGTCGGCATCATCTTCGACAAGCTCGCCGAGCTGAAGACGGCCGGAATGACGATGGTGATCGTCGAGCAGAACGCGGTCAAGGCGCTGACGGTCGCCGACCGCGGCTACGTCCTCGAGCTGGGTCGGAACCGCTTCGAGGGCGCGGGGGCCACCCTCCTCGCCGACCCCGAGGTGAAGCGCCTCTACCTGGGCGGCTAGCATCGGATGCGCCTGACGTGGTGCGGCACCTCCCGAATCGGGCCGCGACGGTGTCGAGCATCGCCGGGAGCGTGGCGTCGCGGCAGGGATTCGCATCCATGGGGTAGAATTCTCGCATGGACACGGATCTTCGCGACGCGCTTCGGACAGCCAAGTACATGTACCTGACGACCTACAGCCAGGCCGGCAAGTCCGGCACGGTCCCCACGTGGCTCTGGTTCCACGAGGGGGCCGTCTACTTCACGACCCAGCGCGAGAGCCTCAAGGCGAGGCGCATCCGGACAAACGGCCGGGTGGCGGTGCACGTGGGCGAGAAGGACGGGCCCTCGTTCGAGGGACGCGCCGAGTGGGTGGATGACCGGCCGGATCTGGAGACCGCGCTCCTCGCAGCGTACCACCGGAAGTACTGGCTCGCCGTCCCCCTCTGGATGGGGCGTCAGATCCGGAAGCGCCTCGCTGCCAAGACGAGCGTGCTCATCCGAATCACGCCGAAGCCAGTGGGGCGCTGACCGACGCTCGCGGCCTCAGATGGGTCAGCCCACCCCCGGCGGACGAGCCGTTGACAGGGTGACCGTCACCTCCATACGGTAGGGGCATGGAGAATCGCATCTTCTACTTCCCGGGCTCGTCGGCGGCCGCGCTCGCCGACCGTCTGCCGCCGATCTACCAGTGGCGCCCGCTGCCGCCGGGGGACGGAGCGGCAGGAGACGCATCGGAGACCCTGCCTGAGACCGTCGGCCCCGGCGTGATACTCGTCGACGCGACGGCGGACCAGCTCGGGCGCGCGATCCAGCTGCAGGCGGCGCACCCTCGGCTCATGATCGTCGCCCTGGCCGCCGCGGCGGACACACCGGAGGGCCCGTTCCCCGAGGTCTACGCCTACCTCACCCGGGACGCGCCGAACCCCATCCTGCTCCGGACCCTCGCTGCGGCATTTGCCCACCTCGAACTGCGCCTGGAGCACGAGCGGACGAAGGCCGATCTGGCCCGGCTGACCCGGGAGCTTCAAGAGGTGAACGCCATCGGCATCAAGCTCTCGGCGGAACGGGACACCGGGGCGCTGCTGGAGCTGATCTTGACCAAGGCCCGGGAGATCACCGACAGCGACGCCGGCTCGCTCTACCTGGTCGAGGAGGACGCCGCGGGCAACCGAGGGCTTCGCTTCAAGCTGGTCCAGAACGACAGCTTCGCCGTGCCGCTCAAGGAGTTCACTCTCCCGATCAGCTCGCTCAGCGTGGCGGGCTACGTGGCGCTGAGTGGCCAGGTGGTCAACCTCGAGGACGCGTACGCTCTCCCTCCAGGCTCCCCCTTTCGGATCGATCGAGCCTTCGACCAGCGGACGGGCTATCGGACGAAGTCCATGCTGGTCGTGCCGATGAAGACTCCGAAGGACGAGATTATCGGCGTGCTGCAGCTCATCAATGGCAAGTCGGACCGCGCCCGTCGCTTCGCGTCGCCCGAAGAGATCGAGCGCGGGGCGCTGCCATTCTCGGCCCGCGCGCAGGATCTTGCCGCCTCCCTGGCTTCCCAGGCCGCGGTGGCCCTCGAGAACACGCGCCTCTACGCCGAGCTTCGCGCCGCGCTGAAAGCGGTCGAGGAGTCGCAGCAGCGGGTCATCCAGGCCGAGCGACTCCGCGCCCTGGGGGAAATGGTCAGCGGGCTCGCCCACGACGTCAACAACGTTCTGGCTGTGGTCGTGGGCCGCGCCCAGCTCCTCCTGCGTCAGACGGAAGACCCGGCTCTGCGCCGGCAGCTCCAGGCTATCGAGCGGGTCGGCCAGGACGGCGCTCAGACGGTCCGGCGCGTCCAAGAGTTTGCCCGCATGCGACGGACGCGACCGTTCCAGGGGGTGGACCTGAGCCGCATGGTCCACGAGGTTGTCGAGGCCACCCGGCCCCGCTGGCATGACGAGGCCCAGGCCAGGGGTGTGGTCTACGACGTCCGGATCGAGGCGGCGTCGGTGCCGGAGGTAGTCGGAGACCCGGCGGAGCTCCGCGAGAGCCTGATGAACATCCTGTTCAACGCCCTCGATGCCATGCCCCGAGGGGGGCGGGTGACGTTCACGACAGGCGTTGACGGGGGGTGGGTCTATTGCGTCGTGACCGACACGGGCGTCGGCATGACCGAGGACGTGCGGCAGCGAGTCTTCGAGCCCTTGTTCACGACGAAGGCGGAGCGGGGGACGGGGCTCGGGCTCAGCATCGCATACGGGACAATCGCGCGACACCGCGGCGAGATCGAGGCGCGGAGCCGGCCGGGGGAGGGAAGCACCTTCACCATTCGGTTGCCCGTGGCGCGCGAGATCCACGAGGCTCCCTCGAGCGTGCCTCCCCTCCTGGCAGAGCGGAGCGGGAGGATCCTGGTCATCGAGGACGAGCAGGCGGTCCGGGAGGTGTTGGTCGATCTCCTTTCCCGGCGGGGCCACGACGTGGTCGCTTGCGCGGACGGCCGCTCGGCGCTCGCGCGACTCGACGCCGCCCCCTTCGATTTGGTCATGGTGGACCTCAGCATGCCCGGGCTCTCGGGTTGGGAAGTCGTGAGACTCGTCCGCCTCAGGGATCCGGCGCCTGCTGTCGCCCTCATCACGGGCTGGGGTGATCAGCTCGATCCGGATGAGGCGAGGGAGAAGGGGGCGGACTACATCGTGGCCAAGCCGTTCAGCCTCGACGATGTCACCGCCGTGGTGGCGCGCGCCCTCGCCCGGGCGAGTCTCAGGGAGAGCTGAGCCGGAAAAGCCGCGCCGCGTTGGCGTGGCCGACGCGATCGGCGACGTCGGGCGGCAGCTCGCCCAGGATCCGTCGGGTCCACGCCATGAGGCGGTCGAGCATCGCGGGGGTGAAGAGCGCGGGCGCCCACAGGTCAATCCCAGCCAGCACGCGGTCGGGGTGCTCTGTGATGAGCGCCTTCCAGCCGCCCTCCAGCGGGCC
>Ga0209887_1000212_pt1 | contig 17275 bp, 13 predicted proteins | sample GWRWN1_30_40_FD_187230 | JGI IMG/M metagenome (GOLD analysis project Ga0209887, IMG submission 187230) | Riverbed sediment microbial communities from areas with no vegetation in Columbia River, Washington, USA - GW-RW N1_30_40 (SPAdes)... | ecosystem: Environmental > Aquatic > Freshwater > River...
ACCTCAACTGCGTCAGTCTCGAGGTCGGCGGTAGCGCCGGCAGCCCATGGGTCGTCGAGGCCGACGAGGAATCCGCGTCCGACCTGGAGCTGTCCTCTGATGAGCAGAGCCTGGAGATTCGGTCCGGGGATTCCGTGTCGCTAAGCGGCCGGCGTCATGTTGCGGTGGCGCTCCCCCAGGACGCGGGCACGAACGTGTCGAGCTCGCTCAACGCCGGGGAGGCGACCCTCGATCTGGCGGGCGGTCACTGGGGGGCGATCCAGGTGGACGGGAACGCCGCGGCCTTCGTGGTCGACCTCTCGGACGCGGAGGTGGATTCCATGGAGGCATCCCTGAACGCCGGTTCGGCAGGAATCCAGTTCTCGGACCAGACCAATGTCGGCTCGGTCCGGCTGAGCGCAAACGCTGGCGAGTTCCATGTCTGCGTGCCCGAAGGCGTTGGCCTGCAGGTCACGATCGGCAGTGACGTTGCGGTGGGCCACAACCTCGAGGACGAAGGGTTGACCGAGGATGGCGACGTGTGGCGGACGCCGGGATACACGTCGGCGGACACGCGGATTGACATCGTATTCAGCGGCAACGCGGCCGCGTTCACGCTCAACCCTGAGGGAGGCTGCTCATGAACCGTCGTCTATACCGATCGGTGGTCGATCGTCGCATCGGCGGCGTGGCGGCAGGAACCGCCACCTACTTCGACATCGATCCCTCGATCGCTCGGGTCCTGTGGCTGCTGCTGGCCTTCTTCTCAGGCGGCGTCTTCTTCGTCGTCTACCTGGTCATGTGGGCGGTCGTCCCCGAGGAGCCATACCCGGCCGTGGCAGCCGGCGCATCCACTGCCGCCCCGGCGTCGGGTGCAGCAGGAGATGAGGCCCCCGCGGCAGCGGCCCTTGGCGGTGCTCCCGCATCATGGCCTCCGGCTGCCAACGCGGCAGGCGGGCCAGGCGGCCGCGTGATCCTGGGCGCCATCCTGATCGTAATCGGGGCCTGGTTCCTGGCCGCCGAGTTCCTACCCTGGCTGAACTGGGACCTCGTCTGGCCCATCGGCCTGGTCGTCATCGGGATCCTGGTCCTGGCTACCGCCCTCCGACGCAGCTGAAGAGCTCGTTCGCTCACGAACCCGGCCGGCCAGGAGGTCACTCCCGAACGAGGCGAACGCCGCCGACGCCAGTGACACGACCGTGGCCAGCGCCAGGACGAAGATTTCGGTGCTGATCAGAGGCGGTCGCTCACCCTGGGGCGGCCCCGGGAACTGGAACGCGTAGTTCCAGGGCGGCAGGGCGCGGGTGGCGTTGACGTACCAGTCGGGCATGGCCAGCGCCGAGTTGAGCGGGTAGATCATCAGCCCCGTCACGCCCATCGCGATCAGGAACGCAATCCCGTAGTCGCGCAACCATCGATCGCGCAGCACCTCGTCCAGGACGTAGGCGACCGCCACGAACGCGAACAGCACCGCGGTCAGGTAGTGGTACTGGAAGGCGGCGCGCTCGATCCTGGCCCAGGGCAGGTACTGGAACGCGAAGGCAATCACCACCAGCAGAAGCGCCCATGAGCGCCGCCGCCAGGCGAGCAGGAGGGCCACCCCGACGGCCGGCACGCTGGCCCAGAACAGGACCGGGTTCCCGCCGTTGTAGGTCACCGCGACGCGCAGCAGGTCGAACGAGTGGCTGTAGAACCAGACCGGCTTGAGGTCCAGCGGCCAGCTCCACCACGGCGACGAGGCTGCGTGCCCGGCCTGCAACCCGTAGTGGTAGCCGAACATCTGGGCGTGCAGCTCATCCATGGACCACGCGTAGCCGGGGCCGCTGTTCGGGATCGCAAACGAATGGCCCACCTGCAGCCACGGGATGTAGGTCGCCACGTACACCGCGAGCGGGAGGACCAGGAGACACACGAAGATCCAGGGCCACGCGAAGCCGGCCATCTCGGCCGGCTTGAACCACCGGGCATCACTGTCCGGTCGGAGCAGACTGCGGGTGGCGCGGACGAGCAGGAGGACGGCCGCGATACCCAGCGCCGCGAATGCCGGCCAGTGGGCCTCGAGGCCGCGGAACAGGATCCCGAAGCCCAGCTCCACGATGCCACCCGGCTGCCGGCACGGCGACGCGCCGCAGTCGAGGGTCTGGAAGGCCAGGACGAAGGACAGACCGATAGCGCCAACCACCATTCCAGTGGAAGCGACAGCCCACAGCTCGGAGCCGGACAGGCGCACCGGCCGGACCCAGGCCACCGCCAGCGCCAGGCCCAACACGGCCAGCGCGATGAGGGTGAAGGTCCACGGCGGCCATGGAGACCCGGGCCACGGGGCGCCCATGCCCACCGCGACTGCCGCGAAGCCGGTCGCCGCCACCAAGATGAATCGGCCGAGCTGGGACCGAAGCAGGACCAGGAACCACAGACCGATGAGGGCATACCAGCCCACCCACTTGGACGCCGCAGCCAGACCGATCATGACCCCCACCAGCGGTAACGCCCACCACGCGCTCCGGCGCCAGCGGCCGCCCCAGATGGGCCAGAACAGGGCGTAGGCGGCCACGATGAAGAACGCGACGAAGATGTCGTTCATCGCGATCCGGCTCATGGCAAAGCTCATCAGGTCGGTTGCCACGAACACACCGGCCAGGATGGCGATCGAGCGGCGCCGGAACAGCATCGCGGCAAATGCGTAAACCACCCCGGCCAGCAGGGCTCCGAAGACCGCAGCCGCCAGACGCCAGGCGTGAGCGTTGTCGCCGATGTCGATGTTGACCAGCGTTCCACCCGCGGATCGCTGGGTGGAGACGATCAGCCGGCCGTGGTCATCGGTCTGGGAGGTGTCGCTGACGTCGAAGGCCAGCGCCAGTGGCTCGCCCTCGACCCGAGTCTCGTCATAGACCGCGAAGCCCGAGCGGTTATCACCGTGGGGCTCGATGGTCCACACCTGCTGCGGTCCGGCCACGTACACCAGGTTGGCCACCAGGTCCCAGCCGAGGGCCCGGGCCGGACCGGGGAGCGGGATTGTGTCATCCGGAATGATCCCGCCGCCGCGCAGGACCATCATGCCGCCCGTCGTGGCCGGGTGCTCCTCGTCGGCCGGCAGCGGACCGACCGGCACCCAGATCAGCTGGTTCGACCCGCGCCCGCTGGCCATCAGCATCCCGAGCGGCGGAGATTCAGGCGTCTCCGCGGTTTCGGTCATCAACGTCCCCGCGTCCAGCGAAAGCACCTCTCCCCGATTCGGGTCGAGGGCGATCACCCGCGCGCTGACCTCGTTGTCGCCGCTCACCGCGCTCGTGTAGGCGATGGCGCTGACCGTGATCTCGCGCCGCGCCATCTCCGCCCCGGTGACCCGCTCGAACACGGCCACTTCGTCCGGGCCGCGGACGACGAGCACCGAATCGTTGAGCGGCACGACCAGCTCGAGGACGCCCCGCATGCCGGTCTCGATGCCGAACGTGACCACGGGCGGCGCGCGCTCCGCCCCTCCGCTCAGGAACGCGTTCAGGTCCCAGGCCGCGATCGTGCCGCTGTCGCGGAGGCCGGCCAGGAGCCGGCCGGTGTCCGGATCCCAGGCCAGGCTCGACACCGGCCCGTCGGCCTCCCAGCTGTCCACTTCCGCGCCGGTGGACGCGTCGCGGGCCTCGATCGTCCGACTCCCGTCCGACGTGAAGGCCATCGAGGCAGGCCACCCCGACGCGGTCTTCTGGGGTGCCACCGCCAAGCTGGTGGCCGGGGTCTCGAGCTCCGTGCTGCCGCTCACCTGGTTCGGGTTGGCGACCACGATGCCGGCCGCGATGAGGTACTTGGCCAGCATGGGGTGGGTCCACTCGTACGGGTCCCGGTCCCAGCCCCAGGTCCAGTTGGCCAGGTATTCGACCGCGGTGCGGCCGTGGTAGACCTCGTCGAAGATCATCGAGCGCGGCGTGTCCAATCGCCATAGGCGCAGGACGAGGGCCAAGGCCACCATGCCCACGACCAGGGCCAGGTCCCATCGGTCCAGCCGTCGGGGTGGCTCGCGCTCTTCCTCGGAGACCGCGTCCTGACGCAGCCAGCGCCAGCCGGGGCGCCCTCGCGCCGCGCGAACTGCGCTCGCAGCGGCGGCGGCCTCCTCGGCTGGTTCCGCATCGCCCAGGCGCGCTTCGACACCGGGAATCGGTTCCGGGCGCAGGGCCTGCCGGATGATCCAGCCGAGCAGAACCACTACGCTCAGTGACAGGACGTAGACGCCGAAGTCGCTGAAGACCGTCGCCGCCATGAACGGGTCGCGCCCGAACGGCTCTCCCCCGATTCCGGGGTTGTAGATCGGGGGTGCGGCATACGACCAGTCGGCCGAGTACACCCAGTAGATGTTCAGGAAGAACAGCGCCGATAGGGCAACAAAGGCAATTCCCCAGCGCGCGGCCTTCCTCACCAGCGGGGCAGCCAGCGCGATGGCCGGGAACAGATACCGCTCGTGGACCCGGGTCGGCAATGCGAAGAAGGCGACCGCCATGGTCAGCGATCCGACCAGCAGACCCTGCATGTCGTCGCGGCGCGCCACCGCCACCAGCGCGATCAGTGCGGCCATGGCGAAGAGGGCCACCCCGAGCATGGCCCAGGTGACGTCCAACCCGCCCAGGGTGAGGGCGACGGCCTGGTCATTCCCCCATTGCTGGACCTGCGTCAGCCCGCTCCACGGGTTGCGCCACAAGTTGAGCGCGTTGATGGACAGGCCCTGGTACTGGTCGGCGGCGGCCCGGAACTTGTCGATGAGGCCGGTGGTCGGATCCCCAGTCGGCAGCAGCGTCATCCCGAATGGGAGGAGCATGGCCACCAAGGCTCCGAACCCCACCGCCAGCGAGGTCAGGATGCGAACCGGGTCCGGGCGGGCCGCCAGGACCGGGTCCGATGATCGTCCGAACAGGTGCCGTTTGAGCCCGACGACCGCCACGATCGGGATGAGCCACGCGAACTGGAACTTGATGAGCACGGCCACCACGGCCGCCAGTCCCGCCGCTTCGGTCCAGCCTCGTCCCAGCGCGTACAGGCCGGCCAGGATGACCAGCAGCCCAACGGAGTCCATCTGGCCCCACACGGCGGAGTTGAAGACGGTTCCCGGGTTGAAGAGGTAGACGGCCGCGCCGATCAGGCCGATGCGGGCGCCGGATCCCAGCCAGCGGATGGGAGGGCGATCCCCGAAGAACCGGGCCGCGATGATGTAAATGAGCCACGCCACCCCGAGATCGGCCGCAATGCCGGGCACCTTGACCAGGCCGCGAATCGGGCTCGCCCCCAGCAGCGGTTCCAGGAAGCGGGACACTTCGCCCAGGGGCCACAGGACGTACAGGTATGCGGGCGGGTAATCCGCGAAGTAGCCAGGCGCGTAGAACTCGGCCGGACCGACGTCGGCCAGGCGAATTGCCCACCCGCTGAAGGCGGTGATGTCGGTATAGAACCCGCTCAGGGGCAGGATCAACCCAGCCACCAGCACGCGCAGCGCGAGGCCGGCGACCAGGAGCACGAGGAGCGTGCCGAGCGGATCGAGGAAACGACGGGTCGGCAAGGCGGCGGTGAGTATAGCGCCGGGTTCCGCTACCATCCGCGCCACCCATTTGACCGGTCGCGAATCCAGGGAGGCCCGTGGACGAATCGGTTTCAGCCCGCCCCGCCCTGACCTTCTTCTTCCCCGCCTACAACGAGGAGGCGAACATCAAGCGGACGGTGGCGCGGGCGATCGACGACGTCGGGCCCTTGGCCGACTCGCTCGAGGTCCTGGCCATCGACGACGGCTCCACCGATCGGACCCCACAGCTGGCCGATGAACTGGCCGCGGCCGACCCCCGGGTCCGCGTAGTCCACCAGCCCAACCGCGGCTACGGCGGCGCCTTGCAGGCGGGGTTTGCCAATGCGCGCGGGGAGCTGATCGCCTTCTCGGATGGCGACCTCCAGTTCGACCTGGCCGAGCTGCGCCGGCTGCTCGATCGTCTGGCGGACACCTCGCGCCCGGTGGACGGCGTCATCGGTTACCGCATCAAGCGGCGGGACCCGGCGCATCGGCTTGTCATCGCCAAGACCTACAACGCCATCGTGTCGGTCCTGTTCGGGCTCCGGGTGCGCGACATCGACTGCGCCATGAAGGTCTTCCGGCGCCGGGTGTTCGAGGGCCTGCGGCTGGACTCCGAAGGGCCGTTCCTGTCGGCGGAGCTGCTCATCAAGCTCAACGCGCGCGGCGTGCGGATGGACCAGGTGGGCGTGACCCACTACCCGCGGACCGCGGGCCAGAACACCGGCGCCAGCTTCCTGAAGATCATGCGCACGTTCCGGGACATCTTCCGGCTGCGCTGGGCGCTGTGGACCGACCGGGAGCGGACGCTGGGGCGGTCGTCGCCTCGCTAGTTGCGCGGTTGGACGATGAAGAGGCCGAGCCAGAAGTCGGAAGCGTAGATTCTTCCGTCGGTCCCGAAGTACGCTCCCCAAGTCTCCCGGCCCTGGAAGAAGCACTTACACGCCGCCGCCTTGTTGGCATTCGGCAGGTAGAACGCGGTCTCGACTGGCGCCGTCTTGTCGGTGGTGTCGATCAGCCGAAGCCCCATGCTGTAGTTCGCGACCAGCAGGGTGTTCTCGCCCTTCACGTCCAGGTTATGCGCATCGAACGTGAAATAGCGCTGGACGACGCCGTGCCACGCGCCGCTCCCGCGGCCGTGGTACGCCCCGGCCTGGACTTTGTGACCCGGGATGTGCCACGTCCCGACCTCGTCCGGGGTGCAGTAGCTGACCCCATCACAGGCGCTGGTTTCCAGAACCCGAACGCCGCCTGTCGCGCCGACTCCGATCTCATCCTCGAGGTAGACCCAATCGCCCGACGGCGTCGGCTTGGCGTCGTGGGCACAGCAGTTGCCATCCGTCGGAGGGCTGTAGTCGAACGAGCCCACCTCGACCGGGGCCGTCGGGTCAGTCACGTCCACGATCCGCAAGCCGCTGTCCCAGTAGCTCACGTAGTCCAGCACCAGGCCGCTCACGGGGTGGCGCTGTATGTGCCCTTCGTGAGCGAAGTTGAACGCCTGGCAGTCGGCATCCGATGGCTGGCAGAGAAGGCCCTCCGGCGACGCGTACTGGCCGAGGATCGCGCCGGTCAGGATGTTCACGATCGTGACCTTGCCGTCCCACTCGGAGTTCAGGTAGGCGTACGGCCGCCCTGACTCAACCTCCGGGTCGAGCTGAACGGTGTGCACCGGCGCGGACTGGATCCTGCGCAGCAGCACGGGGTGGTACGGATCGGGGGCGATGTCATAAACGCTGATCCCGCCGAAGGCGCCAGAACTGCTCCAGGGCTGATGGCTGACCGCCAGGTAGTGCCCGACGCGGTCGAGGTCAGCCGAGTCGGAAGTGTCCTGCGGTCCGGTGATTACCGTCGAGAGCGTGGCGGTCAGAACTGGACTGGCCGGGTTGGTCGTGTTGATGACGGCGACGCCCTGGTCGTCGAACGAGCCGAGGTACGCCACGTGCCGGCTGGCATCGGCCGCGAGGTTCGAGAATTGCCCGTTCGCCCAAGGCGCGAGCGAACCAACGAGCTGCATCGGGTTCCCGGCCGCATAGGCGGGCTCGGCGGCCACGAGCCAGAGGACTGCCAGGATCGTCAACCGTCGCAACGAAAGCACGCGCGGTACTCCCCTGCTGCTTCTCCCGCGGATGATCCTCCCCAGCCACAGGGCTTGTCCAGCCATGCGCAGGCACCAATGTGGGTGATTGGCTGAGCGAGACGGGCGCCTACTCGATGGGCGGGCGGCCCTCGGACGGTGGGCGGCCCTCGGACGGTCCCAGGTCGACGTCGAGCGAGTTCACGAAGTCGCGGAACACGGCCAGCTTCTCGTCGTCCTCCCCCAGCTCGCCGTTCGTCTCCGGCTCGACGCCGGCCTCGTCGAGGACCCGCTCGTCGACGTAGATGGTCGACCCGGTGCGGATGGCAACCGCGATCGCGTCGGAGGTCCGCGAGTCGATCTCGGTCTCCCCGCCCTCGGATGTTTCCAGGTACAGGCGGGCGTGGAAGGTCCCATCGCTGACGTGGGTCACCACCACTCGACTGAGAGAGCCGTGAACCGCCCCCAGCACGCTGACAAGCAGGTCGTGGGTGAGCGGACGCTCGGCGCTGATGCCTTGCAGGCGCATGGCGATGGCGTTGGCCTCCGATGGACCGATCCAGATGGGCAGGTATCGGTCCCGTTCGGTCTCCTTGAGAATCACCACGTGCTGGCTCGACAGGACGTGGACCCGCACGCTTTCGACGACCATCTCAATGAGCTGGGTCACGGCCCGATTCTAGTGGCTGCTACTCCAGGACGACGCGGATGACCCGATCCGGGGTCAGCAGGTAGGCCGCCGGCGGGCCGTCGGGGGTGGACAGAACCTCCATTCCCAGGACCTCATCCAGCAGGCCGGCGGCATCTCCCCGGCGCGGCGCCATCCATTGCCCGAGGAACGCCCCGTCGGCGCGTCCGAAGGCAATGATTCGCGCATTGGCGGCGTCGTAGACGAAGAACTGGTCCTGTTCGCCGATGGTGGCGCCGTCCAGGAACTGGTAGTCCAGCGGCTCGCGCACCGCGGCGTCCGGCGGCGGATCGAGGGAGAAGTCCGACTGCGGGACCGGCGTGCCGAAGTTGACCCGAGTCACGGTCACGCGCTGGAGGAGCCACAGATTGGCATCGGCGCGCAGGTCGCGGGCGGCGGCGGGGTTGAGGTCCGCGGCCCCGGTGAGGAACGACTCGGGTGGATCAGGGAAGGTGACCGGGATCACCGCCGGCGGGGTCCACTTCCAGACCACGCCGCTGGTGGCGTCCACGGCGTACAGGGTGAAGATCTCGAGCGGAGGCCGATGCTGGAGCGCGCTGAGCAGGCGGCTGGCCGGGTCCAGGGATTCGATGCCCGCCAGCGGCATCCGGCGAGGCACACGCTCGACCAGGTCAGCGCGCCACGCCTGACGCTGGCGGTCGACAATGACGACGTCGGTGGCCGCGGTGGCGAGCAGCCAGGGCTCGCCGGCTACGCCCCCGATCAGCTCCTGGCCGGCCCGGTAGACGACCTCCGCGCTGCCGGTCGCCGGATCCACGCGGACCACCCGCCCCCGACCGGTGTCGGTGATCCATAGCGACGTGTCGGAGGCGGCTACCATCCGTTCAGGCGAGACTGCGGTGAACGCGGCAGCCAGGTCCACCACGGTCGTCAGCTCCCGGATCCGGGTCACCGCGTACAGCGCATCGAGCCGGCCATCCAGCCGACTGCGGAGTGGTTCGAGTGCCGACGCCGGCACCCCGACCCCCTCAGCCCGGTCGAGGGCTCGCTCGGCGGTGGCCAGGAGATCCTTGGCCTGCTCGGGGTCGCGCTCCACCAGGTCCTGGCCGTCGATCCGATCCTCCACGGCGGCGATCAGCTCCTGGGCCTCGGCGACGGCCTCGCGGGCCACCGTCAGGCGCGGGATGGCCTGAGTGGGATCCAATGATGGATAGCTGGCCACAGTGACGCCGGCCGCCACCAGGCCGGCGACTACCACCATCCCGAGCGCCCCGAGGCGCCGCCGGCGCCGCGCCTCGAGGGCCTCGGTGCGCACCACCCGCCGCGGGTAGTCCACCTGGCGTCTGGGCATGAGGGCCATCAGGCGCCCGATGAACAGGCCCACTGAGCCGCCGAGCCGCGACTGCGCCTGATCCACGGCCTGGTCGGCGCGGCGGATGGCTCCGCCCACCGCATCGGCACCCGGCACCGGGCTGCGGTCTGGAAGCCCGGCCAGCGGGTCAGCCGGTCGGACCGGCTCGAGCCGATGGGTGGTCGCGGTCAGGCCGATCGCGGTCAGCTCGATCGTGATCAGGCCATCGGAGCCCGAGCCGCCCCGATCCAGGAACAGGCGGTGCAGGTGCTGCGCGGCGGCCGCGGGCCGCATGTCCAGCAACGCCTGGCGCGTGTCCTCGGCCCCGACCACCTCGGCCAGGTTACGACTGACCAGCGCCACTCGATCCCCGCCCGCCAGCTCGCCGGACCACGTGACCGGCTCGATCTCGAGCGCCTCCCCCAGCGAGTCGGCGACCAGCCGGCCGGAGTCGAGGTCGTCGCCCGCCGGCAGGGGCGGTGGCAGCTCATAGATGCGCTCGCCGCGCACGATGATCGCGCCGGCGGGGCCGATCTTGGCCACGTGCAGCTCCGCCGCGCGGATGGCGACTCCGACCACGCTGATTCGCGCTCCCCGGGTCAGGCCCACCCGCCCACGGGCGTGGAAGAGGCGCCGGTTGGCCTGGGCCACGGCACGGGCCAGGGTGTCGAGAGGACCGGCCGACAGGTCGTAGTAGTAGTCGTGCTCGATCGCCTCCAGGGTCTGTCGCGCCGCCCGCACCGCGCCGGCCCCAGCCTGCGTCAGTTGGGCCAGCAGGTAGAGGCTGCCCTTGGTCCGGACCGGGGCGCCCACCGTCGGCTCGTTGACCCGGACCAGGTCAGTGGCATCCGGCGCGCGCTCCGCCTCCGGGACGAGGCCGAAGCGGGTCGCCAGGCGCTGGCTCATGACGGTCCTTCGGTCGCCCCTGGCCGGACCACCACGGCCAGGCTGCGCAGCTGGTACAGGGCGCCGGGGCGGCCGCGCTGGCGTTCGTTGACGGCCTGGGCCAGGCGATCGCCGCGCAGCTTGAGCTCGGCGGCCAGCATCGGTTCGGGCGTCACGACCGTGGCCACGCCGTTGTTCACGCTGACCAGGCGGCTCCACATCCCGTGGGGCGTGAGCCCAGCTTCGGCCACGGCCTCCAGCCACGCCAGGCGTGCCTGCGCCAGGGCCAGCTGTTCCGCGGCGCCGGGGCCGACGCACTGCAGGAGCGCGCGCTGGACGGCGCTCACCGCCTCCTCGGTCGTCGGCCGTTTCCTCACACCGCGTCCCTCACGCCACCCGGGAGGTGCGCGCCAGCTGACCCTCGCCCACGCTCCACACGGGCACGCGATGGCGGTGGCGCGCGGGCAGCAGGGCCGGATCGGTGATAGTGACCAGGACCTGGCCCCGTTGCCGGAGCAGGTCGAGTCCCCGCGCCGACCGTTCGGGGTCCAGCTCGCTGAACACGTCGTCGAGGAGCACGATGGGAGACGGTCCGCCGCTCTCGGCCAGCAGATCGGTCTCCGCCAGCTTGAGCGCCACGATGATCGTCCGCTGCTGGCCCCGGCTGGCGTGGGCGGCCACCGGCAGGCCCCCGAGCGTGACCGCCAGGTCGTCGCGCTGGGGACCCACCAAAGACATCCCGTTCCAGATCTCCTTCTGGAGGACATCCTCCAACCGGCGTCGGATGGCCTGGGCCAGGACCAACGGGTCGGCCAGGATCGGATCGGTGCGGGCCGCCTCGCGACCCGGCCAGGCGTCCTTCAGCGCATCGGCGTACGTCAGCCCCACCCGGTCTTCCAGCTCATCGGCGGGCGCCACCGCGTCGTGAAGCGGGCCGATGCGCGTGGCCAGATCGGACACCAGGTCCACCCGGGCAGCAGTGACCCGGCCGCCGATCTGCGCCAGCTGCTCGTCCCAGACGGCCAGCTCGGCGGGGTCCGCCTCCTCGGCCCTGATGGCCCGCAGGAGCGCGTTGCGCTGGGCGAGCACCCGGGCCAGGTCGAGCAGGTCGCGGGCCGTCCCCTTCGAGCGCTGGGCGAGGATGGTGTCTAGAAAGCGGCGCCGCTCCGAAGGCGAGCCCACCAGGAGCAGCATCTCCTCGGGCCGGAACAGGACGGCGCGCACGGTATCGGCCAACGATGCCTGGCGACGCGCGACCCCGTTCACGGTCAGCCGGCGCCGGAGGCCGGGCGGCGGCTCCATCCCGGGGAGCACCAGCTCGACCTGTTCGGTGGCATCGCCCCCGGTTGCGGGCGCCAGGTCCAGGCGGACGCGGGCCAGCGGGGCACCGTGGGTGACCAGGTCGGCGTCGGTCGCGGGCCGATGGGAGCGGCCGGAAACGGTGACCCACACCGATTCCAGCAGGTTGGTCTTCCCGGCTCCGTTGGGGCCGGCGATGACGGTCAGTCCCGGGTCAGGCTCCAGCTCGGCGGAGGCATAGCTTCGGTAGTGGTCGAGCAGGAGGCGAGCGAGACGCACATCACATCAGGAGGCAGTGCGCACCGGCATGATGACGTGGACGTAGTCGTCCTTGCCAACCCCGCGAATGACGCCGGGGGCCAACGGGCCGGAGAGCTCGAGGATGGCCTCCTCGGCGCCCAGGGCGCCGAGGACATCGGTCAGGTAGCGGGCGTTGAAGGCGATCGTGGTGGGCGTGCCTTCCACCGTGGCCTCGAGCGTTTCCGCGTTGTCGCCGATGTCGGCCGCGTGTGCGCTGATGGTGACCCCGGGTACCTCGCCGCCCTCCCCGCCGACCTCGACCTTGATGATGTTGGCCGAGTCGCGAGCGAAGAAGCTGGCTCGGCGGGTGCCGGCCAGAAACGCCTCCCGGTCGACGGTTGCGCGTGAGGTCCAGGCGTCCTTGCGCGGCACGACCGGCTCGTAGTTCGGGAACTGGCCCTCGATGAGGCGGCTGACCAGATCGATCCCCTCGACGTGGAACAAGACCTGGCTCCGGTTGGGGGTGATCGTGATCTCGACCGGTGCCTCGGCGTCGGGGAGCACGCGGACCAGCTCGGCGTAGCTGCGGCCGGGCACCACGATCGTGGTCTCGACGCTGACCGGGCGGGCCACAACCAGGGTGCGGACCGCTATCCGGTAGTTGTCGGCCGCGGCCAGGGTCATCGTGTCGCCCTCCAGCCGGGTCAGGACACCGGTCAGGATGGGTCGGGATTCGTCGCTCGCCGCCGCGAACACGACTTCACCCAGGGCCTCGCGCAGGACCCGCGCGTCGACCGCGGTGAGCGCCGCTTCGCCGATGGCACCGACCACCGGGAACTCGTCGGCCTCGATGCCCTTGATCGAGGCGCGGCTTCCCCCGGACGTGACCTTCAGGCTGCGGTCCTTGGCCGAGAGCTCCAGGTCGATGCGCTGGGGCGGCAAGGACCCGACCAGGTCGGTCAGGAGGCGGGCCGGGACGGTGATCTCGCCGGCGTCCTCGACCTTCCCCGGCACCCAGCACGTGATGCCGATCTCCAGGTTGGTGGCGGTGAGCTTGAGTCCGCCGTCCTCCGTGCGCAGCAGGACGTTGGCCAAGACCGGCAGGGTGGCCCGGCTGGCCACGGCCCGACTGACGATGCCGAGACCCCGGGTAAGGTTCTCCTGCATGACGGAGAGCTTCATGAAATGCGTCTCACTACGATTCTCCTGAAGCATAGAGTCTTTGAATCGTCGTCTCTGGTAGTAGGGGTGTGGACGGTGTGGACATCCCCGCCATCTGGTTTCGAGAAGCCGCCCGGCTCGTGTTGGCAGCCCGGGGATGCGCGGTTGGCGGGCGAGCCCAGTTCGTCGATGGCCGGCGGACAAGCACCCTTCCGGCACTGCGGAGCGTCAACCGCGGCCGGCTCGCGCTCCCCCGCCCGTCCCCAGCCCCAGGCCAGTTGTCCACCGCCTCACTCCGAGTAGATCATCTCCCGCACGGCGCTGATCTCCCGGCGCAGCTCGTCGTTCTCAGCCATCTCGCGGTTGATCTTGTCGCAGGCGTGCAGCACGGTTGAATGGTCGCGGCCGCCCAGCTCGGCACCGATCCGCAGCAGTGAGATGTCGGTCTCCTCCCGGATCAGGTACATCGCGATCTGGCGCGGAACCACGATCGCCTTCTCCCGCTTGCTGCTGCGCAGCTGGTCGAGGTTCACGCCGTAGTAGTCCGCCACCACGCGCACGATGCGCTGCGGCGTGATGGACCGCTTGCGCGGGTTGTACATGACGTTGCTGAGCACCGCCGAGGCCAGCTCGATGTTGATCGGCGCCCCGCTCATGGAGGCGTAGGCCAGGACCCGGTTCAGGGCACCCTCCAGCTCACGAACGTTGCTCACCACCTTGCGCGCGATGAACTCGATGACCTCCGGCGGAATGAGGTGCAGCTGGTCCTCGGCCTTCGACCGCAGGATGGCGATCCGGGTCTCCAGGTCGGGCGGGGTGAGGTCGGCAATGAGCCCCATCTCGAACCGCGAGCGGAGCCGCTCCTCCAGGGTGGTGATGGCCTTGGGCGGCCGGTCCGAGCTGAGGACGATCTGCTTGCCGATCTCGTGGATGGCGTTGAAGGTGTGGAAGAACTCCTCCTGGGTGCGCTCGCGCTCGGCGATGAACTGGATGTCGTCGATGAGCAGGACGTCGATGCGCCGATATCGGCCCCGGAAGTCCTCCATCTTCTGCTCGCGGATGGAGTTGATGAAGTCGTTGGTGAACTTCTCGCTGGTCGCGTACAGGATCCGCTTGCGGGGAAACTTGGCCGCCACCGCGTGCCCGATGGCATGCATCAGGTGGGTCTTGCCCAGGCCGACTCCGCCGTACAGGAACAGGGGGTTGTAGGCGTGCCCGGGCCGCTCCGCGACCGACAGGGCCGCGGCATGCGCCAGCCGGTTGGCGCTGCCGACGATGAAGTTCGCGAACGTGTACCGCCCGTTGAGGTTGACCGCATTCCCGCTGGGCGTGGAGACCGGGACCGGCGTCAGCTCGTCGCTCGACTGCTCCGGAGCAGGACCGGGGGCGTCGGCCACGACGAACTCGACCCGTACCGACCGACCGACCACCCGGGCCAGCGTCTGGCTGACCAGGGTCCGATAGCGGTTGTCCAGCCAGTCCCGGGTGAACCCGTTGGGAGCCGAGATGCGGAACAGGTGCTCGTCGATCTCTTCGAGGGAGGTGTCCTTCAGCCAGGTTTCAAAGTTGGCGGCCGAAAGGCTGACCTGCAGCTCGCCAAGGACGGCGCGCCACACCTGTTTCGCATCCATTCGACAGACGCCTCCAGGCCGGCCGGGGGGAGCCACGGACCGGGCGAAATCCGAGATTCTGGTGCTCCTCCGGGGCGGGCACGGCCCGTTTGGTGGGCGTCTGGCTCCGGGGGGTCGGCGTAGTGTAGCGCCCGCCGGTAGCCCGGGCAATGATTCCCAGCCAGTCGGCCCCGACCGGGTTTGACACCCCGCGACGAGGGTAGGCTAGAATCGCCGCCACGCGACGCAGACCGTCAACGACGCACCGATGAGGCTGGCGAAACGCCAGCCTCGCGCGTGTTCGGCGGCCTGCGACGCTCTGGTTGAACAGAGGGTGAGCCCGCGACGATGAAACGGACCTACCAGCCCAAGAAGCGCGCCCGAAAGCGGAATCACGGCTTTCGGGCTCGCATGGCTTCCAAGGGCGGTCGCCGCGTGCTTTCCCGCCGTCGGGCGAGGGGGCGCAACCGGCTGAGCGCCTGACCTTCCGGACCGCAGCCGTGCCGGCCTATCCGACGCTCCGTCGCCGGGCCGATTTCGAAGCGGTGACGCGGTCCGGAACCGTCAGCGCTACCCGGCTGCTGGTCCTCAGGGCCCGGCGAACCGACGAGCCGATCACCCGGATCGGCCTGGCAACCCCGGCCACCTTGGGCGGGGCGGTGGAACGGAATCGGGTACGACGCCGCGTGCGTGAGCTGGTCCGGGCGCGCTATGGCGAGATGGGAGCGGGCTGGGACCTGCTGGTGATCACGAAACCTGATGCTCGACGGGCGACCTTCGCGGAGTTGGGGGCTGCCCTCGACACGCTGCTGGCGCGCGCCGGGGTGACCCGAGCATGATCCCGTGCGGCTGATCGGGTTGGGCCTCATCCGGGCCTACCAGCGGCTCACGTCCTGGATGCCGCCGACCTGCCGGTACACCCCGTCCTGCTCGGTCTACACCTACCAGGCCATCGAGCGTTACGGTTTCGTCCGCGGTTCGTGGATGGGCGTCCAGCGCGTCGCGCGCTGTCATCCATTCCATCCCGGCGGCTACGACCCGGTTCGCTAGGGAACGCCGCATGGAACCGATTCTGGGCGCCGGATTCTTCGGGATCGAAGTCTTCACCCCGCCCTGGGACGTCATCTTCCTCCCCCTCTTCAACGCCCTGATCGGGCTGTATCGCCTCCTCTTCAGTGACCTGGCGCTGGCCATCATCGGCCTCACCGTCCTCATCCGGACCGTGCTGGCGCCGCTGTTCGTGCGCCAGATCCGTTCGCAGAAGGAGATGCAGCGGATGCAGCCGCTCGTCCGCGAGGTCCAGCGCAAGCACAAGGGCAACCAGCGGAAGATCAGCGAGGAGACCGCGGCCCTGTACCGCGAGCACGGGGTGAACATGTTCGGCGGCTGCCTACCGCTCCTCCTCCAGCTCCCGATCCTGTTCGCGCTGTACCAGGCCTTGACGCGGGCGTCGAGCGCCGTCAGCTATGCCCCGTCGGAAGAGCAGAAGGCCAGCTTCGATGCGTTCCTGGCCGCCAACCCGGCCATCGAGTCCCTTGGCAACAACCAGTACCACATCCCGTTCGACGGTTCGTGCGGGATCCCACCCGACTTTCACGCGTTCCTGCCCCTGAACTGCCAGCTCATCACCCCCTTGAAGCTCGACGCGCCGGTGGACACGGTCATCGAGTGGCTCACCAACCCCTTCACCGGGGTGTCCCTCAACCTGGGCACGATTGACCACGCCTTCTCGATCTTCCTGTTCGGCGGTTTCGCCATCTCCGGCATTGCGATCATCGCGGGCATCCTGCAGTTCATCCAGGTCCGCATGACCTCGGCGCGGGCCGGGAGTGATGACCCGACCGCGGCCACCACCCAGACGATGACCTACCTGTTCCCGATCATGACCGTGGTCTGGGGCGGCATCTTCCCCAGCGGCCTGGTCCTGTACTGGGGCGTGTACACCGCGTACCTGATCATCCAGCAGTTCCTGATCATGGGCTGGGGCAACCTCTTCCCGCTCTTCGGCTGGCAGCCGCGCTGGGCACCGAGCCCCGAGGCCGGTGACATCGGCATGACCCGGCCAGCCAAGAGCCCCACACCACCACCGACCGATGGACGCGAAGCCCCCGTGCCAGCCAAGGCTGGCGGGCAGCGCCGCCCGAGTCGGAAGCGACGAGGCCGGGAGGGCCGAAGACGATGACATTCAAGGAATTCACCGGAAAGAACGTGGAGGAGGCGATCCGCGCCGCGATGCGCGAGTTCGCCTCGGACCTGGCCGATCTCGACATCGAGATCCTGTCCCAGGGCAGCCGCGGCATTCTGGGGGTGGGCGGCGACGAGGCGCGCATCCTGGCCGCTCCCAAGTCCGCGGTGGCAGAGGCGACTAGCCTGCGATCCGAGGAATCGCCCGCCGAGGCGGCAGAAGCCGGTGCCGGTAAGGGGGTCGAGTTCGCCGAATCCGCCTCCGAACCTGCGTCCGACGCGGGCTTCGCGATCCCCGACGCCG
>Ga0209887_1000213_pt1 | contig 17229 bp, 17 predicted proteins | sample GWRWN1_30_40_FD_187230 | JGI IMG/M metagenome (GOLD analysis project Ga0209887, IMG submission 187230) | Riverbed sediment microbial communities from areas with no vegetation in Columbia River, Washington, USA - GW-RW N1_30_40 (SPAdes)... | ecosystem: Environmental > Aquatic > Freshwater > River...
CCAGCCCGGCGGGGAAGAAGAACCCGAAGACCCCGAAAAAGAGCGGCATGATCCGGAGCAGCGCCTGCTGTTGCGAGGACGACGCCCCCGGTGGGCTGGCCTTCTGCATCTGCCGCTGCTGGAAGTACGTCGTGCCGAACATCAGGACCACGAACAAGTAGTAGGGGACCCTAGTAGGGACTCCGCTCCCACAGTCGACCGGATACTCCACCGTGACCGTCTCCCCGTTGACCGAGATCCGATCGCCCAGCTTGGCGTCGGGGCTCCCGGCTTGGGATGCCGAGCACAGCAGGTTCATCCCCAGGAACGACGTGCCTCCAGCCGGCCCGGACTCGGGTAGGAGCTCATTCACCTTTTCCGGCGACGTGATCGGGTCGCCGTTCTCGTCGACCTGAGGGATCTGGGCGGTCACCACCCGGTACAGCTCCGTGCCCTCCGGGATGTGGATGGGGTGCTGGGGGAACCTCAGGACCGAGTACATCGCGATGAGGATGGGAAACTGCAGGAGCATCGGCCAGCATCCCGAGAACGGGCTGACCCCGTACTCCCGGTACAGCTTCATGACCTCTTCCTGCTGCTTCTGCTTGTTGCCCTTGTACTTCTGCTGAACCGCCTTGACCTTGGGCTGCACCAGCTGCATGTGCTGCATCGACCGGATCTGCTTCATCCCCAGGGGGAGGAGCACCAGCCGGATAAGCACGGTGAGCGCGATGATGGTCACCCCGAAGTTGGGGATCGTGTCGTAGATCTTGGCGATCAGCCACCCCAGGCCGTCAAGAAGGGCCTGGAAGGCCGGGGACCAGGGAACCGCCCCGATCACGGATCCACCCCGTGGGCTGCGCCTTCGCCATGTATGACACCCTCATACGAAAGCCGCTCCGATCTCGCCGGCGGGACCGGGTCGAACCCCCCGTCGGTGAACGGCCCGCACCGAAGCAGCCGCCACGTTGCCAGGCCCGAGCCTCGGAGCGCTCCGTGGACCCGGATGGCGTCCTGGGCGTAGTGGGAGCACGAGGGGAAGAAGCGGCACTGCCCGCCCAGCCACGCCGAGAGGGTCAGCTGGTACAGCCGGATCAGGGCGAGCATGGCCCACCGGACCGGTGCCCCGGCCACCCACAGGAGCCGGCGGAGGTTCCTCACGCCCCCATCACGCCCGCGCGAGTCAGCAACTCCTCCATCTCGGCCACCAGGTCCTGTGTCCTGCTCCCGAGGATGGCTCCCCGGGCCACGAACGCCAAGTCGTATCCGTCCCGAACCCGTGGAGCGAGCTCTCGCCACGCGGCCTTCAGGATGCGGCGGGCCCGGTTCCTAGGGACCGCCCCACCGACCCGGCGGCCGGCCACGAACGCCATCGTTCCCGGCCCGGGCGCGACAAACACTACCATCCGAGCTCCCTTGAACGGTTTGCCGGATGACAGGACCCTGCCGACGTTCTGATCTCGCGTGGCCCCGCCTATGCGGAGAGCCGGGCCCGCCCCTTGGCCCTACGCCTGGCCAGGATGGCGCGGCCCGCTCGACTCCGCATCCGCAGGCGGAACCCGTGGGTCTTCTTGCGCCGGCGGTTGTTGGGTTGGAACGTTCGCTTGGACATGGGGTTCGAGCCTCTTCCGTCGAGATCGGCGGCCGTGGGCCGGCCGCGCGAAGTATACGGGACGCCGTCACCGTCGAACAAAGGCCGTCATCACCGAGAAAGTCCGTCAAAAGCCACCGTCGAACCGGTCCGGTGGAAAGGCCGGTGCTATAGTCCGCGGCGCTTCCCCGGGCGGTCGTCTCGCCGGGTCCCAGGCGCGAACCGCTCGCCTTCCCCCACGGTTTCCACAGTTGGGGAAAGGCCCTGTGGATTAGGTATGGCGGTAGCGTCCTTCGAAGAAGCGGCGGAGCGGACCTGGGCCTGTGTGGTGGAGCGGGCACGGGATCAGCTGCCGGAGAGCTCGTTCTCCATGTGGTTCGTGGGCGTGCGGGCAACGAGCCTCCACGATGGCGTGCTCGAGGTCATGGCCCCCTCCGACTACGTCCGAGACTGGCTGGCCAAGCACTATGTGGACCTGATCCAGGTTGCGGCCACCGATTTCGTGGGGCGGCCGGTCCGCGTGCAGCTCGGGGCGGAGCGGGAGCCCGAACGCGGACGGGAGCGAGGTCCGATCTCCCAGCCACCGGCTCCGCCGCGCGAGGCCAGGACCAAGCCCGAACGGGGAGCGGGGGGGCTGCCGTTCCCCAACTTCACGTTTGAGACCTTCGTGGCCGGGCCCAGCAACCGGTTCGCCCACGCCGCCGCGATGGCCGTGGCCGAAGCCCCCCCGTCGAAGGCGTACAACCCGCTGTTCATCTACGGAGGGGTGGGCCTGGGCAAGACCCACCTGCTCGTGGCCATCGCTCACCACATGCACCGCCTGGCCCCCAGGCTCCGGGTGAAGTACGTGACGTCGGAGAGCTTCATGGCCGAGTTCATCAAGGCGGTGCGGGAACGCCAGGGTTACCAGTTCGCCGCCCGGTACCGGGACATCGACGTCCTGCTGGTGGACGACATCCAGTTCCTGGCCAAGCGGGAGGAAACCCAGACCGAGTTCTTCCACACGTTCAACGCGCTCCACGAGAAGGAGCGGCAGATCGTGATCGCCTCCGACCGGCCCCCGCAGGAGCTCGGGATGGAGGAGCGGCTGCAAAGCCGGTTCCGCCTGGGTCTGTGTGTGGACGTCCAGCCGCCCGACCTGGAGACGCGGATCGCCATCCTCCAGCTCAAGGCCCAGCGCGAAACGGTGCATCTTCCCGACGACGTCATCGAGTTCGTGGCCTCCAAGTTCGACCAGAACATCCGAGAGCTCGAAGGGGCCCTGGTCCGCGTGGTGGCCTGGAGCGATCTGACCGGCCAGCCCATGTCACAGGAGCTGGTGGAGCACGCGCTCGAGGACTTGCTCCCCCAGGCCGAAGCGGAGATCCCCCCGCAGGTGATCCTGGACGAGACCGCCAAGTACTACGGGCTCTCGGTGGCCGACCTGGTCTCCAAGAGCCGTTCCAGGCCCCTCACGAACGCGCGGCACGTGGCCATGTACCTGATCCGGGAGACAACGGGGATGACCCTGCCGAAGATCGGGGAACTGTTCGACCGAGACCACACCACCGCCCTGCACGGGATCAACAAGATCGACAAGAACATGCGCGACCGGGAGCCCGTCTACCGGCAGGTCCAGGACCTGTCCCGGATCATCAGGAACCGGACGAGGACGCTGTGAGCCGGACGGGGGAAAAGCTGGGACCTCCTGTGTGGGGCTTCCTTCCCGGCCGCCGGCGCTCCAACGTTCTCCCCAGGGCGTCCACAAGTCGGAACCGTGCGCTACGCTCGGGATATGGGCCTCACCTCCACTTTTCCCCAGGGCCTACTACTACTAGAGAAGTAAGAAGGAAGCTCATAGAAGCAGCGAGGGGGTGGACAAGTGAAGTTCCGGTGCGACCGCGATCTTCTGTCTGAAGGGCTCCAGACGGTCCAGCGCGGGGTCTCCTCGCGTCCGGGCATCCCGGCGCTGACCGGGGTGCTGATGGAGGCTGGAGTGGGCGGAACGCTCATGCTCACCACCACTGACCTCGAGGTGTCGGCCCGGCTCTCGATCGAGGTCCAGGTCCAGGAAGAAGGGGTGGCGCTGGTCCCGGCGCGGCTGCTGGCCGACACGGTGAAGAGCCTGTCCGACGCGCCGGTCGAGTTCGAGTCGGATCAGAGCCAGGCGCGGATCCGGTGTGCTGCATACGAGGGAGCCCTGCGGCTGCTCCCGGCCGAGGACTTCCCCGCCATCCAGGCGCCGTCGGGGACCACAGTGGGGGGGGAGGCAGCGAGGTTCGCCGAGGCGGTGAGCCAAGTGGCCCGGGCGGCGTCCAGGGACGAGGCCCGTCCTGTCCTGACGGGCGTCCTGATCGAGGTGAGCCGGGAGGGCGTGACCATGGTCTCCACCGACTCGTATCGGCTTGCGGTTCGGGACCTCGTGGCCACGGCGAGCGGGGAGGCAAAGGCCATCGTGCCGGAGCGTGCCATGTCGGAGGCTGGCCGAGCCGCGGCGGGCCTGGAGAAAGGGGAGGTGCAGCTGTCGCTCGACGAGAGCCAGGTCGCCTTCCGGATCGGGAGCCTCACCCTTACGTCGCGGCTGATCGAGGGGGAGTTCCCCAACTACCGGCAGCTCCTGCCCGAGGCGTACGAGAGCAGGCTCACGGTGTCGCGCCACCAACTCATGGACGCCGTCCGCCGGGTGGGCTTGTTGGCTCGCGACACGTCGCCGGTTCGTCTGGAGTTCAACGCGCTCGGGGTGAAGCTCTCCTCGTCGTCGCCGGACCTTGGCCAGGCGGTCGAGGCGGTGGAGGCCCGGTACGAGGGCGAGGACATCACGGCCGCGTTCAACCCCACCTACCTGGCCGATGGGCTGGCCGCGGCGACGGGGGAGACCGTGCGGCTGGAGGTCCGTGACGGATTGAAGCCCGGCCTGATCCGTGGCGAGAGCGACGAGTTCACGTACCTCGTGATGCCGGTGCGCCTGCCGACGCCGGTGGGCTGATCCACCCGGGGGCGCTCTCTTGCGGCTCTTGTGGGTGGAACTCACGGACTTCCGTAACCACCCGAGGACTCGGGTCGAGGACCTGCCCGACGGGCTGATCGCGGCCGTCGGGGCGAATGGAGAAGGAAAGACGAACCTCCTCGAAGGCATCGCATTCCTGTTCTTCCTGGTCTCACCTCGCGTCTCCAGCACCGAACCCCTGGTCCGCCGGGGGGCGGAGGCCGCCTACCTCCGAGGGGAGATCGAGACGGCCGGTGGCCGCGTCCTGGTGGAGGTGGAGATCCCGGGGCATGGGGCGAACCGGGTGCAGGTCAACCGGTCGCGGGTGCGGCGCAAGCGCGACCTTCGCCGGCAGGTCCGGGCGGCGTTCTTCGGCCCGGAGGATCTCGACGTGGTTCGGGGCGATCCCTCCCAGCGGCGCCGGTTCATGGACGAGGCGGTGACCTCGCTGTGGCCGCTCAAGGAGTCGGCCCTGACGGCGTACGACCGAACCCTGCGCCAACGCAATCGCCTGCTGAAGGAATGGGAGGGACGAAAGGCCCCACCGGAGCTCGAGGCGTGGGACACCGAGCTGGTCGAGAACGGGTCCGCGCTCCTCCGGTTGCGGGCCGACGCCGTGGCCAGGCTCTCCCCCGGCGGGCAGGAGGAGTTCGCCGGCCTGTCCGGCTCCGGCCTGGCCATCGAGTACCGCCCCTCGGTGTGGGGGGAGGACCTGGAGGAGGCCTTCCGGACCCGTCTGGCAGAGCGGCAGAACGACGAGCTGATCCGGAGGACCAGCCTGGTGGGCCCGCACCGGGACGACCTGGAGCTCGCTGTGCGGGACATGGGGGCCAGGGCCTTCGCCTCCCACGGCGAAGCATGGGCCGCGGCGCTGTGCCTACGCCTGGGCCTGGGGACGGCCATCGAGACCGACATCGGGGAACCGCCGGTCCTGCTGCTCGACGACCCCTTCTCGGCCCTTGATCCGAAGCGGGGGGGCCAGGTCGCCGAGCGGTTGGCGGGCCGGGGCCAGGTGGTTGTCACCGTGGCCGACGAGGCCCACGTCCCCGCGAAGGCGGAGGTTGTGTGGGACGTGTCGGCGGGAGCGGTTACGGTTCGAGCGGGAGGTTGACGATGCCCTCGAGCAAGGGGTGGCGGGGCCGCCGGGACGAGCGGACCATGCGCGACACACCCATCGGGGAGGTGGTGGACGGGCTCCTTCGAGAGCGGACCTTCGCCCGGGGCCTTCCCATCGGTCGCCTGGCCTCAGAATGGGAGGCCGTGGTCGGCCCTCGCCTGGCCTCCGAGTCAGCTCCCGTGAGCCTGGAAAGCGGGCTGCTGGTGGTCGCCGCGAGCACCGGCCCGTGGGGGGCGCAGGCCCGATTCCTGGCCCGGGAGATCCTCAATCGGGCCAATCGGAGCCTGGGTGCCGAGCTGGTCCGCGCGGTGCAGATCGTGGTCCGTCCGGAGCCTCGGAAAGGCTTGTAGCGCAAGGCTAAACAGCCTGTCCGATAAGGGGTCGGAGGACCCGGTTCGTTGGTAAAATCCAGGTGGGTTATCCCCCGCGTGAGGCCCCCTCATCGGCTGCGGTGTGCGTTGCCGTGTGCGGGCTGGTGGAGGTTCGTTGGCGATACAGAAGAAGGACATCAAGGCAGGGAGTGACGGAGGGTACACCTCCGCCGACATCACGGTCCTCGAGGGCGTCGAGCATGTCCGGCTCCGCCCCGGGATGTACATCGGGACCACCGGTCCGCGAGGCCTTCACCACCTCGTCTACGAGGTCGTGGACAACTCGGTCGACGAGGCTATGGCCGGCTTCTGTGACCGGATCGTCGTGACCCTCCTGAAGGGCGGTGGCGTCCAGGTCGCCGACAACGGCCGCGGCATCCCCGTGAAGCCCATCCCCAAGGCCAAGGACCGGCGGCCGGCTCTTGAGGTCGTCCTCACCACCCTGAACGCCGGGGGCAAGTTCGGGGGCCGCGGCTACCGCATCTCGGGCGGGCTGCACGGGGTGGGGGTCTCGGTCGTGAACGCCCTCTCCGAGAGGCTGATCGTGGATGTAGAGCGCGACGGCTACCACTGGACCCAGACCTATTCCCGGGGCAAGGCCACCAAGAAGCTCACCAAGGGCAAGGCCAGCCGGAAGACCGGCACCACGGTCTCGTTCTGGTCCGACCCCGAGATCTTCGAGGAGACCGAGTTCAAGCGGGAGATCCTCACCGAGCGGCTGCAGGAGCTCGCCTTCCTGACCAAGGGCCTGGAGATCCAGCTCATCGACGAGCGCGAGGACACGCCCACCAAGGACGTCTTCAAGGCCGGCGGTGGGCTGGCCGACTTCGTGAAGCACCTCCAGACGGGCAAGGAGGTCCTCCACGCAAAGGTCATCCACTTCGAGGGCAAGGAGCGGGACGGCTCGGCCGAGGTCGAGGTGGCGCTCCAATGGAACACGGCGTACGTCGAGTCGCTGTACTCCTTCGCCAACACCATCAACACCACCGAGGGCGGCATGCACGAGGAGGGACTGAAGAAGGCCCTGACCAACGTGGTCAACCGGTACGCCCGCCAGAAGGGACTCCTGCGGGAGAAGGAGGAGAACCTGATCGGCGAGGATATCCGGGAGGGGCTCGTCGGTATCGTGTCGGTGAAGCTCCGCGCCCCGCAGTTCGAGGGGCAGACGAAGACCAAGCTCGGCAACACCTCGATCCGCTCGCTGGTGGAGACAACCGTGAACGAGCAGCTGGCCACATGGCTGGAGGAGCATCCCGGCGACGCGAAGCGGATCGTTACGAAGGCCGAGCAGGCCGCCAAGGCCCGGATGGCCGCCAAGCAGGCCCGGGACCTCACCCGCCGCAAGTCGTTCCTGGACTCGACGTCGCTCCCGGGCAAGCTGGCCGACTGCCAGCTCACCGATCCCGCGCAGTGCGAGCTGTTCGTGGTGGAGGGCGACTCCGCGGGCGGCAGCGCCAAGCAGGCCCGGGACCGCGCGACCCAGGCCATCCTGCCCATCCGGGGCAAGATCCTGAACGTCGAGAAGGCCCGGCTGCACAAGATCCTGGAGAACCTGGAGATCCAGGCCCTCATCACGGCCATCGGTACCGGGATCGCGGAGGAGTTCGACGTCACGAAGGCCCGCTATCACAAGGTGGTCTTGATGGCCGACGCCGACGTCGACGGGGCGCACATCCGAACGCTGCTCCTCACGTTCTTCTTCCGGAACATGCGCGACCTGATCAACGCAGGGTACGTCTACATCGCGCAGCCACCGCTGTATCTGGTGAACGTCGATCGCGTGCCGCATTACTTCTACACCGAGAAGGAGTGGGACGCGTTCCGCAAGCAGGACGGCAACCGGAAGCTCGAGACCCCTCAGCGGTTCAAGGGCCTTGGGGAGATGGACGCCGTCCAGCTGTGGGAGACGACGATGAACCCGGAGAGCCGGATCCTCCTCCAGGTCACCATGGAGGACGCGGCGACGGCCGACCGGCTGTTCACCATCCTGATGGGGGAGGACGTCCCCGCTCGTCGCGCGTTCATCGAATCCAACGCCAAGCTGGTGCAGAACCTGGATGTCTAGACGGGCCAGCGGAGGTGGCGGGGGGAACCTGACGCTCCTCGACGGGCGGATCGAGCCGGTCGAGATCGAGGAGGAGATCCAGCGCTCCTATCTCGACTATGCGATGTCGGTCATCGTGGGCCGGGCGCTTCCCGACGTCCGCGACGGCCTGAAGCCGGTCCACCGGCGGATCCTGTGGTCGATGCTCGAGTCGGGCCTGCGACCGGACCGCCCACATCGCAAGGCGGCGTGGGCGGTCGGCGAGGTGGTGAAGAAGTACCACCCCCACGGGCTGGACGCCGTGTACGAAGCCTTGGTCCGGATGGCCCAGGACTTCTCGCTCCGCAATCCGCTGGTCGATCCGCACGGCAACTTCGGTTCGGTCGACGGCGATCCGCCCGCCGCCATGCGATACACCGAGGCCAGGCTGGCCCCCATCGCCCTAGAGGTCCTCCGCGACATCGAGGCCGAGACCGTCGACTTCGTCCCCAACTACGACGGGCACGAGCAGGAGCCGACGGTCCTTCCCTCGCGGTTCCCCAACCTGTTGGTGAACGGGGCCGGCGGCATCGCCGTGGGCATGGCCACCAACATCCCGCCCCACAACTTGGGCGAGGTCATCGATGCGGTCGTGCACTACCTGGATCACCCGGAGGCCAAGCCCAAGGACCTGATGAAGTTCATCAAAGGTCCCGATTTCCCCACGGGCGCCGCCGTCCTGGGCAAGCAGGGCATCACCGACGCCTACACCACTGGGCGGGGCTCGATCAAGGTCCGGGCCGCCACCCAGATCGAGGAGACGGCGCAGGGCCGGCAGCGGGTCGTCGTCAGCGAGCTCCCCTATCAGGTGAACAAGGCCCGCCTGGCCGAGAAGATCGCCGAGCTCGTCCGGGGCGGAAGGCTGAAGGACATCGCGGACCTGCGGGACGAGTCCAACCGCCAGGGGATGCGCCTGGTGATCGAGCTCAAGCGGAACGCCAATCCCCAGGTCGTGCTGAACCAGCTGTTCAAGCACACGCAGCTCCAGGAGAGCTTCGGCGTGATCATGCTGGCGCTCGTCGACGGGGTGCCACGCATCCTGAACCTGGCCGAGATGGTCGGCTACTACGCCGACCACCAGGTCGAGGTGGTCACCCGCCGGACCCAGTACGAGCTCCGAAAGGCCGAGGAGCGCGACCACATCGTCCAGGGCCTGCTGATCGCGCTGCAGCACCTGGACGCGGTCATCAAGGTCATCCGCGGCTCCCGCGACGCGGAGGAGGCCCGCACCAAGCTGATGAAGCAGTTCAAGCTGAGCGAGATCCAGGCCAACCACATCCTGGACATGCCACTCCGGCGCCTCACCCGCCTGGCCCGCGAGGAGCTCGAGCAGGAGCACAAGGACCTGCTGGCGACGATCCGGCGGCTGAAGGCCCTGCTGAAGGATCCAAAGAGGATCCGGAGCGTCATCAAGGACGAGCTGGCGGAGACCAAGAAGAAGCACGACGACGCCCGCCGGACGCTGCTTCGCCCCGACGCCGACGAGCTCGACATCGAGGACCTCATCGCCGAGGAGGACGTGGTCATCACGGTCACCCGGGCGGGCTACGTGAAGCGCCAGCCGATCGACGCGTTCCGCCGGCAGGGAAGGGGCGGCCGGGGGGTCCGGGGGACCAACCTGAAGGAAGAGGACGTCGTCAGCCACGTCTTCACCACGACCACCCACCATTGGCTCCTGTTCTTCACCACCAAGGGCAAGGTGTACCGGGTGAAGGGGCACGAGGTGCCGGAGGCCGGACGAACGGCCAGGGGCCTGTACGCGGCGAACCTACCCGGCGTGAGCATCACGGGTGACGAGAAGGTCTCGACCGTGATCGACCTCAAGGACTACGAGGATGGCGCGCACCTGTTCTTCGCCACCAAGCGGGGGATGGTGAAGAAGACTCCACTCCCCGAGTACGACTCGCCCCGCACCGGCCTGACGGCGGTGAACTTGAAGCCCCGGGACGAGCTCATCGATGTCCTGCTGACCAACGGCAAGGACGAGATCATCCTGGTGTCGCGCCGGGGCCAGGCCATCCGGTTCAAGGAGGCCCTGGTGCGCCCGATGGGCCGGGCAACGGCCGGCGTGATCGGCATGCGCTTGGGCGAGGGTGACGAGGTCATCGCGGTCGGCGCGGCTTCGGGCGGCGAGGAGCTGATCAGCGTCACGCAACAGGGCTACGGCAAGCGGACCCCGCTCAAGGAGTACCCGACGAAGGGCCGGGGGGGCAAGGGTGTGATCGGCCATTCCCTGACCAAGAAGACCGGGCTGCTCGCCGGCGCCTTCGTCGGCTCGAAGAACCAGGACATGTTCGTCATCTCCTCCTCCGGCATCGTCATCCGGGTGGCCGCGAGTGACATCCGGCGGGTGGGCCGGGCCAGCCAGGGCGTGCGCACCATGCGGGTGGAGGAGGGCGCGCACGTGGTTGCTCTCGCCCCCGTGATCACGCAGGCGGAGTTGGGGGAGGAGTAGCGGCCGCGGCCAGCGACGCCGCGGCTCGCTCCTCAGGGAGGGGGACCTTCCGGAAGGTCGCGTACAGCAGGAGGTCGTAGGTGATCTTCAGGACGCCCGCGACCACGAACGGCGACCCCAGGGCTACCCGTTCCATCAACGCGCCGGCGCCCAGCGCGCCGAATGGTCGGGTTACGTACCTGGCGGTGTTGGTGAACGCGGCGGCGGCCGTGCGCTCCCGCGGATCGACCATGGCCACCACGTAGGCCTGCCGGGCCGGCACGTCCATCTGCGACAGCGCGTAGCGCGCCATCAGCACGGCCACCGCCCAACCGAACGTCGGCATGAACGGGACCAGCACCAGCAGCACGTTCGAGGGGAGGTGCGTGAACACCATGGTGTTCAACAGCCCGATCCGGGACGCCAGCCGTCCGGATGCGACCGACGAGCCCGCCTGGAGCAAGCCGCCCACGAAGAACACCAGGCCCATGGATGCCGGGCTGGCTCCGAACTTCCGGCCGAACCAGAACACGATGAAGGTCTGCACGATGAACCCACCGGCGAACGAATCCATCCCAAAGAGTGCGGCGAGCTTCACCACCGTCCGCCGGGAACGATCGAGCGGGCGGGGACCCCTGCTCCGGGATGCGGGTTCCCCTCTTCGCTCCCATCCTCGGCTCGCGCCCTCCCTGGCTGCCTCGACCCCGTCGGAGAGTCGGGAGGCGAGCACCGTGCAGACCAGCGCGAGTGCGGGGAACGCGAGCAGCCATCGCTGGTCCGCGGGCAGGGCCGGGACGAGGCGCCGGAAGGCGTCGGGGCCGCCGGCGGCGAGCGCGCCGATCGCGCCGGCCAGGTAGGCCACGGCGTTGTAGCGGCCGAACACCCTGGCCCGCATGGCCGCGGGCGCGCTGCCCATCATGGCCTGCTCCAGCGAGGTGATGGGGCCGGATTCGTTGGGATCGGTGGACAGGGTCCCGGTGAGGGCCGCCAGGACGAGCAAGGGCAGCGACCGGGTGAGGGCGAACACCGTCCCGGCGAGACCCATCACGAGAAGCAGCCCCGTGTACGCTCGCCGGCGACCGATCCGGTCGCCGGCGAGCCCCACGGCGATCGAGCTGGCGGCCATGCCGGCGAGCATCGCCGTGAATACCACGCCGACCTCGAAGTCGGAGAGCCCTCCGCTCGCGAGGGCGCTCCCCAGGATCACGCTCCCGAACCCGTACAGGAACGCCCGAAGGGCCTGGATGGCCAGGATCAGCCGGAGGTCGGTCTGGTCGGTTTGCGCCTCGTCCACGTCAACCCCTGAGAAAGGGTTCCATAATCGCATCCGTGAACGCCGTGGCCGGCCTCACGTTGATCTCCGCCGCCACCGGTGCCGGGCTGTACGGAGCGTTCGTCCTGTGGCCGCGGTCTTCTCCGCGATCGGCCATCGCCGTGCTCGCTGCGGCCGGCGCCGGGCTCGCCGCTGGTGCCCTTTTGGTCCAGGATCACGCGGGGGCCGGCGAATGGGTCCTGGCCGTGGGGGCCTTCGCCGCGCTCGCTCCCATGCAATGCCGGGTACTGTTCGGACCGCCCGGGGGCCTCTCCGCCGCCTGGCCCGGTGGAGGGTTGTTGCCGACGGGGGTCCGGCCGCGTAGAAAGACGGGGAACCCGAGGAGCCCGATGGACGAAACTGGCCTGGCAACCGAACCGACGTCCACGGCCGCGCCGGCCGCCGAGGTCGTCGCCACCATGCCTCCGGATATCAAGAGGAGTCCCCGGAGGAAGGCCCGCCAGACCCGCGTGGTGCTCCGCAAGGTCGGGCCATGGTCAGTGTTCAAGTTCTCGCTGCTCTTCTACCTGTGTGTGGTGACGGTGATCCTGCTGGCGCTGGCCATGTTGTACGGCATCCTGGGAGCGGTGGGGGCACTCGAGCACGTCACCGAGTTCGCCAGGAACCTGTTCGCCGACAAGTCCTTCTCGATCCACGGTGGATGGATCTTCGCGCGGCTCACCGTTCTCGGCCTGGCCATGGTGATCATCTGGTCGTTGATCAACCTGTTCATCGCGTTCCTGTACAACCTCATCTCCGACGTGATCGGCGGGATCGACGTCACGCTGTCCGAGCGGCACTGAACGGCGCCGGGTGGGGGCGCAAACGAGAACGCGCAGGTCAGACGGAACATTGACAGCCCGTTCGGGCCACGCGTAGTCTTGCCCGGCCGGGGTTGGAGGTCGTCGTGCCGTTCCTTGGGGCCTGTAGCTCAGCTCGGTTAGAGCGCATCCCTGATAAGGATGAGGCCGGTGGTTCAAGTCCACCCAGGCCCACAGTGAAAGGAGGGGAAGCTTGATGGGTGAGGGCACCGGATCTGAAGAGAAGAAGAAGCGCGGATTCTTCGGAAAGCTCCTGCGGCTGGCGTTCATCGGCGCGATCATCGCCGGGGTGGTGGCTTTCTTCAAGCGCCGCCGCGGACAGGACTTCGGGGACGATGAGTGGCAGGAGCTCCCCCCTCCGGAGGGCGGCTAACCGCTCCACAGTGAACGTGTGTGAAGGGCCCGTGCCGGCGGCACGGGCCCTTCGCCTTCCCGGGTCATGATCGGTGCGGGGTAGACTCGCCCGCGCCATGGCGGGGAACGAGGCCTGGAAGCTGGCGGAGGACGCCGCGATGGCGGCGGGCGTCGAGCTCCGGCCGCTGTCGGCCATCGAGGACGCCGATCGGATCCTCCAGGTGATGGTGGCGACCTGGGGGGAGCACCAGCTCGTTCCTCGGGAGATGCTCGTGGCCCTGGCCGACAGCGGCAACGAGCCGCATGGGGCGTTCCGGCAGGGGGAGCTGGTCGGCTACGTCCTGGGATGGATGGGCCTGGATGGGGGCGGGCCGCACGTGCACTCCCACATGCTGGCGGTGGTTCCCGAACATCGTGCCCGGGGCGTCGGCTACGCGCTGAAGCTGGCCCAGCGGGCCTGGGCCCTGGAGTCCGGCCACCACGTGGTCCGATGGACGTTCGATCCGCTCCAGGCCCGCAACGCGCATTTCAACATCAACAAGCTCGGGGTGGTGTGCGACCGGTTCCGCCGTGACTTCTACGGGGAGATGACCGACGTCCTGAACCGGGGCGACCGGAGCGACCGGCTGGTGGTGAGGTGGGACCTCGACCGTACGCTCGGGCCGCGCGTGGCCCCGCACGGGCCGGCGGTCTCGGTGCTTGCGGCGAGCGGACCGCCCGAGATGCCGAAGCCGGAGCGCGCCGGGGAGCCGGCGACGGATGGGCGAACCGTCCGAGCGAGCATCCCGGCCGACTACGCCGCCCTCAAGGAACGAGACCCTGGGCTCGCGTCCGAGTGGCGGGACGCGGTGGGCGAGGTGCTCGAGGAGTGCTTCGCCATGGGGATGATCGTGGCCGGGTTCGCCTCCGAACCCGGGGGAGGCGCGCAATACGCGCTGGCCATGCCGGAGCGCGCGGACCCACGGGCATGACGGTCGTCCGCGCGATCGAGCTGCGTCTGATCACGCTCCCCCTGGTCCGTCCGTTCCGCACCAGCTTCGGCCAGGAGACCGAGAAGACCTGCATCCTGGTCAGGGCGGAGACCGACGACGCCGAGGGGTGGGCAGAGTGCGTCGCCGGGCCCGACCCCGGCTTCTCCGAGGAGTTCAACGAGGGCGCCTGGCTCCTGCTCCGGGATTTCCTGGCGCCGGCCCTGTTCGAAGCCGGCGAGGTCCGGGCCCAAGACCTCGGAGATGTCTTCGCCTTCGTCCGGGGGAACCCCATGGCCAAGGCCACGCTGATGAACGCGGTCCTGGACGCCGAGCTCCGGGCCGGGGGCCAGGCGCTCGCGGCGTACCTCGGCGCGGACAAGGACCGCGTGGAGTGCGGCGTGTCCGTCGGCATCCCGCCGAGCACCGAACAGCTGCTGGAGCAAGTGGGCGGGTACCTGGCCGAGGGATACCGCCGGGTCAAGCTGAAGATCCGGCCGGGCCTCGACGTCGATCGCGTCGCGGCCGTACGGGAGGCGAACCCGGCGGCCGGCCTGTCGGTCGACGCGAACGCAGCCTATTCGCTCGACGACGTCGAGACCTTCCGGGCGCTCGATCGATTCGACCTGCTGATGGTGGAGCAGCCGCTCCATCACGACGACCTGGTCCAGCACGCGAAGCTCCAGCGCGAGATCCGGACCGACGTGTGCCTCGACGAGTCGATCCGCTCCGCAGCCCACGCGGACGCGGCGATCGAGCTCGGCTCGTGCCGCATCGTGAACGTCAAGCAGGGCAGGGTGGGCGGGCTGCCGGAGGCCAAGCGGGTCCACGACGCCTGCCTGGCCCGAGGCGTGCCGGTGTGGTGCGGGGGCATGCTCGAGACCGGGATCGGCCGGGCCACCAATCTGGCGCTCGCCGCGCTCCCGGGCTTCGTGCTCCCCGGCGACATCAGCGCGAGCGGGAGGTACTTCCACGACGACATAACCGAACCGTTCCACATGGATCCGGACGGCACGATGGCGGTGCCGGCAGGCCCGGGGATCGGCGTGGAACCCCGTCCCGACCGGCTGGCCGGGTGCACCCTGCGGACGGAGGTCCTGAAGAAACAGTGACAGGATGAGGTGTCGCGGCTTGACCGGCGAGCCCGGCGTCCCGTACAGTGCGCCGCGAGAGGCCGCTGGGACCTTCGGGTTTCGGCGGTCTCTCATTTCCGGCCCCGGCGGCCGATCCCGCCATCCTTCGATGTGCTTGACCCCTGCCGGTACGCGGGTACTTTGCGATAGGTCGCCGGTCGCGCCATGCTAGCGGCGAGTACGGGTGGCTGGCAGCGAGGGGCAGAACGATGAAGAAACGCGTCGTACGCACGGGCGAGATCGAGGTCGAGGATTCGCAAGGGCGAGTGCGGGCCCGGCTGGGGGTGACGAACGACGACTCGCCGTTCGTCGCGTTCTACGGCCCGGACGAGCGGCTGCGGGCCCGGTTCGGGGTTCAACTCGACGGGTCTGCCGGCCTGGCCATCGCCGACGACGAGGGCAAGGTCCGAGCCACCTTCGGCCTGTTCTCCGACGGCTCGGCCAGCATGGCCATGGTGGACCACAACGGGAAGGTCCGGGCGAAGTTCGGACTATCGACCGAGGGCTCGCCGACGCTCGCGCTCCGGAACAAGGACGGACAGCTCGGCTTCGTGTACAGCCTCGCGCAGCAGGGATCCCCCACCATCTCGCTCCAGGACGAGGACGGGAAGGTGCGGGCCAGGCTGGGCCTGGCAGCCGAGGGCTCGCCCATCCTGCGCCTGTTGAACAAGGACGGCGAGCTCCGGGCCATCATGGGACTCACGGCGGAGGGCACGCCGGTGATCCAGTTCATGGACAAGAAGGGGGAGCCGACCTGGATGGCCCCGGAGAAGCTCCCCTTCGTGGACCTGACCGAGGTCGAGTCCGTCCCCGCGCAGGGGGAGGCTTAGCGCTCGTGCCGGGGTGGTGGATGGCAGCCTTCGCCGTCCAGTGGTTCCTGCTCATCGCCCTGTGCGTCGTGGTCGTGGCCCTGGCCCGCCAGGTCGGCGTGCTGCACCTTCGGCTCGGCCCGCTCGGCGCCCTGGAGATCGACGACGAGGGGCCGCCGCTCGGCCAGACGCCGCCCCCTCTTCGCGCCAAGGCGGCGGACGGCTCGGACGTCGACCTGGGAGGGCCGGGGGGTGGCCGCCTGGTCGTGTTCGAGTCCTCGACCTGTCCGGTGTGCGAGCAGGTCCGCCCGTCGGTCCCCGCGGCGGCGGCGGCGGCGGGGCTGGTCCCGCAGGTCGTGTCCGATCCGGAGGCCGAGCGGGCCTGGGCCGTCCCGGGCGTTCCGTTCGTCGTGATCCTCGACCCGTCCGGGGTCGTCAGGGCCAAGGGCACGGTGAACGACCTGGAACAGTTGGAGGGGCTGGTCGACACGGCCACCCGCCGGATGACCTCTGAGCTCAAGGAGGCCCGGGCGGGCTGATGCGCCCCGAGCTCGCCCGCATGCCCGTCGAGCTTGCCCGGAGGACGAGCAGGCGCTCGTTCCTGGGCAGGGTGGGACGGGCCGTGGTCGCCCTGGCGGGCGGATCCTTCGTCGCCGTCGCTCTCGCACCCGAGCGGGCGGAGGCGCACCACATCTGCGGCCACCTGTTCACCACGGGGTCGTGTCCGCACCCGTTCGCCCCGCTCACCCGGGTGGACGGGTTCGGCTACCCGGTGCATCCGGTGCATGGCTATCCGGTGGACGACGACGGCCGCATCTACACGAACCGCCGGCAGCGACGACGGAAGATCTGCCAGACCCGGGTCCCCGACGAGTATCCGGGGGTGAAGGATCCGCGGTACGGCGGTGGCTGGAGCCGATGCTGCGCCGGGCGCGTCCGCCACATCCAGGACTGCTGCTCGAGCTCGACGATCCGGATCAATGGGGACGCCTCGGTCCGGGGGTACTGCCCGGGCGCCCTTCGAGTGTTCTGCATCGCGTACCGGGAGCTCAACGTGGCATGTTGAGTGAGCCCGTGACGATCGCCGTGATCGTCGCATCGATCGTCGCCGGCGTCTCCACCCTCTTCGGTCCCTGAGGGCTGTCGATGGTGGAGACCATCACCCCCGTGGTCCACGGGGGACGAGCCGGAAGGTGGGCCGGAAGCGTGGCGCTCCACGTGACGGGCGCGGTGGCGTCCGCGGCGGCCTTCGGCGCGATCCTCGGTGCGGCCGGTTCGCTGCTCGGCGCGCC
>Ga0209887_1000216_pt1 | contig 17005 bp, 25 predicted proteins | sample GWRWN1_30_40_FD_187230 | JGI IMG/M metagenome (GOLD analysis project Ga0209887, IMG submission 187230) | Riverbed sediment microbial communities from areas with no vegetation in Columbia River, Washington, USA - GW-RW N1_30_40 (SPAdes)... | ecosystem: Environmental > Aquatic > Freshwater > River...
CCGCGCTCGATCACACGCACCGCCTTGCCCTCCGAGCGTGGAATGGTCCGCGGGGCGACGATCGTCAGCTCGACGCTGAGCCCGATCGCCCGCTGCAGGCGATCGGCGGCACGCCGCCGCAGGGTCGCGATCTCGGGATGCGCGGCGCTGAAGCCCCCGCATCGCGCCACCAGCTCGGGCGTCGGCTCCACCTGCACCTCGAGCCGCGCGAGCGTCGCGCCGTCCGCCGGCCCTGCCGTCACGACCACGGGGCACCCCGGCGCCTCGAGGCGACGCGCCAGCACGGCGAACCCCGGCCACGCCTTCGCCGGAGTGCCGGCCCCGGGATGGAGCACGATCGCCTCGCCTGGGGCGAGGCCACGCGCCGCAAACCACCCCTCCGCCCGGGCGCGCTCGCCAGCGCCGAGCGCCAGGCGCACGCACGGTGCCTTCTCGGGACTCGGGCCGAGGGGCGCCAGCGTCTCGAGGAGATGGCGGCTCGCATGCCGGCGGGAGTCCGGCGTCGGCGTCGCCCGCGCCACCACGACCGGTCTGCCGAGGCTCGCCAGGTGCGCCTGGTAGACCGGGTCGCCGGCGCCGAACCAGGAGACCACGGCGTCGTAGGCAGCGAGCCCGTGGAGCACCGATGGATCCGGCTCAGGGGTGAATAGGCGGTGCAGTCCCAGGCCGTCCAGATCCATTGCGGCTTCGACATAGTCAGAGCCGCCGAGCAGTGCCGTGAGCCGGGGCATGGCCGCAAGCACTCGCTCGAAGCCGAGGTCGCCAAGGTGCGCGAGCGCCGGCAGCGCCAACAGCACGTCGCCCAGCGCGCCGGGGTGGATCACGAGGCAGCGTCGTGTGGGGCTCACGCCCGTGGCGTCCCGACCGGCGGACGCGTCTCGGCGCCGGTGGACGCCGGCGCCTGGGCGACGAGTCCTGGGGCGAAACGGGCCGCGAGCCGCTGGCCCGCCTGGCCCGCCCACCAGCCGATGAGTCCCCCGGCGAGGACGTCGGAAACGAAGTGCGCGTTGAGCAACACGCGCGAGGCGCCGACGCCCGCCGCCACCGCAAACCACACGCGGCGCCGCGCGGGTGCCATCGCCACCAAGCCTGCCGTCATGGCGAACGCGGTGGTCGCATGGCCCGAGGGAAAGCTGTGATAGATCCACCCCGAGAAGCACGGCCAGTGGAAGAAGCCGTGCGCTGCCGGGTTGTGCGGCAGATCTGCGGGACCCACACCCCACCCCTCGACGAGCTTCGGCCGGGCCCGACAGGCCAGGTGCTTCACGACCTGCGTGGCGATGCCCCCGATCGCCACGCCGGCGAGCCCTCCGACGCTCGCGCGCCACAACGCGCCATCCGTCGTCCGGTAGCCCACGATCGCGAGCGTCCCGAGGAGCCCCGCACCGGTCCAGGTCGTCCCCAGCGCGGTGAACCCGTTCGCGAGAAGCCGCACCTCGTGGGAGACCACATAGCGGAAGACGAGGTCATGCACCGCTTCGTCGATCGGAAAGGCCGCGGCGAGCGCGACGCAGAGAATGACGGCGCCCTGGACGCGGAGTGACCTGCCGAGCGTCCGCATGGCTCTGACTAGCATCCGTCGCCACGCCGTGTCAAGGAGCGCCCGAACCAGGAGCGCCCGATCCTTGGGGCGGGACGGGCCCGAACACCGCAACGGTTCGTCTTGTTGACGCCACTCGTGGGACCTGCTCTGATTGGGGGCGGTTGGGTGACGCGGTGAACGCTCGATGCTCCTCTGAGAGCGAGGCGAGGCATGGCGAAACGCGCAGGCTTCCGTGTGCTGGTGGCAACCGATGGATCCGCCCAGGCCCGCGCCGCGGTGACAGCCGCCACGGTGTTCCCGTGGCCCAAGGGCGCCTCCGCGCGTGGCGTGGTTGCGCGCGGCGCCCTCGTGGTTGCAGAGTGGCCGATGGCCATCTTGGCGGCCCTGGAGCAGTCCCTGCACCGGGAAGCCCTCGCCGCGCGCCGCGTGCTGAAGCGGCGCTGGCCGGAGGCCGAGGTCGCCGTGATGGACCAGCCGCCCGTGGAGGCCATTCTCGCCCAGGCCCGGAGCTGGGGTGCGCGAGCTATCGTGCTCGGGTCTCGCGGCCTGGGGGCGTGGAGCCGCCTCGTGCTGGGCAGCGTCAGCCTCGGGGTGGTCAGGCACGCGTCATGCTCGGTCCTGGTTGTCAAGCGTCGGCTACGCGAGGGCCGGCACCTGGTGATCGGGCTGGACGGCTCGGGCCACTCGCGACGGGCGGTCGCCTTCGTCGCCGGCCTCAAGCCGCCCCACGGGGGCCGCGTCACACTGCTCCGGGTGGTAGAGCCGGTACGTCCGCCCTCGATGGGCTTGCTGCCCGCCTCGGTCCGCGCCGTGGTGGGGGGTCAGGTTGCGGCGCTCGAGGCTCAGCGGCTTCGAACGGCGCGGCCCGAGGTCGAGTCCGCGGCGCGTCAACTCAGGCGCTCGGGGTGGCGGGTGCGAACCGCGGTGCGGTCCGGGATCCCGCTGTCGGACCTGCTGAAAGCCGTGGCGGTTACCCGGGCGAACGTCCTCGTGGTCGGCGCATGCGGCGTCGGAGATGTGGAGCGGCTGCTCCTCGGCAGCGTGGCCGAGGGAGTGCTCAACCGGTCGCCGGTCTCCGTCCTGATCGTCAAGTAGCGCGCGGCATCGCCCGGGGGCACCGAGCGCGTGTCGCAGCGCCATGCGGCGCGTCGGAGCTAGTCCGGGACGTGCGGGCTCACGGTGAGCACCGGGCAGGGCGCGGCGTGGAGCACGCGGCGGGTTACGCTCCCCGAGGGCAAGCTCTTCGTGAAGGCAATGGGCGCCGGGGAGCCCTCGAGCCGGCTGGACGTCGTGCTCGGGGAACGCCCGTCTGCTCTGGCTCAGGCGGTGGAGGCTATCGAGGGCGCCGGAGCCACCGTCTCGAGCATCGTGACCTTGCCAGGCCGGGCGCCAGGGCGGGCGAAGGAAGCGGTGATCCGGGTCGCGACCATCAACCCCCGTCCCGCGATCACGGGGCTCGAAGCGCGCGGCTTCACGGTCCGCGAAGCCTGGCGGGGATAGCGGCGGGCAATGAGTGACGTTGTGGCGGCGCGACGGCACGAATCCGATTCGCCAACCAGAGGGAGGGAGGAACGCATGACGACCCATGGTCGGACCGGCCTCGGACGGTTGATCCTGGGCAGCGTGGCGGAATCCGTCTTGCGCGGCACGAGCACCTCGATCCTACTGCTTCGCGCGGTAGAAGCCCCGGTGGAGGTCCCGGCGAGCCAGAGCGAGTCCAAGCCCTTCCCAGCCGGCCGCGTGGATCGTCACCCGCGCGAAGGAGTCGTGCGATGAAGTCGTTCCGGAGGATCCTGCACCCGACCGACTTTTCCAGAGCGTCCGCGCCGGCCTTGGCCAAGGCCCTCCAGCTCGCCAGGCGAGACGGCGCCGAGCTGCTGGTCGCCCACGTGCTCCTCCCCCCAGCGCCGCTGGTGGGCGACGGATTCGTGTCAGCGGGGACCTACGGGGCGCTCGACGTGGCGGCCCGAAAGGACGCGCAGAAGCGGCTGGCCGCGCGCGTCGCCAGAGCGAAGAAGACCAAGGTGCGCGTCAAGGGTCTCCTCCTGCGGGGGATCCCCCACCTGCAGATCCCGCACACAGCCAAGCTGAAGCGCGCCGACCTGATCGTGATGGGCACCCACGGTCGGTCGGGTCTGTCCAGGCTCTTCCTCGGAAGCGTGGCCGAGCGCGTGATCCGGCTCGCCCCCTGCCCGGTGCTGACGGTCCGCGGTCGGTAGCGACCTCGCGGAGTCAGGGCACGCCGGCCACGCTCGGGGTTGTCCCTCGGGCTATCTCCGGCGTGGTCCACGAATACCCCCCGTCTCGGGCCCTTGACGTCATCCGGGCGATCATGAAAGCTGACAGGGTGGATGGCCTAGCAACGCACACGATCGATTCCGGGTTCTCCACTCAACTATCGAATGAGCGAGCCACAAGAGCGGGACCACCGATTCCAGGCTGAGCCGGGTGCGTCGCGCGACCGGATCGCCCCGCTGAAAGCTGCGGACGCCGAGCACAGCAAGGCGGAACAAGCGCTGCGCCAGAGCGAGGCGACGGCCCGGGCGCTACTGGAGTCCGCGTCCGAGGGCATTGTGGCCGTCGACGGTGAGGGTCTCATCGTGCTCGTCAACGCCGGAGCCGAGAAGATGTTCGGCTACACCCGGAATGAGCTGGTCGGGCAGCCCCTTGAGCTGCTCTTGCCCGAGCGCTTCCGGTCCATCCACGCGGGGCACCGCGCCGCCTACTTCGCCGCGCCACGCGTCCGACCGATGGGCCGTGGCTTCGATCTGGCCGCCCGCCGAAAGGACGGAACCGACTTCCCCGTCGAGATCAGCCTGAGCTTCGCCCAGACGGAGGACGGCGTCCTCGCCATGGCCTTCATCACCAACATCACCGAGCGCAAGCGAACGGAGGAGGAGCTCCGACGTCAGCGGGAAGCTCTCCACCAGCAGGAGAAGCTTGCGGCCGTCGGGAGCCTCGCGGCCGGGCTCGCGCACGAGATCAACAACCCCATCGCGATCATCTCGTCGCGCATCGAGCTGATGCTCACGGAGCCGGAAGCCCAAGACCTCCGGGCCGAAGCCCGCGAGGATCTCGAGGTCATCCAGCGAAGCGTCCGCCGGGTGGGGCAGATCGCCCAAGGCCTTCTTTCCTTCGCCCGGCAGTCTCCGCGGGAGCGTGAGCCCGTGAACCTGAACCGTGTGGTGGGCGAGACCCTGCTGCTGGTGGAAGCGCGGATGACCCGAGAGGGAATTCGGGTCGACGCGGCCCTCGACCCGACCCTGCCGCCCCTGCTGGCCGACGCCGGGGCGCTCCAACAAGTGACGCTGAACCTTCTCACAAACGCGCAGGAGGCCATGGCGGCCTCCGGGGAGATCCGGATCGAGACGCGATCCGCGCCCGGGCGGCCCGGCTGGATTCAGCTGCTGGTCGCCGACACCGGGTCGGGGATCGCTCCCGAGTTGCTGTCGCGGATCTTCGATCCGTTCTACACGACCAAGCCCAAGGGGACGGGGCTCGGCTTGTCGCTGAGCTACGGCATCGTCCAGGATCACCAGGGCACGATCGACGTGCAGTCCGATCTCGGCAAGGGGACCACGTTCACCCTCACGTTCCCGGGCTTTTCCGGAGAGACGGGGGACCCGCCCGACCGGGCCTCAGACCCGGTAGTGCGGCGGCGCGGACCCGGAGCAACCTGAGGAGGCCGTGCCCCAGTGGGGACGCGCCACCCCGGTGTTCACCCCACCCGCGCTGCTAGGCGGCGACTGAAACTCCATAACAATCCAGCCGGAGCCGTCGCGAGCGCCTTGTGAGGGTGCTGGCATCTCTCGTGCGCATCAGCGACCGCGGTCGCACCGGGGTGCGCCAACCGCTCACACTCTGGGAGGAGGTGCGTCATGTCCAGACGGATCCTGGTGGCTGTCGATGGCAGCAAGGTCTCCGAGGCGGCGCTGAAGAGCGCTCTCGATCTGGCCAAGGCCTGGTCAGCCCCGGTACGGGTCCTTCACGTGATCGATTCGCCCTACACGTATCCTGAGGCCTTGTACGGGGAGCTCTCGACGGACGTCGAGGCGCTCCAACGCGCCTGGCATCGAGCCGGTCAGACCGTTCTTGACCGAGCCGTGGCGCTGGCTCGGGAGGCCAGCGTTGGGGCCGAGGCCACGCTCCTCGACATGAACGGAAAGCGCATCACCAGCGTCATCGTCGACCGCGACGGTTGTGTTCTCGATCATCGTCATCCAAACGCCGACGCTAGGGAGCCTGCTCCATCTCAAGTCGCTTCACCTGAATGACTGGATCGCCGTCTTTGCGGGCAGTTTGCTCGCGGCGGCGCTGCCGCTGGTGTTCCGTGCGCGCGCCTCCGCCCGGCGCCCCGGCCCCAGCCTGACGGATCCCTGAAGGGCGGGCGTGATCCTGTTCGCCTTGACAGGCGTCGCCGACGACGTGTAGCCTCCGATTCGTGCGTCCTCGATCGCAAGGTCGCGGGCTCTGGCACTGGGCGCTCGTGTTGATGTGCGCCGGCGTACTGCTCGGTCACACCTGCGGGGTGGCCGCACACGGGCACCCGGGGCTGTCTCGGCCTTCGTTAGCGGCGACGGACACTCACGGCGGCGAGCAAGACGGCCTCCACGCTCTGTCCTGCGACGTCGGCAAGCCAGCCTCCACAGCGGCGGTCTGTGGGACTGGCGAGAACCGCCCGGTCGCGTCCGCTCTCCTGACACCGGGCTCCCACATGCCACCGCCAGGCTGGGCGCATGACCCAGTCCATCGTCCTCCTCGGTTCCTGCTCCACGCGTCACTTCGGATTTAGCCGCTCGCTCAGCCTCCCGTCCCCTCTCCTTCGGTCGCGTCTCCACAGTCCGCTCGCGTGAGTCACTCTCGCCATGGAGATGGTCTATGACTCGCCGCTCCCTCCAGGTACCGATCATGGTCTTGACGTTGGGCGGGCTTCTCGCGGCGGGAGGCCCGACCATACGCGCTCAACAGCCGCAGCGCGATGGGGCTCCGGCCCTAACACAGGGTTCAGCCCAGCACGGGGACCATGGGACGCCGGCGGCGTGGAGGTTCAGGTGGCCGATCGGCGATCCGGTGAGAGGGCGCGAGGTGTTCGCCAAGCTGGAGTGTTACAGCTGCCACGAGGTCAAAGGCGAAGCGTTTCCGGCGCCAAGCGGCCCGGAGAAGGTCGGTCCTGAGCTCTCGCAAATGGGACCCCTCCACGATCCGGAGTACTTTGCCGAGGCGATCATCAACCCGAGCGCGACCATTGAGAAAGGGAAGGGCTACGAGGCATCGGACGGCTCGTCCAAGATGCCGTCGTTCAACGACTCCATGAGCGTGCAAGAGCTGATCGACCTGGTCGCATACCTCCGTGGCCTGAAGCCGCCAGCGAAGAGCCGGACCGGCCAGAGCGGCACGCCGGCTCATCAGGCGGCCACCGCCGGCGCTGACGCGAGCTTGACCCGCTCGCGCCTCACCCCGGACAGAGAGCCGAATCCTCGGCGGTGTGGCGGCATCGCCCCAGTGGGACAAGGATGTCCGCAGCAGACCTCAGCCGCCGGCAAGCTTCTCTCCCGTTCCACGCGTCAACTCCCCATTTTTCTGGGGGGTTGGGGCTGGCCGGGCGAATGAGCAGGACATGGCACCTCCCTTGCTCCCTTCCCCATGACAGAGCCCATGAAACCGACGCGAGCCTTGGGTCGAACCGTCGCACTGGTTGTGATCGCCCTGACTGTGGGAACAGGCCTCTGCCCGTTCGACACCGATCACGCTGCTGGCGGTGATCTTTGCCTGTCGCTGCTCGCGACGACGACTTGGTTGGTAGTTTCGACCCCGTTGACGCCGACGGGACGCTGCTTGCCCGCAATCGCTCCGGCGTACTACCGCTACTCGCCAGACCTTCCGTTGCCGCCTCCAAAGGCCTGACCGCACGTCTGGTCTGGCCTGCAGCGTCCCGCCAGGAGCTCCGGGGGGGACAATGACACGACTGAGGGAGGATTCTATGGCAGCCCGCTCATTGCTTCGCGCAGGACTCCTGTTGTCGCTGACCGTCCTGGCGTCTGGGCAGATCGTGGGGGCTCAGGATGCATTGACCCGAAGCGACCGTCAGGGGCCCGTGACGGTGAGCCTCACCCTGGCCGCGCCGCCCAAGGTCGGATCTCCGATCCCGGTGAAGTTGGTATTGGACACGCACTCGGTGGGGCTCGACGGCATCGCGCTCCAGCAGGCCGTGGCCATGCGCGCCCCCGACGGCACCGACATCGCGCCGACGTCCGTCGAGCAGGCGACGGGGGGTGGCCACCATCGTGAGGCGTTGCTGGTCTTCCCTCCATCAACACAGAGCGGCCTGCTTCGCATCGTCGTCAAGAACGTGGGTGGCGTGGCGGAGCGCACCTTCACCTGGAACCTGGAGCCGGGTCAGTGACGCGAAGACTCGTTGGCGCCCGGGCAAGACATCACCGGTGGTGAAACGGCGTGGTTGACAGGAGGCTGATCATGGCAAGGGATCCCGTGTGTGGGATGAATGTGGACGAGGGGAAGAGCGCCGCAACAGCGGTCTACAAGGGCAAGACTTACTACTTCTGCTCGGGCGCCTGCAAGGCGACGTTCGAGAAGGCGCCGGACCAGTACGCGGCCAAGGGAGGGTGAGGACATCCTGCGCCAACGCTATGCCAGGGGAGAGATCAACAAGGACGAGGTTCGAGACGAAGAAGCGAGACCTCGGCTAACACGTCATCGAAAGGAGAACGGTCATGAAGGCTCGTGGGCTCGTGGTTGTGGGACTCGTGGTGGCGCTTGCCCTGCTCCCGCTGTTCGCGCTGGCGCAGATGGGCCCAGGCCCGATGGGGCCGGGGATGCCCGGGATGGGTCCCGGGACCGGCCCCCGCATGCAGATGCAGGGCATGATGCAGCAGATGCAGGGCATGATGCAGCACATGGCCGAAATGATGAAGGGTGGCCAGATGTCGCCGGAGCAGATGAAACGGATGGGCGAGCTCATGGAGCAGATGAGCGGAATGATGGGCGGCATGCAGGGCATGGTGGGGGGCATGGGGCCGGGAGCGGGTGGTCAGATGATGGGCCAGATGTCGCCGATGATGCAGCACATGGCCGAGATGCAGAAGCGCATGTCGGAGATGATGGGCGCCCCTCAGCCGGAGAAGAAGTAACGCGACTCATCTAGGGAGGGATCGCCATGAGCGAGTTTCTGCAGAACTACGGGTTCTTCATCCTGGTGTCGGTCCTCATGCTGATCTGCCACCTCGGCCACGGCCGCCACGGCCGGGGTGACGACCGAGCCAAGCGGTCCGGTGGCGCCGGACACCAGCACTGAGCGTCCGAACCGCGAAGAGAGGAGGCCATGGACCCGCTCAGTTGGAAGCGCGCTCGCTGCAGCTTGTGCGCGCCATCAAGCACGAGCACCACAAGCTCGGAAGGCCCGCCGGAACTCTGACATGACGGTACGCCCGATTCCTCCTGCGCTCCGGCGACTCGGCGAACGGGCCCGGCCTCGGAGGTTCATGACTGAGCCTTGGTGCCGATTCGTGAGGTTCGCGCAGGCTGAACACCCTGTGAGCGGGAGAAATGGACCGAGGCTGCGATGAGCGGCGGCAGGAGAAGGACGATGCTTGGGCTCACGCTATGGATCACTGTCCTGGCCATCGGGGCGCTCGGCGTGGTGGCGTCGGCGAACAGCCTTCGCTTCAGCCGCCGCGTGGCCCGTGAGGTCCGACACATGTGGGCGGGCACGGCCGAACCGCTCCGCATCGACCGCGGCCGGCTCGAGGAGCTACCGGCACCGGTGCGCCGCTACGCCGCCAGGGCCGTCGGAGGACGAGAGCTGGCCGTGCGGACGGTCAGGCTTCGCCACGGCGGCACGTTCCGCACGAAGCTCGATGGTGCCTGGCTGCCGATTCGTGGCGAGCAGTACTTCGCGGCCGATCCGCCCGGCTTCGTGTGGTGGGGGCGCGTCCGCATCGTTCCGGGCTTGTGGGTCGACGCGCGCGATCGATCCGTGGGCGGGCTCGGCAACATGCACGTCTCGGTGGAATCGAGTTTTACGTTGGCCGACAGCGCCGGCGCCGAGATTGATCAGGGAGCGTTGCTTCGGCTGCTCGGGGAGATGGCGTGGTTCCCGACCGCCCTTCTCGATGATCGCCACGTGACCTGGACCGCGGTCGATGACCGGCGAGCACGAGCGATGCTTCGCGTAGGCGGCCGCGAGGTGACCGGCGCCTTCGAGTTCGGCGAGGACTACCTGCCCGTGACGGTCTTCGCCGACCGCTACCGCGACCTGGATGGTAAGGCGGCGTTGACGCCGTGGTCGGGACACTTCGGCGACTACCGCAAGGTCGACGGGCTGCTCGTCCCACACCAGGTCATCGCGCATTGGGACGTCGACGGGCAGCGCATCCCCTACGCTCGCTTCCAGGTGGAGCGACTGGAGTACGACGCGACGGCGCCGCTCTGAGAGCTCCGATGAGCTGGACGCTCCCCTCGGGAGGAAGAACATGCGCCTCACGACCTGCCTGGCGTCGGACGAAACCCGGGGAGCAACACCTCGGGAATGGTCGGTTTGACGGAAGCGAGGAAGCCATGCATCCGCTCAGTTGGAAAGCAGTGACGTGGGCCCTGGGCCTTTTCGGCGCCGTCACGTTCGTCGTCTGCCTCGTGTATGGGCTCCTAGTTCCTAAGGCGTTCCACGCGGTCCAGCTCCTCGAGATGGCGCTGCCGGGCTTCAAGTGGCTGAGCCTCGGGAGCTTTGTCCTCGGTCTCGTGGAGAGTTTCCTCTATGGGGCCTACGCCGGCCTCGTCTTCGTCCCGATCTACAACTTCGTGATCCGGCGGTGCCAATAATGCGGCTTCGATAGGAGGGCCCGGTACGCGTCGGCGGCGGAAACGACCCTCGATTCTGGGGAGCATGCGACATGGAGCAGCGGCAGAGACAGTTCTCCCTCTGGTACTTCCTGGCCGCGGTGTTGATCATGTTGGCGGTTCAGCACTTCCTGACGCGCGGGCCAGGGGCCTAGCCATGGCCAGGATTGGCGGAAGGACAAGTACCCCGTCAGCCACCACGGGGGTCGGCGCCGACGCGACAGGCACGCGACGAATCGAGCTGCCCGTCTCCGGGCTGACCTGCGCCGCCTGTGTCCAGGCGGTGGAGCGCGCCCTGCAGGCGCTGCCCGGCGTGGCGCGCGCGACGGTCAACCTGGCCGGCGGGCGAGCGTTTGTGGACTACGACCCGGCGCTGGCCACCGTTCCCGCGCTCCTCGAGGCCATCCGGGCAGCGGGGTACCGGACGGAGACGGCAAAGGCCAGATTCAAGATCGAGGGGATCACTTGCGCGTCCTGTGTCGCCAAGATCGAGGCAGCCCTGCGCGAGACGCCCGGCGTGCTCTCGGCCGCCGTGAGCGTCGGCACCGAGGAGGCAGTCGTCGAGTATCTGCCCAGCGTGGCTGATCTCGCCTCGGTCAAGGCCGCCGTGGGCTCGGCCGGGTACACGGTCGTCGAGGCGCCGGCGCCCGCGGCCCCGGAGGCCCTCGACCGGGAGGCCGAGGCGAGGGAGCGCGAGTACCGGACGCTAATACGCCAGTGGTGGTTCGGCGCCGCGGTCGGAATCTTCACCATGATCCTGAGCTACCCGTGGCTCTTCCCGGTCCTCCGCGATTGGTTCCCGCGGGAGAGCCACCGCCTCTGGTACATGTGGGCCGTCATGGGCGTGGCCTCGCTGGCGGTCATCCTCGTGAGCGGCCGCCACTTCTTCACTGGCGCCTGGCAGGCCCTGACACATCGCTCCGCCAACATGCACACGCTGATCGCGCTCGGGACCGGCGTCGCCTGGCTCTACTCGACCATCGCCCTCATCTTTCCCCAGATCTTCCCGGCCCGGGAGTTCGCGGATGTCTACTACGACGTGACCGTCGTCGTGATCGCCCTCGTGGACCTGGGACTGGCCATGGAGCTCCGGGCCAAGGGGCGCACCTCGGAAGCCATCAAGAAGCTGATCGGCCTCCAGGCCAAGACCGCCCGCGTCGTACGGGACGGCAAGGACGTGGACATCCCCGTCGAGGAGGTGCTGGTGGGCGACGTGGTCGTCGTCCGCCCCGGGGAGAAGGTCCCGGTGGACGGCGAGGTCGCCGAGGGGACCTCGGCCGTGGACGAGTCGATGGTGACCGGGGAGTCGATGCCGGTGGAGAAGCGGCCGGGTGACGAGGTGATCGGCGGGACCCTCAACCGGGCGGGGGCCTTCCGCTTCCGGGCGACCAAGGTGGGCAAGGACACGGCCCTGGCCAGCATCATCCGCCTGGTGCAGGATGCGCAGAGTTCCAAGGTGCCGATCCAGCGCATCGTGGATGTCGTCTCCGGCTACTTCACGCCGAGCGTCGCCATCCTCGCGATCCTCGGCTTCATGCTCTGGTACACCTTCGGTCCCGAGCCCCGGCTCGTCTACGCCATGATCGTCGCGGTCACGACGCTCATCATCGCCTGCCCGTGCGCCCTCGGCATGGCGACGCCGATGTCGCTGACCACGGGGGTCGGCCTCGGCGCGCTGAACGGGATTCTCATCCGGAGCGGCGACGCCCTCCAGAGCGCGCAGGGGCTCCAAACGGTGATCCTCGACAAGACCGGGACCATCACTCACGGGAAGCCCGTCCTCACCGATGTCGTCGTGACCGCCGGATTCGATGAGCCCACGGTGCTCCGCTTGGCCGGCGGAGTCGAGAAGTCCTCCGAGCACCCGCTGGCGACCGCCATCGTGGAGGGGGCTCAGGCGCGAGGTCTCGCGCTGTCGGATCCCACGGCCTTCGCGGCCATCCCGGGCCACGGGATCGAGGCGACGGCGGAGGGGCACCTGCTGCTCCTCGGCAACCTCAGGCTCATGCGCGACCGGAAGGTCCCGCTGGACGGGCTGGAGGGGCGCGCCACCCAGCTTGCCGAGGACGGGAAGACGCCGATGTACGTGGCCATCGACAGCAAGGCCGCCGGCATCGTGGCTGTGGCCGACACGGTGAAGGAGGACTCCCCGGAAGCGATTCACGCCCTCAAGGCTATGGGCCTCGAGGTGGTGATGATGACCGGAGACAACGAGCGCACGGGCAAGGCGATCGCGCGCCAGGTCGGCATCGAGCGCGTGCTGGCCGAGGTCTTGCCCCAGGACAAGGCCTTCAACGTCCAGAGGCTCCAGCTCGAGGGGAAGACCGTCGCGATGGTCGGCGATGGGATCAACGACGCCCCGGCGCTCGCCCAGGCCCACGTGGGCTTCGCCATCGGCACCGGGACCGACGTGGCCATCGCGGCCTCGGACATCACGCTCATCAAGGGGAGTCTCCGCGGCGTCGTGACCGCGATTCAGATCAGCCGGGCCACGATGAAGAACGTCTATCAGAACCTCGTCGGGGCCTTCATCTACAACGTCCTCGGGCTTCCCGTCGCGCTCGGCGTACTGTACCCGTTCTTCGGGATCCTGCTTTCCCCCCTCTTGGCCGCGCTCGCGATGTCGTTCAGCTCCGTGACGGTGATCACCAACGCCAATCGCCTCAAGCTCTGGAGGCCCTCATGACCTGGGATCGGATACTGGTCAATCTCGTCGGGCTCGCGCTCATCGCCTTCATCGTGTGGTTCTTCTGGCTGGTGAAGACCAAGGGGGTCCGGGCGAGCACCAGCAGCAGCGGCTATCAAGAGCAGATGGTGCTGGTCAAGGGGGGCTACACCCCGGACGTGGTGGTGGTCGAGCGGGGCAAGCCCGTCCGCCTGAACTTCGTGCGTCAGGAATCCGCCTCATGCAGCGAGATGGTGCTGCTGCCGGCCTTCGAGAAGAGCGCCACCCTCCCGGAGGGAAAGACCGTGCCGATCGAGTTCCTCCCGAAGGAGCCTGGAGAGTACGAGTTCGCCTGCCAGATGGGCATGTTCCGGGGCAAGATCGTGGTCGAGTAGGGAGGCGCCGATGACTAGGCAATCTCCAGATGCCCGGCCGTGGTTCCGATCACGCTCGGGTTTGGTGCTGCTCGCCTTTCTCGCGATCGCCGCCTTCTTCGTCGTGACCGAGCATATCGCCCACGTCCTGGGCGTCCTCCCCTACCTGCTCCTCCTGGCGTGTCCCCTCCTGCATCTCCTCCACGGCCAGCACGGGGGTGGACACCACGGAGAGGATAGGAGTCCGCGTCATGAAGGAGGGAACCGATGACTTCCGAGCCGCCCGCCTACGGCCTCTGGTCACTGGTGGTCATCAACGTGGCCGTGTTCGCCATTTTCGCCTTCAGCTTCACACACCCGCGCACCGCCCGCGACTGGCGCTCGTTCGGGGGGTTCACGGCCTTCCTGCTCGCGCTCTTCACCGAGATGTACGGCTTCCCTCTGACGATCTACCTGCTCTCGGGATGGCTCCAGCGGCGCTTTCCTGGCTTGGACCTCCTTTCCCACAACACGGGACACCTTTGGGACACGCTGCTGGGCTGGCAGGGCGACCCGCACATGAACCCGCTGCACCTGATCAGCAACCTCCTCCTCGCCGGTGGATTCATCCTCTTGGCCGCCGCCTGGAACGTCCTCTACGCAGCCCAGCGGAACCGGCAGCTCGCGACCACCGGCCCCTACGCCTACCTGCGCCACCCGCAGTACGCCGGGTTCGTCCTCATCATGCTCGGGTTCCTCCTCCAGTGGCTGACCCTCCTCACGGTCGTCATGTTCCCGATTCTCGTGTGGATGTATGTGCGCCTGGCCCACCGCGAGGAGCGCGAGGCGCGGGTGGAGTTCGGCGAGGCGTACACGCGCTACGCCGCGACGACACCAGCCTTCTTCCCGCGGTTGTGGGGAGCCGCGCCCAGGCGCGCCTGAGAGAGCATCAACCGGTGGTCCGCGACGCGGCAGCGAGACGCCTTCGCCTCGCCGAGCTGGCGTCCGGTCTTGGGGCCGGCGTTCTCGGGCTCGGTATCGGCATCCTCGCCGCGGATTACCTCCGGGGCCTCGGACTGCCCCTCTTGTTCAGCGGGCTCCTGCTCCACGCGTGGGGGATGGTGGACAAGCACAGGCTCGAGCGCACCGCGGGCGCTGACCAGCCGTGGTGGTCAACGCTCGTGTACTGGTTTTGCTGGCTCTTCTTGGCCGGCCTCGCCATCTACGCGGCTGTCCGCGTGCGATAGCCCGGAAGGGGCGGTCATAGGAGTCCGCACGTTCGCCCCCGGCCCCTCCGACCAGCTCCTCGCAGGATGATGCGATGCTCGGCCCTGAGAATCAAGCTACCTGTCCCCGTTGTCGGGCACGACACTCTCGTGGGCTCCGGTAGCCGAGGGCCTGGTGCCGACTGCCCGGCGAGGCCGAGCGGGTGGGGCGCGTTCGCCCTGACCGGGACACCCCTGCCCCACCTCGCCCATCGTCCAAGACCAGCTCCGGGTCACTAACTGCCCTGGAAACCGGTCTGTTTCCACGGCGCAACCCGGCGGCATCCGGGTTGCACTGGCTGAAGGCCGAGTCGTGGTTCGGTACGAACACCCTGATCGCAGAGGGGAGGCCTCATGTACGAGCGCGTGCTGATTCCCCTGGATGGGTCCGAAGTCGCCGAGCAGATCCTGCCCTTCGCCGAGAAGGTTGCCGGCCCGCTCGACGCGGAGATCGCCCTACTCCGGGTGGTCGAGCCGATATCGCCCGGCGAGGCCCTGGCAGCTGGCGGAGTGGTGGCGCCGGACGCATTTTTGCTTCGTGAGCTGGACGCGAAGCGATACCTGATGAACGTGGAGCGACAGCTAACCGAGAAGGGGCTCCGCGTCCGGACGCGGGTCCTGCTCGGGCCGGCGGCTGACGAGATCGTCGCGGCGGCAGGAACGCTCGGCGCCGACCTCATCGCCATGACCACGCACGGCCGCTCCGGAATGGGTCGGCTGCTGTTCGGCTCCGTCGCCGAGGCCGTTCTACACGCCGCTCAGGTACCGGTCCTCATGATCCGGATGGCAGCCAAGGCCGCCAGGTCCCCCACAGAAGCGGCGAAGCGATGAGGACGACCGGCCACCAGCCGGTCGAGTCCCTCGTGGACCTCTCGGCGCAAAACTGTGAACATCTCCTCATGCAGGTCGAGGACGCGCAGGGACGCATCCACAAGGTCGTCTCGGGAGAGGTCCGACTGTTGGAATGAGGCGTGCGATGAGCTGGGCGATCTGGATCACGGGCCCGCCGGGAAGCGGGAAGACGACGCTGGCGCGGGCCGTAGCAGCGGCCCTCAAGGCGCGGGGGATCTGCGTGAAGGTGCTCGAGCTCGACGAGATCCGGAAGGCGGTGACCCCGGAGCCGACGTACACGGACATCGAGCGAGACGTGCTCTACCGGGCGCTCGCCTACATGGCGAAGCTTCTCTCCGAAGCAGCGGTGCCGATCATCATCGACGCCACCGCACATCGGCGGGCCTGGCGGGAGGTGGCGCGCCGCCTCATCCCCGCGTTCGCCGAGGTCCAGCTCCTCTGCCCGCTGGAGGTCTGTCGCGAGCGCGAACGAACGCGGCACGCCGAGCACGCCCCGGCTCGGATCTATGCCCAGAGCGGACACTCCGGCGCGACCGTTCCGGGCGTCGACGTCCAGTACGAGCAGGCGGTCGAGCCTGAGCTAGAAGTGGACACCCAGAAGTGTGACCTCGGGACCGCGGTCCAGGAGGTCTTGTACCTCGCGCGGCGGCTCGTGCGGAAGGCCTCCTTCCTCGAGTCGCGCGTGAAGAAACTGCCTCTGTGCGACTAGGTCCGCCACCGGACAAGATCTCTGCGTAGTGGAGGACCCATGCGAGTCAGTGAGCTGATGAGTCGCCCCGTGGTGACGATCAAGGAATCCGAGTCCTGTCGCGAGGCGGTAACGCAGATGTGTCGAGCAAAGGTTCGTCACCTGCCCGTGCTGGACAGCGAAGGCGCTCTCGTCGGCATCGTGACTGACCGGGACCTCCGCCATCGGCTATTCGCGCCCGACGTCTATGCGCGGATCGGACGCGTCCCGGTCGGGATCGTCCTGGGGGAGGCCCCGATCCGGGACGTGATGTCGGCCCCGGTATTGAGCGTCAGCCCGACGTCGTCCATGACCGAGGCTGCGGAGCGGATGCGTGCCTCGAAGGTCGGGGCGCTTCTCGTCGTGGAGGCCGGGCGGGTGGTCGGGATCCTCACCGAGATCGATATCCTGCGTCAGATCGTCCACGCGGAGGCACCCCTAGGTCCGGACATGGAGATCGTGGTGTCCTTCCCGTGAGGCCTTCACATCGGAATCCTGACCAAGTCCGATACCCTCGAGGCTCTCCTCGCGTGGGCCGAGAGACGACCCACCTGGGGCGATCACGCCCCAGGTGGCGCGGGTCCGGGCCAGTCCCCTGAGCGCTAACCCCGTTGATTTTCGAGCCGTCACCGTAGGCCTCCCGTGGCATCCCCATTGCAGCCGTCCCGTCGAGCAGGAGCCCACCAGAGAAGGGAAGCCCGTGAGAGAGGTTCTCGACATCCCAGTCAGTGAGCTGATGACGAAACC
>Ga0209887_1000217_pt1 | contig 16995 bp, 14 predicted proteins | sample GWRWN1_30_40_FD_187230 | JGI IMG/M metagenome (GOLD analysis project Ga0209887, IMG submission 187230) | Riverbed sediment microbial communities from areas with no vegetation in Columbia River, Washington, USA - GW-RW N1_30_40 (SPAdes)... | ecosystem: Environmental > Aquatic > Freshwater > River...
CTCGGTTGGGATGAGATAGGGCTGCCCCGACGAGCCGAACTGATTCTGGAACAGGCCCTGGATGACGAGGGCGAGCCCGAAGGTCAGGAGCAGACCGTACAGGTGGTCCAGCTTGTAGAGGCGCTTCAGCATGGTGCGCTCGAGCGCCATACCGAACAAGCCGATGATTAAAGGCGCGAGGACGAGTGCCCACCAGTAGCCGAGGCCCGCATACTGCAGGAGAAACCAGGCCACGAAGCCGCCCATCATGTACTGGGCGCCGTGGGTGAAGTTGATGATGTTGAGCAGGCCGAAGATGACGGCCAGCCCGAGGCTGAGCAGGGCGTAGAACGCGCCGTTGATCAGCCCCAGGAGGAGCTGGCCGAATAGAGCCTGCGGCGGGATGCCGAACATCTCAAGCCTCTGAGGGGCGCAGTGGCCGAGACACTACTACTACTTCACCAGCGGGCAGTCCCCCTTGTCGATTGGCCGGAAGGCCTCGGCCGCCGGGATCTCCCGGACGAGCTTGTAGTAGTCCCATGGCCCCTTGGAATCAGCCGGCGGCTTCACCTCGAAGAGATACATCGGGTGGATCTTCCGGCCGTCGGCGCGGACGGTGCCTTTCCCGAAGAGCGGGTCGTCGGTCGGCAGTTCCTTCATCTTGGCGACGACGGCCATCCCGTCGGCATCGCTCTTCGTCTGCGTGATCGCCTTGAGGTAGTGCAGCACCGCCGAGTAGACGCCGGCGTGGATCATCGTCGGCATGGCGCCCTTGTGCTTCTGGGCGAAGCGCTTGGACCAGGCGCGGGTCTGGTCGTTCAGGTCCCAGTAGAAGGATTCGGTCAGCTGCAGGCCCTGCGCCGTCTGCAGGCCGAGCGCGTGGACGTCGGCGATGAAGACCAAGAGGCCGGCGAGCTTTTGGCCGCCCTTGACGATGCCGAACTCGCCCGCCTGCTTGATCGAGTTCCGCGTGTCCCCTCCCGCGTTCGCCAGACCGATGATCTTGGCCTTCGACCCCTGCGCCTGGAGCAGGAAGGACGAGAAGTCGGCCGTTTCGAGCGGGTGGCGCACCCCGCCGAGGACCTTGCCGCCGTTGGCCTTGACGACGTTCGTCACGTCGCGCTCGAGGGCGTGACCGAAGGCGTAGTCGGCGGTCAGGAAGAACCACGTGTCACCCCCGGCCTTGACGACGGCGTTGCCCGTGCCATTAGCGAGTGCCCAAGTATCGTAGGTCCAGTGGACGGTGTTCGGCGAGCAGGCCTTGCCCGTGAGGTCGGAGCTGGCCGCGCCGGAAACGAGGAACACCTTGTTCTTCTCGCGTACCACCCCGCTGACGGCCAGCGCGACCGACGAGGTCGGCACGTCCACGATCACGTCGACCCCGTCGCGGTCGATCCACTGCCGGACGATGCTGGCGCCCACGTCCGGTTTGTCTTGGTGGTCGGCGAAGATGACCTCGACGGCCGCGCCCGCCACCTTCCCGCCGGAGTCCTCGACCGCCATGCGGGCGGCGACGACCGAGCCCTGGCCGGTCAGGTCGGCGTATAGCCTCGACTGGTCGTTGAGGACGCCGATCTTGATGACGTTACCCGAGATCTGGGCGTGCGCCGGGCCGACCGCCAGGGTCACGACTGCCACCAGCGTCAGGATGCGTGTGATGACCATTTCTCCCTGCTCCTTTCGACGGTTGTGGGCTGAGCGTACTCCGGAACTAGACCCCGAGATAGTCGTGCAGCTTGGCCATGTGGGCCTCGAGCTCGGCGTTCGGGATCATGTCGATCACCCGACCGTGCTCCATCACGTAGTGGCGATCGGCGACCGTGGCGCCGAAGCGGAAGTTCTGCTCGACCAGCAGGATGGTGAACCCCTCGGCCTTCAGCCGCCGGATGGTGGCGCCGATCTGTTGCACGATCACGGGGGCAAGGCCCTCGGTAGGCTCGTCGAGCAAGAGGAGCCGAGCGCCGGTGCGCAGGATGCGGCCGATGGCGAGCATCTGCTGCTCGCCCCCGGAGAGCTTGGTGCCCTGACTCCGGAGCCGCTCCTTCAAGTTGGGGAAGAGCCCGAAGATCGCCTCGACCGACAGCCCACCCGGTCTCACCTGCGGCGGCAGCAGCAGGTTTTCCCGGACATCGAGGCTTGCGAAGATGCCGCGCTCCTCCGGACAGAAGGCGATCCCGAGTCGCGCGATCCGGTTCGAGGGAAGACCGATCAGCTCCTGGCCCTGGAACCGGATCGAGCCCCGGCGCTTGCCGACGATCCCCATGATCGACTTCAGCGTCGTCGTCTTGCCGGCGCCATTCCGCCCCAGGAGCGTCACGACCTCGCCGGGGGGGATCTGGAAATCGACGCCGTGCAAGATGTGGGACTCGCCGTACCAGGCGTGGAGGTCTTTGACCGTGAGGAGCGACGCGGGGCCGACGCCGGGCACCGACGCGAGGGCGGGGGCGGTGGCCGCCTCAGGCATGGGCCGAGCCCATGTACGCTTGGATGACGTCGGCGTTCTTCGACACGCTGGCGTAGTCGCCCTCGGCGAGGATCTCACCGCGCGCCAGCACCGTGATCGTGTGGGAGAGGTTCTCGACGACGCTCAGATTGTGCTCGACCATAAGGACGGTGCGATTGGCGGCGACCCGCTTGATGAGCGCCGCGATGCGACCCACATCCTCGTGTCCCATGCCGGCGGTGGGCTCGTCGAGCAGCATCGTTTCGGGCTCGAGGGCGAGTGTCGTGGCGATCTCGAGGGCCCGCTTGCGACCGTAGGGCAGCTCGACCGCGATCGTGCCCGAAAACGCCCTCAGACCTACCGCCTCGATGAGCTCCATCGCCTGGTCGTTGAAACTGTCGAGGACCTTCGCGGAGCGCCAGAAATCGAACGAGCTGCCGCGCTTCTTCTGGAGGGCGATGCGCACGTTCTCGAGCACGGACAGATTCGGAAAGACGGCCGAGATCTGGAACGAGCGGACGAGGCCGAGGCGCGCGATGTCCGCAGGCTTGGCGTGCGTGATCTCGCGCCCCTTGTAGCTGATGCGCCCGCGGGTTGGCGTCAGGAACTTGGTGAGCAGGTTGAAACAGGTCGTCTTCCCGGCACCGTTCGGGCCGATCAGGGCGTGGATCGTTCCGCGCCGGACCCGGAGGTTGACGCCGTTGACGGCGACGAACCCCCGGAACTCCTTGGTCAGACCCTCAGTCTCGAGAACGACGTCGTCCGCCATGATCCCCTCGTCGGGCCCTCAGAACCGCCCGATGATCATAGACGAAGGCCTTTCCACGACACAAGGGGGCTCACGTCGCCAAGGTCGCGCGCGACCGGGTCCAGATCGCGGCCCGGTCGGGAGTTCAGCGCCTGTCGGGGTCCTTCAATCGGCGGCTCTCCGGCCATTCGCGCTCAAGCCCTCCGTTCCGGAGGCTGCCAGAGCCGTTGCCAGGCCTTCATACCCTCCTGCATCGTCTGCTGGACCAGCGCGGCCTGCTTCCGCGCCTGCTCGCTCCAGGCGTCGCCGGCCTTGGCTGCCGCCGTGAAGCCGTCCAGCGTCTTCTTCCAGTTTTCGGCCCAGACCTCGAACGGATTCTCCGGGGACGGGGGCGCTCCGGCGGAAGCCGCATCCAGCATGCGCCGAGACTCACGCTCCCACAGCTGGAAGCCCTGCTCCAGCGCGGTGACGAAGGCATCTTTGCTCATCCGCGCCAGGCGCACCCACTGCTCCAGACCCGAGCGGTCGGCACTCTGCTTCGGCACGCTCTCGAGCGTCTTCGTCATGAGCGATAGCCCGTCCGCGTACGCTTCGGTCATCTTCCGGATCGCGTCGGCAATGTTCGGTAGACCTTCCATGCGTCGCCTCCTTTGGGGCCGGTCCCGGCCGCTGGTCATCACGTCTCTTTCGCCCGCTCGCGCAGCACGTACTTCTGGATCTTGCCGGTCGACGTCTTCGGGAGCGGCCCGAAGACGACGTGCTTCGGCACCTTGTACCGCGCCATGTGGTCGCGACACCACTGGATGATCTCCTGCGCCGTGACCAGTCCCGCCCTTGGCTTGAGCGTGACGAAGGCGCAGGGGGTCTCGCCCCACTTCTCGTCCGGCTTCGCGACGACTGCCGCCTCCATGACGGCCGCGTGGCGGTACAGAACCTCCTCGACCTCGAGCGAGGAGATGTTCTCGCCGCCCGAGATGATGATGTCCTTCGACCGATCCTTGACCTCGATGTAGCCGTCGGGATGCCACACGGCCAGGTCACCGGAGTGGAGCCAGCCGCCGCGCAGGGCCTCCTCTGTCGCGGTCGGGTTCTTGAGGTAACCCTTCATCACCGTGTTGCCCCTGAGCATCACCTCGCCGACGGTCTTGGCGTCCCTCGGCACGGGGTTCATCGTGACCGGATCCGCCACCATCAGGCTTTCGAGCGTGGGGTATGCCACCCCCTGACGGGCCATGAGGGCCGCGCGCTCCTCGAGCGCGAGCCCCCTCCACTCCGCCTGCCAGGCACAGAAGGTCGCCGGTCCGTAGGACTCGGTCAGGCCGTAGAGGTGGGTGACGCGGAAGCCGATCGACTCCATCGCGGCGATCACCGCCGACGGCGGGGCCGCCCCGCCTGTTGCCATCTCGACGACGTGATCGAACGTCTCCCGGACCTCGGCAGGCGCGTGGATGAGCATGGTCATCACGATCGGCGCGCCGCACATGTGCGTGACACCGTGGGTCCTGATCGCCGGGAAGATCAGCGCCGGGTCCACCCTCCGCAGGCACACGTGCGTCCCGCCGACAGCCGTGACCGCCCAGGTGTAGGTCCAGCCGCTGCAGTGGAACATCGGGAGCGTCCAGAGGTAGACCGACCCCGGCGACAGGCCGAAGGCGAGCGCGTTGCCCAGCGCGTTCAGGTAGGCGCCGCGGTGGTGGTAGACGACTCCCTTGGGATTCCCCGTCGTGCCGGAGGTGTAGAGGAGGCAGAGAGCTTGCCACTCGTCAGTGGGCGGCCGCCAGTCGAAGCCCGCATCCCCTTCCAGGAGGAAGGCCTCGTAGTCCTTCTCGCCGAGGAGCCTCCCGCCCTTGTCCTCGGCGTAGAGCGGGTCGTCGATGTCGATCACCGGGATCTTCCGAGTGAGGAGCGCCAACGCGTCCCTGATCGTGTTGGAGAATTCCTTGTCGGTGATGAGGAGCTTCGCCTCACCGTGCTCGAGGATGAAGGCGATGGACTGGGCGTCGAGCCGGTAGTTGAGGGCGTTGAGCACGGCGCCCGCCATCGGCACCCCGTAGTGCGCCTCGAGCATCGCCGGGACGTTGGGAGCCATGACCGCGACCGTGTCTCCGAGCCCGACGCCGCGTCGCGCCAGGGCCGAGGCGAGCCGCCGGCATCGGGCGTAGAACTCGGCGTAGGTCCATGTCCGATCGCCGTGGATGACCGCCGGCTTTCTCGGGTAGACGGCCGCGGCCCGCGCGAGGAACGAGAGGGGCGTCAGGGGGGCGTAGTTGGCGGGCCCCCGGTCGAGGTCGGGTTGTCCCAATTCCCTCTCCTTCGCGTGGTCCCCCGGCGGGCCTCTCGCGCCCGGTCCGATGATAGACGAGGGCCATTCCACGGGCAAGCGGTCTGGCGGCGCCGGCGACGCCGTAGTTCGACCTTGACACCCTGGCCGGCGGGCTTAGAATTTGCGCCACTCCGGATTGTGAGGTGCTCTACCCTCAAGTGGCACGCAGTGGTCCGCGCTTAGGTCCAAGTCCACGTCTCCAAAGGAGGAGCGGCATGGCTAGAGCAAGGGTAAGTCGCCGTGAGTTCATGAAGGCCACCGGGGCGGGGGCGCTGGCAGCGGGCCTCGGGGCCAACATCATCATCCCCGGGCGGGCGCGCGCGGCCAAGAAGACACTCAAGATCCTGCAGTGGGTCCACTTCGTCCCGGCGTACGACGAGTGGTTCAACAAGAAGTACGCCAAGGAGTGGGGGGAGAAGAACGACACCGAGGTGACCGTGGACAACATCGGCCTCGCCGGCATCAACGCCCGGGCTGCCGCCGAGGTCTCGGCCCAGAAGGGCCACGACCTCTTTCAGTTCAACTGGCCTCCCCCAGCGTTCGAAGAGCAGACGGTGGACATGAAGGACGTCTACCAGGAGCTGGAGCGGAAGTTGGGGAAGCCGATCGAGCTGGCCGTCAAGAGCACCTACAACCCGAGGACGAAGAAGTACTACGCGCTCTCGCCCTCGTTCACGCCCGACCCCGTCAACTACCGCCAGGACCTGTTCGGGCAGGTCGGCCTCCCCAACGGCCCGAAGACCTGGGAGGAGGTGCGGACCGCCGGGGCGAAGATCAAGAAGCAGTTCGGGAACCCCGTCGGGATCGGTCTGGCCAACGAGATCGACACGGCCATGGCCATGCGGACGATCATGTACTCGTGGGGGGCTCACGAGCAGGACGAGGCGGGGAACCTCACCCTGAACTCCAAGCAGACCCTCGACGCCCTCAAGTTCGTCAAGGCCCTCTACGAGGAGACGATGACGCCGGAGGTCTTCACCTGGGACGCTTCCTCCAACAACCGCGCGGTCGTGTCCGGCAAGGTTTCCCTGGTCTTGAACGCCATCTCCACCACCCGCACCGCCGAGAAAGAGAACCCGGACATGTCCAGGAAGATCCAGCTGACGAAGGCGCTCAGGGGGCCGGTGCGCGCCATCGGGCTCGAGCACGTGATGCAGTGCAACGTCATCTGGAAGTTTGCCGAGAACATCGACGGGGCGAAGAAGTTCCTCGTCGACTACGTGACGAACTTCCGCGAGGCGTTCGTGGCCGGCGAGTTCTACGACTTCCCCTGCTTCCAGAAGACGGTGTCCGACCTGGCGACGCTCATCGCGAACGACCCGAAGGCCCACCCGCCCGACAAGTACAAGGTCCTGGAGGACGTGCTGGGCTGGGCGACCAACGTGGGGTACCCCGGTTACGCCACCGCGGCCATCGACGAGATCTACAGCACGTGGGTGCTCAACGTGATGTTCGGGAAGGTGGCAGCCGGCCAGGCGAGCCCGGAGGACGCCCTCAAGGAGGCGGACTCGGCCTGCAAGCGCATCTTCGCCAAGTGGAAGGAGAAGGGCCTCGTGTAACTTCGGAGGGGTGCCTCCCCCCAAGGTGGTTGCTGAATTCAATCGGCCGACGGGAGGCTCCGGGTTCCGGAGCCTCCCGTCGTCTTGAGCCAAGGAATGTTCGAGCAGCGTCGTGGGCACGGCTGAGCGAGATGCCGTGGTAGCCCGAGACGCCCGGCGAGGTCGCCTCCGCGTCCTCCTCGACCGGCCGGAGTGGCTCGGGCCGCTCATGATCGGTCCGGCCGTCTTGTACGTCGTCCTGGTCGTGGGGTTCCCCTTCGTCCTCGCCCTCTATTACAGCCTCAGCGACATCACGGTGGGGAGCCGGAGTCTCTCCTTCGTGGGCCTGAAGAACTTCACCGCCGTGGTAGGCACATCGAAGTTCCAGACTGCCCTCAAGAACACGTTCGTCTTCGCCTTCGTCTCGCAGGCCCTGGTGATCGTGCTGGCGAACGTGCTGGCCCTCGCCCTCTTGAAGGACTTCCGGGGGAAGTGGCTCGTCCGGCTCCTGATCCTCCTCCCGTGGGTCGCCCCCATCTCCCTCGGGACGATCGGATGGCTCTGGATGCTGGACTCGATCTACAGCGTCATCAACTGGACCCTGGAGGCCCTAGGCCTGATCACGGCCGACAACTGGCCCATGTGGCTGGGGATTCCGCACCTGGCCATGGGTTCCGTCATCGGCGTCCACGTGTGGCGCCTGCTCCCGCTGGCGACCGTGATTCTCCTGGCCGGACTCAGCTCGATCCCCAAGGAGATCCACGACGCGGCCGCCGTGGACGGGGCCGGTTTCTGGCGACATCACTTCCAGATCACGATCCCGCTGATCCGCCCGATCATCCTGGTCGCGCTTCTGTTCGGCGTCGTCTTCGCCTTCACCGACATGATCGTGATCTTCGTCCTCACGCGCGGCGGGCCGTACGACACGACCCAGGTGCTGGCGAGTCTGGCCTTCTTCACGGGGATCCAGGGGGGAGATCTGGCGGAAGGCGCCGCGATCGCCCTCTTCCTCTTCCCGTTACTCCTCGCCGCCGCGATCGTGTTCCTCCGGATCGCTCGCCGCAGCGAGGTGACGTGAGGTGGCCCGTCCGGGGACCCTGCGGCGCGTTTCTGTGCGAGGCGCTCACGTCGGAGTGGTCGCGGCGTTCACCCTTTTCTCGGCCTTCCCCTTCTACTGGATGCTGGTCACGACCTTCAAGCGCACCGGCGACCTCCTGAAGCGGGGGAACAACCCCTACCTGTACAATGACCCACCCACGCTCGAGCACCTGCGGGTGCTTTTCGTCGACACGCTGTACGGCCGGTGGCTCCTGAACAGTGCCTTCGTGGGCACGGCGGTGGTCGGGATCACCCTCCTCCTTGCCATCCCCGCGGGGTACGCCCTCGCCCGGCTGGCGGGGCGGTGGGGGGAGCAGCTCGGCATCGGGATCTTCCTCACGTACCTGGTCCCACCCACGCTCCTGTTCATCCCCCTCTCGCGCGTCATCGCGCACCTCGGCCTCCAGGACTCGCTCTGGGCCCTCGTGCTGGTCTACCCCTCGTTCACGATCCCGTTCTGCACGTGGCTGCTGATGGGGTTCTTCAAGGCGATTCCGCCCGACCTGGAGGAAGCCGCCATGATCGACGGCTGCAGCCGTCTGGGCGCGTTCGTCAAGGTCGTGATCCCCATCTCGATCGCGGGAGTCCTCACGGTTGTCATCTTCTCTTTTACGCTGGTGATGCAGGAGTTCGTTTACGCCATGACCTTCATCTCCACGGTGTCGCAGTACACGGTGAGCGTGGGGGTGCCGACGTTCCTGGTTCACGGCGACGTGTACTTCTGGGGGTCGCTCATGGCCGGCTGCTTCATCGCGAGCGTCCCCATCGCCATTCTGTACAACTTCTTCGTGGACCGCTTCATCGCCGGGTTCACGGTCGGGGCGATCAAATAATCGACGTCCGGCGCGCCATCTGAGGCGAGATCTCCTGCGCCGCTACCCCGAGCCGGGTGCCGTGTAAGTCCGCGTCCTGCCTTGACACAAGCCGTCCTGGTTCGCTACACTCCGCTTACTTCGCCGATTCTTAGGACACACGACCTTCACCCGGCGTGACGCGTACCCCCAAGCCGCCACCATGGTCGGCGGGGCCTCCGCCCCTCGGAACCTGATCCTTGTCTGGGATCGAGGTTCTGACGGCCGGCGTCGGCGAGTACCGCCTCCAGGACCCGGACGTCGTCCGGGCGTGGATGCGGGACCACAAGCGCCGGGACTTTGCCGACAAGACGACGACCGCCCGGGAGGCCGTGAGCCGCCTGGTCGCGGACGGCGACTACGTCTCCTTCGACTTCTCCTCCTTTACGCGGGGCCCTCTCGTCCTGGTTCGCGAGATCATCCGCCAGCGGCGCCGCAACCTCTGGTACAGCGCGAAGTTCACGCTGATGGAGTCCACGCTGCTGGTGACCGCCGGCGCCTGCACCAAGATCGACGTGGGCTTCATGGGGCTCGGCGACACGCTGAACCGCGCGGTCGAGCGCGGTGACGTCAGCGTCTCGGAGTGGACGAACGGGACGCTGACGCTGCGACACCTGGCCGGCGCCATGGGCGTGCCGTTCCTGCCGACGCGGGCTCTTCTGGGCACGGACACGCTCCGCTACTCCGGCGCCAAGGTCATCCAGGATCCGTTCACCGGCAAGCCGATCGCGCTCGTCCCGGCACTCAACCCGGACGTGGGCCTGGTGCACGTCCACCAGGCGGACGTCTACGGGAATGCCCGCTGCTTCGGTCCCGGGGTGCAGCCCCTCGAGACAGCGATGGCCTCCCGCAAGGTCATCATCTCGACCGACGAGATCATCGACCACGACGACATCCGGAAGGACCCAGGCCGGACCACGATCCCGTACTACCTCGTGGACGCTGTCGTGTATGCGCCCTTCGGGGCCTATCCGGGGGGCCTGCCCGGCGTCTACGAGATGGACTTCGACCACTTCGGGGCGTACCTTGCCCTCGAGCGCGAGGGTCGGCTCGGCGACTATCTCGACAAGTACATCTACTCGCTGGCCTCCGACGAGGAGATGCTCGAGCAGCGCGTCGGCCTCAAGCGCCTCTCGGAGCTCCGGCGTCGTGCGGTCATCAAGGAAGGCTACCGGCCGTGACCGGCAGCATGAGCGGGCCGCCGCGGGTCCTGCCGCCGGCTTGCCCCATGGGCCGCCGGGGCTCGTCACCCGTTCACTGCCTTCCGCAGTTCGGCGAACTGCGGAAGGACGGCGAAGGGGTCCCACTGCGCCCCGGCGTCCGGGGGCGGCGCTCGGCGTCACCCGCGGCGTCGGGCTGAAGGGTAGCCGGATGAGCGCGGTTGCGCGGGAGTTCACCGAGGCGGAGTTCATGATCGCGCAGTGCGCCCGGCTGCTCGAAGACCAGAAGACCGCCTTCATCGGCTTCGGGATGCCGCAGGTCGCCGCGATCCTCGCCCAGCGCACGCACGCGCCCCAGCTCGTCCAGGTCTTCGAGTTCGGGGCCATCGGACCGACACCGCTCACGCCGTTCGTGCGGAACACGATGGGCGGGCCGTCGAATTGCTACCGGTCGATCGCCTGGACCAACATGAACACGATCTTTGCCCAGGCCCAGCTCGGGCTGATCGACTACGGCGTCCTCGGGGCGACCCAGATCGACCTCTACGGCAACATCAACTCCACGATGCTCGGGGACGACTGGTACCACCCGAAGAAGCGGTTCCCCGGCTCGGGCGGCGCGAACGAGGTCGCGTCGTACTGCTGGCGGACGATCGTGATCATGATGCACGAGCCGCGCCGCTTCGTTCCGCGCGTGGACTTCATCACCTCGCCGGGGTATCTCGACGGCACCCCCGAGGCCCGCGAGCGCGCCGGGCTGCCGGCTGGGACCGGTCCGTGGCGGGTGGTCACGTCCAAGGCCCTGTTTGGCTTCGACGAGGAGTCCGCGAAGATGACCCTGCTCGGGGTGCTTCAGGGGCTCTCTCGGGACGAGGTACTCGCAGGCATGAACGTCAAGCCGCTGGTGGCCCCGCGGATCGAGGAGCTCTCGCATCCCTCCGCGCGGGAGCTGCATATTCTCCGCGAGGAGATCGACCCGGCGAAGACGATCATCGGGCGGACTGCGAAGCCGTGACGATGGAGCCCTTCCTGGTGATCGAGGACATCCACCTCGCCTTCGGGGGTGTGAAGGCGCTCCGCGGGGTCAGCCTCGAGGTCCAGCGGGGGGAGATCTTCTCCATCATCGGGCCGAACGGGGCGGGAAAGACCGTCTGTCTCAACTGCATCAACGGGCTCTATCGGCCGCAGCAGGGCCACATCCGGTTCGGGGGCCGGGACCTTGGCGGGCTTGCGCCGCATCAGCGCGCGGCGCTCGGCATCGCCCGCACCTTCCAGAAGATCGAGCTGTTCGGCGGCATGACCGTGCTGGATAACATCCGACTCGGTCGGCACCTGCACATGCGGGCGGGGCTCGTCTCCGGCGCCCTCTACCTCGGGAAGGCCGCTCGGGAGGAGATCGCGCACCGCGAGTTCATCGAGCGAGAGATCATCGACCTCCTGGAGATGACCCATCTCCGGGACCGCGTGGTGGGCATGCTTCCCTACGGACTTCAGAAGCGCGTCGAGCTCGGGCGGGCCCTGGCCCTGAGCCCGAAGCTGCTCCTCCTGGACGAGCCCATGGCCGGGCTCAACCTCGAGGAGGTCGAGGACATGGCGCGCTTCATCATCGACGTCAACGAGGAGTCACGCTGGGGAGTCACCTGCGTTCTCGTCGAGCACGACATGGGCGTGGTGATGGACGTCTCGCACCGCGTCGCGGTCCTGAACTTCGGTCAGAAGATCGCCGAGGGGAAGCCAGAGCAGGTGCAGGCGGACCCGCTGGTACATCACGCCTACCTGGGGGAGGAGGCGGATGTCTTCACGTCGCGACGGTAAGCCGTCGTCGCCCGTGGAGATCACCCCCGAGCTGACGCTCCCCAAGCTCCTCCTGGAGACCGCCCGGCACTACGGCGAAGGCAAGGCTGCGATGCGTGAGAAGGAATTCGGCATCTGGCGGCCCATCACCTGGCGCCAGTACCTCGCCGAGGTGCGCCTCCTCGCGATGGGGCTCACCGCCCTGGGGCTCGGGCGCGGCGACAAGGTCGCTCTCATCGGGCACAACCGGCCGGAGGGCCTCTGGGCCGAGATGGCGACGCTGGCCGTGGGCGGGGTCGTGGTCTGGCTTTACCAGGACGCGCTGATCGACGAGGTCCAGTACGCGGTGGACCACTCCGATGCTCGGTTCCTGGTTGGTGAGGGGCAGCAGGAAGTGGACAAGGGCCTCGCCATCAAGCCGCGCTGTCCCAAGCTCGAGCGGATCATCTGGGATGACCCGAAGGGGATGCGCGGGTACGACGATTCGTGCCTCGTGAGCTTGGCGGAGGTCCGGCGCCTGGGGCAGGAGCTGGAGACCCGGGAGCCCGACGCCTTCGAGCGGATGGTGGCCCAGGGCACGGGCGACGACGTGGCGCTCCTCTTCTATACCTCCGGGACTACGGCCCAGCCCAAGGGGGCGCTTCTGAGTCACCGGAACATGCTGAAAATGGGCCAGAACATGATGGCCGTCGACCCGTGCGGGGAGACGGACGACTTTGTCTCGTTCCTCCCGTTTTCGTGGATCGGCGAGCAGATGATGTCGATCTCGTGCGGGCTCCAGGCGGGCTTCACCCTCAACTTTCCCGAGGACCCGGAGACCGTCCAGCGCGACATCCGCGAGATCGCTCCCCAGGTGATGTTCTCCCCGCCCCGCATCTACGAGCAGATGGTGCGCACGGCGCAGGTGAAGGTCCTGGACGCGCCGAAGGTCAAGCGCACGGCCTACGACTGGGCCATGCGGGTTGGAGACCGCGTGGCGGATCTCACGTTCGCGAAGCAGCCGGTCCCGGCGATCCTCCGGCTGAAGCACAAGCTGGCCGACCGCCTGGTGCTGAGAAAGCTCCGTGATCACCTGGGGCTCGCCCGAATGCGGGACGCCTACAGCGGCGGCGCCGCGCTCGGCCCGGACCATCTCCGCTTCTTTCACGCGATCGGCGTGAACCTGAAGCAGATCTACGGCCAGACCGAGATCGCCGGGATCTCGGTGGTGCATCGGGATGGTGACGTCCGGTACGAGACCTCGGGGACGCCGATCCCCGAGACCGAGATCCGGATCGCGCCGGACGGGGAGATCCTCTCCAGGAGCCCGTGCGTCTTCAAGGGCTACTACAAGAACCCCGAGGCCACGGCGCAGACACTGCGGGACGGCTGGCTCCACTCGGGGGACATCGGCTTCATCGACGACCTGGGGCACCTGGTCGTCTTCGACCGCCGTAAGGACGTCATGACCCTGGCCGACGGGAGCCGTTTCTCGCCCCAGTACCTGGAGACCCGGCTCAAGTTCAGCCCCTACATCAAGGATGCCTGGATCCTGGGGGACAAGCGCGACGCCGTCACCGTCGTGATCTGCATCGACGCCGGGGTCGTGGGCAAGTGGGCGGAGGACAATCACATCCCGCACACGAGCTACGCGGAGCTCTCGCAGAAGCCCGAGGTGCAGGCCCTCGTGCGGGAGGCCGTGCTGCACGTGAACGAGGGGCTGCCCCTTGTGGCGCGCATCCAGCGTTTCGTGAACCTCCACAAGGAATTCGACGCCGACGACGAGGAGCTGACGCGGACGCGGAAGCTCCGACGGGCCTTCCTGGAGGAGCGCTACCAGGCGATCGTGGAGGGACTTTACTCGGGGGCCATGGTCGTCCACCTGGATACGACGATCACATACGAAGACGGGCGCACTTCGCGCAGCAAGCACACGCTGCGGGTGGTGGAGACCGCGTGATGGCTCTCTTCACCGAGCTCATGCTGTCCGGCATCATGGTCGGGTCCATCTACGCCCTCGTGGCCCTGGGCTGGACGCTGATCTACAAGTGCTCCGGGGTCCTGAACCTGGCCATGGGCGAGCTGACCTTGATCGGGGCCTACGTGTGTCTGACGTATTACCAGTGGGGGATCCCGTTCCCGGCCGCCCTCCTGGCCACGCTCATCACGGGGTTCATCCTCGGCCTAGCGACCGAGCGGCTCTTTCTGCGCCGCATGATCGGAGAGCCGATCCTGGCGGTGATCATGATCACGGCAGGGCTCTCGTTCTTCTTCCGGGCGCTGGTGGCGTTCATTTGGGGAACCGACACCGTGACGTTCAGCCCGCCGGTGTTCCCGCAAGAACCCTTCCGCTTTCTCGGGATGGTCTTCGGCCAGGTCTACATCTGGAGCTTCGTCGCGGCCATCGTACTGCTGGTGGCATTCGTCTGGTTCTTCCAGCGGAGCCGCTGGGGGCTCTCGATGCAGGCGACGGCCGATGACGAGATGGCCGCCCTCTCCCTCGGGGTCTCGGCCAAGCGCGTGTACGCGCTGGCCTGGGCCATCGCCTTCATGGCTGCCGGGGTTGGCGGGACGCTCCTCGGGAACATCAACGGCCTCAACATCTCGGTGGGCTACCTGGGGCTGCTCGTGCTCCCCGCGGTGGTGCTGGGCGGGCTCAACTCGGTGCCCGGGGCGATTGTGGGGGGGCTCGCCATCGGCGTGCTCCAGAATCTGTCCGACGCCTACGTGGGCAAGCTGACTCAGGGCGGGGTGAAGGAGATCGCCCCCTTCGCCTTCATGGTGATCATCCTCCTCTTCCGTCCGTATGGCCTGTGGGGCTGGGTCAAGATCGAGCGCGTCTAGCGCCGTGCCGATAACCGTCGCATCCCGTCGTCCTCGGTCGTCGTCGGGCCTCAACGTGTGCGGCACACGCCTCGGCCCGCCGACTCCCTGCGTCCTAGGGCTGCTCGGTTCTCGGCCCGGCCTGGGGACCGGGACCATGGCGGGGAGCCCGTAGCTATGTATTTGCCGAGTGGGGTGTACCACGAGACGTATGCGGCGAGCCACGCGTGGTGGCAGACCGGCTTCATCCGGGCCAAGATGGCCGTGCTGGTGGTGTTCGTCCTCACCCTGCCGCTCTACGCCAACCTCTACGTCGTCTCCGTGGCCAACATCACCCTCTACACGATCCTGTCCGCCCTCGGGGTTCAGCTCTTGATCGGCTACTGTGGTCAGATCACCCTCGGGCATGCCGCGTTCATCGCCGTCGGGGCCTACGTGACGGCCATGGGGGTCCTCTTCTGGGGTCTGCCGTACCCGGTGGCGGCCGCGCTCGGGTGCCTCCTCGCCGGGCTCTGGTCGGTGCTCTTCGGGCTGCCGTCGGCGCGGATCAAGGGCTTCTACCAGATCATGACCACCATGGCGGCCCAGTTCATCACCGTGGACTTCATCATCACGCACTACGTGAGCCGGGTCGGCGGGCGCGAGCACTACTTCTCGCTTCCGCCGGGCACCATCACCATCGGCGGCTGGCCCGTGGACAGCGAGATCGAGGTGTACTATCTAGCCTCGATCCTGACCATCTTCTGCCTGGCGGCGATGACCAACTTGCTCCGCACGCGGGTGGGGCGAGCCTGGATCGCGATCCGCGACAACGACGTCGCGGCCGAGGCGATGGGTGTCAACGTGGTCTATTACAAGCTCTTGGCCTTCTTCGCGGCGGGAGTCCTGGCGGGGGTCGCGGGCGCCGTCTGGATCCCGTCCCTGCTCTTCGTGAGCCCGGAGCACTTCCAGCTCTCCTGGGGTCTGTGGCTCGTCGGGGTGATCCTGATCGGCGGGATCGGGAGCCTCCACGGGGTGGTCTTCGGCTCGATCTTTGTCACAGGGATCCTGGAGCTCCTCAAGTTCGCCGTGATCCCGCTCTCGGATGTCTATCCGGCGCTGACCGAGCGGTTCCTCTACGTCAAGGAGGCCGCCTTCGGCCTGGCGATCGTGCTGTTCCTGCTCTACGAGCCCCGGGGGCTCGCCTATCGCTGGCAGCAGGCGAAGAACTATTTCAACCTCTGGCCGTTTGCCTATTAGCCGTGCCGATAACCGTCGCATCCCGTCGTCCCACCCACGGCCTTCGGCCGTGGGTACCCGCGTCGCAGACCCTCAACGTACGCCGCGTACGCCTCGGGTCTGCTCCTCCCTGCGTCCTAGGGCTGCTCGGTTCTCGGCACGGCGGGAAAGCGATTCCAACCGAGAAAGGAGTCTCGAGATGAAGCATCTGGCGCTCCGCATGGTGGTGTTCGCCGTGGCGCTCGCGTTGCTGGCCGGAATCAGCTGGGCGCAGGAGGTGAAGCTGGGATCGCTGAACGACCTGACCGGTCCCACCTCCGACGTTGGAAAGGACATAGCCTTGGGGATCAGGGAGGCCGTGCAGTATGTGAACGACACCGGCGGGATCAACGGCAAGAGGATCCGCCTCTACCTCTACGACTACGGCTACCGCGTCCCCGAGGCCATCACGACCTACAAGCGCTTCCGGGACTTCGACAAGGTCGCCGGCGTGCTCGGCTGGGGGACGGGCGACACGGAAGCCCTTTCCCCGACGGTGGGCAAGGACCGGATCCCCTATCTCTCGCACTCGTTCGCGGCGAAGCTTACCGATCCGAAGACGGCGCCCTACAACTTCGTCTACGGCACGGACTACTCCTCCAACGCCCGCGCCGCCATGACCGCCTGGTTCGACGAGACCTGGATGAAGGACTCACGGTTCCAGGAGGCGCGGTCGAAGGGAGAGAAGCCGCGGATCGTGATGTTCTACGGCTTCCCGGTCCCGTATTCGAGCGCCCCCATCAAGGCGTTGAAGGACCACGCGGCGCTCCTGGGCTTCGAGGTGGGCCCGGACCAGGACGTCTCGCTGGTGGCGCTCGACACCAAGAGCCAGGTGCTGGGGGCCAAGGCGTTCCGGCCGCACCTCGCCTGGCACGGGAACACCACCATGTCGGTGGCGGCCACCATCAAGGACGCCCACGCCCTGGGGCTCGGCGCCGATCACATCGTCAACAACTGGGGATACGACGAGAACCTGGTCCGGCTGGCCGGCCCGGCTGCGGA
>Ga0209887_1000218_pt1 | contig 16991 bp, 18 predicted proteins | sample GWRWN1_30_40_FD_187230 | JGI IMG/M metagenome (GOLD analysis project Ga0209887, IMG submission 187230) | Riverbed sediment microbial communities from areas with no vegetation in Columbia River, Washington, USA - GW-RW N1_30_40 (SPAdes)... | ecosystem: Environmental > Aquatic > Freshwater > River...
ATTCCTCGCTGCAGGGAGTGTTGGGGCGCATGGCCGTCATCGCCGGCGTCGAGCACGCGGCCTTCTGGCTTCCCCAACCGGGACGGCCCCCGCGCGCGGCCGCCCTCCTGAATCTGCACGACGAGCCGATCCTCCCGTCGCGCGGTGCCGTGCGCTACGTCCTCGAGAACGCCGCCCGCGAACCGGAGATCCCTGACCTCGCGCGGCTCCTCAACTCGATGGGCGCCAAGATCCACGGTGCTGGGACCGAGCGGATCGAGATCGAAGGCGTCCGGGATCTCGGTGGGACGCGGCATCGAATCATCCCGGACCGGGTGGAGGCAGGAACCTACCTGGTGGCGGGCGCGATCACGCAGGGTGACGTCACCGTTCGGGACGTGATCCCGGAGCACCTGACCGCGGTGCTCGACAAGCTGGAGGCGGCTGGGGCGCAGCTCGACGTCGGGCTGGACCGGGTACGGATCCGGGCGGAAGGCCGTCCGCGGGCCACTGACATCGTGACCACCCCTTTTCCGGGCTTCGCGACCGACATGCAGGCACAGATGATGGCGCTGCTCGGGCTGGCGGAGGGCTTGAGCGTCATCACGGAAACCATCTTCGAGAACCGCTTCATGCACGCCGCCGAGCTCCGCCGCCTCGGCGCGTCGATCGAGATCGACGGACATCGCGCGGTCATCCGGGGCGTGCCTGGGTACCAGGGGGCGCCGGTTATGGCGACGGATCTCCGCGCCTCCGCCTCCCTCGTGCTCGGGGGCCTCGCGGCGTCCGGCACGACCGAGGTCTCGCGTGTGTACCATCTCGATCGGGGCTACGAAGGGATGGAGACGAAGCTGACGCGACTTGGCGCCCGCGTCCGCCGGGAAACATGACAGGCGTGTTGACGACTCCGCCGATGGGTCAGACCCGGGAGGGGGAGGTCCAGGAGGGGAGGTGGTTGGAACTCGCCCTCCTGCGGGAGATCCCGTGATGGCGGAGCCGTCGCGCCCGCTCACGGTGGCCCTCCCGAAGGGGCGGCTGCTTCGTCCCGCCCTGGACCTTCTCCGGCGGGCGGGAGTGGACGGGATTCCAGACGACGAGTCGCGGCGCCTCATCTTCACCGACACGGCGCGCCGGCTCCGCCTGCTGGTCCTCAAGCCCGTCGACGTGCCGACCTATGTGGAATACGGCGCCGCAGACCTCGGCATCGTGGGCAAGGACATCCTGCTCGAGCAGGAGCCGGACGTGTACGAGCCGCTCGATCTGGGCTTCGGCCACTGTCGGCTCGTGGTCGCCGAGCCCAGGGAGCTCTGGGAGCGCGACGATCCGACGAAGTGGTCGTGGGTCCGGGTAGCCACGAAGTATCCGAACCTGACGCGCCGGTACTTCTCGGAGCGGGGTATCCAGGTCGAGGTCGTGCGGCTCGACGGCTCGATCGAGCTCGCGCCGCTCGTCGGGCTCGCCGAGCGCATCGTGGATCTCGTCCAGTCGGGGGACACCCTCCGGGCGAATGGGCTGGTCGAGGTCGCCGAGATCCTCGCGTCGACGGCTCGCCTGATCGTCAACCGGGCGGCCCAGAAGACGGCCTACCAGGCCGTCAGCGGCATCCTCGAGGAATTGCGGGCGGGGGTCGCGGGATGATCCGCCTTCTCCGGGCTACCGAGCTGGGCGTCGACGGGGTCGTCGCGGCGCTCGCGCGCCCACAGGCGGACGCGGCGCCCGAGCTCTCGGCCCGCGTCGCGGCGATCATGGACGAGGTCCGCCAGCACGGCGATCCGGCGCTCCTCGAGCTCACGAAGCGCTTCGACGGCGTGGAGCTCCGCCGCGAGGACCTCGCCGTCACCGAGGCCGAGTGGGAAGCGGCGACGCTGCCCGAACCGCTGCAGGCGGCGCTTGCGGAAGCAGCGCGGCGCATCGAGGCGTTCCACCGCCATCAGCTGCCGCGCTCGTGGTGGGTCCGCGACGAGCACGGCTCCCTTCTCGGCCAGCAGGTGACCGCACTCGAGCGCGTCGGCTGCTACGTCCCCGGAGGCAGCGCCGCCTACCCTTCGACCGTCCTCATGAATCTGATTCCAGCCCGGGTGGCGGGCGTGCAGGAGCTGGTCGTCGTCTCGCCGCCAGGACGCGACGGGCGGCTTAACCCGACCGTGCTGGCCGCGGCGCGACTGGCGGGCGCCACCGAGGTGTACAAAATCGGGGGAGCTCAGGCGATCGCCGCCCTCGCTTACGGGACGGCCACCATTCGCCGCGTGGATAAGATCGTCGGTCCGGGCAACATCTACGTCGCGCTCGCCAAGCGTTTGGCCTTCGGCGCGGTCGGGATCGACCTGCTCGCGGGGCCGAGCGAGGTCGTCGTGGTGGCGGACGGGGGGGCGTCCGCGCGCCATGTCGCCGCGGATCTCCTGGCCCAGGCGGAGCACGACGCGATGGCGCGCGCGGTGTGTCTCACGGATGCCCCTGGTCTCGCCGAGGCCGTCTGCGCCGAGGTGGCCCGCCAGTGCCGTCGGCTCCCACGGGCCCATATCGCGGAGGTGGCCGTGCGGGATCACGGCGCCGTGGTCTTGACCCGGGACCTGGCCGAGGCCGTCGCGATTGCGAACCGGCTCGCGCCGGAGCACCTCGAGCTGGCGGTCGCGGACCCGTTCGCGTGGCTTCCGGCGGTGCGCCATGCCGGCGCGATCTTCCTCGGGCGGCACACCCCCGAGGTCGTGGGCGACTACCTCGCCGGGCCGAATCACGTGCTGCCGACAGGCGCGACCGCGCGCTTCGCGTCAGGGCTTTCGGTCGAGGACTTGGTGAAGCGCTCGAGCCTCATCCACTACTCGGCATCCGGACTCCGAGCCGCCTGGCCGCACCTCGCCCAGCTGACGGCGGCCGAAGGCCTCCCGGGACACGGCGAGGCGGCCCGCGTCCGGATCGAGTCACTGGACACGGAGGAGAGGTGAGCATGGCACGGCGACGGCGGCGAGGCGGGCACCGGCGGGCGCCCATCGGGGGCGGCAACGGGGCGGTTCAAGCCGTGGGGCGAGTCGCGCGCATCGAGCGCAAGACGCGCGAGACGGAGATCCTGCTCCAGCTGAACGTGGACGGAAGCGGCGAGGCATCGGCGAAAACGACGATCCCCTTCCTGAACCACATGCTGGAAGCGATGGGGAAGCATGGCCTCCTCGATCTGAAGGTCGACGCTCGCGGCGACACGGAGGTGGACCTCCACCACACGGTCGAGGACGTGGGGATCTGTCTCGGGAAGGCGTTTGTCGAGGCGATGGGGGACAAGCGCGGGATCGTGCGCTTCGGGACCGCGTACGTGCCGATGGACGAGGCGCTCGCCTCGGTGCACATCGACATCTCGGGGCGACCGTACTTCTCGTACAACGTGCCGTTTGCCAAGACGAGGGTGGGGAGCTTCGACCTCGATCTCCTCAAGGACTTCTTCCGCGCCTTCGCCATGAACGCGATGCTGAACCTGCACGTGAACCTGCACTACGGCGAGAACCTCCACCACATCTCGGAGGCGATCTTCAAGGCGTTCGGCCGCGCCCTCGCCGAGGCCTCCCGCCTCAACCCGCGCATCGAGGGCGCGCTCTCCACGAAAGGCTCGCTGTGATCGCCATCGTGGACTACGGGCGGGGCAACCTGGGCAGCGTCCGGAAAGCGCTGGCCGAGGTCTGCGGCCCTGCGGAGGAGGTCGTCATCACCGACGACCGGCGAACGGTCGAGCGCGCCGCCGCGCTGGTCGTGCCCGGGGACGGCGCCTTCGCCGACGCGATGCAGAGTCTCGACCGGCTCTCTCTCGTGGAGCCCATCCGGGCCCACATCGAGCGCGGGCGCCCGTATCTCGGGATCTGCCTGGGCTATCAGCTCCTCTTCACCGAGAGCGAGGAGTTCGGTCACGCCAAGGGTCTCGACGTCCTGCCGGGCGTCGTCCGGCGATTCACGAGGACCCTCAAGGTGCCGCACATGGGCTGGAACCGGCTATGGCATCGCGGCGACATCCCGATCCTCGACGGCGTGCCGGACGGCGCGTACTTCTACTTCGTCCACTCCTACTACCCGGAACTTTCGACAGGGGGCGGGCACCCGCTCGGCGGGTGCCCAACCACACCCCCCCCTGCTGGGGGTTACGATCTGCTTTCCTCAATGCGTGACTCGTATGCCGTGGCCACCTGTGACTACGGGGTGACGTTCCCGGCGCTCCTCGCGCGGCGGGCCCTCTACGGGACGCAGTTCCACCCCGAGAAGAGCCAGCGCTGGGGCCTGCGGCTCTTGGCGAACTTCGCCGCGCTGGTCACCGGGAGCGTGTGGGGGGTCCGCCGGTGATGGTCATCCCGGCCATCGACCTCCAGGGCGGTCGGTGCGTCCGCCTCGTGGAGGGACGGGCCGACACGGCGACGGTCTTCGGCGACGACCCGGTCGCCATGGCCCGGCGCTGGGTCGCGGACGGGGCGCCGCGTCTCCACGTGGTCGACCTGGACGGGGCCTTCGAGGGGGTCCCGCGCCATACGGCGGTCCTCGCCGCGATCGTCCAGGCCGTTCCGGTACCCGTCGAAGTGGGCGGGGGGTTGCGGGATCTCGACACCATCGGGGCGGCTCTCGCCGCGGGGGCGCGGTGGGCGATTCTGGGCACTGGCGCGGCCCTCGAGCCGACGCTGCTCGAGACCGCGTGCCAGCGGTGGCCTGGGCGGATCCTGGTCGGCGTGGACGCGGTGGACGGCCGCGTGGCCGTCCGAGGATGGACGGAGGTCCTTCCGCTCACGGCGCTCGAAGTGGCCCGCGGGGCGGCCGCCGCAGGTGCGGCGGCCGTGATCTACACCGATGTGCGCCGGGACGGGACGGGGCGCGGTCCGAACCTCGAGACCACGGCGGCGCTTGGCGTCGGGGCGGGTCTCCCGATCATCGCGTCCGGGGGAATCGCGGGGGTCGACGATCTGCTCCGGCTGGCGGCGATCCCCGGGGTGGTGGGCGCGATCGTGGGGCGTGCGCTCTATACGGGCGCTGTGGACCTTCGGGTGGCGCGGGCCGCGATCCCGGCCTGATCGAGCCTGGCCACCGTGCTCGCGCGCCGCGTGATCCCCTGCCTCGACGTGAGGGACGGGCGCGTGGTCAAGGGCGTACGGTTTGTCGACCTGACCGATGCCGGTGACCCGGTCGGCGCCGCCATCGCGTACGACCGCCAGGGGGCGGATGAGCTGGTGTTCCTCGATATCGCCGCCTCTCACGAGGGGCGCGCGATCATGCTCGACGTGGTCCGGCGCACCGCCGAGGGGGTGTACCTCCCCCTCACGGTGGGCGGGGGGATCGCGAGCCTCGAGCATATTCGGACGCTCCTGCGCGCGGGCGCGGACAAGGTCTCGCTCAACACCGGCGCGCTCGCGCAGCCCGCGCTCGTCCGCGAGGCGGCCGAGCGGTTCGGCAGCCAGTGTATCGTCGTGGCGATCGACGCGAAGCGACGACCCGGCGGGTTCGAGGTCTATACGCACGGTGGGCGACGGCCCACCGGCCGGGACGCCATCGCGTGGGCACAGGAGGCGGAGACGCTCGGGGCCGGCGAGATCTTGCTGACGAGCATGGACCGCGACGGCACGCGGGACGGCTACGACCTGGAGCTCACGCGGGCGGTGGCTGAAGCCGTCTTCGTGCCGGTGATTGCCTCGGGCGGTGTGGGGAGGCTCGAGCACCTCTACGAGGGGCTCACCACCGGCCGGGCCGACGCGGCCCTCGCGGCCTCGATCTTCCACTTTGGCGAGCACAGCATTCTGGAGGCGAAGGCGTACCTGCGGGACCGCGGCGTCCCGGTCCGCCTCGAGGAGCCCCCGGCGTGACCAGGCCGCGCCGACCGCTGCGCACCCGCCGGGCGGGCCCCCGGTCGCCGGGTTCGCCCGCGCCGCGCCCACCCGCGGAGCGGGCCCCCGCGCCCGGTGTCGGGGACCCCCCGGCGCGGCGCGCTGGGGCTCACCCGACGCCACCCCCGGCAGCTCGCGAGCTGCGGCTCGACGCGCAGGGTCTGATCCCGGCCATCGTCCAGGAATCCAAGACGGGCGAGGTGTTGATGGTGGCGTGGATGAACGCCGACGCCCTTCGTCAGACCCTGGAGACGCGCCGGACCCATTTCTGGTCGCGCTCGCGGCAGACGCCGTGGGAGAAGGGGGAGGCCTCCGGCCATCGCCAGCACGTCGAGGCGGTCTACGCGGACTGCGACCGCGACACACTCCTGCTCCTCGTCCACCAGGAAGGGGTAGCGTGCCACACCGGCAGCCGTACCTGCTTCTTCACCCGGCTCGACGCGCCCGGCGGCGAACCGGGCAGCTGGGAAGCGGCGGAGGGCATCCTCGAGACGGTCCAGCGGGTGATTCAGTCGCGAAGAGCGGAGCCGCGGGAGGGCTCGTACGTCACGCGTCTCCTCGCCGAGGGTCAATCGAAGATCCTCAGGAAGGTGGGCGAGGAGTCCGCGGAGGTCATCGTGGCGGCGACGGCGGAGACGCCGGACCGGCTGGTGGCCGAGATCGCGGACCTCTGGTTCCACACACTCGTCCTGCTCGGCGCGCGCGATCTCTCGGTGCAGCAGGTTCTGGGGGAGCTGGCCCGACGGCATCGGCCGGGAGGCTGATCCTGAGCGGGTGGGGATGGCGGGTGGCGGCGATCACGGCAGCCGCGGGGGTACTGGTCGGGTGCGCTGCGGGCCCTCGTCTCGAGGGGGGCGTCTACGTCGTGCCGAGTAAGGGCTACCGGATCGCGCTACCGGCGGGCTGGGAGCGGATCGACTCGAAGGCGGACCTGGCGCTCCGCCACCGGCAGCATGCGGCTGGCCTGATGGTTCACGGTTCGTGCGAGGGGAAGACACCCCAGCGGACCCTCCCGGTGCTCGCGCGGCACCTGCGCTTCGGCCTCCGCGAGGTGGAAGGCCTCCAGGAGACGCCCGCCGAACTGGATGGGCAGCCCGGCGTGCGGAGCCGCTTTGCGGCGCGGCTCGACGGGATGCTGGTCGCGGTCACTGCGGTCACCGTGCTGGTGCGGGGGTGTGTCTACGACCTCGTGGTCGTCGCGCCGCTCGGGCGCCTCGAGACGGTGGCAGCGGACTTTGAGCGGTTTGCAGCGAGCTTCACCCTCGCGGAGCCGGGCCCGTGACGGATGCCTGGAGCCTGCTGGAGGCGCGGGCGCGCCAGGTCGCGGCCTTCTACGGCGGGCTCGGCCTCCTCGCGTGGGACGTGGGGCGGAACGCCTGGCTTCCCCGCCGGTATCTTCGGCTCGTCATCGTGGGGTTCGACGACATGGGGGTTCGCTCGCTGCTCGTGGCGAACACGGCGGCGATGTTCACGGGGATGGTCTTCGCGCTCCAGGCGGCTGTGTACCTCTCCCGCTTCGGGGCGGACCTCTACGTCGGGCCCCTGGTGGCCCTGTCGATCGTCCGTGAGCTCGGTCCCGTTCTCACGGCGATCCTGGTCGGGGGCAAAGTCGCCTCGGGGATCACCGCGGAGCTCGGCTCCATGAAGGTGACGGAGCAGATCGACGCCTTGCGCGCGATCGGCGTCAACTACGTGAAGCGGCTGATCGTGCCGCGGGTGTGGGCGGCGCTTCTGGTCTTCCCGCTGTTGACGGCGATCGCCGACTTCGTCGGCCTCGTGGGCGGCATGCTCATCGCCGTGTACGAGCGGCAGATCGACATTTACCTGTACTGGAACACGATCTTCTACTGGGTCGTGATCCGGGATCTCTTGACCGGGATCGGCAAGAGCTTCTTCTTCGGGGTCATCGTGACCCTGATCGGCGCGTACAACGGCCTCGCGATGACCGGGGGCACCGAGGGGCTCGGCCGCGCGACGACCGCGACGGTCGTCCAGGTGTCCGTCGCGGTCATCATCGCGGACTTCTTCCTCACCAAGCTGTTCCTCATCCTGTGACGCCGTGCTGCAGGAAGCGATGCTAGCCGATAATGGGGGGGAGGGAGGCCCGATCCGTTCGCCGAAGGGCGAACGGCGTGGCTCGCCGAGAACCCGCCCTGCGGGTGGGGCATTCTCCGGGGAGCGAACGCCTCCCTCCGAAGCCGAGTTGGCGGTCTCGTTCGAGGGAGTGTGGAAGTCGTTCGACGGCCAGGCGGTTCTCCGCGGGCTAGACCTCGAGGTCCCTCGCGGGACGACGCTCTCCGTGATGGGGGGAAGCGGCTCAGGGAAGACCGTGTTGCTTCGCCTTACCGCGGGGCTCATCAAGCCCGACCGCGGTGAGATCCGGCTGCTCGGGATCCAGACCCCGCCGCTCCGCGAGGAGGCGCTCCTGCCCCTCCGGCGGCGAATGGGGTTCGTCTTCCAGGGCGCGGCGCTCTTCGACTCCCTGACCGTATACGAGAACGTCGCGTATCCCCTGCGCGAGCACGCGCAGCTGTCGGAGGCCGAGGTGGCCGAGCGCGTTCACCGCAAGCTCGCGGTGGTTGGGCTCTCGGATGTGGACCAGAAGCTCCCGGCGGCGCTCTCGGGCGGCATGCGCAAGCGAGTCGGAATTGCCCGGGCGCTCGCGCTCGAGCCCGAGCTCGTGCTCTACGACGAGCCGACCGCCGGGCTGGATCCGACGAACGCGCGGCTCATCACGGAGCTGATCGAGGGACTGAAGGCCCACGGCGCTTCGGAGACGTCGATGATCGTGACCCACGACCTGGACTTCGCGCGCGCCGTCTCCGACCTGATCGCGATCCTGATTCGCGGACAGATCGCGGAGGTCGGGCCGCCGGACGCCATCTTGCAGTCGCGGCAGGGCGAGGTGCAGGCCTTCCTTGCGGGCGAGCTGCGCTGAGCCCGTATGGACTCGGCCCAGCCTGGTCAGGCCCGCACGCTCCTCCAGCTGCGGGTCGGCGCCTTCATCCTGGTCGCGCTTGCCATCTTTATCGGCCTCGTCTACTTCCTTGGCCGGCAAGCCGGGCTCTTCGAGCGACAGTACCGCCTGGTCGCGGGATTCACTCAGATCGGGGGGTTGATCGAGGGCGCCACCGTGCGGCTGGCGGGCGTGCCCGTCGGGCGCGTGACGGCGATTCAGCTCCCCGAGTCGGGCAGGGCGAAAGTGCAGGTCGAGCTGACCCTGGTGCGGCGGGTGCAGAGCCGGGTCCGGGCCGACTCCGTCGCCCGCATCGAAACGCTCGGACTGCTCGGGGACAAGATCGTCGAGGTGAGTCTCGGGAGCCCGGACGCGCTCCTCCTGCCGGAGGGCAGCGAGCTCCGAACCGAGGAGCCCTTCGACACGAATCGGCTCGTCAAGCAGGGCACGGAGCTGCTCCGGAATCTAGTCGACATCTCCGGGGATCTCAAGGGAACGATCGCGAGAATCACCGAGAGCGCCGCCGGGCCGGACCTCGCCGAGACGGTCCGGGCGCTCCGCGCACTCGTGACCGAGGTCGAGCGGGGCCAGGGGCTCGCGCACCGTTTGATCTACGATCCGAAGCTCGGCACCGCCGTCGCCGATGCCGGGACCGCACTGCGACAGCTGAGCGCGACGGTCCGGCGGCTCGACGGCATCCTCTCGGACCCGAAGACCGCCGGGCTCGTGGATCAGGCCAGGGTCGCCGTCGTGGAAGCCCGGGAGGCGATGGAGCGCGTCAACCGCGTTGTCCGCCAGGTGGAGGAGGGGAAGGGGCTTCTGCACGCGCTCGTCTACGGGGAGAGTCGTACCGTTCAAGACCTCGATCGCCTGCTCACCCGCGCGGACACGCTGGTCACCTCGATCGAGCGCGGCGAGGGCCCGCTCGGGGTGTTGCTCCGTGACCAGGACACGGCCCGCGCCATTCGGCGCATTGCGAGCGCTGCCGACGGGCTGGCCCAGTCCTTCGAGCGCGCCCGCCAGGCGGACGGGCTCCTCCAGACGCTGCTCTTCGACCCGGAGGGGAAGGCCATCGTGGCCGACCTCCGCGAGACGGCGCGTCACTTCCGCGAGGTGACGACGCGCGTGGCGCGCGGGGAAGGGTTCCTCGGCAGTCTCACGCAGCCGGGAACGGAAGATGTGGCCCGGCAGGCGGCGCAGGGGCTGGCGGGGCTCGGCCGCCTTGCGGACAACCTGGGCGGTGACGCCCAGCTTGGGGAGGCGCTGGCCGACCTGCGAGTCGCGATGGCGAACCTGCGAGCCGTGACCACCCGTGTCGAGGCCGGGGAGGGTACGCTCGGGGGGCTCGTCACGGACCCGACAGTCTACGAGAACCTCGCCGCGTTCCTGGAAGGCGCTCAGCGGAGCCTCCTGCTCCGTGCGCTGATTCGAGCGGCCATCGGCCGGGGTGGGACCGAGCGGTGAAGCCCACGTCGATTTATCGCTGCCAGGCCTGCGGCTTCCAGACCGGGAAGTGGTACGGTCGCTGTCCGGACTGTGGCGAGTTCAATACGATGGCCGAGGAGCGGCCCGCGCCGACGGGGGGCCTGCGCGGGCCCGGAAGCCGACGCGGAGGCGCGGCCATCGCGACGACGCGCCCGCTCCGCCTGGCCGAGGTCGCCCCCGGGGGCGCCGCGCGGGTCCAGACCGGCATCGCGGAGCTTGACCGCGTCCTCGGCGGCGGGGTGGTGGCCGGCTCGCTGGTCTTGATCGGCGGCGACCCGGGGATCGGCAAGTCCACGCTCCTCCTTCAGGCCTCCCGCGCGCTGGCCCACACCGCCGGGCCCGTACTCTACGTATCTGGGGAGGAATCGGCGGCTCAGGTGAAGTTGCGCGCGGATCGCCTTGGGCTCGGCGCCTCCGATCTCTTCATCCTGTCGGAGACCGCCCTGGAGGCCGTCGAGGCCCAGACGGCAGCGATTGCCCCAGCGGTGCTCGTGGTCGACTCGATCCAGACCGTGTACCTGGCGGATCTCGAGTCGGCGCCCGGCAGCGTGAGTCAGGTGCGGGAATGCGGCGGGCGCCTGATGACGCTCGCGAAGACCCGCGGGATCGCCGTGTTCCTCTCGGGGCACGTGACGAAAGAGGGAGCGCTCGCGGGTCCCCGTGTCCTCGAGCACCTCGTGGACACCGTCCTCTACTTCGAGGGGGAGCGGCACGCGACGTACCGCGTCCTCCGCGCTGTGAAGAACCGCTTCGGCTCGACGAACGAGATCGGCGTGTTCGAGATGACCGATCGGGGGCTCGCGGAGGTGGCGAACCCCTCCGCGGTCTTTCTGGCGGAGCGCCCCCGGGGCGCTCCCGGCTCGGTGATCGTCGCGGCGCTCGAGGGGACACGGCCCTTGCTCCTGGAGCTCCAGGCGCTCGTGACGCCCACGCACTTCGGCACGCCGCGCCGGACCGTGCTGGGAGCGGATTACAATCGGGTCTGTCTCCTGCTGGCGATCCTCGAGAAGCGCGCGGGCTTCCCCCTTCAGAATCAGGATGTGTTCGTGAACGTGGCCGGGGGCGCGCGGTGCCAGGAGCCGGCCGCCGACCTGGGCATCGCCGTGGCTTCGGCATCGAGCTACACCGAGCGCGCCCTGGCGCCCGATGTCGTGCTCCTCGGGGAGGTCGGGCTGACCGGCGAGGTGCGGGCCATCGGCGGGCTCGAGCCGCGCCTGCGGGAGGCGGCGGCGCTCGGCTTCGCCTCGGCGATCGTGCCCCGGTCGAGCCTGGTGGGAGGGGCGCGGTACCCTCTGACGGTGACGGGCGTTGGCACCCTGGAGGAGGCCATCGGTCTCCTCGTCAAATGACGGAGGCACGGATGAAAGGCAGACCGCCCCTGGGGGCGCCGCGGGACGGGGCGAGCACGGCCATCGTCGTCGCCCGTGTCATCTTCGTCACCCTCGTCGGCTATGGCGGGTACCGCCTCGGCGAGTCCCTGGAGCTGCGGGTTCCCTGGGTCGTCTGGGCACTGGGGGGACTCCTGGCTGGTATCGCGGTCGTCGGGCTCGAGCAGGCCGCGCGCCGCGTGCCCATGCCACGGCTCTTCGTCAGCGCGCTCGGCGCGGTGGGCGGGGTGCTTCTGGCGCAGCTCGTCGCGTCGGCCTTGATCGTCTTTCTCCCGGCCATCGACAGCGCGGCCGGGCGGGGGTTCCTCTCCCTCTTGCTCGCCTACATCGGCGTGGTCTTCGCCCTGCGACGCGAGGAGGAGCTGGGTGGGCTGACTCGGATGGTCTTTCCCGGCACCCCGACGCCCCGCGAGCAGCGCTACAAGATCCTCGACACGAGCGTCATCATCGACGGCCGGATCGCCGACGTGTGCGCCGCCGGCTTCCTCGAGGGGACCCTGCTCGTCCCCCAGTACGTGCTGCGCGAGCTCCAGCAGATCGCCGACTCGGCGGACGCGCTTAGGCGGAACCGGGGACGGCGGGGGCTCGACGTGCTCCAGCGGCTTCAGCACCTGCCGGATGTCCGGACCGAGCTCCACGAGCTCGATTTCCCGCAGATCCGGGAAGTGGACCGGCGCCTCATCGAGACGGCCCGCGCGGTCGGGGGGATCATCGTCACCAACGACTACAATCTCAACAAGGTGGCCGAGCTCCACGGGGTCCGCGTGCTGAATGTCAACGAGCTGGCCAGCGCCCTCAGACCCGTCGTCCTGCCGGGAGAGGTGCTGCACGTCCACGTCCTGCGGGAGGGGAAGGAGGCCGGCCAGGGCGTGGCGTACCTGGACGACGGGACCATGGTGGTCATCGACCAGGGCAAGAAGTACATCGGGCAGAGCGTGAGCGTCACGGTGAACACCGTGCTGCAGACCGCGGCCGGGCGGATGATCTTCACGCGGCTCAGCGACGAGGAGCCCGTGAGCCGGCGGTGAGAGGGTAGAGATCGATTGGTTAGCGGCTCGGGTTTCCGGAGAGCCAAGCCTTCCCAGAGGGTAGCCTGACAACGGCGAAGGCCCTCAGCCTCACGATCTCAGAGTCCGTGTTTCGGTCCGGGCGGACGAGATCATCCAATGACGGATGAAGTTTGGGCGGTGATCCCCGCGGGGGGCCGAGGCGTGCGCATGGGGCGGAAGAAGCAGGGCCTGCCCCTGGCCGGGCGACCAGTGCTACGCTGGACCCTGGACGTGTTCGAAGCGACGGCGGCCGTGCGCGGCGTGGTCGTCGCGGTGCCGGCCGAGGATGTGGGCGTCTGGCGCCGGCGCCTCGCGGGCTGCCGGAAGGTTCGCGCGGTGGTCGCCGGGGGCGCCGAGCGGCAAGCGTCGGTCGCGCGCGGGCTCGCAGCCGTGCCGGCCGAGGTGCCCTGGATCGTCGTCCACGACGGCGTGCGCCCCTGCATTACCCCAGCGCTGGTGAGGCGCGTGGTGGCCGCGGCGCAGGAGCACGGGACTGCAATCGCCGCGCTCCCGATCGCCGAAACCGTCAAGCGCGGCGCGGACGGCTGGGTCGAGGAGACGGTGGATCGGGACGGGCTCTGGGCCGTCCAGACACCTCAGGCGTTCCGGGCGGACCTCCTGCGCGAGGCTCACCGGCGCGCCGCCGCCGAGGGGGTCCTCGGTACCGACGACGCGGCCCTCGTCGAGCGGCTGGGCGTTCCTGTCCGGCTCGTACCCGGGCTTTCCGGGAACGTGAAGATCACCCGACTCGAGGATCTTCCCCTGGCGCGGGCGCTCGTGTCCCGCCGGCGGGCGGCCGGATGACGCGGGTCGGTCTGGGCTTCGACATCCACCCCTTCGCCCCTGCTGACGCCGACCGTCCGGTGATCTTGGGTGGGGTCGAGGTGCCAGCGGAGCGGGGGCTCCGGGGACACTCGGACGCCGACGTGCTCACCCACGCGGTGGCGGATGCCCTCCTGGGCGCACTTGCGCTCGGGGAGCTGGGCCAGCACTTCCCCGACTCGGATCCGCGCTACCGCGGGATTTCGAGCCTCACGCTCCTCCGCGAGGTCGCGACGCGGGTTCACGCCCACGGGGGCCGGGTCGTCAACGTGGACGCGACGGTAATCGCGGAGAGCCCGCGCCTCGCGGGGTGGCTCGACGCCATGCGCAAGCGGCTCGCGGAGACGCTCGACCTGACCGCGGACCGGGTCAGCGTCAAGGCCAAGCGGACGGAAGGCCTCGGCGCGCTCGGGCGCTGCGAGGGGATTGCCGCCATGGCCGTCGCCCTCGTCGAGGTGCCGGAGTGACGCGGACGGACCGGCCCAACCTCCTCGGCTCGGGTTCACGCCGAGCCCGAGCGGGGCCCTCCTCGAATCAGCGAGACCGGCGTGAGCCTTCGCATCTACAACTCGCTCACGCGTGAGAAGGAGCCGCTGGTCCCCGCGACCCCGGGGCAGGTCGGGATGTACGTCTGTGGGGTGACCGTCTACGACGTCGCGCACGTCGGCCATGCGCGCAGCGCGCTCGTCTTCGACGTGCTCCGGCGATACCTCGCGTTTCGTGGCTATCGGGTCCGCTTCATCAAGAACTTCACCGACGTGGACGACAAGATGATCGCGCGAGCGACCCAGGCTGACGTCTCCGTGTCGGAGCTGGCAGAGCGGTACATCGCGACGTACCGGCGTGACATGGCGGGGCTCGGGGTCGCGCCGCCCGACGTCGAGCCAAGGGCCACGGAGCACATCCCCCAGATGGTGGCCTTGATCGAACGGCTCCTCGCGGCCGGCGTGGCCTATGTCCTGGAAGGCGACGTGTACTTTGAGGTGCGCCGGTTCCCGCGGTACGGGCGGCTCAGCGGGCGGGACCCCGACGAGCTTCGCGCAGGATCGCGTGTCGAGGTGGACGAGCGGAAGCGGGATCCCCTCGACTTCGCGCTGTGGAAAGCCTCGAAGCCTGGCGAGCCGGCCTGGCCAAGCCCGTGGGGGCCGGGGCGACCGGGGTGGCACATCGAGTGCTCGGCGATGGCGATGCACTACCTCGGCGTGAGCTTCGACCTCCACGGAGGGGGGGAAGACCTCGTCTTCCCGCACCACGAGAACGAGATCGCCCAGTCGGAGGCGGCCACCGGCGAGCCCTTTGTCCGGTACTGGGTGCATAACGCCTTCGTGAACCTTGCGGCCGAGAAGATGTCGAAGTCGCTCGGCAACGTCCTGACGGTTGAGGCGTTGCTCAGGCGCCACGAAGCCGATGCAATGCGCCTCGCGCTCCTCGGCACCCACTACCGGAACCCGGTCGAGTTCAGCGAAGGGCGGCTCGAAGAGGCGGCGCGCGCCCTCGAGCGCTTCCGCGGGCTCTTCGAGGAGGCCGAGCGCCACCCCAGTGGGGGAGATCGGGGAGATCGGGGGGAGCGAGGGCGAGGATCGGACGAAAGTGACGGCCGGGAGGCCGTATTGACCGCTGCTGCCGATGCCGAGCGGCGCTTCGTGGCCGCTATGGACGACGACTTCAATACCCCGCAGGCCCTTGCAGCCCTCTTCGATCTGGCCCGCACGCTGCATGCCATGCGAAGCGAGATCGGGACTGCCGGGATCGCTCACGGCGCGGCCGCGCTCAGGCGACTCGGCGGGGTGCTCGGGCTCTTCACCACGGCCTCCGCCGCACCGTCCCCGGACCTTCGCGTCGAAATCGAGCGCCTGGTCCAGCTGCGCGGGGAGGCTCGCCGCCAGCGGGCGTGGGCGGAAGCCGACGCCCTGCGGATCCAGCTAGACCGCCTGGGGGTGACGGTCGAGGACGGGCCGACCGGGACGACGTGGAAGTGGAGACCGAAGCCGAGCGAGGCGTGATCCTCTACGGCCGCCATCCGGTTCTCGAGGCGCTCCGGAGTGGGGCTCGGCAGATCGACGAGGTCCTCGTGGAGGGGGCGGACGGGGGCCGCGCTGGTCCGATCCTGGCCCTGGCTCGCCGGGCCGGGATCCGGTGCTTGCGAGCCCCCCGCTCGGCGCTCACCGCGTTGGCGGGTACCACGCGCCACCAAGGCGTGGTGGCGCGAGTGGCCGCCCGGGCTTACGCCTCTCTGGAGGCGCTCCTGGCGGTCCCGCGGGAGCGGGGGGAGGCCGGCCTGTTCCTGGCGCTCGACCAGATTCAGGACCCTGGGAATGTGGGGAACCTGCTCCGCACGGCTGAAGCTCTGGGGGTGCACGGGGCCATCGTCCTCCGGCATCAGGCCGCCGGGCTGACGGCGCACGCCGCCAGGGCCGCGGCCGGGGCCCTTGAGCACCTGCCTGTGGCGCGGGTTGCCAACCTGACGCAGACTCTCGAGATCCTCAAGGGCGAGGGATGCTGGGTGGTGGGCGGTGTGGCGGCCGGGGCCGAGACCCTGCCCCCATGGCGGCTGGACCTTCGGGGCCCCGTGGCCATCGTGATGGGGAGCGAGGGCCGCGGGCTGCGACCGCTGGTGGCGCGGACCTGCGACGCGCTGACGCGGATTCCCCTGGCCGGGCGGCTGGGCTCGCTGAACGTCGCGGCCGCGGGAGCCGCCCTCCTTTACGAGGTGCAGCGGCAGCGGGCCCACGCTGGGGGGAGGGACCGCCCCGGGACTGGAAACCAAGAGAAATCTATTGACACCGGTGGACCCTGCGAATAAGATGAAGTTTTGCCGCTTGCTGGCGTAGCTCAGGGGTAGAGCGGCTGCCTTGTAAGCAGCAGGTCGGGGGTTCAATTCCCTTCGCCAGCTCCACTGTGTCGAGCCTGGATGGGCCTCGAGAGACGGCCCCTGACGCCGCCGGCCGTGTGCCGGCGGACGAGCGAGTCCTACGGAGTCCACGAACCGAATGGCGAGGTACCCAAGCGGCCAAAGGGGGCAGACTGTAAATCTGCTGGCGCACGCCTTCGGGGGTTCAAATCCTCCCCTCGCCACCACCTGTTCCGTGGCTCATGTGGTGGGAGCCGGAAGGGGTGATGATGCGCGGGAATAGCTCAGCGGTAGAGCGCCAGCCTTCCAAGCTGGGGGTCGCGGGTTCGAATCCCGTTTCCCGCTCCACGCACATGACGTGGGGCCGGCGGGCCGCCGGCTCCGCACTGGGTCGGATCACGATCGGCGCCCATGTAGCTCAGTCGGCAGAGCACGTCCTTGGTAAGGACGGGGTCACCGGTTCAAGTCCGGTCATGGGCTCCAGCTCCCTACCGCGCCCCCGCGCTCGGTAAGCGCCCACCGAGGAGGACGGAGGAATGGCGAAGGCGAAGTACGAGCGGACGAAGCCGCACGTGAACGTGGGGACGATTGGGCACATTGATCACGGGAAGACGACGTTGA
>Ga0209887_1000219_pt1 | contig 16976 bp, 16 predicted proteins | sample GWRWN1_30_40_FD_187230 | JGI IMG/M metagenome (GOLD analysis project Ga0209887, IMG submission 187230) | Riverbed sediment microbial communities from areas with no vegetation in Columbia River, Washington, USA - GW-RW N1_30_40 (SPAdes)... | ecosystem: Environmental > Aquatic > Freshwater > River...
CGCCCACGTCCCGATGATCCCGTTGACCGCGAGCATCCCCTTGATCTCGTCGGACTCGAACCAGTCGTCGAGCAGGTCCGTGATGCTCATCGTGAACAGACGCGTGACGTCGCCGACCCCGCGGACGCCGAGCTTGCGCATCTTCCAGGCGGCTCGCGCGCTCTCGATCAGGTCGCCGAACGCCATCGAGCCGATCTTCGGCGGCTTCTGCAGGAGCAGGGGACCGAGGACGTCGGCGACCTCCTGGAGCCACGCCTCCCACTTCGGCAGGACCTCGGCGTCCTTCTTGGAGAACTGCCCGATCGAGTCGTGACTCTTCGCGGCGTCGTCCGCATAGACCTTGATCGATCGTCCGTCGGGGTAGGCCTGGTAGTACGGGCCGAACGGGGTGACGTCGTACCCGTGACGCTTGAGGTTCAGCTCCTTGATGATGGTAGGCGGCATCAGCGACATCACGTACGAGTAGGTCGTCACGTTGATCTCGGGATGGTCGGAGAACGGCGCGCTGGTATCGGCGGCGCCGCCGGTCTTGCTCCTTGCCTCGAGCACCACGGTCCTTGCCCCCGCGCGTGCGAAGTACGCCCCCGCGGTCAGCCCGTTGTGCCCACCGCCGATCACGATCGCGTCGTAGACGTTCGCCATGGGCGTTCCGGTCTCCTATCCGGTCCGGCCGTGCGCCGGCCGGGGCGTCCATCCTCCCATGCGTTTGAATGGCCGGTCAAGCGAGCATCGCAGTCGCGTCGGTTGACAGGCCAGGTCAGGGGCGTAGAGTTGCTGAACCTCGGTTCAAACACCCGCGAGAAACCGTCCCAGATTGGCCCGCGTTCAACAGGAGCGGAACCGTGAGCACCGGCACCGTCAAGCAGGGTAAGGATCGGCACCAGGAGATCCTGGACGCCGCGGCGCGTGTCATCACCGACCGAGGGCTCGCGGAGACGCGCATCTCCGACATCGCCGAGGAGGCCGGCGTCTCGCCCGGGCTGATCCTGTACTACTTCGACTCGAAGGATCGCCTGCTCGCCGAGGCGCTTACGTTCGCGAACGACCAGTTCTACCTTCGCACCTCGCGCGAGATCCGCAGGATCCCCTCGGCGAAGGACCAGCTTCGCCGGCTGGTCGACCTCTCGGTGCCGGGCTACCTGCCCGAGTACGGACGCCTGGACGAGTGGGCGCTGTGGATCGAGGTGTGGGTGCGGGCGCTGCGCGACGCCGAGATGGCCAAGGACCGGGAGGTGCTCGACCAGCGGTGGCGCTCGCAGCTCGCCGACCTCATCCGCGAGGGCCAGGCCAGCGGCGAGTTCACCTCGAGCGAGGACGCGGGGGAGCTGGCGCTCCGGCTCGCGACGCTGATCGACGGGCTCGCGATCCAGGTGATCATGAACGACTCGGAGGTCTCGTCCGAGCGTATGCACCGCGCCTGCATGGAGGTCTCGGCGCAGCAGCTTGGGTTCGAGCTCGAGCCGGCGAGCCTGGCGTAGGAAGACCCGCCCGGACGCATCGGTCGATCCCCCCGTGCATGCCCGGATCCCCGACTTGACCGGGCACGGGTCCATGACCCTACCCTGAAGACCCGCGATCTCAGAGGGAGCTCGTCATGGGTCTTCGTACGCGTCGTCCAGGTCCCGCGCTCGCGGCGATCGTCGCCCTCGTCGCCGCGGCGACGACCGCGATCACGGCCGCCTCGGCCCAGACATCGTGCGACCCGATCCAGACGACGCCCGAGTACCTGGCCGGCGTCCCGACGGGCGAACAGGTGCTCGGCTTCCCGATCGGGTCGCAAGAGGTGACCTCCGCCGAATCCAACGAGTATCTCGAGGCCGTGGACGCGGCCAGCGATCGAGTGGTCTCGGGGGTGGCGGCGACCTCGGTCCTTGGCGTTCCGCTCGACTACGCGATCGTCGGGTCGGAGGACAACGTCACGGCGGCCGGGCTCGACGCGATCCAGGACGCGATCGGCACCCTTCGCGATCCGCAGACCCCGGAGGCGCAGGCCCAGCAGCTGGCCGAGGACACGCCGGCGATCCTGTGGGTGGACGGCAGCCCGCACGGCGGCGAGGAGAGCGGCGGCGACGCCTCCCTCAAGGTGCTCTACGACCTGGCCGCTCGGACCGACTGCGCGGCCGAGCAGATCCTGGACCAGGCCATCGTCATCGTCGTGCCGATCTACAACCCCGACGGACGCGACCTGGACCAGCGGAGGAACATCAACGGCTTCGACATGAACCGCGACTGGTTCGCGCGAACGCAGCCGGAGATCGACGGCGTCATCGAGCTCATGCGGCAGTACCCGCCGCAGCTCGCGATCGATGCCCACGAGATGGGGACGTACACCTACTTCTTCCCCCCGAACGCCGACCCCGTGTACCACGAGATCCCCGACCAGGCGATCCACTGGATCAACGACATCTACGGGCCGGCGATGGCGGCCGAGTTCGACCGCCAGAAGATCCCGTACTTCAACTTCCGGACCTACGACTTCTTCGGGATCTTCTACGGGGACACCGTGCCGGCCGAAGGGTTCCACGCCGCCGGCATGACCTTCGAGAAGCACAACGGCGACCCGATCTCGCAACGCGTGCACGAGCACTACACGACGATCTGGACCTGCCTGTCGCAGGCCGCGTTCAACAAGGACGACATCCTGGCCGAGTGGCACGACTCGTTCGTCGACGCGTACGACGAGGGCGTGAACGGCGTGCTCGAGCCGAACGCCGTCTACGAGCGCAACCACAGGCTGTTCCAGCAGGTGCCGAACACAAAGGTCCGCCACTACTTCCTTCGGACCGACGACCCCGACCACGCCGGCGAGGCGCAGCGCCTGGTGCGGCGGCTCCAACGGATGGACGTGGACGTCTACGAGCTGACGGCGCCGCTCGACGTTCCGGACTTCAGGCCCTACTTCCGGCCGCAGGAAGCGACCACGTTGCCGGTCGGCACCTACTGGATCCCGATGGCCCAGGGGCAGAAGCAGTGGATCCAGGCGATGCTGCACGAGGACCCGTTCATCGGCTTCAGCATCACGTACGACGTCTCGGCATGGAGCAACCCGCTGCTGATGAACGTGCCCGGCGGGTCGTCGGGGCAGGTCCTGAGCCCGCAGGCGACGCTCCTGCCGCTCCAGCCGGAGCCGCCGGCGCCGCCGCTGCCGGCAGACGTCCCGAACGTGGCCATCTTCGAGTACTCGAACAGCACATCGAACTTCGAGTCGGCCGGGTGGCTGCGCTGGCTCTTCACCGAGCGCTGGCACCTGCCCTCGACGACGGTCTCCCCGGCCGACGTCGTGGCGGGCGAGCTCGAGAACGTGGACGTCCTCGTCGTCCCGAACATGTACGTCCCGACGATCAACCAGGTGCTCGGGAAGGCCGGCAAGCGAGCACTCGTCGACTGGGTGAACGAGGGCGGCCGCTACGTCGGCTATCGCGGCGGCGCCGAGCTGGCGACACGATACGGCATCTCGACCGCGCAGCTGCAGCAGCCGAACACCGTGATCCCGGGCAGCCTGATCCGCGTCCGGCTCGATCAGGCGAGCCCCCTCGCCGACGGGGTGGGCGACTTCGCCTGGGTGATGTACGACGCCGATCGCATCCTTCACGCGGTGGGTGGAAGCGCGCCCGTCGCGTATCCGGCGTTCGGGAGCCCGGATTTCGCCGTGTCGGGCCTGCCGACCGGCGCGGACCGGCTCGGCGGAACGGCGGCCGTCGTGGACGAGCCGATGGGCTCGGGGCGAACGATCGTGTTCTCGGTCGACCCGAACTTCCGCGCCTGGACCGAGGGGACCCAGCAGATCCTGTGGAACGCGATCCTGGGCCCGAACCCCTAGATCGAGGAACGACCGGCTCGGAGGGGGACTCAGGCGTTCGAAGCGTCGGCGAACCGGCCGATCTCGACCGCGTGCTCGTCGTAGTGCTCGAACGTCTCATCCGAGAACTCGGACTCGGCGGCGGGCACGATCTCGGGCAGCGACGACACGGCCGCCCGGATCCTCTCCCTCGCCGCCTCGGAACGGGTGACGACCTCGTCCCAGGACATCGCCTTGGACTGCTCGGCCACCTCGTCGTTCGTCTTCTGCCAGACGGCCTCGGGGTCGTCGGCCTCGGGGGTGCCCGCGGCGATGAGCTCGATCCTGCGTGCAGCGTCGTCGACCCAGTAGCCGCAGTGCCAGACGAGGTCCGCAACCGACCACCCCGGCACCACGCCGAGCTCGGTTCGGCGGGCCTCGGGCACCCGGGCAACGGCGCCCATGAAGGCCTCCCAGGACGACGCCTCGCGATCCAAGAGCTGCTGCCGTTCCATCAGCCCGAGAGCATACGCGCCCCGCGCTTGGCGAGCTGGTCCGCCACGATGTTCCGCTGGATCTCGGACGTGCCCTCCCAGATCCGGTCGACGCGGACCTCACGCCAGAATCTCTCGGCGACGTTCTCGCGCATGTAGCCGCGGCCGCCGAAGATCTGGACGGCCCGGTCGGCGACCCGATTGGCCATCTCGCTCGCGTACAGCTTGGCCATCGAGCTCTGGGCGTGCTGGACCTTGAGGTCGACGCCGCGGTCGATGTTCTTGGCGAGCTCATACGTCATCAAGCGCGCGGCCCACAGCTCGGTCACCGAATCGGCCAGCATGTGGGCGATCGCCTGGTTCTCGATGATCGGTCTGCCGAACTGCACACGATCTTTCGCGAACGCCGTCGCCTCGTCGATCAGGCGCTCGGCGGCGCCGCAGCACCGGGCGGCGATCATCAGGCGCTCGTAGCGGAACCACGAGTACACGAACTTCAGCCCGTCCCCCTCGGATCCGATGAGGTTGGCGGCCGGGACACGCACGTCCTCGAACGCGAGCTCGGTGTGGGTGTCGATCAGCGTGTGGGTGTACGCGGGCTCGCGAACCGGCCGAACCCCCGGCGTGTCCTTGTCGACGAAGAACATCGCGTGCGAGCCGGCGTTGGGGCCGCCCTCGATCTTGCCCTGGAAGAAGACGTAGTCGGCCGAGCCGAAAGAGGTGACGTGCCACTTCCTGCCGTTCAGCACGTACTCGTCGCCGTTCCGCCCTGCCGTGGCCTGGATCGCGTCGACGTCGGAGCCGGCGAGCTCCTCCGTGATCGCGTAGCACTCCTGGCGCTCGCCGCGGATCGTCGGCAGGATCCACCGTTCGAGCTGCTCACGGCTGACGACGTCGGGGGCCCACTCGGGCGGCGTGTGGATGCACCAGCCGAGCCCGTTGGTCACCCGCCCGATCTGCTCGGAGACCAGCACCTGCTGGAACATCGACAGGCCGCCGCCGCCGAGCTCCTTCGGCATGTTCATCGCCCACAGCCCGAGATCGATCGCCAGGTGGTGATGCTTCTCACGGACGTCCTCCGAGAGCCTCCCCCCGCCCAGCTCGGTCTCCACCTCGAGCGGGATGAGCTCCTCGTCCATGAACCGGCGGGCGCGCTCCTGGATCTCGCGATCGGCGTCGGACATCGGGTAGGTCGTCACGGCCGCGACTCTACGAGATGAACTCCAACCGGGCGCGATTGTCCTCGATCTGCCGGCGCGAGTCCGGGTCGACCGAGTGATCGCGTTCGGGCGAGGCGGGCTCGTCCGGCCGCTCACCGAACAGCTCCCCGGAGAGGTAGCGCTGCCCCGTGTCGGGCACCGCCGTGACGATCGTCGCGAACTCCGGGTGCTTCTCGGCCACCTTCAGCGCGGACGCGACGTTGATGCCGCCCGACGGTCCGGCGAGGATGCCCTCCTCGCGGGCGAGCCGGTGGGCCATCTCGAGCGCCTCCTCGGTGGAGGCGGTCACGATCCCATCCATGAGCGAGAGATCGAGGTTGTGGGGGACGATCCCGTCGCCGATCCCCGGGACGCCGTGGGTGCCCCACCGTTCTTCGGAGATCAGAGGGCTCTCGGCCGGTTCGACCGCGTAGGCACGGATCGCCCGGTCGTACGCCTTCAAGGCCCGAGCGACCCCTGTGATCCACCCCCCGGTCCCCTGCGCCGCGACCACGGCGTCGACCTGGCCGCCGCTCTGCTGCCAGATCTCCTCCCCCGAGATCGCCTGCGCGTCAGGGTTGTCGGGGTTCTCGAACTCCCCCGGCACGAAGTAGCGCTCGGGATCGGTGGCGACGATCTCGCGCATCTTCGCGATCGCGAGGTCGATGTCGGTGCCCGCGCCGGGCGTCAGGACGAGCTCGGCGCCGTAGGCCTCGATCATCCGCTTGCGCTCCAGGCTCATGCCACGCGGCATCACGATCACGCAGTCGTAGCCCTTGATCGCGGCGACGGCCGAGCACGCGATCCCCGCGTTGCCGGTCGTCGACTCGACGATCGTCATCCCGGGCGTCAGGTCGCCGCGCTCCTCCGCCCGTTCGATCATGTGGCGGTAGATCCGGTCCTTCGTCGAGCCGGTCGGCCCGTACCACTCGATCTTGGCGAGCAGGCTGAGACCCTCCGGACCCACGCGGGAGAGCCGGACGAGCGGGGTACGGCCGACGGCGTCGAGCATCGAGGGGAGCGCCCGGGCGTAGGCGTCCCAGACGAGCGTCTCCGTGCGCTCCATGGCTTAGTTTGACTCGCCGTTCAATATGAGCGCAAGCCCGTGCGCGCGGTTGCGGCACGGGCGCGCGGCGGGCGAGACTCCGGCCGTGGAACCCTCCGAGGAGCTGCGCCAGGTCGTGATCCGATTCGTCGAAGCCCTGCGCGACGGGGACGAGGAAGCGGTGAGCAGCCGCGTGTCCCGGCAGGCGGGCTTCGAACGGTTCGGAAGCGATCCCGAAGAGATGTGGCACGAAGGAGAGGCCGCGGCCCGCCTGTGGGTCCAGCAGATGCGTGAGATGGGTGGTGGCTACCCATGGCAGCTGATCGATGACGTCCACGCGATGAGCGAAGGCACCGTCGGATGGGCGGTGGGACGGGCGGAGATGTCTCCGCCGATCGACATGTCGGTTCAGTTCCGCTTCACGACCGTGCTGCACCTGGAACACGGCGAATGGAAGATCGTGAACTGGCACAGTTCCATCCCTGTGAACAACGAGGACTACGGCTTGTTCCTCACGAAGTCGGTGGACGAGATCGCGGAGGCGGTGAACGAGACGCGTCCAGATCTCTCCTCGACCTCGGCGCCCGATGGAACGGTCACGATCGCGTTCACGGACATCGAGGACTCTCTGCGGCTGAACGCGTTCCTCGGCGATCGACGCTGGCTCGATGTCCTGCGCGCGCACAACGAGGTGGTCAAACGCACGACCGAACAACACGGCGGGACGGTGGTCAAGAGCCAAGGGGACGGGTTCATGCTCGCGTTCGCGTCGGCCCGTCGTGCCGTGACGTGCGCGCAGGCCATCGAGGCGGCCGTCACCGAGACCTTCCGCGATCCGGGCTCACCGATCCGCGTACGGATCGGGCTTCACGTGGGCGAGACCCTGCACGAAGCCGACGATCACTTCGGCCATGCGGTCAACTACGCCGCCCGGGTGGCGTCCGCCGCCGCCGGCGGGGAGATCGTCGTGTCGTCGCTCGTCCATGGCCTGCTCGCGCAGACCGGTGAGTTCGAGTTCGATGAAGCCCGGGAAGTCGAACTCAAAGGCATCGAGGGCTTGCAGGCGATCTACCCCCTCGCGGCCCCGGCATGACCGAGCCGGAGGAACGGTCGAATCCCGTCAGTGACACCCGTCGAAGGAGAAATGGCCTGGGTCGCTTTCGGGCACCGATTGACACCAGCCGTTGTCCTCGAGGGCCTGCACGATCCGCGGGTCGTCCAGGCCCTCCTGCGTGATATCGACCGCGGCGCCGAGCTGGTGCCAGGACAGCCCGGCCGGGGCGCACCGATCCGGACACCCCTCGGGGTTGCCGCAGATCGAACGGCATGCCCGCCGCTGCTGCGCGCAGGATCGATAGCTCTGCACCACCGGGATCGGGACGCCGGCCTCCCGCTGCGCCTGCAGGAACGCCCGCATCGCGACGGGTTGGAGGCGAACGCCGTCGACGTTGCGGAGCGGCGGCCGCTCGGCGCACGGATCGTCCGGAATCACGATCGACGGGCCCGACAGGGCGATATAGCCGACGCCCCCGGCCACCAGCGCCACCGCCGCCACGGCGAACACCAGGAGGAGGCGACGGCGACTCCCCTTCGAGCGGGCGGCGTGGTGATGTCGGGCGACCGTCGGGCGATGCTACCGGCCCGACGGAAGCAGCCGCCCGTGCCCTTGTGCAGAATCTCCCCATGGCCGGACCCACCTACTGGCGAGCCGCCGAGCCGAAACCCGCCTACGACGTCGTGATCGTCGGCGGCGGGGGGCACGGCCTGTCCACCGCGTACTACCTGGCAACGAACCACGGGATCACGAACGTCTGCGTGGTCGAGAAGGGCTGGCTCGCCGGCGGCAACATGGCCCGCAACACCACCGTGATCCGCTCGAACTACCTGTGGGACGAGAGCGCGGCCATCTACGAGCACTCGCTCAAGCTCTGGGAGGGGCTCGAGGAGGACCTGGGCTCCGACCTCCAGTTCAGCCAGCGCGGCGTGCTGAACCTCGCGCACTCGCTGGGCGACGTCCGGTCCTCGATGCGGCGGCTGCACGCGAACCGCCTGAGCGGGATCGACGCCGAGTGGCTGGAGCCCGAGGACGTGAAGGCGTTCTGCCCGATCATCAACACCTCGCCCGAGGTCCGGTATCCCGTCCTCGGCGGGACGCTCCAGCGCCGCGGCGGCACCGCTCGGCACGACAAGGTCGCGTGGGCGTTCGCCACGCGGGCGAGCGAGCTCGGCGTCGACATCGTCGAGCACTGCGAGGTGAAGGGGTTCCTCCGCGGGGCCGGCGGGCGCGTCGAGGGCGTTCGGACCACGCGGGGGGACATCGCGGCCGGCAAGGTGGGACTCGTCGCCGCCGGCCACACGAGCGTCCTCGCCGAGATGGTCGGCCTCAGGCTCCCGGTGCAATCGCACCCGCTGCAGGCGCTCGTCTCGGTCTTGCTCGAGCCGGTGCTCGGCTGCGTGGTGATGTCGAACGCGGTGCACGTCTACGTGTCGCAGGCCGACAAGGGCGAGCTCGTGATGGGCGCGGGGATCGACCCGTACAACGGGTACGCGCAGCGGGGCTCGTTCCACGTGATCGAGCACCAGCTGGCCGCCGCGATCGAGCTGTTCCCGGTCTTCGCGCACGCGAAGCTGCTCCGGACCTGGGGCGGGATCGTCGACGTGTGCCGGGACGCGTCGCCGATCCTGTCGAGGACCCAGATCGAGAATCTGTATCTCAACTGCGGCTGGGGCACCGGCGGGTTCAAGGCGACGCCGGGCTCGGGGTGGGTGTTCGCGGACCTCGTGGCCCGGGGCGAGCCGGGCCCGCTTGCCCGGCCGTATTCGCTCGAGCGGTTCACGACCGGCGCGCTGATCGACGAGCACGGCGCCGCGGGGGTCGCCCACTGATGCAGGCGCGGACGGTGCGGAGGATCGCCCTCGAGCTCCCGAACGCCGAGGAGCGGGAGACCTGGGAGACGGCGACCTTCCGCGTCCGGAACAAGATCTTCGTGATGTTCGCCGAGCACGAGCGCGACCTGTGGATCAAGTCGACCCACGACGAGCAGAAGGCGCTGACCGCGATGGACCCCGACACGTTCTTCGTCCCGCCGTACGTCGGTCCGAGCGGCTGGATCGGGGTTCGGATCCGCACGGTCGACCCCGCCGAGCTCCGCGAGCTCGTCACCGAGGCGTGGAGGCTGACGGCGCCGAAGCGGGTCGTGCGGGCGTTCGACGAGGCGGAGGCGGTCTGAGTGCTGCTCGTCCCTTGCCCCTGGTGCGGTCCCCGCGAGGAGATCGAGTTCCGCTACGGCGGCCAGGCCGGCATCGCGTACCCCTCGGATCCGGACGCCCTGAGCGACGAGGCGTGGGCCGACTTCCTGTTCATGCGCGACAACCCCAAGGGCCCGTTCGCCGAGCGCTGGTACCACGTCGCCGGCTGCCGCCGCTGGTTCGACGCGGTGCGCGACACCGCGACGTACGCGTTCGAGCGGTCGGCCCCTCCGGGCGAGGGCCCCTCTTGACCGACCGACGGACGCCGTCGGGTGGGTCCGAGATCGACCGAGCCGAGCCGATCTCCTTCACGTTCGACGGCGAGGAGGTCTCGGCGTTCGTGGGCGACACGATCGCGAGCGCGATCATCGCGAATGGGATCGAGGCACCGTTCCGCAGCCCGATCCTCGGGCGCCCGCGCGGCGTCTTCTCGGCTGGTGCCGAGGAGCCGAACGCGTTCGTCGAGATCTCGGAGCCGTGGTTCGAGCCGATCGTCGCCGCGACCATGGTGGAGGTCGTCGACGGCATGGTGGTCGGGAGCCGTCCGGGCGTCGGACGCCTCCGCGACGACGCACCGCGCGGCCGCCCGGTCGAGCATCGGAACGCGCACGTCGAGCTGCTCGTCGTGGGAAGCGGCCACGACGGCTTCTACCCTGCCCGCGACGCCGCCGCGCGTGGGGAACGCGTGATGCTCGTCGAGCAGCATCGGACGGTCGAGCGGGGCGCCGGCGGCGACTTCCGAGCCGAGGGCGTCACGTACCTCACGCGCGCGACGGCGCTCGGCCTCTACGACGACGGGTACGTCACCGTGCTCGAGCACGCAGACGAACTCGACCGGCTCTGGCACGTCCGTGCGAGGCGCGTGATCCTCGCGACCGGCGCGTTCGAGCGTTCGATCGCGTTCGCCGACAACGACCGGCCGGGCGTGATGCTGAGCCACGCGGCGTTGGTGTACCTCGAGCACGGGGTGCTCGTCGGCTCGCGCACGGTCGTGTTCACCGCGCGGGGAGGCGCCTACGGCGTGGCCTCGAACCTCGTCGCGCTCGGCGGCGAGGTGCCGGCGATCGCGGACCTGAGTGGGACCGATCCCGACCCAGGGCTCGCGATGGACGCCGAGGTACTACGTGGCTGGGTCGTCTCCGGAACCGACGGCGACCGAAGGCTCGAGGCGGCCCATCTCCGGGGACCCGACGGTGAACGACGGACGATCGAGTGCGATTCGCTCCTCGTGTCGGGCGGCTGGGACCCGAACCTCGCGCTCTGGCGCTCGATCGGCGGCGGGGTGCACTTCGACGAGGAGGTGAGCGCGTTCGTCCCCACCGAAGGTCCGCCGTGGTTGTCGGTGGTCGGGTCTGCGGCCGGCGAGGTCTTCAACGGCGTGCCCTTGTGGTTCGTTCCGGGCGAGGATTACTCGCGGCACTTCGTCGACTTCCAACGCGACCAGACGATCGCGGACATCGCCGACACGGTCGACGCGGGGCTCCGCTCCGTCGAGCACGTGAAGCGAGCCACGTACATCGGTACTGCCATCGATCAGGGCCGCACGAGCGGAGTCATCACCGCCGAGGTCGTGAACGCGCTCCTCGGCGAGTCACCGGGATGGCAGGGACCGTCGAGCGCGCGGCCGCCGGTGATGCCCGTGCCGTTCGCAACCCTGGCTGGCTCGTTCCGGGGCGGCTTGTTCGACCCGATCCGAACGACACCGATCCACCCCTGGCACGTCGAGCGCGGCGCCGCGTTCGAGGACGTCGGGCAGTGGAAGCGGCCGCGGTTCTTCCCGCGAGCCGGCGAGTCCATGGGCGAGGCCGTCGAGCGCGAGTGCCTGGCCGTGCGAAACGCCGCGGGCGCCATGGACGCCTCGACGCTCGGCAAGATCGAGGTGGTCGGGGCCGACGCGCCCGCCTTCCTCGATCGCATGTACACGAACCGGATGTCGAACCTCGCCGTCGGCTCGATTCGGTACGGGCTGATGCTGGGGCTGGACGGGATGGTCCTTGACGACGGCGTCGCGATGCGTCTGGCCAGGGACCGCTACCTCGTGACGACCACCACGGGCGGTGCGGCCCTCGTCCTTGACCGGTTCGAGGAGTGGCTCCAGACCGAGTGGCCCGAGCTGCGCGTGTTCTGCACCAGCGTCACCGAGCAGTGGGCGGTCGTCGCGATCAACGGCCCTCGTGCGCGCGAGGTCGTCTCGGCGACGGGGACCGGCGTCGACCTCTCGCGTGAGGCCTTCCCCTTCATGACGTTTCGCGACGGCCACATCGCGGGGGTCCCCGGAAGGCTGGCGCGCGTGAGCTTCTCGGGCGAGCTCGCCTACGAGCTGCACGTGCCGGCCTGGCAGGGGGCGGAGGTCTGGGAGGCCGTGATGGCGGCCGGCGCACCGCTCGGTCTCGAGCCGTATGGGACCGAGGCGATGCACGTCCTGCGCGCCGAGAAGGGCTATGCGATCGTCGGTCAGGACACGGACGGCAGCGTCACGCCCCACGACCTCGGGATGGACTGGATCGTGAACCTGTCCAAGGGCGACTTCGTCGGGCGCCGTTCGCTGCGGCGATCGGACATCGTGCGCCCCGACCGCAGGCACCTCGTCGGCCTGTTCCCGGTCGACCCGGAGGCGCTCGTGCCCGAAGGCGCGCAGCTCGTGCTCGACGACACCGGCGAGATCCCGATGCCGCTCGCCGGACACGTCACGTCCTCGTACCGCAGCCTCGCGCTCGGGCGCACGTTCGCGCTCGCGATGCTGGCCGGTGGTCACCAGATGCAAGGCCGAACCGTCTACGCGCCGCTGCCCGAGGGCACCGTGGAGTGCACGGTGACGTCGCCGATCCCCTACGACCCCGAGGGAGAGCGCCGTGACGGCTAGGAGCCCGCTCGCGCATCGGGCGGCCGACCTGGACCAGGTGGGTTCGAGAGAGCTCGCCTTCCTCGCCCAGGTCGACGTCCGAGTCGACCCGACGGCGGCGGGGGCCCTCGGCTTCCCGACCGAGCCGAACACCTGGACGCCCGCCGGCGATCGAGACGTGCTCTGGCTCGGGCCGGACGAGTGGCTCGTCGTCACCGAACCCGGCGGCGCCGGCGCGCTCGCGGAGGAGCTCGAGCGCTCGCTCGCGGACCTCCATCGGTCGGTGGTCGACGTCTCGGCCAACCGCGTCGTGCTCGAGCTCGCGGGCTCGTCGCGTCACGACCTCATCTCGTCCGCCTGCCCGATCGATCTGCAGCCGCGGTCCTGGGGCGACGGACGGTGCGCGCAGTCGGTGTTCGGCGCGGCGCAGGTCCTGCTCCAGGAGCGGCGGGGGACGACGAGGCTGTTCGTCCGGCCGTCCTTCGCGGGCTACGTCGTCGACCTGCTGCTCGCGGTCGCCCCGGCCTGACCGGCTAGGCTCGCGGACAGTGGACGACGACACGCCCGCGCTCCGCGCCCTACGGGGTTCGGACCTCGCCTTCGAGGTGGTCCGGACCGAGCGCGCGCGCTCGGCCGAGGAGAGCGCGAGCTTCCAGGGGATCGAGCTCGGGCAGTTGCTCCGCACGATCGTGGTGCGACGCGGCGCCGACGATTACGTCTTCGTCCTGGTCCCGGGAGGGCGACAGATCGACTGGCCAAGGCTCCGTGCCCACCTCGGCGTCAGCCGCCTCGCGCTCCCCGATGCCGAGGAGGCGAAGACCGCGACCGGGTACGAACGCGGGACGATCACGCCGTTCGGCTCGTCGAACCCGTGGCCCGTGGTCGCCGACGCGCGGATCCCGTCGCTCGAGCGCGTGGCGATCGGCGGCGGGGGCCACGGCGTCAACCTGCACGTGGCCGGCCGTGACCTCGTCGCGGCGCTCGGGGCCGGGGTCGCCGACGTCACGCGCGACGGGTCCGACTGAGCCCGCGGACGCACATCGACCACACGAACCCTCCCGAACGTCTTCACGAGCGCTTCACATCCGAGCGCCAACATCGATGGTGACGGACGAGAAGCGTTCGGAAGGAGGCACGAGATGCGACGTGGATGGGCGATCGCCGCGGCGATCCTGATCGTGCTGGTCACGGCGGGGATCGCGATCGGCGCGTACAACGCCGGCATCGACGAGGGGATCCGCCGCGCCGCGGACTCGGAGCAGGTGGTGCAGGTGGTCGGCGGATACGGGCGCGGGTACGGGTTCTTCCCGTTCGGGTTCTTCCTGTTCCCGTTGTTCATCTTCGGCACGATCTTCCTCGTGAGCCGGGCCTTCCGCGGCCCCCGCGGTTGGGGTCACGACCACGGCCGCGGGTACGGGCCTTGGTCCGAGGAGGGTCGGGCCAGGTTCGAGGACCGGGCGAGCGACTGGCACCGCCGCCAGCACGAGCAGGTGAGCGACCAGGAGAGCACCGGGCCGCCGAGCGCCTGACCCCCGAGGCGCATCGGGTGAGCGGGCGGTGGCGGTTGCCACCGCCCGCTCGCGTCGGCAGGCTAGCGGCGGCGGAGGGCGAGTCATGACGACCGTGTTGGTGGTCGAGGACGAGATCGAGATCGCGCGGGTGGTGCGCGACTACCTCGACAACGCCGGGTTCGAGGTCATCGTCGTGGGCGACGGCGGTTCGGCGATCGCCAGCTTCCGGAGCGCGAAGCCCGACCTGCTGGTGCTCGACCTCGGGCTCCCCGGCCGCGACGGGCTCGACGTCGCACGCGAGATCCGCCGTTGGTCGAACACGCCGATCGTGATGCTCACGGCGCGCGGGGACGAAACCGACCGCGTGGTCGGCCTCGAGCTGGGCGCCGACGACTACGTGGTCAAGCCGTTCAGCCCCAAGGAGCTGGTCGCGAGGATCCGCGCCGTCCTCCGACGCACCCGGGCCGCCGAACGCGGCGCCGAGGTCCTTCGTGCCGCCGACGTCGAGATCGACACCGGCAAGATGCGCGTGAGCGTGGCCGGCACATCGGTCGAACTCACCCCCACCGAGTTCCAGCTGCTGGCGACCCTCGCGCGCGAGCCCGGCCGCGTCTTCACGCGGTCTCAGCTCCTGGACGCCGTCCACGGCGTCGCGATCGAGTCCTACGAGCGGGCGATCGACGCCCACGTGAAGAACATCCGCCGCAAGATCGAGCCCGAGCCCGCCTCGCCCCGCTACCTCCTGACGGTCCACGGCGTCGGGTACCGATTCGCCGATGCCTGAGTTCGGCCGCTGGCGCGGGGGTCCCCCTCCTTGGTGGCCGCCCGGGGAGTCGTGGCCGCCGCAGGGCGGCGAGTGGAGCGGGATGCGCGGCCGCTTCGTCCGGCGGATCGCGATCGGCTTCGGGATCTTCCTCCTGTTCTTCGTGTTCCTGGTCGGCTGGCTCGGGGCCACGTTCGGCGGGCGATGGTTCGGCGGGGGCGACCAACACGATGGCTTCTTCCCGTGGTTCCCGTTCTTCCCGATCCTGCTGGTCGTCGGGGTCATCGCCTTGGGCCGCGCGATCCGGCGAACGGCGAGACCGATCGGCGAGGTCATGGACGCCGCCGAGAAGATCACCGACGGGGACCTGTCGGCCCGCGCGCCGGTATACGGACCCTCGGATGTCCGCAACCTCGCCGGCGCCTTCAACCGGATGGCCGAGCGCCTCGAGACCAACGAGCGCCAGCGACGCGACCTGCTGGCCGACGTCGCGCACGAGCTCCGGACGCCGCTCGCGGTCATCCGCGGGCGCGTCGAGGGCATGCGCGATGGCCTCTACGAGGCCGACGGGGAGCATCTCGAGCTGATCGAACGCGAGACCGACGTCATGGCACGCCTGCTCGAGGACCTCCAGCTGCTCTCGAACGCGGAGGCGGGCGCGCTACGCCTGCATCGCGAGCGGCTCGAGCCACGCGAGCTCGTCGAGACCGCCGCGGACGTGTTCGCAACACCGGCGGGCGAGGGCGGGCTCGAGCTGACGACCGAGGTCGGGACCGGCCTGCCGTCGCTCGACGTGGATCGCGTCCGGATCGGCGAGGTGCTCGCGAACCTGCTCGCGAATGCCGTCCGGCACACCCCGTCTGGCGGCACGGTCACACTCGAAGCGTCGATGAACCCCCAGGGCGTGGCGTTCGCCGTCACGGACACGGGCGAGGGCATCCCCGCGGACGAGCTCGCCCACGTGTTCGACCGGTTCGCCAAGTCGCCCGAGTCGCGCGGCGCCGGGCTGGGGCTCGCGATCGCCAAGAGCCTGGTCCAGGCGCACGGCGGCACGATCTCGGCCCGGAGCGAACCCGGCCGGGGCACGACCATCCGGTTCGTCCTGCCGGCGGGCTGACGCTACTGTTTGGGGATCTCCTTGGTCGGGTCCCAGTGCGGCATCTGTACGACCGATGCCTTCACCTTGCCGGAGACCGGCGTCTCGACCTCGAGCGTGGTCCCGAGCTCGGTGTGCTCGATCGGCACCATCGCGAACCCGATGTTCCTATCCAGGCGCGGCGAGAAGCAGGCCGAGGTGACCCTGCCGACCTCGTCCCCGCCCACCGACACCGGGAAGACGTCGAGCATCTCGTTGTCGATGTAGCTGCCGAGCGGCTCCCCCCCGATGTCGACGCCGACGAGCTTGCGCCGCACGCCCTCGGCCTTGATCCGCTTGAGGGCCTGCTTGCCCATGAAGTCGGCATCCTGCTCGAGATCCACCATCCACGTGTAGTGGTACCCGACCTCGAACGGGTTGTGCTCGTACCACATGTCCGCGCCGAAGGCGAGGATGCCCCCCTCGATGCGGCGGATGTGACACGGCCCGATCACCTCGAGACCGTGGGGCCTGCCCGCCTCGAGGACGCGGTTCCACAACGCCACGCCGCGCTGGGAGGCGTCGCGCAGGTAGATCTCGTAGCCGACCTCGCCCGTGTAGCCGGTGCGCGAGACCACCACGTCCATGCCGTCGAGCTGGCCCTGCATCAGGCCGTAGTACGGGATCTCGAGGACCCGCTCGCCGAACAGGTCCGCGAGCACCTTCTTCGCGTTCGGGCCCTGGATCTGGACGGGCGCCACGTCGATCTCCCGCACCGTCACGTCCATCCCCCTCGCGGCGGCGATCCCGAGCGCGTACAGGTTCACGTCCGAGTCCGCGAGCGAGAGCCAGAACTCGTCCTCGGCGACCCGGAGCAGGACCGGATCGTTGAGGATCCCGCCGTCGGGTCCGGTGATGAAAACGTACTTGCACTCGTTGACCGCGCACTTGTGGAGGTCGCGCGGGACGATCATGTTCGTGAGGTCGAACGCGTCCGGCCCCTTGATCTGGATCTGCTTC